>Ga0315272_10001520_pt1 | contig 11505 bp, 8 predicted proteins | sample C3_middle_MG_FD_203918 | JGI IMG/M metagenome (GOLD analysis project Ga0315272, IMG submission 203918) | Sediment microbial communities from Yellowstone Lake, YNP, Wyoming, USA - C3_middle | ecosystem: Environmental > Aquatic > Freshwater > Lake > Sediment | place: USA: Wyoming | collected...
AATCGGAACCTATCCAACTTTAGGAACTCAGGCTAACGCAAGAGTAATCCTTCAGATGGAAAGAAAACTTGAATTAGGTCAGGAAGGCCACAGATGGTTTGACCTTGCAAGATGGGGTAATACTGTTACCGAACTTAACAGAATTCTTACATATGAGAAAACAATGCCTTGGGGTAATGCTCTCTATGGAAGTGCTCAGGTTAAAGCCAGTAACTTGATTTATCCTATTCCACAGAGCCAGATTGACGTTAGTAACGGTAAATTGACTCAGAATAACTAAGAATAGTTTATCTATTTAATATTTCTAAAGTGGACTGCTGTAATGGTAGTCCACTTTTTTTTATACATTTACGAGGCTGATTTTTTAATCTATATTATTCTGAAACATAACTAATACAATTATCTGACTGATTTATCTTTATATTCGTTTCATATGAAAAAAATTGTTTTGCTTCTATATACAATTCTATTAGTCTCATGTTCTGAACATACCAAATTTGAAATAGTGCCTTCGGGTAAATCAGGCGTTACTTTCAATAATAAAATTACTGAGACTGACAGCCTGAATATTATGAAGTATGAGCATGTATATAATGGTGCCGGTGTTGGCGTTGCTGATCTTAATAATGATGGTCTTCAGGATCTCATATTTGCCGGAAACCAGGTCTCTTGCCGCGTATATTTGAATATGGGCGACTTTAAATTCAGAGATATTACAGATAAATTTGCAGGACTTACTAATAATCAATGGTATAGCGGAGTGACGATTGGTGATGTAAATGGCGATGGATGGCCTGATGTTTACCTTACCTCTCTGGGTGAAGTTCCGGCAGGAAAACGCAAGAACAGGCTGTGGGTAAATAATGGATGTAAAAAAGGAGAGGACCCGACTTTCACTGAAATGGCAGAACAATACGGAATTGCAGATACAAGCAAAACTGTTGATGCGGTGTTTTTTGATTATGACAGGGACGGATATCCTGATTTGTATGTTCTGAATAATACTGTCAATTCCAGAATGAACACTAACTACCGTGCAAAAGTGGTTGATGGATCAGCCGAAAATAATGACCACCTGTATCATAATAACGGAAATGGAACTTTTACAAATGTATCAGTTAAGGCAGGCATCAGTCTCGAAGGATTCGGTCTCGGATTGGCAGTAGGGGATGTAAATGGAGATGGCTATCCCGATATCTATGTTTCAAATGACTATATCTCAAATGATATTTTATATATTAATAACGGCGACGGCACATTCAGCAATAAGATTAAGAATTATATGTCATATCAGTCACGTTCTTCCATGGGCAATTGCATGGCTGATGTAAATAACGACGGGAATCTGGATATGTTCACTCTCGATATGATGCCGGAAAAATACTACAAGCGCAAACAGACAAATAATGGTTTCGCATACCGGTATTACATAAATAATGCAAAATTTGATTTTGAGCCCCAATACGTTAGGGATATGATGCATATCAGCAACGGATTTCTTAACGGGGAATTGCTGCCCTTCAGTGAGAACGGACAGATGATGGGTATTGATCAGACAGACTGGAGTTGGTCTCCATTATTCGCTGATTATGACAATGACGGTGATAAGGACCTTATTATCGCAAATGGATATCCTAAGGATGAGACTGATAAAGACTGGACCCGTTTCAAAACAGTTGCTTCCGGGTTTTATACGACCGATAGTGTCCTTATGAGCATGGCACCTGCTGTTAAGATTCCTGATTATGCTTATGAAAACCTTGGCGATCTTCGTTTTGTAAAAAGAGAGGACTGGCTCCCTAATAAACCCTCATTCTCATATGGTGCAGCTTACGTGGATCTGGATAATGACGGTGATCTTGATTATGTATGTAATAACCTGAATGATGAAGCTTTCATACTGAGAAATTATACTGTTGAAAGGGGAGATAAGGATGCGAATTATTTGAGGATAAAGCTATTGGGCAAAGGTGCAAATACAATGGCGCTTGGCGCTAAAACCGAGCTGTGGAGCAATGGTAAGTATCAGCTTGATGAACATTTCCTTTCAAGGGGTTATGCTTCTTCAATCGACCCTGTTATTCATTTTGGACTGGGCAAAGAAACTCATATTGATTCTGTGAAAGTTACCTGGCCTGCTACCGGATATATTACTGTTGTTAAAAATTTATTTTCTAACCAGACAATTGAGATAAACGAATTGAATTCAGTTCCTGATCATTCAGGCAAAAAAAATCTGCCGGTTCCGGGAATGATATTTAAGAAGCGCGAGAAGGCATTAGATTATGAACACGTTCAGAATGACTTTAATGATTATGCCCTGACACAGAAAATTATTCCTCATAAATTTTCTCAGATTGGCCCCCGGATGGCTAAGGGTGATATAAACAATGACGGAAGGGAAGATATTATCGTCGGCGCTACAAATGTATTACCAACCTCTGTTTACCTGAGAAAAGGCAGAGGATTTCAGGAAGCCGACTTTAAAGGGTTGACTGATAAAAAGGATTTTTCAGAAGCTGATCTTGCTGTAGTTGATGTTGATAACGACGGAAAAAATGATGTGATCGCAGTTGCCGGCGGTTATGAAAACGAGAAAGAAGGTGATTATAAGCATTATGTTTATTACAACCGCAACGGTGTTTTTGAAAAGAGCCAGCTTCCGATTCCAAGTTTTCCCGCGTCTGTTGTGCGTACCTGTGACTTCAATCACGACGGATATGTCGATGCATTCATAGGATCAAGAGTGAAGAAAGGGTTGTTTCCCTACGCAAACCACTCCTGGGTGGCTATTAATAAAAACGGGAAATTCGTTGTCGACTCTGCATTTCGTCTTAACCTTGGAATGGTTACTGATGCAATCTGGACTGATTATGATAACGACGGATGGGAGGACCTTCTTGTAGCTAGAGAATGGAATTCCATAGTTATCTTTAAAAACATGCAGGGGAAAGCTCTTGTGCCTCAGAATATTCCTGAATTAAATGCACAGCGTGGAATATGGTATTCTCTCGCTCAGGGTGATTTCAACAAAGATGGGTATATGGATTATATAGTCGGAAATCTTGGCGAGAATAATCGTTTTTCAGCAAGCGATAAGTATCCGCTCAATCTGTATGCAATCGATATTGATGGCGATGGCATTATCGACCCTGTTATTTCAGCATACTGGCCTGATAAAAATGGTAAGTTGACTGAATATCCTCTGAATTATCTGGATGAACTCAGTTCACAATCGGTTTTTTTCGAATTAAAATATAAAGATTTTTTGTCGTTCAGTTTTGCCAGTATCAACGATATGTTTGACGAGAATATCCTGAAGAGATTGCTTTTCAAGCTTGATGTCAATACAACATCGAGTTATATACTGTTTAATGAAAAGGGCAAATTCAGATGGGAAAAACTTCCTCGTTTATTGCAGGTTTCACCAATTAAGAAAATTGTCGTTCAGGACTTTAACGGAGACGGCTGGCCTGATGCTTTAATCGGCGGAAACGACTATACTTACGATGTTTCTACCGGATATTACGATTCAAATAAGGGAATCCTGCTATTGAACAAAGGAAAGATTCAGGTCAAAGATCAACCAACATTTGATGTGCTTTCTCCTTCTCAAAGCGGTATTTTACTTCAGGGAATGGTCGAATCACTTCTCTATTTCAAGGGTGATACATCGTTAATAGTTGCAGGCTTTAACAGATCAAAGGCTTCGGTTTTTGAGAATCATATAAAAGGTAATTAAGTATGAAAAAACAAAGTATATATTTGATTTTAATGTCTCTCCTGTCAGGTATGGGAATGACAGAACTGCAAGCACAAACAGTTAAGGATGCTGATGGCAATATTTATACCTCGACCTCAATCGGAAATCAAATCTGGCTCGTGGAGAACCTGAAAACTACCAAGTTTAATGACGGAACGCCTATTCCTTATGTTCCTGACGATAAGAAATGGGAAGAACTGAAAAGTCCGGGTTTCTGCTGGCTTAATAATGATATAAAAAATAAAGATATCCGCGGTGCTTTATATAACTGGTATACAGTCGGTACAAAAAAACTCTGTCCAAAGGGCTGGCATGTGCCAACCAATGATGAATGGACAGCAATGACGATACTTCTTGGCGAAAAGGAAACAGCGGGCGATAAGCTTAAGTCCACAGAAAAAGGATTCTGGGATTATCCGATGTGCCATCCGACCAATGACTTTGACTTCAGCGCTGTTCCTTCAGGAATACGTATGGTATCAGGCGTATTTCCTTTATTCGCGGGTGGAAGAGCAGTGTGGTGGTCTTCAACAGCAAACAGCAATGATGCATGGAACAGGGGACTATCATTCGACAGTGGCAGAACCTTCAAGGGAGATGAGAATCTGAGATATGGATTCGCTGTTCGTTGTCTTAAAGACTAAAGAGCATTAAAACAGAAATACCCTATTTTGTTTCTATAAGATCTCCGTTACTGAATTTGTATTTGACAACTTCAAGGCAAGCTTTGCAATTGAAGAGAGGAGAGTTACGTGCATGTGTGTGAATCTCGGCAGTGATCAGCCTGTCTTTGATCTCTATTATTGTCATATCGGATTCAATACCCCTGTTAAAAGTTAGTTTGCCACCCGAATTCAGCAAAATAAGATGTTCGCTGGTCACCTGATACTGATTCACAAAACAGTCAAGTGATACTATTGCATCCTTTTTGGAATCCTCATCAATAAACCCTGTATAGATCTTTGATGGAGATATTACATATGCTTTAATACTGTCACTTATCACTACGATCCCGTCTTTCGAAACATTTGTTTTTGGATTTTTTAATTGCTTGCTGACATAATCTTCGGCAATTGCAAGTGCCTGTTTTTTTACCTTGTTTTCTGATGTGCTGCCTGTTAAACCAGGACCTGAATTTTGATTACAGGCGATAGTTAATAATATTATAATGGCCAGCGGAAACAATTTTCGCATATTCTTAATATTTGTTAGGGGTTTAAAGATATAACAATATAATATTTTCAGAAAATTTGTAAATTTACTTAAATACTGCAATATAATTGAAATGGTTTATTATAGCTGCCTCAGCCATTATAAATTAACCCGGACCTGGAATCAAACTAATATATAATGCTAATCCAATGAAAAGGAACCTGGTCTTTATTATAACAGTAGTTGTTGTCTTTGTTGTTATAAATTCATGTAGAAAAAGTTTTCTGGACTCTAACTCAGGTGGAGAACTAAGTGAGTTTACTCTCGCTAATGAGAATGGAATAGACGCTCTTCTGATAGGAGCCTATTCTATGCTTGATGGAGTCTCATCAGTAAGCGGTGACTGGCAATCAGCTTCTTCAAACTGGTTATTTGGTTCAATAAGAGGTTTGGAAGCCAATAAGGGGACTGATTCCGGTGATTCCGGTGATTATAATTGGATTCAGAACTTTTCTGAGTCGGCCTCAAATCTCTGGGCAACGATCTCTCTTAATATTAAATGGAAAGAAGTATATGAGGCAATTTCAAGATGCAATAGTGCGATAATAGTCATTAATAAGGCTTTAAAGCAGGGTTCTCTTTCACAATCAAAGGCGGAGTCATTAATGAAGCAGGCCAGGACACTGCGGGGATGGTATCATTTTGAAGCTTGGCGGATGTGGAAAATGGTGCCTTATATAAATGAAAAACCTGATTCTGTTATTCAATCCAATAAACCTGATATAAGATCAAAAATTATTGATGATCTGACACAGGGTATCACTCTTCCTGATAACATGGGAGCCGTAGGAAAATTCAACGGGACTGTTTCGAAGGTTCTTCTTGCCAAAGCATTAATGCAGATGAATCACGATTATGCCGCTGCTCTTACTCTGCTTCAGCAGGCTAAAACAGGCACAAAACCCGATGGTTCGCCTATCGGACTTGCACCTACCTATGGAGAAATTTTTGATATAGCGGACCGAAATGGAATTGAGGCAGTTTATACAGTTCAGTATTCAGTTAATGATGGATCAGGAGGATTAAACGGAGGAGAGGGTGAGGTACTTAATTTCCCTTATAAGACAGGAGCTTCACCGGCAGGGTGCTGCGGCTTCTTTCAGCCTACCCAGGAATTCGTAAATTCGTTCCGAACATCAGGAGGACTGCCACTTCTTGACTTCTCCTATAATAGCCAGCCCATAAAAAATGACATGGGATTACCCGCCAACCCGGCCAAACATCCGGTCACACGACTTGCATATACTGACGCTGGATTTGTACCGGATTCAGGTCCTCTGGATCCAAGACTAGACTGGTCAGTTGGGAGGCGTGGTATACCTTACTGGGACTGGGGCCTTCATACAGGAAGTGATTGGATCCGCGATCAGTATTATGCAGGTCCTTATAGTCCTAAGAAGCAAGTGTATAAATTATCACAGCAGGGTAAATATACTGAGAATGGAAGCTGGACTAACGGTTTCACTGCAAATGGCTATCGTATGATTCGTTTTGCAGATGTCCTTTTAATGATTGCCGAATGTCAGATTGAAACCAATGACCTGGCCGGGGCTCTCGTGAATATAAATCTGGTAAGAGCAAGAGCTGCTAATCCGCAGGGTTTTGTAATGAAAATAGATGCAAATGGCATACCTACAACCACACCTGCTGCAAATTATGTTATTAACCAATATACTACATTAGGCAATCAGGAAAATGCAAGGCTGGCACTCAGGATGGAACGAAAACTCGAACTGGGGCAGGAAGGACACAGATATTTTGACCTTAACCGCTGGGGAATTACAGTTACTGAACTGAACAGGGCTCTTAATTATGAGAGGTCAATGCCATGGGGCCGTTCTATGTATGGCGATGCTATTGTTGGTAACGAGGATGTCACTTTCCCAATTCCTCAAATCCAAATTGATCTGAGTATGGGAATACTTGTTCAGAACAGGTAATCATATTCTGGAGGTCAATTGGAATATTTCAGTCTGAGATTGAGCACTCTGTCATATACAAAGTAACAGGGATTATCACACTGAGTTTTGTCGTATCTTACCCGCGGTGTTGCAGCGTCGACTGCAACGTAGTAATTATCAGGCTTGTAATATGTTGCCGTAACTGTATACTTCTTATTAAGTGAAACAGCAGATGTAGTGCTTGTAACAGAAGTACGGATTGTCTTGTACACAATGCTGTCTTCAATATTGCCCTCGTATATTTTTACCAGAGTAGGGTACGAAGTGGCGGCATCAAGCTTAATATCCAGAACTGCTTGTTCTGGTTCATCGCTGGTACAGTCGGGACATTTAATAATTACTCCCTGATCTTCACATGAAAGACTGAAAATCAATGAAATTACCAGAATTGATTTGGTTAATATTCTCATCGGTTTATTTAATACCACTTTAAAGTTTTTCCCTTAGTTCTTAAGTTATTGAAATACAGAGTGTATGAAACTCCCAGCCTGAGCCACAGAGGGCCTGCCTGATAGAAATCAGATTTCATATATTCAGCACCAAGATGGAGTGACAGGTCCTTAATCGTCCACTTTATTCCTGCGGAAGGAATTATCATGAATCTGTTTTTTGGAGTCTTCAGAGTCCCTTTGAGTTCATTTCCAAACGAGTATGCACCGGATAAAGATGTTGAAATGGTGAAATTCCCCTTGAATGCATTGTCAGTGAGAGCAAAATCCTTGAAAACTCCTGCATATACGATGGAAGCTTTATTCCAGTATTGATAGTAATAATGTTCCGATTCTTTCAGCAAAACCCTGGTGTACCATAATTTAGTATCAAGACCCAGGATAATTCCCCCGTTGAGATATGGTTCCCTGAAATAAAAGCTCGCTCCGGTATAAATGTCGTGTATAAATACTTTTGTAGATAATTTAATATCAACCTGATCGATTTCATATTTAAGATTTCCCGAAATATTATTTTCCTTCAGAATCGCAATCATATTCTTTCGTCGGTACTTTGAGGCAATAGAGAATGGACTTGTAGCGTCATTTATTTTTTCGCTCCATTTTTTCCCTGTTTTCAGAAGATACTTCACTGCATCTTCCTTATCTGCTATTATTGACAAAGCCAGCGCATTCTGCCCATATTTGTTTACAGTATAAATATCGACACCTTTTTTGTAGAGAAGATTCATTAACAGAGTATCCCCGTTAAGGGCTGCCATCAGAAAAGGGGTGAATCCTTCTTTATCCCTGGCTTCCATGTTTGCCCCATTCTGGATAAGCAGATCTGCAATGTCAGCATTTCCTGCCCATACAGCAGCCATGAGCGGAGTAGAACCTTCAATTGATTTTTTGTCAATAGCTGCATTGTAGTAAATGAGCATGTCTGCAATCCGAAAATTGTCAGAAACCGAAGCATAATGCAATGGCGTTGCCTGAAACCTGTCAGCCAGATCAATGTCTGCTCCTGCTCTTATAAGAGCTTCTGTGATTTCGGGGTTATCATTTTTGACTGCTATAGTAAGAGGTGTGTCACCGTGTTTTGTAACCTTATTCAGATCAGAACCATATTCAATAAGAACTTTGGCTGCTTCGGTGTGGTTGCCTGCTATTGCGAACATAAGCGGTGTCACTCCTTCATCCGATTCCACGAAAAGATCAGCGCCTTCTAAAATAAGTCTGAGAGTCTCTTTTGCATAGCCTTTGGAAGCTGCAATCATGAGATTATAGTCGATAGCTCCGCGATAACTTAATGGAACATAGTCTGATGTATCGATTATTTCTTTTACAGGTAAGGTGGCCTGTCCGTAAATTCCTGAAGGAATCAGAAGCAGGATCAGTAATACTGGTACACGGATATCTTTAATCTTTCCTGGGAGCATATATTACAAAGTTAATTTTTTGATTCTTTTTTAAATACAGGCTATAGGTTATTTTTTAAATATCAGTTCATCATACTGCTAATTAAACCGTATACCAAAAATATGCCGCATATATAATAATACCTTTTACTGCTATAATTCTTTAAACATTTTTAGATTTTTTATCAGAATCAACTTTTCTCATCTAAAATAGTAATTATTATTACAAACTTCATTGGGATAACAGAATCCTTTTTATTTTTGTCCCGTATAAAGGGAAATGAAATTGGAAAGAAAATATAAGTTCTTATTGCTCGCACTTATGCTCTCGCTGGTTACCATTAACCCGGGCGCAACAGAAAATAACTTTGTACTCGTTGACAAACTTGTACCCGCCAATGTGAGGCTTACTAATGAATTCTCTTCCGGACTTGAGTTTGAGAAGGCAGAAACTACTATTAATGCTTTCTTAAAGAGATGGACCATTGCCGGTGCTTCCATTGCCATTGCAAAGGATGGAAAACTTATTTATGCCCATGGTTTTGGTTACGCTGATACAGCATTAAAGACTGAAACTCAGCCATACAGCCAGTTCAGGATCGCGAGTATCTCAAAACTGGTTACAGCAATAGGCATAATGAAATTGAAGGAACAGGGAAAATTATCACTTACTGACAGCGTGTTTGGCCCCAGGGGTATTTTAAATGATCCTTACTTCAGCAATCCAAAAGATAAAAGAGTCTACAGCATTACAGTTGAACATCTTCTAAGTCATGAGGGAGGATGGACTCAACGTTATGGTGACCAGATGTTTATGTCTACTGTTATAGCTCAGGCTATGGGTGTTAAAGGACCGGTTGATACAAGGACTATTGTAAGATATGCACTCAATAAAAATCTTCACTACACACCCGGAAAAGGAAAGGCATATTCTAATCTTGGTTATAGTATCCTTGGTCTTATAATTGAAAAAGTTTCAGGGATGTCGTATGAAGAATTTTGCAGACAGACAATTTTGGAACCGCTGGGCATTTATGATATGAAAATTGCCGGTAACCTGCCTTCAGAAAAAGCTCCGTTTGAAGTCACATATTATATACCTACAGATTTTAAACTTAAGCCGTCCATTTATGGTACAGGTGAGATGGTTCCGCCTTGCTACGGAGGAAATGATATTACGACCCTCGGCGGCGCTGGTGCCTGGGTGGCAACAACACCCGATCTTATGCGTCTGCTACTCTCTGTTGATGGTTTTGGGTCGCGCCCCGATATTCTTTCGGATGAAAGCATCAGATTTATGACCGACAGCAATAATGGATTTGCTCCTGTCGGATGGAAAGCCACTGTTCAGGATGGTACATGGTGGAGAACAGGTTCTTTCCCCGGAAGTGCAGGGATGATGAAAAGACAGTCTGACGGTTTAAGCTGGGTTGTACTTTTTAATTCCAGTGCATGGAATGGACCGGAAATTTATTCGTATATCAGTAGTATGATGAATAAAGTAATTTCAAGAATTGATCCATTGCCACAATATGACCTGTTTACCTATACAGTTCCAACTCCTCTGAAAGCATCACTTAAAGATTTTATTATCAGGCAATAATGTGCTTTACAGTCAATGTAAACCTCATAAAGGAAGAGCTCGAAAACCGATATGGAGCAACACTGATTGATCCCGATAAATACCGGCCTAGTTACTATTATCATGCCTTCGGACTGCCTTCACTTCCTGCTGTCTGTTCTTCTGATCCGGAAAAAATAAAATTACTGAAATGGGGCCTTATTCCTTCCTGGACAAATGATAATGATCAGGCAAATATTATCAGATACAAGACATTTAATGCAAGGTCGGAGAGTATTGACAAAAAACCGTCATTTGCTTCCTCCTTCAGGTCAAAAAGATGTATTATACCTGTTAAAGGATTCTTTGAATGGCAGCATGCAGGTAAATACAAAATTCCATGGTATATATATCGTGCCGACAATGAAATAGTTTCATTTGCAGGAATATATGAAGACTGGGTCGAAAGCACAACAGGCGAGGTTTATAGCACCTTCTCAATTGTCACATCTGAAGCCAATGATCTTATGGCTGCGATACATAATTCAGGGAAAAGAATGCCTGTGATTCTTGATCCTTCTTCAGAATCATCGTGGATCAACATGTCACTATCAGACGCTGATGCTCTTAATCTGTTGGTTCCCTGCCCGTCTGATATTCTTAAAGCACATACTATAAGTCCCCTGATCACTTCAAAGACAAAAGACAGGAATTCACCTGATCTGATAAAACCATACAATTATCAGAGAGATAATCTGTTGTTTTGAATCCGATTTACTGAGCCACAAACTGATAGGTAAGAGATCCGATCTGGATCCGTGAGGCATTTGAATCAGGATTGAATCTCGATATCAGGGCGGTATTTATTGCAGTCTCCACCAGGCAGGGATCTGTAACTGTACTTTCTCTCTCGACAATCTGGGCTTTCTGAACAACTCCGTTCTGGTCAACCTCAATTGTAAGTACTACTTTTCCTGAACCCTCGCATTTATAGATAGGAATCGGGAGATAAAGATGATTCCTCCCAAAAAGGTCGTAATATATTCTGGTAGGACCTTTGTAATTTGCAGCCATTTCCTGAGAAGCTTTTGGTTTTTCCTCAGTTTTTTTATCACTGTTCTCCTTTTGAAGGGTGAGACTCTCATCTCTGCCCTGATCC
>Ga0315272_10001521_pt1 | contig 11504 bp, 24 predicted proteins | sample C3_middle_MG_FD_203918 | JGI IMG/M metagenome (GOLD analysis project Ga0315272, IMG submission 203918) | Sediment microbial communities from Yellowstone Lake, YNP, Wyoming, USA - C3_middle | ecosystem: Environmental > Aquatic > Freshwater > Lake > Sediment | place: USA: Wyoming | collected...
TCCCCATTAACCGCGCGCTTAAAGTATCAATAAAAATAATTTCGTTACCGCTTATAGGAAATTTTTTGTTCCTAGTGAACTTGTCAAAAGTATCGCTAGTGAAAAATCTATTTTCGCCTATAGTTGAACTTAGTGTTTGTTCATCAAAAATATTTAGTGGTGTCATACGGATATTGCTATTGATCGGATATCCAACCGCTTGAATCATTTGAATTAAATTATCCATTTTCATTCTCCCTTAATTACTATATGCAAACGCATAGTTTTTAGATGAACGTGGAGCGCTGGTATATTCTGCTAAACCATAACGTGTAGCGTTAGCTTTTAATCCTGCTGCAGCTGCAGACGTTGGAGCAATCATTTTAATTAATTCTTTTACAACTTGCTGTTCTATAATTTGCGCAACCGCTATTGCGAGTCCTACATTTCCAATAGTAGGTTTTTTAAGCAACATACCGACTACATAAGCTGTCGCTCCAGCTATAGCTGGACCTGTAAGTGGACTTGTGATAAAAGTTGGAGCTAAAACCTTTAATACATCTGGAACGCTCTGTACTACTAGCGCGCCGATTCCAGCATCCATAATCTCTTTTTTGTTGATCTTTCCGAATTTCATTTTTTCCTCAATTGTTATTTATTTTCTGAATTAATTAAATCATTTATATAATTAAAAAATACTTCCGTTTACTTCCGTTTTGGATGGTCATTTTTGCCAAATAGACTCTCTTTAATCCATTGTATTTCCGTTTCCAAAACAGAGAGTTTTTTTTGTATTGAAACGTAAGAACCGCCTAGCCCAATTAATATTACCGCTATCTGAATCCAAAACTCGTAATTGTTTGTCATAGCCTTTTATTTTTGAAGTGTTTTTAAATCGGTATTTAGCGCTTCGTTGTGCTGGAATAGTGAAACCACTAACCCAATTATAATTGCTACAATTGCGCTTGTTACTTTTGTTACCGATCCCTCGTCAAGCCCTACACTTAGAAGGAATCCGCCGCCGATTTTTAAAATCCATCTAACTATAAAACCGGTTAAAAAGTTTTTAATTGTGTCTAACATTTTTGCCTCACTCTCTTTTTTTGTTATGTAAATTTTCCCTTTTATCCATTCAAAGATATTTAAGCTGGTATCTAGTTCCGGCTTGGTGTAATTGTTCACCGGTTTCAATTCTTCTTTTATATCTTTTGTGAAAAAATCAAAAGGTTTGTTACTCATTATTTTTTTACCTTTAAAAAAATATATAAAGCTAAACCGCCTAGAAGTATGTATTTTCCGCTACTTAATAAACTTGAAAAAAAATCACTTATCATATTTAATGGATTAGCCGCATCTAAAGCCGCAAGTTGTTTGCGCGCTTCTATAAGATCAATCCCAATTTGTTTCTCATTCATTAAGCGGTCGTATCTTTTATAAAACCAGAACCAAAACATTAATTCATAATCTGTTAATTCACTTTCCGCATTAACCGGAACTATATCGTTATATTTTTCTTGGCTATAAAATATTTGAAGATATGCCGGCTGTAATTTCAAATCGCTGAAATCATTAAACCATTTCCGCGCATAAGCAAGCGCTTTGCTTCCCTTTGCCGTTCTAAATAATGCCGCTTGTTGTTCTGTTAATGTCATTTTCTTTTATCTCTCAACAAAAAGTATAAAGCAACCGCGCCGGCTACATAAAGAGCATACTGTCTTAAGTGTGCAGGATCGGAATAAATCATTATTGGATATCCAAAAAAACTAATTGCGTGCGGATCTAGCATTAAATAATTGTTAATGCTTCTAGTAACTTCTGCTTCGTCTCCGGTAAAAAAATAAACCGGATTATTTTTTATGTATTCAACTATCCCTTTACTTACATTGCCCGCGCTTGTTGTTTTTAGCTTTTCTTCAACATAAGGCAATAAATCAAAATAATAGCCGGAACTGTTAAGCATATTTTGTGCGTTGTTAACGTCCAACAAATTTCTTATAAGTCGTACGGTTTCAACATTAATTAAAATTGGAAATTCCATTTTATTTACTCACTAACAAAAGGAATAAAATGCCCGCGCCAATTAATAAAGTTTTATTGTCCACTCCGCTAATTATTTGCGCGTTTGTTGTTGTTGGTGCAGTTGTAACAACCGGCGGAGCTGTAGCAATAGGATAGTCAGCAACCGGCGGAGCTGGATCGGAATAAATTGGTTCAAACGTTGGCAAATTGTCAATCGGGTTTAAATCAATAAAACCCGGATCGCTATTTATAGAGTAATCATTATAATTATTATCTACTTCTCTCATATCTTCCTCGTTTGTTGGTCTTATATAAACTAGCGGCGCGTCATCAATTACCGGCGTATTGTCTATTGGAAAAGAATCCATAGGATAGCCCGCAACCGGCGGTGGCGTTGGTGCTGGATCGTAAACCGGCGCGTCATCAATTACCGGCGTATTGTCTATTGGAAAAGAATCCATAGGATAGCCCGCAACCGGCGGTGGCGTTGGTGCTGGATTGTAAACCGGCGGCGGCGTTGGTGTTATATAAACATTATCCTTATAAGTTGGTTCTACATAAAGACCTAAAGCCAAATGATACGGTAATCCGGTGTCGTTCATTATCTTTTCTACAGCCGCAAATTTATCTTTTGCTTTTGCATCAAAACTAGCCGCAATGGTTTTTTTAATTTGCTCAAAAGAATAAATATTTGAATTACTTCCATTAGTACCATAGGCACTAATATATCCTGGTGTATTTGCGTTGGTGTAGGTTGAGAGATATGCACCGCTAGGATCGAAGACGTCATAAAAAATGTACGGTGTTTCTTCACCTGGTAAATATTCAAACCTTAATTTTATTCCTAAAATTATTTTGCCGGTTTCATCAATTACAGAAAAACCATTTGAATTTTGAATACTTGAATAAGTCATTTTTTTATCTTCTCTTTTTACTTCCTAAAATTTGAGCAACTAAAAAAACGCCCGCGCCAACTAACAACAAACTTGAAATATCAAAACCGCCTAAACTTGGTGCTGGTGCTGGTGCTGGTGTTACTGTAGGCGTTAATGGATATTTTTGTGGGTTTGCTTTTTTGTCCGCCGCAACTTGATAAACATAATTATCTATGTTGCCTTGCCAACCGGACGGCGAATAAATAAAACTATCAACTAAATTTTTGTCTATATCTCCAATTGTTAAACCGTTAGCCGCCATTCTTTGCGATAAAAAATTTAATCTGTTGTTAATATCTCCAGGAATAAATCTACCGGTCGAATCATATCCGCCTTTACTTTCTCCGCCGCCAAAAATAGAAGATAAAGCTGAAAAGAGACCGAGTACAGTTGTTACCGGATCGCCTAAGCGGTTATTATAATTTGCGTTGTCTCTTAGTGTTACTATTCTCATAAAAAAACCTTTGCCGTTTTTGTGTACTTTGTTTTATCTAAAAAATTAAATTTGTTGTTTGTGCCGTCTAAAATTGTTCCGTCATTTAGAATAACTACTATGTGAGTAAATCCGTTTTCATCACCCGCTAGCAAATAATTTGCCGGTATATTAAAAACCGTTAGAACTGTCTTTATGAATAAAGCGAAATCATCACAATCACCTTTGCGTGTTGTAAGTAAATATTTTGGAGCGGTTAATTGTTCATCTGCTGGATCATCTTGGTAAGTAAAATTTTTTACAACAAAATTCCAAACCGCGCGCGGAATTGAAGTATAAAAAATTTTGCCGAATTGTTTATAACAGAAATCAATAAAAAAATGGTTCAATGAATTTTCTAACTCAATTAAATTCATTAAATCCAAAGTTTTTTCTAAACCCGCCGCGTTTGGAACTGTTATTTCGTTTGTTCTCATAAATCCATCAATTTTCTGGAATCAATTAACGGATTGGATTAATAAAAAAATACTTCCGTTTACTTCCGTTTTTAATGGAAGCAAAGGAAGCATTTTCTAGTTTGCCGCTAAGAAATTAGAAAGATAACTAAGCATCAAACCGCCGCAAACTACGCGCGGTTTATGCTTCTGTTATAAATTTTTTGTTAATAGTTTTGTTGTAAATCCCAAATTATACTTGTTGCTTCTATTCATTTCAATTTTAGCATGATATCTACAAACATTTTGTTTATATTTTTTCGCTCTACACAAAACGAACTCCGCATCCCGTTTGCAAGGGACTATTTGTTTGCCCCACATTTTTCTTAACAGTTCATCATCTGTCAAGTAGGTTTCTATATTCATTTCACATTTCATAGGTCATCTCGTTTAATTTATTTTCCGCAAACTACGTTATCTTTTCTTTTCATTTAAATTTTTCAAAGTCCCGTTATAAACTTCTAAGAATTTGCGCTTGTTTGTTTGATCGAATTGTGCATTAAATTTTTTTACGTTCTCTATTGCTTCATCTGCAATTGATTGAATTAATTTAACCGCCGCGTTTTGAATAGATGTTTGCAGTAAGTAAGCAAGTTCCCGCGTTTTTTCTTCTACTAATCCGGTAAGTTCTATATGTACCTTTCCCATTATTTAACCCCCAAAAGTGTAAACTGTTTTATTTTTTTCTCTGCTTTTCTGTAAACGTGGCTTAAGCAAATTATTTCTTCTGTGAATACTACTTTTCCGATAGGTTCAAATAATATTTTTTTACTTGGAATTTTTAAAACCGCAAACTGTGTTCCGGCTGGAATTATTTTATTACATTCCGCGCAAATTTCTGTTTTGTAACTTTTTCTCGTCGTCATAAAAGCCCCGCGCGTTTTATGAAATAAACTTTGAAATGTTTTTTCTTTTTAGAGCTAGTTATCCAAACAGATTTTATATCTAGCTCGTTTTTTAGTAACTGAATATATTTAGCCAAATGGCAAATCTGATATTTTGAAAATGCATCGATAGTTGTAATTGAAAAATTCTTTTGTAAGTGGTCGCGTATAACATCAATATTTTTCATCTTAATTTCCTTTAGCTAGTTGAAAATATTTCTCTTCCATTTCATACATTTTTAATTTTATTTCGTGCCATCTACCTAATACCGTTGCGCGTGTAATAAACATATATTGACCGCGTTCATATTTTTTTTTGGCTTCAAGTTTTAAAGCGCGGCGGACGTCCATAAAAGTTAAGCCGGTTCTAAAATTTTTGTAATCTGGAATTTTAGTTTGCATAGTCCACCGCCGCAACTACTTGGAACGGAATTCTTTCGCGCGTTAAATAATTTTGTACATTCCGCGCCCTTCCGCCGCAAGTTATTTTTTGAATAAGCGCAAAATCATTGTCGGTTATGTAGTAAAACCTGAAATTGCTCTGCTGTTGTTTGTGTGCAAGTTCAATGGATTGCATTTGTTGAAGTGAAATTTTGAAAAGGAAATCTTCAGTTGTTTTACTTTCCGAATTTGCCGGCGCTAAATTGTAATTATTAACTTTGTATTTAAAAAATCCATTCTCAAAGCTTGAGAGCAAATAACCTTTCGGGCTTTTTATTTCTTTGCGCTTGGTTTGTTGTTTTAAATATAGAAGACCTTTCACAAGTTCCGCCGGTTCACAACCGATTAGATCAATTAAGCTGTGCGCCGTTTCCCCCGCAAAGAATTTCATGTCGCGTAAATAGTGGTTAATTAATTCTTCATAATGGAACGGAATTTTTCCCGCGAACATTTCCGCCTTGCTTTTGTGTTTAACTGAAAATTGATCTGGTAAATTATCGTGGAAAGTAAATCTAAAAATTTGCTCTTCGTTAAGATGAATATTTGAGCGCGGCACGATATAAATGCTTAAATATTTTTTTACGTTTTCATCTCTTTGCATTTGATTAATAATCCGGCGGATGTGGTCGCGGTGTTTTCCGGTCGCGCGGCTGAACATACTAGAATTAATTTCCGTCAATAATTCTTTTTGTTCCGCCTCTGTTTTCGCATAACTAATTTTTAGACGGTGCATTTGTGCGATCGCAATAATTACTTTTTGCAAATCGGTTAAAAGTGGATCGGCGAAAATATTCCCGTTAATGTTAAGCGGAAAAAATGGAACAAAAGAAGTTTGTGGAACTTGTAAAGAAGTTTTAAAAGATGAATCTGAAAAGGAATCTTGTTTCATACGGTTAACTCCAATTTTGTTAGAAATGTTAACCGCTATTTTTTTTTGTTAACTAACTACTCCCCGCAGTAACAAAGCATTATCGAAAAAAAAAAAAAATACTTTAATGCTAAAATTGATACTGTATATTATGTCAACAAGTAAGCGGCACTTCAATAATAATGTTTTTTAACATTTCGCGCAAGCGAAATTATCAATAAAGTAGTAAACATATTACTACATTCCCTTATGTTTATAACATAGTATTAATAGAAACGTGCTAAATATCGTTCTATCTATATATAGGAACGATAAAAATATCGTACCGGAACGATAAAAATATCGTTTGCTTTTCTAGTTGTGAACAATTATTTTTCAAGTGTTAATAACTTTTGAAGGATTTTTAAGGATGAAAAAAGCAATTTTTATTTTATTATTTGTGCTTGCTCCGTTTTGCTTTGCACAAAATTATAATCTTACTGATCTAAAATCTGTTAAGTTGCAAATAATTGATGAATATGGTGCGTTAGATATGCAGACTAAGCAACATCTTTTATCTGAAGCTGCTTATAAATTAAGATCCGCCGGAATAGTAATTAACGAAATTAATCCTGTAGCCGCTTTGCAATTTAGAATTGACTTAAATAATACAAATATATTTGTTGAGCCGCGCGTTTTGTTAAGGTTAGAATTATTAGAAAAGGTACAAACATTTCGATCTAGTTCTATTAGGACTGATGCTAAAACATACTCCTATGCTTCGCTTCAATCCTTTCCTAGAAATAATTTGAATAATAAAATATTTGTTTTTTTTACCGATAGATTGTTAATTGATTTTATTAACAAGTGGCTAGAAGATAACCCTAAAAAATAATAAAGTAAATCTATTAGCCGGTTAAAGATCGCCCCGCTTGGTGCGTTTATGGAAGCCGTTTACGGCTGTTTTTTATATACGCCGGTGAATCACTCCGGCGCTTCTTACTTCTGGATGTTTTGGTGTGTAACTATTGCAGTAAAGAGAAAGGATTTTTTTTATTGTTGCCGTTGCGCTTCTATTGCTTTAATCTCGTTGTATCGAACTAGTGCTATTTCTTTTTGATCCGCTTCACTCTTGGTCAAATTTTCGGGCAAAATTTCAATCATATATTCGCCTACTTCATCAATTATTTGAATACAATCAACAGAATTATTTATAATTTTTTTTATTATCATTATCGTATCTCTTGAGCTGTTAAATAAGTTCCGGCTATAATTGTATTTGTGCCGATTGAGTTGCTGATCTTTGCCTGTAGCTTAATAGTTCCAGTAGTTCCACATTCCAATATTAAACCACTTCCAAATATAAATTCATTGTTAACCGTTGCACTTAAAGTTGTACTAGTTGCACTTGCTCTCTGTAATATATTTGCTGGCGTAACTGTTGAGCCGTTACTTTTACAAATAAAACCGGAAAGATATGAACTTGCTGGAATTACTAATATTGTTGTTCCCGTATAGACTCCATCGTTTCCGCCTGTACCTGCTATATAAATATTTACGGTGTACTTTTTGCCAGCCGTTATTGGAATACTAATCCCTGTTACATCTACGTAAGTAGTGCTTGTTGTGCTAAAATTTGTAGTTCTCAAAACTGTTAACGGTTGCGCGCTTGTTAGATCAACATTTGCGGCTGATACTTTCAAGCTGCTGTTTGTTGGTTCAATATTTACGCCGTTTAATTTCCATAACATAGGCTCAAATTGAGCGTATGTAATAGAACTGATTAGCAAAAAGAACAATAATATTCTTTTCATTTTCTACTTACCTTAAATAAAGTTGTTGCCGTTGCATTATTTGTCCATATCTTAATTTTATAAACCGTTGGATCGTAAATAAAAAACTCTCTTGGTGTAGTTGTTATAATCATTGAACTAACCGGAGAACCGGTGCTAAGATCAATTAAAATCTTGCTACTAGTTGCGCTTGTATCTCTTGTAGTTGTTGAAACATAAAGAGTGTCTGTCCCGCTTAATGTTTTTGCCCAAACTGTGAATTTAAAATCAATATAGTAATCCGGCGTAATATTATAAATTTTTCTAGAAGTCTTGAGCGTGTCCGCAACTAAGCCGTTTACCATTGTCCTATTGTTCTGAGCGTTAACAGATAAAGCTGAGACAATAAACAAAATAATAAAAATAATTTTCTTCATTGTTAACCCTTTCGAGCTAAGCGCCGCGCTTCTATTTTAAATTTTGCTTTGTACAATCTAGACAGTTTTTTTTGTGCGGCTTCTAATTTTTTGCGCTTTGCTTTTAATGCTTTTAATTTCGGGCTGTTATGTACTCTTCTTAAGAAGTTAGCCATTTCTTTTTTTCTCCTCTTTTAAATAACCTTTTCTTTTTAATAACGGTAAACCAACCGCAATTAATAGTTCTAAATCAAAATCTTTTACTTTCTGCCAATCAATTTTTTGCAATTCAATTGCAAGTCTATCGGGTAAATCTACCTTCATATTACGCCGGTTTCTTTGTAAAAGCCGCTAACAATACAGGCAATAACTGATCTAACATTCCGCCGCCACTTTCTCCGGCGGTTTCTAGTTGCTTCTCTAATTTTTCAATTTGAGCTTCAAGCTGTTTTACTCTCTCTTTGAAAAAATCTATTTGTATCGTATAAGCCGCATCTTTTATGCTTAACAACTGTGTAACATCCGGAGAAGCATTTCCCTTTCCGTTTATTGCGCTTTGCATAGCATCTAAGCGCCGCATTACTTCTACCGATATATTATCATTAACTTGCTCTTTTTTTGGCTGTAGCGTGTCGCTAAAGCCGCGTATTTTGCCTACTCTGTTTTGTGGATCGCCAAAATACTTAACTACATAATTCTTCTGTCCGCTGCCTAGTGCGTTACCTATTTTCTTTTGCAATTCAGTTTTTGTAATTCCGTTTATCTCTTCGCCAAATTGCAATAAAGTATCGTTCCCTTTTACTATATGGAAATATTCAATGTTCTTTAACTTATCCGGTAAACCGCCTATTTTCTTTTTTACTTTTTCCAATAGAATAAACCGCCTAGAATTAAACCGATTAATAAATATTTTGAATTACCTAATTCTGCAAAATTTAGATCGAAACTTTTTTTTTACTAAACTTTGCTATATAATCGCTTATATGTGTTCCCAAACTATCCGCCGGATCGTAAGAATAATTTGAAGTAAGAAATTTCTTCATACCACTATAACCGCCTAAGTGCGCACCGGCAAGTAAACCATATTTATTTATTGGTGCTGTTATTTTATTCTTAGCGCCGGTTACTGTTTCACCAAAAAATTTGTCTAGCTTATCGCTAAATATTCTTTTTTCGTAATCATTGATATGTGCGTTAAAAAATGTTTCTTGCATTTCGGGCGTAAATTGTAGGCGTGTTAAGTGTGGTAGCCCTAGCATCTTTTCAATGTCAATTCTCCGGGCATTGCCAAATTGATATTTGCCCCAATATTCATCTCCTAGATCTTTTGAATAATTACCGCTACTTTCACTAATTCCTAGTAAGTCTCTAAAATTATTCATCTCGTTAATTGTCATAAAATATAGACTCCCACTTCGCAAACCCACCCTAAATTATCACTCTCAACAAGCGCGCCGTTTTTTACAAAGATCATTTTAGCATTTGTAACTTTTATATTCATCTTTTGCAAATCTTCGTTAACAAAAATATTTAGATTATCTTCTTTTAAATAAAGATTATCCATCTGACCATTTAAATAAATTGGTTTGTCATTGATCGTAAAAGATAATAAACAATTACCGCCTTGATCTTTATTAGCCGCGCTACTTTCTGGAATAAACGGCTTTTCCGTATTGCCATAAATAATTTCGTGCGTTGTTACCAAACCGTCCACAGATATAAAAGTTCCTTTGTACGGATATCCATCTACATTATCTAATTGATACCACTTAAAAGCAATTCTTTTAATTACTAATCTTTTGCCGCGTATTAAATTAAAATCAAAATTTTGCGTTGCATCTGCATTATTAGACGCTGTAAAGGTTAGAAGTTTATAATTGGTACGGTTAGGCGTTTCAATTACCATTATCTTTTGATACCCCAAAATTGTAATTGTAACGGCTGGCTAGCGCCGGCGCTAACATTTGCGCTGACAGTCCACTTTGAACCGCGTTTGACAATTGTATCTTCAAAGATATTTATTGGATTTTTATTTCCGGCAATTGCGCGCAGATCAAAAGCCGCATTGCTTAACTCTTCGCCGGTTTCTTTTCTGATTGAAATTTTGGCTTCTGTTGTATCGCTCAAATTTGTTCTAATTGCTCTTGGATAGAAATCCGAATCGCTAGCAAAAGGTAAATCTACAGTATAAGTTGAACCGGATGAAACATTGCCAAAATCCACTAAGTAAACAAACAATTTATCTTCCATTTTTTTCCCTTTTAAAGAAGCGCGGCTTCAATACCGCGCTATATTGTTACTGATCTATTTATTGAACTAACCGCTGTAAAGTTCCTTTAAGCATTACGTTTATATATTCACTTGCAGAGATATTACTTATTGCATTCTGGTCTAGCGTTATTCTTACTTGCGCTTTCGCCGGAACTGTTACCGGTACAGGCAGTGTAAAACCGGCATAATCGATTATATTTTGTTTTGTTGCAACAGTGATAACGTTATCACTCATTTTGAATGGATTAACAGTCGAATTTTGGAATAATACGGTTACTAAATCTTTGCCCGCTAATTCCAGGAAATCCACTCCGTTAATATTAATTTTGAGCATACTTTCCTTTGCAAGCGCTTGAATTGCTTGAAAAGAAGTTGCCGCGCCTATTGAGCAAGGGAAAGCAATCTCAATATTTTCAATGTCAAATGTTTCCGCTGTTGAAAGTGGAAAGATTTTTGAGAATAAATTTTGAGTCTTATCTGCCGAACCAAAAAGATTAACCGTTTGTCCCGCCGCAACTACCGCCGCAGTATCAAACATAGTGTAAGATAGTCTTTCGATTGGCTTGACCGGATTAAAATCAAATGGAACTAATTTTGTGTATAAAATTCCGCCTAGTTCTAATCTTAGCGCACCTAGTGCGCTATAGTCTGCATCTGTAATTATTTTAATTTCAACATTTGACTGTGAATTAATAATAATTGGTAATCTTAATTTTTTTGATCTTCCAACATTTTCGGCAAGTGTTACTGTAGCGTTAGCGCCAAATTCCGTTCCCATTGGTGCACTTAAACACTCGATCAAAGGAATCTTTAGGCGTTCTCGACCATCTACTAAAACTTGCAAAGCTGTTTTAGTGAACAATCCCATATTTGCGGCTGTCAAACTTAAAGCTGTCGTCCCCATTAACCGCGCGCTTAAAGTATCAATAAAAATAATTTCGTTACCGCTTATAGGAAATTTTTTGTTCCTAGTGAACTTGTCAAAAGTATCGCTAGTGAAAAATCTATTTTCG
>Ga0315272_10001523_pt1 | contig 11486 bp, 9 predicted proteins | sample C3_middle_MG_FD_203918 | JGI IMG/M metagenome (GOLD analysis project Ga0315272, IMG submission 203918) | Sediment microbial communities from Yellowstone Lake, YNP, Wyoming, USA - C3_middle | ecosystem: Environmental > Aquatic > Freshwater > Lake > Sediment | place: USA: Wyoming | collected...
GCCCATGGGACCGTGCTCGGCATCCACGACCTGCGCACCCGCCAGTCCGGGCAGACCATGCACATCCAGCTCCATCTTGACCTTGACCAGTCCCTGCCCCTTGCCGAGGCGCACCGGGTGGCAGATGAGGTGGAGCACGCCATCATGACCATCTTCCCCCAGGCCGATGTCCTCATCCACCAAGACCCCCGCAATCCAACCCGTTACCGCCGCAATCCCCAGGAATGCAGGGAACTCCCAGAAACGCCCCAGAGTTGACCTGCTGCCCGCACTCCTCTTTGCCGTTGACCGCCAAACCCGCTCAGGGTACAAGAGAGAAATTCCTCCGTACACCACCCACACAGGTGATCAAATTGAAGACAACGATACAAACCGTGCTGGCCTATTGCCTCGCCTTGGCCGCGATTTTCGGTTTTTGGTATGGCGTCGGCCTGCCGCGCCAAATTCAAGAAGCGGAACTGGCGGCGGATCACACCCTGCAATGCGTGTCCTATGCTCCTTTTGAAAAGGACCAATCCCCTTTTGATTTTGCCAAGGGCATGATCATTGACCCCGCCCGAATAGACGCAGACCTAGCTATCCTCTCCCAACGTTTTTCCTGCATCCGCACCTATTCGGTGGCCGGGCTTGAGGCCTTGCCTGAGTACGCGGAAAAATACAGGATGCAGGTGCTCCTGGGCGCCTGGATAGGCGCTGACCCAAAGCTCAACCAGCAAGAGCTAGAAAAGGTGGTCGAACTTGCCAAACGCCATCCGGCAAGCGTCCGAGCGGTAGTGGTGGGCAACGAGGCCCTGCTCCGCAGAGAAGTCACCGGGCCGCAAATGGCCGGATATATCCGTCAGGTCAAGGCGGCTCTGCCCGGGGTGCCGGTCACCTACGCCGATGTTTGGGAGTTCTGGCTCAAACATCCAGAGGTGGCCCAGGCAACTGATTTTGTCATGATCCACATCCTGCCCTATTGGGAGGACAACCCGGTTGCCATCGACCAGGCCATGGCCCACATCAAAAAAATCAGGGAAGAGATCGGCGAGAAAATTCCGGGCAAGGAGATTGTCATCGGCGAAACCGGCTGGCCCTCCCAAGGACGGATGCGGAAAGGGGCGCTGCCCAGCCTGGAAAATCAGGCCCGGTTTATCCGCGGCTTCGTTGCCCTGGCCGAGCAGGGGCATTGGCAATACAACCTGATCGAGGCCTTTGACCAGCCGTGGAAACGTATCAAGGAAGGCGCGGTCGGCGGCTACTGGGGGCTGTACAGCCCGGAGCGCACTGATAAACATATCCTCGCCGGGCCAGTCTCGAACTTTCCCAACTGGCGTATGCTGTTTGCCCAATCCGCAGCGATTGCCCTGATGACTCTACTCATTGCCCGCCGCCACAATTCCATGGGAGCACCCCGCTGGCTGCAATTTTCCGCCGCCATGACCGGCGGGGCCATTCTCATCGTGCTGCAGGGGCATCAATTTTCCATCATCTCCACCAACAACTATGAATATCTCTGGGCCGGTCTTGTCCTCTCGCTGAGCGCCAGCGTCTACCTGCTGGCGCTTAAAGCCATCGCTTCCGGCACAATGCCCAGACACCTCAATCTGGATGCGTCCATGGACTTTCTGCGGGGCAAATCCCGCCTCAGCTCCGAAGCCGTATACGGCGCTCTGCGACTGGGGGTAATCACCTGCGCCCTGATCGCTGTGCTTGGCCTGGTGCTGGACGCCCGCTACCGGAGCTTCAACAACTTCGCCTTTGCCATCCCCGCTCTGGCCTATGCCTGGTTTTCCCGCAGACAAGTTAATCAAATCTACCAGGGCATGCTCGAACGGCTCAGCGCCCTGCTGCTCGCCGCTGGGGCGGTCGCGATTCTGATCAATGAAACCCCGCTGAACTGGCAAGCCGATATCTGGGTGGCCATCTGCCTGCTCCTGGCCTACCCCCTCTGGAGGGAAAGCAGGACCATCTCGCTGCGCCCCCTGTTGCCCTTTGGCCTTCTGGTGCTTGGCTCCTTTGGAACTTTTGCCGCCCTGCGCCACGGGGTCTTTATCTCAGAAAGACTGGTGGAAGTATGCGCGGATTCGCCGGACAAGACCATCTGCCTGGTCCGCTCCATGATCGGCCGCTTGATGTACAACCAGGTCTTTGCCTGGACGAGCATCATCCTTGCCGGGCTTGCTGTTTGGCGCAACTCGGTGTGCTTGTGCACCCTGACCCTGGTTGCGAGCCTGGCAGGGCTGGCTTTTTATAATGTCAATCTGGCGGCCCTTGCCTTTATCATGGCCGGACTCACCATGGTCCACCGAAAGAACAGCTCGCCCACTTCCCCCTAAAAAACATCGGGCCAGGAAAAATCAAACACCGATTCTTCCTGGCCCGATAATACAAAAACCTGTGTACACAGTTAAGGTGCCTTTGCCGCCTTGCTCTCCGCTATGACATAATCAGACAACTCCTGAAACTGGGTGCCGGTCAAAGACACTTTGTTTTTCTTGCCTGCCAGGATTTTCGGCCATTCCTCGGCTGACCTTTCGCTTGGCATAATATACCGGTGGCACTTGCTGCATTCCCGCATGAAATAACCTCGGCCTTTTGCCATGCCACTGTTCTCAGCGCCCGGCCCAAAAAGCCCGTCTCTCGCCCCGGCAACACAGCCGGACAAAGCCAAAGCGCTCACTGCAAACAGGCTCCCGGCCAGAATAGATTTCAGACAGTTCATTGCGCCTCCTAAAACTGCCAACCGATGCCCAGATTTATGGCGTTATCCGGATCAGCGCCTTCAGAGGCAAGCACCTGATAATCAGCCTTGAGCACCAAATTTGGCACCGGATAAAAAGCCAGGCCGAAGGTCCAGTCATGGCGGTCCTTGTCCGAATTGACCGCAACCCCTGCGGGCATCCCATGCTGCGTGTCCTGTTTGTCATACCGCGCAAAGACCACGGCGTCGGAATTCTTGAGCTTACCCGTCTTCCAGGCCTCGGGCATGACGTGGTACCCTGCCTCCAGATAATAGCCAAAGATCTCCTCGGCCACCCCAACGGTTAAGCCTTGCGTCCCATTGATCTCTTCAATGGCCCCTGCGCCTTTCAGCTCCAGATCGCTTAACCTGACCCCGAAGTCCCCGGCATAGATGGTGAGGTCTCCACTCTTGCCCGGGTCTTTTCCCTCCACGCCGTTATTGATGCCGCCTCGGTAAAAAGAGGCGCCGAGCCGTAGATTCCGGCCCCAGGCTGAAGTATTTCCCATGAACGGGTAGTAATCCAGCCGAAAGGTGACAGCCATGTCGTTCAGGCTTGGCACATCCTTGATTCGACCGTTACGGATGCCATCGTTGGAAAATTTCGACCCATCCAGCCCGGCGACGAGATAGGCTTCGTAGCTGAGATTTGGAGCCAGATTGCCAAAAAGGCCAAGGCCATCGGACCACCAGGTCGAAGGAATGATGTATTTATCAAAATTGGGCCGCTCCACGCTGTAGAAGGTGGTGGGCTCATGGTGCTGATTGGTATGGGCCAGCGGCGTGAGCACCCGGCCCACCCGGACATTGGCCAGATCGGAGAGTAGAAAGTCCACATAGGCCTGCTCCAGTTCGAGTTCACCCTTGGCTCCATCCTCCTCAACAAAGGCATGCTCCAACTCTATCTCCGACTTGAACTTGATCCAGTCAGCAAACTCATACCCCACAAGGCCGACCAACCGGTGAACATCGATCTGATCCCGGGACTGCCCATTGACCGAGCCCTCGTTGAAGTTGGCATGGATCTCGCCGTACCCGCCAAAACTGAATGGAGAAAGAGGACTTTCCTTTTCCCGCGCCAGGACCGCCTGTTCGATCATACTCTTGATCTCCGCCTTATCTTGGCCGACGCCAGGACCGGCCCCCTGCACTGCCGAATTGGTGGATATCCTGCTTTCCAGGCTGGCAACCTGCCTGGTTAAAGTCTCGATGCTGTTCTGCCTGTTTTTCAACTCGGAGACAAGCCCCTGCATCTGTCGTTCAAGCTCTTGAATCCTCGCTTCTCCGCCGGTGGCGGCCATGGCAAAACCAGGTTGCATCGCCACCAGGGCAATGCAACCTCCCAAAACAACACTGTGCATCCTTTTTTTCATTGTTTTTCCTCCATTACAAAAAAGTTCGACAAACAGGATTAAGTTATATGTGCCTAATATGCAGGCGCCAAAAAAACACCTGCTTGGGGTTGTGCTTACCCATGGAACAGGTGGTTCGAATAAAGTTTGCCAAACCTTATTGGCGCCGAGGAATCCTTATACAAGTCTGGGTTGTGGCGGTCAAGTCTTTTTTTTAGGGCAACACAACTTTATTGGCGGCACGCAATTATGGCCGCCCGCCCGCCCCCCTTTTCTTGCAAAGTGAGGCGAAGCGGTGTAAAAAATACTCGCCTTCATGGGTATGGACTGAACAGAATCTGGATAACAGCAAAATCGGAACATGACAGACACACAGGGAAAAGAAATTCTGCAAGAAGGCCTCACCGCCATGGGCATAGCCCTGGATGGCCAGGCCCACGAACGACTTGTGACCTACTGTGACGAGCTGCTTCGCTGGGGCGCCAAGATCAATCTGGTGGCCAAGGCGCCGCTACGCGAGATCTGGGAGACCCATTTCCTCGACTCCCTGAGCCTGCTCCGGGTTCTCCCGCCGCTGGGAAAGCCACAACCACCGCTTCTCGACGTCGGCACAGGGGCGGGATTTCCCGGTCTGGCCCTCAAGGCGGCCCGGCCGGAACTGCCGGTCATCCTGGTGGAGCCCCGCCAAAAAAGGGTTTCTTTTTTGCGCCATGTGATAAGAACCCTGGGGTTGAAAGACATCGAGGTGCTCTGCGGCCGTTTGGAAAAAAACTCCGCCGATGTGGATGGCTCAACCCTTTCCGTGCCCATCATTACCAGTCGCGCCTTCACCAACATCGGTGAGTTTCTCCTGCATGCCGCAGCGGTCAACCCGGTGGGCGGCCAGGTCATCTGCATGAAAGGCCCGCGAGCCGAGGAGGAAATCGCCGCCTGGCACCTTGCCCAACCATACAGCTCCTACCGACTGCAAGAGATCGTCGCGCTGACCCTGCCCTTTTCCGGCAAGACCCGCAACCTTGTTATCTTCAGTAAAGAAGGCGAGTAGCATCATGACCACCAAGACCCCAGCCATCATGTTCCAAGGCACCTGCTCCAACGCGGGCAAATCCGTGCTCACCGCCGCCCTGTGCCGCATCCTTTTGCAGGATGGGTTGCGGGTCGCCCCGTTCAAAGCCCAGAACATGTCGCTCAACTCCTTTGTCACCCGGGAGGGCGGCGAGATGGGTCGGGCCCAGGTGGTGCAGGCCCAGGCCGCCCTTCTGGACCCGGATGTCCGCATGAACCCGGTCCTGCTCAAGCCCTCAAGCGACACAGGCAGCCAAATCATCGTCATGGGCAAACCGGTGGGCAACATGACCGTGAACGACTATCTGGCTTACAAACCTCAGGCCTTTGCCGTAGTGCAGACGGCTTACGATTCACTGGCCAGCGAATACGAAGTCATGGTCCTGGAAGGAGCGGGCAGCCCTGCCGAGGTAAATCTCAAGGCCCATGACATCGTCAACATGCCCATGGCCCGGTATGCCGAAGCCAAGGTTTTGCTGGTGGGGGATATCGACCGGGGCGGAGTATTCGCCTCCTTTGTCGGCACCATGGAAATTCTGGACGACTGGGAGCGGGAGTTGATCGCAGGCTTCGTGGTGAACCGATTCCGGGGGCAGAAATCGCTGCTTGCCGAGGCGCTGGATTACATGGAAAAAAGAACCGGCAAACCAGTGCTGGGCGTGGTGGATTACCTCGCCAACCTGGGATTGCCAGAAGAGGATTCGGTGAATTTCAAGGCCGGGCTTTTCAGCCCGCATCGGCCAGCGGGCGAACATGTCACCGTGGCGCTCATCGACCTGCCGCACATTTCGAACTTCACCGACTTCGAGCCGTTTCTGACCGAACCGGATTTGTTTATCAAAATCGCCAGAACCCCGGCTGATCTTGCGGACACCGACGGGGTGATCCTGCCTGGCAGCAAAAACGTAATCGCTGATCTCAAATGGCTGTTCAGCTCCGGCCTGGCCGAGGCTCTGAAAAAATACAGCCAGGAGGGACGAGAGATCATCGGCATCTGCGGCGGTTTTCAGATGCTGGGCCAAAGCATCGACGACCCCTACCACATCGAGTCTGCCGGAGAAACACTGGCCGGCCTCGGCCTACTTGATCTTGCCACGGTACTGGAAAAAGACAAAACCCTGACCCGACAGAGCGGCACCCATCTCGCCTCGGGATTTGGGGTGCATGGCTACGAGATCCACCACGGCCAAAGCCGGGCCAATGGGACCTGCGACATCCTCACCTTCAGCAACGGGGAAAATGGCGGAGTCGGCAGCCAAAACCAAACCATCTGGGGAACTTACCTGCACGGCATCTTTGACGCAGACCCCTTCCGGCGCTGGTTCATCGACCGGTTACGGGAAAGACGAGGGCTTGCCCCGCTCAAAAAGGTCCAGGCCGCCTATGATCTGGAACCGGCCTTTGACCGGCTGGCCGAAGCGGTCCGCAGCCAGATCGACATGCAAGCCATATACCGGCTGCTGAAAAAATGATCGGACTCGAATACCAGATTCTCATCGCCATCCTTCTGGATCAGCTGCTCGGCGACCCACGCTGGCTGCCGCATCCGGTGCGGATCATCGGCATAGCCTGCCTCTGGGGTGAACGGCTCACTCGCGCCATACTCCCGCCGCTTGCTGCTGGAATCTGCACCGTCACTCTGATCCTTGGACTCACCGGAGCAACGACCTGGGCTGTGATTGCCGGGGCAACCCTGATCCACCCCTGGCTGGGAAATGCTGTGAGCATCCTCCTGCTCTACACCACCATTGCCACCCGCGATCTGGTCAGCCACAGTCGACAGGTGTACAGGTCTCTTGCCGCAGGCGATCTGGTCGAAGCCCGTAGGCGGGTGGGGATGATTGTTGGCCGGGACACGGCCGATCTTAATGAGGACGGGGCAGCAAGGGCAGCAGTGGAATCGGTGGCGGAATCCATGGTGGACGGGGTGACAGCCCCGCTCTTTTTCGCGGTGCTGGGCGGGCCCATGGCTGCCATGCTCTACAAGGCGATCAACACCATGGACTCCATGTTCGGCTACAAAAACGAGCGGTATCTTAAGTTCGGCTGGGCAGCAGCCCGGCTGGATGATCTGGCCAACTTTGTCCCGGCCCGCGTCACCTCCCTGATGATCCCGGCTGCGGCGTACCTGCTGCGCCTGGACCCAAGAGGCTCGCTCTTCATACTCCTGCGAGACCGCCTCAGGCACGCCAGTCCAAACTCGGGCCACACCGAAGCGGCGGTGGCGGGGGCGCTGGGCGTGCAGCTTGGCGGCTCAAATCTCTATTTCGGCACGGTGGTGGACAAACCCACCATAGGCGAAGCCACCCGTCCCATCGAGCCGCAAGACATTCTCCGCGCCAACCGCCTCATGATGCTTTCATCAGCCATAACCTTGCTGGGGTTTCTCGTCCTGCGGCACCAGTGCCTTGCTTTACAGGTCTACTTCACCCCATAATTGCCAAGCGCTTCCAAGTATGGCCCGAACAGGTCGCTGTAATCGTTCATCCCCCTTTTCAGAATAATGGAGAAATTACTGACCTCGCTGTCATTCACCACCAGATTGGCGCTGTTGGCCAAGGCTTCCAGATCGTAGAGGGTACGAAATTCCGGGCCGATCAGGATATAGTAGATATAGCGCCGCCGGGCCATGGCCATTTCCCGCAGATGCTGATGGACCGTGGAGCTCTCCAGACCGCCACCCTCAAACCTGCTGTGCAGCACCACCGCCTCAAAATTCATGAACTGCATCTTGGAGATGGCCTCTTCCGCAGAGCGGACATAGGTGGGTTGGTAGCCCATCTCGCCAAAGGCCATGGCCACCTGGGTGGTTATCTCCTCTTCCCCGATCATGATCAACGCGTGCGGCACGTTTTCAACCGCCTCCTTTTCGCTGTACACCCCGCTGGACAGCCAACCGAGATCAGGCGGCTTGGGGGCGGCAGGCGGCAGACGCACAGGCTCGGGTCTTTTCTGAGCAGCCGCCACAATCCCCGCTGCAGCCTGATCCTCATTGCCGGTATGCTCGGCATACAGCACGTCCTTCAGGGCGTTCGCCGCCTCTCCGGCCACCGAACCGTCGGCGTTCAGCTCAATGGGCTGTTTGCATTTCGGGCAGCCTATCTTCAGGGTTCTACCCACGGAAAGCGTGGCAAGAGCACTCTTGATCTTTTCAAGCTGGGCGTCACTCAGCATGAGGGTCTGCTGACAATGGGGGCACTGGGCTAGCATGGTTTCCTCCAATAGTAGGCTATCAGCTTAAAGCTATAAGCTGATAGCTGTGGCTGCAAAGGGCTTCTAAAAACCCGAGCGCCGCTTCTCTTCCTTCTTCTCATCCATGGCCAGACCGGTGATCCCGGTGGTGGATTCACCCCGGGCGGCCTTGATGCTGTCCAAACCACGGTTGACCGCGGTTTTCCGGGTACAGTAGCTGGCGGCGGTTTCCTCGGTTATCAGGCCGTCCTCGTACAGCTCAAGGATATGCTGGTCAAAGGTTTGCCAGCCGAGAGCCTTGGCGTCGGCAATAACATCATAGAAGGTCTTGTCCTCCGTTTCCCCTGTCATGATCAGCTCACGCACCCGCAAGCTCATGCCCATGATCTCGAAGGCCGCCACTCGGCCCCCACCCACCTTGGGCAGAAGCCGCTGGCAGACGATCCAACGGATGGTGTCCACCAGCCGATTGCGCACCTGGGCCTGTTCCTCCTGCTCGAACATGCCAAGTATCCGGTTGATGGTCTGGCCCGCATCCACGGTGTGGAGGGTAGAGAGAACCAGATGCCCTGTTTCTGCGGCGGAAAGGCCGATCTCCATGGTTTCCCGATCGCGCATTTCGCCCACCAGAATGACCTTGGGCGCCTGCCGCAAGGCGGCGCGCAGGCCAGAGGCAAAAGAATCAAAATCATTGCCCAACTCCCGCTGATTGAAGGTCGCCATCTTGTGCTGATGCACATACTCGATGGGGTCTTCCAGGGTGACGATGTGCACCGGCTTCTCATCGTTGATCTTGTCCAGCAATGCGGCCAGACTGGTGGATTTACCGGAACCGGTGGCGCCGGTGACGAGGATGATGCCGTTGCGCTCCTCGGCCATGTTGTAGAAAAGCTTGGGCAGGTTCAGCTGGGTAATGGTCGGAATCTTCATCTCCAACTTCCGCAGCACTGTGGAAAGATTGGTCTTTTGCGAGAAAACATTGACCCTAAATCGGGCCTTCTGCCCCAGCCAGTAAGAAAGATCGCAGGAGCCGTGCTTGACCAAGTCATCAAGCAGCCGCTTGTTGCCGCCGATGAGGTTGAGGGCGAAGACCTCGGCCTGAAACGGTGAGAGGGCCTCCACCTGCGGCTCCACCGGTACCGGCACCAGCTGCCCGGAGGTCTCGACCTGCAAGGGCTTGCCCACCGTGATATTGAGGTCGGAAACATTGCCATAGGTTTCCAACATGCTGGTGATCCAGTAATCTATTTCTGTTTGTTTCATTGCCGCCCCCTTTCCAACATGTTCCGTCGCCTGCTTAGCCCGATGCCCTGCTAGGATTGTATAAGAACGAGCCGGATTCTGACAACTATTTCTTTTTCACCAGAAAATACAACACGCCGGGATGTTTCATGTTGCCTGCCGCCGCCTCGGCATACGGTCCGGCACCCCAAAACAGGTCAAGACGCCCCGGACCGGTGATGGCAGAGCCGGAATCCTGATTCACCACGAAGCGGCCCAAGGACTCCCAGCCGATGATCTCCCCTGCCGCATTGACTCTTGGCTTGCGCGTTTTCAAAAAAGCAAGGCCCCCCGGAGGGAAACAGTCCTGATCCAGGGCCACCGACCGGCCAGGGGTCAGGGGTTCGCCCAGGCAACCCAAGGGGCCGACCGCACCATCATCCCCCCACCGGAAAAAGACAAAGGAATCGTTATAGTGCAGAATTGCCTCCTGCTCCTCAGGATGCGCTTTGAGATAACGGACGATCTTGGGCATGGTCGCCTCTTCCCGGCGCATGACACCTTTTTCCACCAGCAACCGCCCAATGCTGCGGTATTTTTGTCCGTTTTTCGCGGCAAACTGCACCCGCCGCAGCGAGCCGTCAGCAAGCTGTATCTGGCCGGACCCTTGCACGTGAAGAATAAAGGCATCCACCGGATCAGCGAGATAGACCAACTCCTGCCCGGCCAACAGCTGGCCCTTCTCAATCTCGGCCCGGGTAGGATACGGGACCAAGCTGTCGTTTTCCATCCTTCCTGTTTTCTTCTCCCGCCCTTTCACGCCAGGAAGAGAAACCAGATCCAGGGGCTTGCGGTATAATGGGTAGCGATAGGTGGCTGTTCTCGTCAGGCTGGCCTTGAAAAATGGCTCGAAATACCCGGTGAGAAACATCCGGTGGCCTGCCCCGCTGCCCTTTGCCTGGCACAGGGTGAACTCTTTTTTTAGAATTGCGGCCAGAGCCTGGGCCGAGGGTTTTTCCGCAATGATCCGTTTGAAAGCGAGCAGTGATTCGATGAGCCAGCTCACAGGATACTCCTCCCCGCAGAGGACAAAGATTTTCTCCGCCGGAAGCTGCCTGAGATAGTGAACGCTCCGGTCAATGGCCGGGGCCAAGGATTCATAGCCAAGATCATCTTGCAACAGTGGCAACTCCGCCGCGAGGGGCACGGTGGCGGGCGGGCCGCACTGGGCGACAACGGCTTGAGGCACGGCAAAAAACAGCGCGTAGCCCAGGATCATCAGCCCGAAAAAAATCCGTATTGTTTCCGCCAATATCCGCATCCGTTCCGCGCCTCCCCATAGTGTATGAACGCGTTGCACCATAGCAGAAAATATCGCAAAATGCACCGGGCGTAGCACAGCCAACTGGCCCTTTTCCGGCAGGGGCCGTATCCCGCAAGGGATAAAAAAAATGTGGCAATTGTCGCGGACACTCGTTATATATTCCTACCCACTTAGGTATATATCCCTATATCCCCCGCGATACGAAAAATTCGGAGGTAATGATGAGCGACGATAAGAAAATTGAAAGTATGATGCAGGAAAAACGCCTTTTTGCCCCGCCGGCCGCCGGTCAAGCGCAGGCCCATGTGAAGAGCATGGCCGATTACGAAGCCCTATACAAGCGCTCCATGGAGGATCCGGAAGGCTTCTGGGGTGATCGCGCCAAGGAGTTGCTCGCCTGGGAAAAACCCTGGACCAAGGTGCTTGAGGCGGACATGCACAAGCCCGAGATCAAATGGTTCCAGGGCGGCAGGCTGAACGTTTCCTACAATTGCTTAGATCGCCATCTTGAAAACGGCCGCCGCAACAAGGCCGCCATCATCTTCCAGGGCGAACCCGAAGAAGATGTCCGGGTCTACACCTACCAGATGCTGCATACCGAGGTCTGCCG
>Ga0315272_10001524_pt1 | contig 11482 bp, 11 predicted proteins | sample C3_middle_MG_FD_203918 | JGI IMG/M metagenome (GOLD analysis project Ga0315272, IMG submission 203918) | Sediment microbial communities from Yellowstone Lake, YNP, Wyoming, USA - C3_middle | ecosystem: Environmental > Aquatic > Freshwater > Lake > Sediment | place: USA: Wyoming | collected...
GGGTGGTCTACGATGTGACCGGTAAGCCGCCGGGAACCATCGAATGGGAGTAACTGTCCAGCAGCAGCGCATCTGCTTCGCCGCTGCGCTGCTGTCATCGGTCGATTCGCATACTGAAGTATAGCGAATCGACCTCTTTCGCGCATCTGCGGCAGCAGCGAAGCGGCGCTGCTGAACAGTTCCTCCCCGTGGGTTTCGTTTAATTCCGGCTCAAGTTGAATAGTTATGGGAATAGCCCCAGTTGCCGCTTTACCCAGCCGTTTTTTTTGTGATACCATGAACGGCGAGCTGATCTTTTGAGGGAAACCAGATTGGTAACTGTTCAGCAGTGCCACAGATGCGGTGCTGCTGAACAGTTACGATTGTTGCCGATAAATCTCGACGGGGAAAGGGGTTGCCGTGAAGGGTGGAGAGAAAGAGATGCGGGATTTGGAGTTGGCCAACCGGCTCCTGGACAGTTTTTCCCAGATTGCCGGGGTGATCAACACCCGGCATCTTGACTATTCTGCGCGTCTGGGCCGGATTCTTGAGGTTATCCTTGAATATCTCCGGGTGGAGCAAGGCTCCCTCATGGTGCTTGAACGGAAGAAATATCTGGTGGTCCGGGCGGCAAGCCGAGTTGAGATCATCGGCCATGAGCAAACCCTTGACGATGAGCGGTCCGTGGCCTCCTGGGTGGCCAGGCACCAGGAGCCCCTCTTTATCAAGGATATTTCTGCGGATACACGCTTTGACCGAATGTGCCGCAGCAGCTACAAGCGCAATTCGTTGCTGTCCATGCCCATTCTCCATAAGGGCAAGGTGTTGGGCGTCATCAATGTGACCGACAAGATCGGGGATCGGGATCTGCTCAAGGAAGATATCACCCGTCTTTTCGATTTCAGCAGTGTCATCCTCTCCCTGCTTGTTCAGGAAAACCTGCAACAGGATCTCCGCCGGCAGCAGCGTATCCTCCAGGAGCGCAACCAGGAGCTGCGGCACCAGGAGACCTTGCGCGGCGAACTCTCCAGCATGCTGATCCATGATCTCAAGGGCCCGCTTTCCGAGGTGGTGGCCAATCTTGATATCCTGTCCTACACCGTTTCCGAGGAAAACCGGGAGTTTTTGGAGTCGGCCCAGATGGGGTGTGATCGTGCGGTGCGCATGGTTTCAAACCTTGTGAGCATCGGCAAGATTGAAGACGGCAAGCTTACGCCCATCAAAGAAGTGGTCGAGCCCGGTCCGATGCTGGCCGAATGCCTGAGCAGCATCAAGGGCATGGCCAGGATCAAGGCTGTGGCGTTGATTCTGGAGGTAGAGGCGGACCTGCCGCAGATTGCCTTGGATCGGATCCTTATCCTGCGGGTGTTGCAGAACCTGCTCACCAATGCCCTGGGCTATTGCGCGGGCAACACCACGATCCGCTTCGGCTGTAAGCGGGTGGTCGGCAAAAAGCGGCTGGAATTTTATGTGCAGGATCAAGGCCCCGGAATCCCCGCGTCGAAGTACCGCACCATTTTTGAGAAGTACGCCAGAATTTCCGACAAGCAGGATGCCCTGATCGGTACCGGCCTTGGCCTCTATTTCTGTCGCTTGGCCGTGGAGATTCACCGGGGCAGGATCGGCGTGGAGAGCGAGCCGGGACAAGGTTCTCGTTTTTATTTCAGCTTGCCCCTGTAATACACAGAGCTGACGGATTTCAGCAAAGGGAAGAAACGCAGGATGAAGCTCAAAGCCCCCAAAGATATGGTTTTTCTTATTGTGGACGACATCGACAACATGCGTCGGTCCATCAAGGCCATGCTGAAGCTGGTCCAGTTCGGCAAGGAGTTTTACGAGGCGGCCAATGGCCGGGATGCCTGGAAACTTCTTCAGGATGAGAATATCGCCATCGATTTTATCATCTGTGATTACAATATGCCCTATATGTCCGGCACCGAGTTGCTGGGTCTGATCCGTGCCACCAAGAAGCTGCGCGATGTCCCCTTTCTCATGGTCACCGCCGAAGCCAACATGGATATTGTTGCCGAAGCGGCCGAGCAGGATGTTGACGCATACATGACCAAGCCCTTTGTCACCGCGGCCTTGGAGCAGAAGGTTATGGAGCTCCTGGGCCAGCTCAATAACCCTTCGCCCTTCAACCAGCTGTTGCTCCAGGCGCGCACCCTTGATGAAAAGGGCGATCTTGACGGCGCCATTGCCGCAGCCATCGAGGCGGCCAAGCTCAATGAACGGTCCTCAAAGCCCTACCGGGAGCTCGGAAGACTCTTCGGGAAAAAAAGCGACCTGAAAAAAGCCCAGCTCTGTTTTGAAAAGGCCGTGGAGATCAATCGGCTTGATGTCAGTTCCTACCATGCCCTGGGGCAGATTTATTTCCGTCAGGGCAAGATGGATCTGGCCCTGGAAAATTTCAACCGGGCCATGGAGATCAGCCCCAGGCATGCGGACCGGGCCATGAATTTTGCCAAATTGCTCATCAAGAAAAAAATGATGCCCGAGGCGGAAAAAGTTCTGCGCCTGGTGCTGAAATCAAAAGGCAACGATATCGATTTCAAGGAAGATATTGCCGACACCTGCAATGGCTGCGGTCTGGGCGAGTTGGCGGTCAAATCCTACCGCGAGGTGCTGAAGGCGGATCCGGAACGTATCTATCTGCACAAAAAAATAGGGATAGCCTTGTGTACTGCGGGCGATAACAACGAGGCAGTCAAGATGCTTGAAAAAGCGGCGGAGAAAAGCGCTGACGATATTGAGCTTTTTCTGGCCCTGGGCAAAGCCTATTATGCCATGAAATTTCCGGTGCGGGCCGACCAGTGGGTTTCGAAGGTGCTCCGGATTGATCCCGGACACAAGGAAGCCCGTGCCATCCTGGACAAGTGTCTGTAAGCTAGGACCGTACGTTTTCCGACAAAAAAACAGGCTATTGCATCCATGTCCGCAGAATTTGTTTTTCTCCTCGCGCTACAAGCCGTGAACTCCCAGGGGCAGGCTATTCTGGGAGAAAACTGGGCGGATTTTCTTTTGGACCTGCGGCAGGCTCTTGCCGTGAAAGGAAAAGAAGATCCTGCCAGTACGGAGACCCTGCTGCTGTTTCATTTTGCGCAGCCGGATACCGCCTGTGTTGCGCTACAGGAAAGTCTGGTCCGGTTGAAAAAAGCGTATGATTGGAAGAAGAATGTCGGCCCCCTGCCTCTGCACATTCTTCTTCACCTCGAAAAAGAGGGAGACCCGCCTGGCCCGGTGCATGACGCTACGGCAAGCTTTTGGGATCTTCTCCAACACGAGCAGCCCTATGTAACCCGGCCCTTGAAACAGCACTGGGCGGAAAGCCAAGCCGGTGAAAATGTGTTGTCCCACACCTTTGCCGAGGCCGGCAACGGCTTGTATCTTCTCTCCTTTTCCGTTCCGGAAATCACGCGCGTCGAAATTTTTCCCCACCGCGCCCTTCCCCTTGCCGGACCGCTTGCCCCCTGTTTCTACTGCGGCATGACCATCCACAAAGCGGCGGACTGCCCGGGAAAGATGTTGACCATGGCCACCCAGGGGATTTACCTGGCCGGGTATCTGCCCCTCGCCACATTGAGCGAGCTGTTTGGCAAGGCCATGGCTGTTCAGGGAAAATTGACCAACATGATGGCGGCCGGGCTCACCGTGTCCCAAATCCGGCAGAATCCGCTTCTGCAAGTGTATCTTACTTATTTTGACCTGAATCTGATCTGTCAGCCCAGGTTTCTGTGGAACATTGCCTTTAACAGCAATGCCAAATGGGAGGAGTTGACCAAGCCGGACACGGTCTCGGTGGATAGCCACAGCCTGCACCTTGGCCTTGATTGTTTGCGGGTGGGCCAGTATGCCCAGGCCGAGGATCTCTTTGTCGAGGAAAGCAGACGGCCCAAGGGCAAGCAGTTTTACGCTACAATCGGCCGCGCTTTTGTCGCTCTGGAGCTTGAGCGAGACAATGATTTTGAGCATTTTTTGGAACATGCCGCAGGCATAGCGAACTCCGACAAGGAAAAGATCTATATCGCCCTGTTGCAGTCCAGGTATTATGCCCTGCACGATGATCACTGGAAGGCGGGACACGTTCTGGACAGTGTTTTCAGTTTGCGTCGGGACCTTGCCGAGGCCTTGTACCGGCAGGTCCAGCTCATGGTCTTAGGGGAGATGGGAGAAAAAGGCCTCCGGCAGCTCCGATCCCTGGTTACCGACCATAAAGAGCTGTTCCTGACTGCGCTCATGGATCCGCTACTTTTTGTCATTGCCGGACCGGTTGAGGATCTGCTCGCTGTACGGCTACAGGTCCAGCGACAGGAGGCCGAAGAAAACCTGTCGAAGGCCCAGGCGGTCTGCAAGGATCTCCAGGCCTGGTTTGCCGGGGAGGAAGGCCCGGCGGCCCTGTTTGCCGATCTTGCTGGCCTTGAAAAGCAGTTTGCCCAGGGCAGTTATTACGACCTCCTTGAGGTGGCGTATAAGGCCCAGGCGTTGTTACGCGCCTGCTACCGATTGCATGAAAACGCCCTTGATGCCATGAAGGCCGATATTGCCCGGATGCTGGCGACCTGGGAGGCCTTCCGGCGATACTGGCAGGACTATCCCTATCAATCTTCTTTTGGAAATTTCCAGGAAATGCTCCAGGCGGCTCGGGAAAATCTGAGCGCAATCGAAGGCCTTGCCCAGCAGAACATGCATGGCCAACTCTACCATGCTGTTCAGGGGATGCTGGTCCAGGTTCGGGAGAGTTGTGACGCCATGAAAACGCTTTCTGCGAGGATGGACTGGGTACGGCTTTTGTATGACGGGGCAAAGCTGTTTGCCAGAAAGTTACTCATTACCGAGGTGGTTCTGCTGGGGGTGGGGGCGTTGCTCTTTCCCCTTTTGGCCTTCTGGCTGGCCGGTGATTCCGGCGGGATGATCGGTATGCTTACAAATGCGTGGCTACAGAAACAGGCGCTGCTCATTGTCACTTTGTTTGTTGCGCCGCTGTTCGCTTTGGGCCAGACGCTTTGGGAGATGATGGAGGCTTGAGCAGGATCTATAGGGCAGCCTTTATTTTCCTGGAGACCATAAAGTCCCTAAAGAGGCCCCCAAAAACAAGAGACTGCATAAACGGTGTGAGATCAGAGGCCGAAGTGTCCGCGTTTATACAATAGTTAGACAATTACCTCCGCTGTTTCGATTCCTCCCTCGAGAAAGAGGATGATTTTTGCGAAAAAATTATTTAGCTCAACTGGCTCAACGGAGGCCATTATTTCTTTTATATCTGCGAAGTCCCAGTTCAATCGTCTGGATTTGCTGGGTTCAATTTTTGTTGAGACCAAGTTTTGGAAGTGTTTTTTCAATCCTTCCAAGTCCTTCTTTTGTAGAAATTTAATAGATTCAAAATACCAAATCATATAAATTGGTTCTCTCTCGGCAATTGCCGCCTTGTATTTCTCAACAAGCTTGTCGTATTCATCAATATTTTTTGTGATTAAATAGAGTTCGCACTGATTTAAAATAATTGACACATTGTCAGGGTCATTTTTAAAAAGTATTTCCCCTGTATTAATTGCTTCTGCGTAATTTTTCAATTTTATATGGCAATGCTGTTTTTGGCCTAACATTATCATGTCTTTTGGCTCTAGCTCTAAACCAACTAATAAATAAGATAATGCACGAGTGTAATTTTTGTTATTTATAAATGAACCAGCTTTTTCCTGTATCTCTAGTATTTTAAGACGATTTTCTTGGTCTTCATTGGATGTTTTCAGTTCTTCGTAATCTTCTTTTGCCCTAGATTGCTCTTTTTCTATTTCGATAAATTTTAGTTCATATTTAGATTTAAGTATTTTTATTTCATCTAGTTCTTTGTTGAACTCATTCTTAATGGATGCGATACCTTTTACACCCAAAAAACCAATAATTGTGAATAGTCCAAGAACAATTGCTATTAATATATTTATAGTTTGAATATTAGATGAATAAGTTTCCTTAAGTATGTCTTTTTCTATTTTATAATTCAATTGGTCGCGCCGTATTTCTTTTACTGCATCATCGTTTATTTTAATATGCGTAGCAAGTTGTTCAAATTTTAAGTTTGTTAAATTTTCCCCTGCTATATCACCTTGCGCGGCATATGAAATTGAAAATAAAAGTAATGATAAAGTTGTGAGTGTGATAATAAATTGATTTTTCATTTTTTTCCTTTTGTATGCAGTACAATGCATATATAATTCTATATATTGGGGCTTTTTGTTTTTCTAAGCCCCAAAGGCCCCCAAAGAGGCCCCTAAAACTTCTGGATTTTAGCATATCAGGGTGGACATTACGGGACAACAGAAAAAGAAAAAGCCCTGATTTCTCAGGGCTTTCAGGACGATACCGGATGGTATCGGATTATGCGTTGGTGCCGGAGGTCGGAATCGAACCGACATGGAGTTGCCCCCGCGGGATTTTGAGTCCCGTGCGTCTACCAGTTTCACCACTCCGGCTGAATGGCGATGCCGCCCGTAAAGGCGGCATAGGACGAACACTATAGAAGCCTTGCCGAGCCCTGTCAAGCCCTAAAGCCCCTTCTCTTCCCCTTCTGTTTCAGTGACTGGTTCCCAGGAAAATCTTCTGGAACCGGTAGAAGTAATCCACCCCCGACCAGACCGTCATCACCGCAGAAACATAGAGGATGCCCTTGCCCAGTTCGTGCAGGAAGGGGATGGGTACGACGCCCAGGGGGAAGATCAGGATACAGAGTGCGGTGTACTGCAAAACGCTCTTCAGTTTGCCCATGCCGCTGGCTGCGATCACGATGCCCGAAGAGGCGGCCACGCCGCGGAGTCCGGTGATCACAAGCTCCCTGGACAGGATGATGAACACCAGCCAGGCCGGGATTTTTTCCATGGGGATCAGCATGATCAGGGCCGCGCAGACCAGCACCTTGTCGGCCACCGGGTCCATCAATTTGCCCAGGACCGTTTCGATCTTGTGTTTACGAGCGTAATAACCGTCCGCAAGATCGGTGAGCGCCCCGGTGAGGAAAAGAAAAAAGGCGAACAGGCTGACCCCGACGCTGGGCTCGGGATAGAGAAAAAAGAGAAGGACCGGCGCCGCCGCAAAGCGGTATGCGGTGAGCAGATTGGGAATGGTGAAGATCGCGTGTCGACTCATGGGCTTAATTGGCCGCCCCCAGCCAGCGGGAGGAAGGAGCCGCCGCGGCTGTCATCTGTCGATAATGCTGGATAACCCTGGCCACGTACTGCTGGGTTTCCGGGATCAAGGGAATGCCCTGGGCGGCCTCAACTTTGCCTGGCCCGGCATTGTAGGCGGCCAGTGCCAGTCTGAGGTTGCCGCCGAAGCGGGCCATCATCTGGCGCAGATAATTGGTGCCGCCAAAGATGTTTTCCTGGGGGTCAAAGGGGTCAAAGACATTTAGGTCGGCGGCGGTTCCCGGCATCAGCTGCATGAGGCCTTGGGCTCCCTTGGAGGAAATAGCCTGGCAGTCGAAGTTGGACTCGGTTTTGATCACGGCTTTGATCAACAAGGGGTCCATCTCGTAGCGGCTGGCCGCCCGTTGGATATGCTCTTCATAAAGACGCGGATCACCGGCCCGGTTTGGCCTGCTGGCGGCTCCTCGGAACTGTGGACGGATCACCCCCGGCTTGTAGCGGGAATCGTTGGGCACGTTGGTAAAATGCACGGTGCCATTTTGATCGACAAAGGTGTAGATCGTCGCTTTGGCGCCATCCGGCGCCAGCAAAAAGGCGCAGACCAGCACGGCCAGGAAGCGTCCTGTCATCCGTGTTCGGGATCTGTATGGTTTCCGTGTCTGCGCCATGTTTTCGTCTCCGGGCAGATGCGCCTGCAACAACAGTATACTACGCTTTTGCTCTTTTTTCCCAGTCGGCCAAAAATTGTTCCATGCCGAGATCGGTGAGCGGATGTCGGGCAAGCTGGGCGATGACCTTGAAGGGGATCGTGGCGATATGGGCGCCCAACAGGGCCGCGTCCACCACATGGTTGGGATTGCGGATGCTGGCGACAATCACCTCGGTGGCATAGCCGTAGTTGTCGTAGATGTTCATGATGTCGCTGACCAGATCCATGCCATTCTGAGAGATATCGTCCAGCCGACCGACAAAGGGGCTCGCATAGCTGGCTCCGGCCTTGGCGGCCATCAGGGCCTGGCTGGCGGAAAAGACCAGGGTCACGTTGGTTTTGATCTTCTCATCGGCAAGCTGCTTGACGGCCTTGAGGCCTTCGGTGGTCATGGGGATCTTGATCACGATGTTCGCGTGGATGGCGGCAAGCTCGCGGCCCTCGCGGACCATGCCTTCGGCGTCAAGGGCGATTACCTCGGCGCTGATCGGGCCGTCCACCACCTTGCAGATTTCTTTGATGATCTCAACGAACGGTTTCTTCTCCCTGGCGATCAGCGAGGGATTGGTGGTGACTCCGTCCACCATGCCCATGTCCACGGCTTTTTTGATTTCTTCGATGTTGGCGGTATCAATAAAAAACTTCATGTATTCTCTCCTTGTAAGGGCAAGAAAAACGGCTCAGCCGTTCTCCTGCCGAGGTGTTTGGCGGCTATCACAATACATTTTCCGGCATTGTTCACTGCAAAAAAATACAGATGTATCCCCATCTTGTAACACAATTGCCTGCCTTTTGGGAATATAGATATGGCAGACTGGGTCTTCCACCAGCTGATCGTGGGCGGGAGTTTCGTCAGCCCCTGCGCCCGGCCGGTTGCTGGCGGGGTTGGGTTTCTTTTTTCTTCCGCCGCTCAGTAACCGGTAGATGACATAGAGAAAAACCGCGTAGATGAAGAGCTTAAACACCGAAAGACTCCTTGCCACGCCACTCCTGGCGCTCCATCCCGGTCTGCGCGGGGAGTTTTCGGCATAGTTCCAGGGCTGTCCGGCCAAGGACCGGATGGACATGCTCCGGGGCCAGTTCCGCCAGCGGAGCCAACACGAAAAGCCGGTTGGCGATCTGTGGATGGGGAACGGTCAGGGTTTGGCTGTCTATCATCATATTTCCAAAGTAGAGGAGGTCCAGATCAACGGGTCGGTCCTGGGTCAGGGTTCGATCCCGTCCTAGCTCTGATTCGATGGTGAGCATGGCGGCCAGTAACTCTGTCGGCGACAGGGTGGTGGTAATTTCGCCCACCGCATTGGTAAACCAATGGTCCGTGTCCATCCCGACCGGTTCTGTCCGGTATGGGCTTGACAGCCGGTTCAGGCTAATCCCTGCCACCGCACCCAATCGTTGCCAGGCCGCCAGCAGATTAGTCTGTCCGTCGCCAAGATTGGAGCCCAGCCCGATGAAGGCCTGCTGCTGGTTTTTCACGGGGAAACTTATATATCCTGCAAGCCCAGCACGTCGAACATGGTGTAGAGGCCGTTGGGCTTGCCCACCACCCAGGCAGCGGCAAGGGCCGCACCTTTAGCGAAGTTGTCCCGGCTGTGAGCCCGGTGGGTGAGTTCCAGTCGCTCCCCTGCCCCGGCAAAATACACAGTATGTTCGCCCACGATATCCCCGGCCCGGATGGTCTGGATGCCGATTTCCTTGTCGGTGCGCTCGCCGATCATGCCGTGGCGGGAATAGACCCCCACCTCGGCCAAGTTGCGATGCACGCCTTCCGCCACCATTTCCCCGAGTTTCAGGGCCGTGCCGCTGGGCGCGTCCTTTTTCATCCGGTGGTGGGCCTCGACGATCTCGATATCGTAGGCATCGCCCAACAGGGCGGCCATCTTCCGGGCGATCTTGAACAGGACATTGACGCCCACCGCCATGTTGGGCGACTGGACGCAGGGGAAATTCCGGCTCAACTCGGCCAGTTCGGCCAGATTATCAGCGGTCAGGCCAGTGGTGCCGATGACCATGGCCTTTTTCGCCTGGGCGGCCTTGCGGGCTAGGGCCATGGTGGCTTCGTGGAAGGTGAAGTCGATAACCACATCCCCCTGGGCCATTACCGCCTCGAAGCTGTCCGCCACCTTTACTCCCAACGTGCCCATCCCGGCCAGATCGCCAAGATCCTTGCCAAGCTCCGGGCCATCGGGCCGCTCAAAACCAGCGGCCAGGGTCAGTCCTTCCTGCTGATGCACCATATAGCTGATCCGGCGGCCCATCCGGCCTGCGGCCCCGGCGACAATAACCTTGGTCATAATTTTCTCCTTCAATCAGTTATCAGCCGTCAGCTTAAAGCTGTCAGCTAACGGCGTAAATTATACCAGCCCGTAAGCGGTGATAATCTTTTTCAGCTTATCCTCGTTGGCCTCGTTCATCTTGTACAGGGGCAAGCGCGGCAGGCCGGACTTGATCTTGCCCATCATCATGAGCGCCGTCTTGGCCGGCACCGGGTTGGTGTCGATGAACATCGCCTGCATCAACGGAAGCAGCTTGTAGTGCAGCTCCTGGGCCTTGGCAATATCCCCGGCCAGGGCGGCGTCCATCATCGCGGCCATGTCCTTGGGGGCCACGTTGGAGGTAACGGAGATGACCCCGGTGCCGCCGATCATCACGGTGGGCATGGAGGTGAAATCATCCCCGGACATAACCGCGAAACCCTTGGGGCAGAGGCGGATAACTTGGCTGATCTGGTTGAGATCGGCGGTGGCCTCCTTGACCCCCACGATATTGGCGATCTGGGCGCAACGGGCCACGGTCTCTGGCAGCATGTTCACTGCGGTCCGGCTCGGCACGTTGTAGAGGATGATGGGGATGTCCACCGCCTCGGCCACCGCCTTGAAGTGCTGGAAGAGCCCTTCCTGGGATGGCTTGTTGTAGTAGGGGGTGATCATCAGGGCGCCATCGGCTCCGGCCTCTTTGGCCGCGCGGGTTAGCTCGATGGATTCGCTGGTGGAGTTCGAGCCGGTTCCGGCCAGTACCGGTACCCGGCCAGCCACGGTCTTGACGGTCAGCTCCACCACCCGGCGGTGCTCCGCATGGCTCATGGTGGCGGATTCGCCCGTGGTGCCACAGGGAACAATACCGTGGGTGCCGCCCGCGATCTGGAACTCAATGAGATCTTTCAACCCCTGCTCGTCGAGCTTGCCATCAATGAACGGGGTGACGATGGCGACAAAGGCTCCGCGAAACTTGTTCATAACTTCCTCCTGTGTGTCTCTCTCAAAAGCAAAAAAGGGGATGGTCCCTTACGATTTCGTTCTCAGGGCTTCGGCATGTAGCCGACCCTCGTAGATAAAATTGGCCGGTCCTTCCAGGTAAACGTCGGCAATTTCCTGCCCGGCAAGGGAGAAATGGATGGTCAGCTGCTCGCCCCCAGAGGTGGTTACTGCCACCGGCGACTGCACCTGGCCGAGAAGCCCGGCGATGATGGCTGCGGCCACGGCTCCTGTGCCGCAGGCCAGGGTTTCCCCTTCGACCCCGCGCTCGTAGGTGCGGACGATCAGTCCGTTGCCGGGCTGCTGCTGCACGAAATTGACATTGGTCCCGGCTGGCTGAAAGTGCTCATGGAAGCGGATCGTCCGCCCCCACTCCAGCACCGGAGCCTGCGCAACGTCTT
>Ga0315272_10001527_pt1 | contig 11475 bp, 14 predicted proteins | sample C3_middle_MG_FD_203918 | JGI IMG/M metagenome (GOLD analysis project Ga0315272, IMG submission 203918) | Sediment microbial communities from Yellowstone Lake, YNP, Wyoming, USA - C3_middle | ecosystem: Environmental > Aquatic > Freshwater > Lake > Sediment | place: USA: Wyoming | collected...
TATCAAGGGGGCATGACCTAGAAAGCCCCCTTGATAAAGAGCCTGTCCGCCTCTGGAGGAGGGTTTGGGGATTTAAATTCTATATAAAAATAAAATCCTAAAGCCTAGCGCTTAAAAGCTAGTGCCTAAAAAACCTTTGTCATCCTGAGCCGGGCCGAAGCCTGCCTGCCGGTAGGCAGGGATCTATAATACTTGATTGCATAACTAATTGTGAATTCTGTAGATTGAACTATTATAGATCTCTCCGCTCGCTTCGCTCGGTCGAGATGACAAAATTTAAGAGGTTTGTTAAATTATTACCTAAACAAAAAATAATCAGGTCTCATGAAAAATTTTCAAAACAAAAACAAAATACTAAAAGCTCTAGTTTTAACCCTAGAGCTTTTGGCTTTTGCTTTGCTTTTGTATTTGGTATTTCTACCAATCGTTCCGGCCACTGAATACAAGGTCGCAACCTATCGCGGCACTTTGCCGGAATCAAAAAATATTGAAGTCGTAAAAAAAGACACGGTCAAAATCGTAAATCATTTACCCCAAAACAAAGACGACATCTCCGCAAATCGCCTCATCATCACCAAAATCGGTGTGAACGCCCCAATCGTCGAATCCAAAAATTCCGAATACGGTTTGTCACTCGGTGCTTGGCACATTCCAAAATCTGCCAACCCAACCAAAATCGGCAACATGGTACTCACCGGCCATCGTTTCAAATACTTGCCACCCAGCAATCTAACTTTTTATCTATTCGACAAACTCGAACCCGGCGACATCGTTTCCATCATCTGGAATCAAAAAACCTACTACTACAAAATCCGCGAAACCAAAGTGGTTGATAAAACGGATCTGTCCGTGGAGGCCCCAAGCGATAAACCAATTATCACAATGTACACTTGCACCCCAATTTATTCGACCGAGAAGAGGTTGGTGGTGATTGGGGATTTGGTGGAGTAGAGGGAGTTGGGGTATAATAAGACAATAAAGTTATATTTCTAAAATAAAAAAATAATGAAATTGTCTTTTTATAACAAACTTTTAAACAATAAAATAAGTAAATCTGATAAATTGTTTGTATTTATAGATTCTTCAAATCTTTGGGCTGCTCAAAAATCAAAAGGTAAATTGCTTGATTACCAAAAATTAGTTAGATATATAAAAGATAAGTTTAATCCAAATGAGATAAAGGTTTTTTATTATGCGGCTTATCCTGCTGACGGAACAAGGGATTATAGTCTTGATAAGAAGCATAAATTTTTTATTTATTTGAAAAAAGGATTAGGGTTTGTTGTTAGAAAAAAGGAATTAAAAAGAATAAAGATAATTGATGATGAATTTGGGGAGTGCATAAAAGAAAAGGGAGATATGGACGTGGAAATAACCGTTGACGCTATGCATCATAAAGAAAAGTATAATACCGCTATATTTTTTACCGGTGATTCCGATTTTTTGGCATTGATTAGTTATCTCAGAGTTTCAGGAAAAAATGTTTACGTTTTTTCGTCAAAAAATAATATCTCAGAAGAATTACGAACCAGTTCTGATGGTTATTGCGATGTTATAAGTATAGAAGACATTTGGGGGCGAGAATTAAAAAGAAGACAAAAATAAAACAACCCTCCGCGAGGAGAGTTGCCCTAAGATGTAATACCCTTTTAGTCTATGACTAGACTGAAAGACATTATTAATATATCACAAAATAATAAAAATTACAAGGAAGGCGGTTATATTGGTATAATTGTTATTATTTAAATCCAATGCTAACTCTAGTAAAAACAATCCACAGTCTAATCTGGTTCATCATGGTCTCGGCGATTTTTTATATTTTGTATGCAGGAATAACTAATCATTTTGATATTTATTTTTTGATCTCAATGAGCTTGATGGTGGTTGAGGGGATTGTTTTGATAATCAATCGAGGCGCGTGTCCGTTGACGGCTTTTTCGCGAAATTTGAAAACTGACTATCGCGAAGGGGACGATATCTTTTTGCCTCATTGGTTGGCGGTTCATAATCGATTAGTGTTTACTTCGATATTGGTTATCGGGTTAGTGATTGTGGGGTATCGGTTTTTGGGGTGGTAAATTAATTTTTCTATGTAAATAAATATAACAAACTATTTGACAAATATTATTACATTGTTTATACTATAAATATGAATAATCCTGATAAATAAGGCAGGATAAAAATATTTTATGTTGGCAAAATTTATCAAACAACAACGAAAAAAATATGATTTGACGCAGGAATTTTTGGCGTCAAAACTTGGGATTTCGCGTCCGACCTATGTTCAGATTGAACAAGGTGAGCGGGATCTTACGATTACTGAGGCAAAAAAATTGTCAGACGTTTTTGGTGTTTCGTTTGAAGATTTTTTGCAAGGCAAGGAAAGCCTTAAAACGATTGTAAAAATTAAAGAAAAGAAAAAGTTAGTTAAAAATGAAAAAACCGAAATTAGAATTAGTGTGCCTCAGGAAAAAATTGAAAAGTTTCGACAAGTTTTACTCTATATTTTGCAAAAAGTTGGAGGTAAACCAAACGTTGGAATGACGGTTTTGTATAAGTTGCTTTATTTTATTGATTTCGACTATTATGAAAAATACGAAGAGCAATTGATGGGGCTGGTTTATTTCAAAAATCATCATGGCCCAACCCCACTTTTGTTTGAAAATTTGATTGACAGCATGATTATAGCTGGCGAAGTTGAAGTGGTTAAGAGCAAATTTTATCAATACCCACAAACAAAATATTTGGTTAATCCTGAGATTGAACCAGATTTAAGTATTTTGAATGGTCAAGAACAAAGGCATATTGATAGCGAATTAGATCGTCTTTCAGATTTGACGGCCTGTCAGTTATCAGAATTGTCTCACAAGGATGTCCCTTGGATTAGCGCCGAAAACGGTAAGTCACTTAATTACGAATCTGTGTTTTATCGTACAACTGAAACATCAGTTCGTGAATATGATAATCCCGATGAAAATTAGTTATAAAGAAACTGATAATTTTCAAAAGGATTTTAAGCATTTGCTTAAAAAATTTCGTACTCTTAAGGAAGATGTGAAAAATGTTAAACGTAATGCAATCGAGCTTTATCATCTTAATAATTTGGACAATCAGAGCATTTTCCCGGTTGAAGGTTTTTGCTCGGAAGAAATAAAAATTTGTAAAATTAAAAAATTTGCCTGCAAAACGTTGAAGGGGCGAGGTGCGAAAAGTGGAATTCGCATGATTTATGCTTTTCATTGTCAGAGTTGTCAGGTTGTGCTTATTGAGATATATTTTAAGGGTGAAAAAGCGAATGAGGACTATGAAAGAATAAAACAATATTTGAATATTTTACAACAGAATTAGCAGCAAATCCACAATTTGCAAAATCACTAGAAAAAGAAAAAAAACCGCGGTAATTAAATCGCAAAATAAACTCGGCTGAACATGTTTCGAACAGCCGAGTATTTTTTTTCTAAAATATTATAATCGTCTTGAGTATTCGATGTTTTTGTTGCTATATGGTATAATAATAAAAACGATTATTATTAAATTAAACATAAAAATATGAAGAATAAAAAACAACAACTTTTTAAAGCAAAAGTCACATTCGTTTTTTCTGCGATATTTATAATTTTTTGTTTTTTGCTAATCGTAGTTACGTCTTTTGTTAAAAATTTTTAAGAAGGGAGTGGGGTGGATGTTTTGGGCTAGATTAAAAAAAGAATTAAAAAATACAAAATAAAAAACCCTGCGGAAGAAAAATCTGCAGGGTTTGCTGTTAATATGACTCGTTTCAATTCTAAAGAAATGTAACAAGTCTGCTTAAGAATTTTAATTTTTTATTTCAGTTTTTTTCTCTTCCATAAACATATCAAGCAAATACATGATTTTATATTTTTCAAAATGTTCACACAAATCGTCAAAAACAAATTTTTCGCATTCGAGCGCAACGAGAAGTTTTTTTGGGTCTTCTAAACTCGGTCCTGTTTTTAAGAAAGAAAATAAAGATTTGTTTGAGTTGTAAAAAATTAGACTGAATCTCAAAAATTCATTGCGGTCCATCAATGCAGTTAGTTTCATTTTTCCTCCAAAAGTGATAGGTTATAAAAAATTGTAAAGGATCAAGAAAATTAATTTATTACATCGCTAGCTTATATCGTGAAGACCTTATGTTGCCTCCTTGGCTATTGTTTGATATTGTTATATTAGGTTATATTTTAAAATTCGCGATAAAAAAAATTTATTATATTAAAAGAGAAGTGTCAAATTGCTTAAATTTGACAAATACTCAATTTAGTGATATAATATTTTTATGAATAACGAAACTCAAAAACCAAGTAAAAAAAATGGCATAATTGGGCTAATATTAAGCTTAATTTTGTTTAGATTTATTACTAATCTTTTTAAAAAACGAAAGGATATTTTTTGTAATTTTAAAAAGTTTTTTAAAGCGGAAAAACAGGAAATTATTGAGTTGGAAGCGGGAAAAAAGTCGCTAAAAAACTACTTTAGTGAGTCATATTCTATTTTTCACGAATACTTTATCCCTTCACCACGAAATGATCACAAACCAAAGATTTTGCGAACGCGATCTTTGGTGATTATTACTATTATCTCTACGATTATAAAAATAGTTGTAATTAGCTATTTGTTTTTTATTTATCCAAATCAAGGTTTGATGTCGGAGATTATTGTTAAGAAAGTGTTTGAACTAACTAATCAGTCTCGGATAGCAAATAATTTGCCAGCTTTGACAATGAATTCAGTTTTGGCGACTTCAGCGGAAGCAAAAGGAAATGATATGATTGCGAATAATTATTTTGCGCACTATAGTCCGGCAGGAAAATCGCCTTGGGGTTGGATTAGTCGAAAAAATTATCCTTATATTTTTGTTGGTGAAAACTTGGCGATGAATTTTACTTCAGCTGATGCGGTGCATACAGCTTTGATGAATTCGCCATCACATAAGAAAAATATTTTAAATGAGCGATATACTGATATGGGTTTGGCAATGATTAGTGGTAAGATTGACGGCAGTGATACCAATGTTTTGGTGGAACTTTTTGGTACGACTGGAAATACAGTGAAGCCAGCGAGTGCGCCCGAATCAACCGAGTCAACAAAAGTAACAACGGCGATTAGTAAACCGGTTGAAGAAAAGGTGGAAAAAGTTAATGTCTTGGCATCGGAAAAAAATGTTGAAACTGCAAAACCGGTTGTAAAACCAGTTCAGAAAATTGAAGCTCCTAAACCAGCACCAGTTACTAAGGTGATTGCGAAAAAAACTACCGCACCAGTGACTTCAAGTTCAATGCGTCAAGAAAATAAAATAATCGCAATGGCTAAGCCAGTTGAAAAAGTGACTGAAGTAGCACCAGTTAGTCCAAATGAAGAATTGGAAAAAAATCCAACTCCGTCAGTGACCTACGTTACACCAGAAGAGGATATGAAATTTGGCATCGCGACGACTTTGATTAAAGGTAGCAACTATATATATCTTGGGTTATTTGTATTCATGGTCTTATTGTTGCTGGTAAATATTTTTGTTCACTTCTCCGTCCAACACAAACCGGTAATTTTTCAAACTTTATTGGTGATTGTTTTTATCTTTAGCTTGGCGTCGGTGAAGGTGCATATTTTGGAAAGCGTGATGAGCGGTATAGCATTATTGTAACGTTTTTGTTTAATTGAAACTTGTTGATTTATAATCCTAATACTACGAATGGTATCCGAATACTACAAATTATAATGAAGTTATTCAAATTTATATTACAAATTTACAAATAGTAGAAAAAATTTTTCTTTTGTCATCTTGAGCGTAGCGTAGCGAAGTCGAAAGATCTATAATAGTTTAATCTATAGCATTCGCAATTTGTTATGCAAACAAGTATTATAGATCCTTCGGTCCGGTTCAGGATGATAAATAAAAGGGTTTACACTAAAAAAGTGTCAGTGAATTATTTGACATGTGCAGGAATGAAAAAAAAGATTTGTTATAAATCACACGGTTTGAAAAATTAAAAATTAATTTGGAATTATAATTCTACCTATGCTGAAGCTTCGGCAGGCAGGCTCTTAAACAAGGGGAAATATTAAAATTACAAATTAAATAACGTAGGAACAGAGCACTGCTCTGTTCGATTGGTGCGGTTTTCGTATCTTCACGAGGAACAGGGCAGTGCCCTGCTCGTACGAATAATTAAAAAATGTCTAAAATAATTAAAACAAAAAAAATAATGGTCGCAATGTCGGGGGGTGTGGATTCATCTGTCGCTGCTTTTTTATTACAGAAAAAAGGTTTTGAGGTGATTGGGGTGTATATGCGTTTGTTTGATCAACCAGAACAAAGTGAGATGGCGGCCAGACAGGTTTGTCAGAAATTGGGAATTAAATTTTATCCAGTTAATCTGGCGGATAAATTTAAGCAAGAGGTGATTGATTATTTTGTAAATAGTTATAAAGAAGGAATTACGCCGAATCCTTGTGTGAAGTGCAACAAGCTGATTAAGTTTGGTGAGATGTTTCGAATTATGAATGAACTTGAATGTGATTTTTTGGCGACCGGTCATTATATTAGACTAGAAAAGAAATTTGATAAATCAAAATTAAAGTTTAGAAAAAAATTATTTCGCGGAAAAGACGTGAGCAAGGATCAGTCGTATTTTTTGTACAACCTGAGCCAAGCGCAGCTTCAAAAAATTATTTTTCCTTTGGGTGGATTTGAAAAAACTGAGATCAAGAAAATGGCGCTTGAAAATGAGTTGCCAACTTTGACGGGTGAGAGTCAGGATGTTTGTTTTTTGAATATTGATGGCAAAATTGCTGAGCATAATGAATATTTGCGGGAATATATCAAGCAAGAGCCGGGACCGATTAAAACTTTGGCTGGAAAAATTGTGGGCGAGCATCAGGGTTTGTCTTTTTATACTTTGGGCCAACGCCGTGGAGTTGAGATTGGTGGCACGGGGCCGTATTATGTGGTGAAGACGGATCAAACGACGAATACTTTGTATGTTTCTAGCGACCATGATGATGGGGCCTTGTACACTGGAAAATTGATCATGAATGAGGTGAATTGGATTGCGGGAGTAGCACCGAAGTTTCCGTTTGTTTGTGAGGCGGTGATTCGATATCGACATAAGTCCGTGAAGTGCATTGTGGAAAAAGCCGAAAATAGTGCTGGCAAATATGTTGTTATTTTTAAAGAAAAGCAACGAGCAGTGACGCCGGGGCAGAGTGTGGTTTTTTATGACGGAGAGGAATTGCTTGGGGGAGGAATTATTATCGCATAGCATGCTTCACATAACACATATCTCATAACACTTATCAAATTATTTTTAAATAAACCCTAAAAATATCGCAATCAAAGCATATAACAAGGAATTATTAACAAAAAAATAAATCAATACACCCTGGTATATGCTATGTGAAGTAGTGCTTTGACTTTATCAAATTTCATGATACAATGTTTAGGTAATTTAAATTACTCAAAATTATGACATTAAGCTCAGAACAATTTAATGAATTAGTGAAAAAAGATGAGTTTTTTATGTTAAAAGACGAGTTTTATGAACTTAAAGACGAGTTTTATGAACTTAAAGACGAGGTCCATGAACTTAAAGACGAGGTACATGAACTTAAAGATGAGGTCCATGAATTTAAAGACGAGTTTAAAGAGTTTAAAGAAGAAGTGAATGAAAAGTTTGATATTATCATTGGTATGTTAGAGAAGAGCACGAAAGTAGAGAAAGACCACGAAATGGAGCATGTGGCCAATATTGCTGCTCATTATAGATTTTAAGAAGATATTGATCAAATAAAAAACTCAAATTAAAACCTCGACAAACGTTTAAACTGCTAACTTTTCTATATTGAAACTGCTGAACATATTCAGCAGTTTTTTGATTGAATATATATCATTAACGAGACAAAGAGGTTGGTTTTTTAAAATAAAAAGCTAACCACCTAAAGCCTAAAAGCTAGAGCCTAATTGTGTTTGACAAAAACCACGATTGTTTGTAATATAAAGTAAATTTATAAAATACAAATTGATCTTTAAAATATTAAATACAAACTTGAGAGGAGATTCTGATGGCTGAAAAGGATAGACTGACTCGTGCATTTGAGCGTGTTCTAAGGGTTTTTTCGAGAATTGATAACGGGGAAGAGGAAGTGGTTTTGATGGGACTTTTTCCTGAAGATGTGACCCATATTTATTATCGTGATATTGATAATTTGGAAATTATTTTTCTTTGTAGCATGGAAATTAGTAATATTAGGGGGAAGATTTCTCAGTTTGGCTATCGAACAAAAATTACCGTTTGCGATAAAAACGGTTTTTCTAGTTGGGGCTATAATTTAGTAGTTTATCAAAAAGGGGAGGGGGCGATATGAGTCAGCTAAAAAAAATGGAAAAAATAATTTTGGCTATTGTGGCTGATTATGAAAACATTATTGATGCAAAGAATATAATCGTTAGAAAAAGAGCCTTGGCTCAGGAAATTATTAGGGAGATAATTTATCAATTACCCGAAAACGATTCAAGAGCAAAAATTGTGATAATGTATCTTTGGAAGTTTATGGATTTTTGTCAGATGGGTGATGAGGATAGTTTTGAGGTGTTTCCAATTCCTCAAGAAATGGTGGGAAAGAAAAAAAATAAAAGAGATGAATGGTTTGATAAAAGTCGACTTAAGGGATCAGCCAGGATCATTAATTTTATTCTGGAAAAATCTGGGATTTCGACTGATGTAATTTCGCCAACAAATAAACCTTATGATTTGGTTTTGATGGCACATGTGCTGTAATCGTGAATTTAATTTTTTAAAAGAATGAAGGAGTTGAATATGAAAGATAAGGCATTAAGACAACTTGAGGTAATGTTTAAAATTTATAACATTATTTCTGGTATTGGTGAAGATGCAACGGTTAAGGAAAAGATTGAGTCAATTATCGATTTCTTAGATGACGGTTGTGGCTACAATGCTACGCTGGAAACGATTGTTTTAAATGAAGTTGCACAAAAGATAGAATTTTTTGCTTATTTAGGTCTTGGCGCAGTTTCTCTTGAAAATAAATACCATTCTGAGGTTGGTGTTAAATCAATTTCACCAATGGAAATTGCTCCAGGCATGTATCGAGTCCCTGAAGGATTACAAGAACCTTGGTTGGGACAAAAAAAGTGGTTACGTGGCTCGGCTAGAATTATAAATTATGCCTTATCGATAGCTGGGTTAGAGACAAAACTTTTGCCCAAGGAGCCGTTTGCGGGAAATAAGCAAAGATATGCCCTTGTTGTGTATTTATAATAATTTTTTTTATGTTGAAAAACCCGTTGTCGTTTTAAATAGGCAACGGGTTATTTTTTACAAAAAAAGCGGCTCATAGTTGAACCGCCGGTTGTTGTTAGATTAAATTTTAAACGAATCGCTGGGGCGTGGCTTATTCCTGGTGGGAGAAACGAGATAAATACCATAGCTGCAATTATTGTAAAAATTCCAAAAATTACAAAAAAATATTTTCTTATTTTTTGTTCACTGGCCAGGCCAATAATGATCATAAGCATTCCGATAATTGTCAGAAAAATTATTAGAAAAATTTGCATTATTTCCTCCTTTGAGTTAAAGAACTAGCTTAATAATAAGCTATTTTTACCATCATTTTTAGCTTTTGTCAACATTGACAAAGTTTTTCGTTTGTTATACAGTATATATACAAAACAAGAGAATATTTAAAAAAATACTAGGGAGAAATCCGGTATTTTTTCTTGTTATTATTAAATAAATAAATCTATCATATCTCTAATTTTTCCTTGTCCTCTCGCTTGCGAGCGTTTGGATGAAATGAGATAGAAGATTAAAAAGGAAATTTATGTCTAAAGTTCCAAGTATCGAACAGATGTTGAAGGCAGGTATGCACTTCGGTCATCGCACAAGTAAATGGCATCCAAAAATGGAGCCATACATTTTTACCTCAAGAAACGGGGTATACGTTATTGATCTTGTAAAATCAAGAGCCATGATGGAAACTGCTTTGGATTTCATTGCCAAGTTTGCCAAGGAAGGAAAAGTAGTGCTTTTTGTGGGCACTAAGCCACAAGTCAAAGCTCCAATGAAAGCGATGGCGCAAGAAATCAATATGCCCTATATTACTGAAAAATGGATGGGTGGTTGTTTGACTAACTTTGATATTATCAAAAAAATGATCCACAAATATGTTGGCTTACAAAAAGATAAAGTAGCTGGAAAATTGGATAAATACACCAAGAAAGAAAGATTGGAAATTGACCGAGATATTGCTCGTTTGGAATTGAAAGTTGGTGGTTTGACTGAATTAAACAAAATGCCTGATGCGATTTTTGTTTGGGATATCAAGAGTGAAAAAACTGCAGTAGCAGAAGCTAAAAAACGAAACATCCCGATTATTGCGATTTGCGATACCAATGTAAATCCAACCGGAATTAACTATATCATCCCATCAAACGATGATGCGACTAAAACTGTAAAATTAGTTTTGAACGCAATCAAGGATAGTGTACTCGAAGCTAAGAAATAATTTAAAATTATTAATTAGCGGTAAATAGAAAATAAAAATTTTTTAATTACTAAAATAAATCTTCAACGGACGCATATTTTTTGCCTAATTTTGTATTGGCAATGATTATGGCTTCGTGAAATAAATATATGGAAAAGATCAAAGAACTACGTGAGAAAACTGGCGCTGGTATGGTTGATTGCAAAAAAGCCTTGGATGAATCCAATGGTGATATTAATTTGGCAATCGAAATTTTGCGTAAAAAAGGTATCATGAAAGCTGCTAAACGTGGCGATCGTGAAACTTCTGAAGGAATTGTGATGGTAGAAACTAATGATGACAATACTGAGGGTTATATCGTTGAATTCAATTCAGAAACTGATTTTGTCGCTCGTAATGACAAATTTCAAGCTTTGGTAAACAGTATTATGGCAGTGGTAAAAACACAAAAGCCAGCTAGTTTGGAAGCTTTGATGAGTTTGCCGATGGAAACTGGTACGGTGCAAGAAAACGTTGACACTTTGAGTGGTGTGATTGGTGAAAAGCTTGGCGTGAAGCGAATGGAAATTGTTTCCGCTGCGACCGTAACGGCTTATTCTCATGCTGGTGGAAAAATTGGTGTTTTGGTTGCGCTGGATAAAGCTGGTCAAGGTGAACTTGGTCGTGATATTGCGATGCAAATTGCGGCGGCTGCGCCTCGATATTTAGTGCCAGAAGAAGTTGAAGCGAGTGAGATTGAAAAAGAAAAAGAAATTTGTCGTGAACAATTAGTGAAAGAAGGTAAGCCGGAAAATATGATGGAAGGAATTTTGGTTGGTAAGATCAAGAAATATTGTTCAGAAATTTGTTTGATGGAACAAGAATATATCAAAGACGACAAAAAGAAAGTGAAGGATGTTTTGGGTGATGCAAAAATTGTTAAGTTTGTACGTTTTAGTTTGGTTTAATTTAAGTTAA
>Ga0315272_10001528_pt1 | contig 11474 bp, 11 predicted proteins | sample C3_middle_MG_FD_203918 | JGI IMG/M metagenome (GOLD analysis project Ga0315272, IMG submission 203918) | Sediment microbial communities from Yellowstone Lake, YNP, Wyoming, USA - C3_middle | ecosystem: Environmental > Aquatic > Freshwater > Lake > Sediment | place: USA: Wyoming | collected...
AAAATCCTGGGGCATTGAATCAATTGCCACAAGCTGCGATAGATCAAAGTTGAGGCGGAACAAAATACCTTCACGGGGTCAAGGGCGAAGCGCCGTGCGCTATGATTCCCCCTCCTTCTAGAAATTCAAAGGAAAGTAATGTCTGCCTGGTTCGTGTATCTGTTTTTCTCGGTGTTTTTCATTCTTTCAGCCACCGCCCTGTTCTTTTTCGCATTGACGCGCGGCACCTTGATCATGCGCAGTGTCTTTGGCCAAACCGAAGATGAAGCAGCGCACGTTTATCCGCTTTACTCCAACATGCGGCTCATCCGCATGGTCGATTTCCAGCCTGTCATCGCGGCGATTTTGCTGTTCCAATACGACCGGCTGGTATCGGCCATCACCCGTGGGCTGCACCACATGGACTTGCGTGGCAAAAAGGTGCTGATCACCTCCTGCGCCTTCGGCAATGTGATTCCGCGCGTCGTCACCGCCGCCATCGAATCGGGTGCGCACCGGGTGCTGATCGCCGACATCATCAAAAATGAATTGACGCACGCACAGAGCAAGCTGCCTCAATTTGCCGGGAAACTCGAACTTTTGCAGGAAAACGCCACAGCCATGAAACAGGCAGACGGCTCGGTTGACGCCAACGTGATTTTTTTCCTGCTGCACGAGCTCCCGCACGACCTCAAAGGCGTGGCCTTGAGAGAAGCGGCACGGGTGCTCGCTCCGGGCGGCAAGCTCTACTTGGCCGAATTTCATCGGCCCGACCTGTGGGTGCTGCGCGCGTTGAGCTGGACCTACTTCAAAGTCTTCGAGCCCTTGGGGTTGGCACTGTGGGATACACACGATCCGCTCAAGCAGATTGAAGCCATGGGCGGCTTCACCTGCGAGCGCCGCACCGTTTTCTTTGGTAATTTTCAGGTACTGATCGCAACCAAAGACAGCGCAGCCTGAGGCGCTCTCCAGGCCGCTAAAGGCCATCCCGACGAATGCGGCTTATCGGGTTAAGCGCCTGACCGAGCAGCAGGCCGGGTCTCGCCCCGGCGGGCGAGTTCCCTTTCTTTGCGTGCCCAAAGATGGGGAACCGAAAGAAAGGGCAGCCGCAGTCAGGGGTTATTGGGGTCAGACACCAATTTCGCTGCAGCGTTTTCGCCGCCCCCTGCGGGGGAGCCAAAGGCTCGGCGAATTTGGGCTCTGACCCCAAAAACCCCTGCTCGTGCAGAGGGGGAGACTCAGAAACTCGCCCTGCGGGCTCAAACATCTTCGTCTCTGATTCCCCTCGCCCCTGCGCTGCTCAGCCCTGCCAGGACGGCGTGGGGTCATAACAGCCAACTGCCGAACATCCAAAGACCACAAGTACGCGCCATGGCGCGTACTTGTTTCTTCGGCTATTTTGCAGTCGCCCATTGAGACAGGGCTAAGCAGCGCAGCGGCAAGAGGATCAGGGCGGGCGTTGTTTGAGCGAAGCGAGTTTAGCCCGACCCCTCTTGACGCGAGCAGCGCAAGGAACCGCGTAGCGGCCCTGGCGTTGGGCTCGCCTTCTTTTGCTTACTTTTCTTGGCGAAGCAAGAAAAGTGAGTGCGCTGTCGGGCGCATAACCCGACACAACGTTCGCCCGCCGGGGCGCGACCCGGCTTGCCGCACTGGCAGGCGCACAACGACGAAACTCGTACGTTGTCAGCGTCCTTACTTCAGCGCCTTGAACCGCATGCGCTTGGGTTTGGCACCCTCTTCACCCAGACGTTTGCGCTTGTCGGCTTCGTATTCCTGGTAGTTGCCATCGAAGAAGGTCCACTGGCTGTCTCCTTCGCAGGCCAGAATGTGCGTGGCGATGCGGTCGAGAAACCAGCGATCATGGCTGATCACCATGATGGAGCCGGCGAATTCCAACAAGGCGTCTTCAAGCGCACGCAAGGTCTCCACATCGAGGTCGTTGGACGGCTCGTCGAGCATCAGCACATTGCCACCAGCAATCAGGGTTTTGGCCAGATGCAGACGCCCGCGCTCACCGCCTGAGAGCGTACCGACGCGCTTTTGTTGATCGGCACCGTTGAAATTGAAGCGGCCGCAGTAAGCCCGGCTGGCCATCTGGAACTTGCCGACATTGAGAATGTCGAGTCCGCCCGAGACGTCTTCCCACACCGTCTTCTCGTTCGACAAGTCATCCCGGCTCTGATCCACAAACGCCATTTTGACGGTGCCGCCGATCTTGACCTCGCCGCTGTCGGGCTTTTCCTTGCCGGCAATCATCTTGAACAAGGTCGATTTACCGGCGCCGTTGGGGCCTATGATGCCGACGATGGCACCGGCCGGCACCTTGAAGCTCAGGTTGTCGATCAGCAGGCGGTCGCCAAAGGATTTGCTGACGTTGACGAATTCAATGACTTCATTGCCCAGGCGTTCGGCCACGGGAATGAAAATCTCGTTGGTCTCGTTGCGCTTCTGGTATTCAAAGTCCGACAGTTCTTCAAAACGGGCCAGCCGCGCCTTGCTCTTGGCCTGTCGCGCTTTCGGGTTCTGGCGCGACCACTCAAGCTCTTTCTTCAGTGCCTTGGCGCGCGATTCTTCGCCTTTTTGTTCCTGCGCCAAACGCTCCTGCTTTTGCTCCAGCCAGGCGCTGTAATTGCCTTTGTAGGGCATGCCCGCACCGCGGTCGAGTTCCAGAATCCACTCGGCTGCGTTGTCCAGGAAATAGCGGTCATGGGTAATCGCCACCACCGTGCCCGGATAGCGCTTCAAGAACTGTTCCAACCAATCGACCGATTCAGCGTCGAGGTGGTTGGTGGGCTCATCAAGCAGCAGCATGTCCGGCTTGGACAGCAACAAGCGGCACAGCGCCACGCGGCGTTTTTCACCGCCTGACAAGACACCAATGACGGCATCCCACGGCGGCAGACGCAGCGCATCGGCCGCAATTTCGAGCTGGTGCTCGGAGTCGGTACCGGCACTGCCAATGGTCGCTTCCAGGTGGGCTTGCTCCTCGGCGAGCTTGTCGAAGTCGGCGCCCTCCTCGGCATAAGCCGCATAAATTTCTTCCAGCCGGGCTTTGGCGGCCAGCACATCGCCCATGCCGGCTTCAACGCTTTCACGCACCGTTTGCGTCGGATCGAGTTGCGGCTCCTGCGGCAGATAGCCAATATTGAGGCCCGCCATCGGTATGGCTTCGCCCTCAAACTCCTTGTCAACACCGGCCATGATCTTGAGCAGCGTTGACTTGCCCGAACCGTTGGTTCCCAGCACGCCAATTTTGGCGCCAGGGAAAAAGCTGAGCGAAATGTCTTTGAGAATGAACTTTTTCGGCGGCACAATTTTGCCGAGCCGATTCATGGAAAATACGTATTGAGCCATTGATGTTGTGGAGTGTTTCGGGTTACAAGCCCCGCATTATCGGCGCATAGTCCACCCCTACTGGTCAAATATTTGATCCCAACACCCCCCAACGCGCCAATGCCGCGTCATCACTGGAGCGGGCATCAACCCAGCGCACACCTTGCGCGGTTTGTTCTTTTTTCCAAAACGGCGCCTGGGTTTTCAAATAGTCCATCAAGAATTCACAGGCTGCAAAGCTCTCGCCCCGGTGTGCCGAGGTCACCGCGACCAACACAATCTGGTCCAGCGGTTGCAACCGGCCGATGCGGTGGATGACGCGCACACGGTAGATGTCAAAGCGCTGGCAAGCCTCATCAATCATGGCTTCAATGGCTTTTTCCGTCATGCCGGGGTAGTGCTCCAGCTCCATGCTGCTGATCGGGTCCGCGGCACCGGCCGAGTGCTCGCGCACGGTGCCAACAAAACTGCAGACCGCGCCCACGCGACTGTCCTGCGCGCGCAAAGCAGCCACTTCGGCGCTCAGGTCGAAATCATGGGCTTGAATCGAAACGCGAGGCGAGGATGTTCGTGAATGGCTCATAAAGAAAATATAAATTCGTCATTGGGATTGCCGCGCTGCTGTCATTGCGAGCAGCGCCCATCAAAGCCTAGCCTCCTGTCACCGGCGGGAAAAACGCCACTTCAGCGCCGTCCAGCAAGGCCGTGGTCTCGTCGCTCATGACCTGGTTGAGCGCCATGCGCACCGCACGACCACGGGCCAGGCTCTGCCCATGGGCGCCACCGATGGCAATCAGTTCATCGCGCAGCGCCGCCAGGGTCACTGCCGAGGTCTCAATTGCTTCACTGGAAACCCCAAGCGCCTCCCGAATGGAAGCAAAATATTTCACTGTGACCTTCATCCCAGCAGCTCCGAAAAAGGAATGAAACGAACCAGGTCGCCAACCGCGATGGTTTGACCGGGCGGATTGTCCACCAAACCGTCCGCCCACACGGCGGAAGTCAGCACCGCCGAACTCTGGTTGGCAAACAGGTCGAGTCCGCCGTCGGCGTTGCGCCTGACGCGTAAAAATTCACGTCGTCGATCGGCGCTCGCCCAGGTGAAATGAGCCGTCGCAGCGATGGTTGGGGTGGCCACTTGGCTGGCGCCCTGGAGTTTGAGCAAAAACGGCCGCACCAGCAACAAGAACGTGATGAAGCTGGACACCGGGTTGCCCGGTAGTCCGATGAAATGCGCCTCTTGCACCCGGCCATAAGCAAACGGTTTGCCCGGTTTGATGGCGATCTGCCACAAATCGAGCCGACCCAGCGATTGCACAGCGGGCTTGACATGGTCTTCTTCGCCGACCGAAACACCACCGCTGGTCAAAATCACATCGTGGTCTTGCGCCGCCGTGCGCAGCGCCTGCACCGTGGCATCGAGCCGGTCCGGCACGATGCCCAGATCGCTCACGACACAGCCCAAACGCAGCAGCAAGGCGCGCAGGAAAAACCGGTTGGAGTTGTAGATGGCACCCGGTTTCATCTGCTGCGGCGCCACCTCGCCGGGCATGACCAGCTCGTCGCCGGTCGAAAACAAAGCGACCCGCGGTCGGCGCGCAACGAGCAGGCGGGCCATCCCTATGCTGGCCGCCAGCCCAAGCTTGGCTGGTGTCAGGCGCTCACCTTGGGCCAGCACGATGGCGCCTTGCCTGACATCTTCCCCGGCCCGGCGCAGCCACTGGCCCGGCACCGGCACCGTTTTGATACGCACGACACCGGCGGGTGCCGTGGCAGACGAGACAACTTCGCAGTCCTCCTGCATCACCACCGCATCGGCGCCCGGGGGAATCGGTGCGCCGGTAAAAATGCGGGCAACGCTGGCCGCTGCCAGCGCCGTGCCCGCCGCGCCTGCGGCAATGCGCTGCGACTGCACCAGCTCAGCCACACCGGACAAGCTTTGGCCCATCGCCTGCGTCACATCCGCGCAGCGCACGGCGTAGCCATCCATGGCGCTGTTGTCGTGCGCTGGCACCTGCAAAGCCGCCACCAAGTCCTGTGCCAGCACCCGGCCATCGGCCTCGAAGCTTGAGATCGACTCAGCGCCGTCCAGGGTCGCAGCAAACCCGAGCAACTCATGCAAAGCCGCGTCAAGCGGCTTCAAGGGTTGCATGGCTGGACGTGGCGCACTCATGCAAAGCTTTCCGGCAGGTAGTCAAAGCGGGCCTGGTTGCCGATCAACCAATCCGCCAGCGCCGTTGCATCGTTGAGATCGAGCACCGGACGCAGTGTGGACTGGGGCAACTGCTCGGGCGAATCCGTGGCAATGGCAACAATAAAGTCATCCTCCATGTAACGCGCACGCTGCATGGCCTGTGCTCGCCAAACTTCGACTTTCGGTATATTGGCCTCTTTGAAACCCTCGACCAGAACCCAGTCCACGTCCTGGCACAGCTCGGCGATCATTTGGTGCACCGACAGTTGCGTGTCCTGCTCGAATTCGCGTATCAGCGCCAGCCGCTTGATTGACGCCACCACCACCTCAAACGCGCCGGCCTCACGGTGGCGGTAGGTGTCCTTGCCAACCTGATCGATATCGAAGCGGTGATGCGCGTGCTTGACCACCGAAACCCGCAGCCCCTTCAAGCGCAGTTGCGGAATCAGGCGCTCCACCAGCGATGTCTTACCCGAGCCGGAATAGCCAGCAAAGCCAACCACCTTCATGCGCAATGCTCGGCAATATAGGCTTTCATCGCAGCCAGATCTGCCGCCATGCGAATGACACGCCTGGGCGCGGCTTCAAGGTTCTTAAATTTTGCCGGACGATCCGGTTCGCGCCCGATGGCCGCCACCATGGTGGCGGCAAACTTGATGGGCAATGCGGTTTCCAGCACGATCATGGGCAGCCCCGGCCGCTGGTGTTCGCGTGCCACCTTGACGCCATCGGCCGTGTGCGTGTCTATCATCATGCCAAAGCGCTCAAAGGTGTCCTTGATCGTCGCCAACCGATCACTGTGCGTGCTCTTGCCACTCTCAAATCCATAGCGCATGGTGGTTTGATTGAAAGCCGGATGCGCGCTTAAATCGAAGCGACCCAGGCGCGCCAGGGCCTCACCAAACAGGGCCTTGATGCGCACGCCATCACGCCCGAGCAGGTCAAATACAAAACGTTCAAAGTTGCTGGCCTTGGAGATGTCCATCGACGGGCTCGAAGTCTGCTGGGTATCGGCACTGGCACGCACCCGGTAAACCCCGGTCTTGAAAAATTCGTCTAGCACGTCGTTCTCATTGGTCGCCACCACCAAGTGGGCAATCGGCAAACCCATCATGCGCGCCACGTGGCCAGCGCAAACGTTGCCAAAGTTGCCGCTGGGCACGGTGAAGCTCACCTTGCCAAGAGGTTTCAGGCAATTTTTCGACGGGCCGCCCCTAGAAAAATTAGTCCCCTCGGGGGGCAGCGAACCACGCGCAGCGGAGAGCGTGGGGGCCATCTCAGTGACCTGGAAATAACCGGCAAAGTAATACACCACCTGTGCCAGCAGGCGCGCCCAGTTGATCGAGTTGACGCTGCCAATCTTGTACTTGCGCTTGAAATCAAGGTCGTTGGAGACCGCTTTAACCAGGTCCTGGCAATCATCAAAGACACCATCGATGGCAATGTTGTGAATATTCTCATCCAACAGACTGAACATCTGCGCTTGCTGGAATGGGCTCATGCGGCCATCCGGGCTGGTCATGAAAACGCGTATGTTTTTTTTGCCGCGCATCGCGTACTCGGCCGCGCTGCCGGTGTCGCCACTGGTGGCGCCCAGGATGTTGAGTTCAGCGCCGCGCCGCGCCAGCTCGTACTCGAACAAATTACCCAGCAACTGCATCGCCAGATCCTTGAAAGCCAGCGTCGGGCCGTTGGACAAGGCCTCCAGCCAGAGATCATCTTCCAGATGGCGCAGTGGCACGATCTCGCCGGTGCCAAAGACCTCGGCGGTGTAAGTCTTGCGACAAATCGCTTTCAGGTCAGCCGCCGCAATATCGTCGATGTAGAGCGACAAGATCTCAAACGCCAGCTTGGCATAGCCTTCGCGGTGATAGACATCGCGCCAACGCTCCAGCGTGGCGCCATCGACCTGCGGGTACGACTCGGGCATGTACAGGCCGCCATCGGGTGCCAGGCCTTCAAGCAGAATTTCACAAAAACGTTTGCGCTCGGTCGAATCGGCCGACGCGCGCGTGGAGATGTATTTCATCAGGCCAACTCTTCCTTGCGGATGCGCGTGATCGGCTCGAGCACGCTCGGCAGCGCCTGCATCTGCGCCAACGCCGAATTCATTTTGGCTTCGACACAATCGTGGGTCAGGATGATCACATCGGTCTGGGCCACTGACAGATCACTGCCGGGGCTGGCGGCAGCACCGACTTCATCGGCTTCGCGCTGCAGCACGGCATCGATGCTGATGCCGGCTTCGGCCAGAATGCCGGTCACCTTGGCAAGCACGCCGGTCTCGTCGGCGACCCGCAATCGCAGGTAATAGCTGGTGATGACCTCGCTCATCGCCAGCACCGGCAAGTCGCTCATGGCATTGGGTTGAAATGCCAGATGCGGCACCCGCTGCGCCGCGTCGGCGGTGTGCAGCCGGGTAATGTCCACCAGGTCGGCAATGACGGCGCTGGCGGTCGGCTCCGACCCCGCACCCTTGCCGTAGTAGAGCGTGGTGCCGATCGCATCGCCCTGCACCATCACCGCATTCATGGCGCCTTCGACGTTGGCGATCAAGCGCTTGGCGGGCACCAGGCACGGGTGCACGCGCAACTCAATGCCCGCTGCCGTGCCCTGCGTGGGATTGGCCTGGCGGCGCTTGGTAATACCCAGCAGCTTGATGCGATAGCCCAACTGCTCAGCGTATTTGATGTCAGCCGCGCCCAGTTGGCTGATGCCTTCGACATAGGCCTTGTCGAATTGCACTGGAATACCGAACGCAATGGCCGACATGATGGTGGCCTTGTGCGCCGCGTCCACCCCCTCGATATCAAAGGTTGGGTCAGCCTCGGCATAACCCAGCCGCTGCGCTTGCTTGAGCGCGACCTCAAAGTCCAGGCCCTTGTCGCGCATCTCTGACAAAATGAAATTGGTGGTGCCGTTGATGATGCCCGCAACCCACTCGATGCTATTGGCCGTCAGGCCCTCGCGCAAAGCCTTGATGATGGGAATGCCGCCGGCCACGGCGGCTTCAAACGCCACCATCACGCCGCGGCGCGACGCCGCGGCAAAAATCTCGGTGCCGTGCACTGCCAGCAAAGCCTTGTTGGCCGTCACGACGTGCTTGCCCGCCGCAATGGCTTCGAGCACCAGCGTCTTGGCGATGCCGCAGCCGCCGATCAGCTCGATCACTATATCGATGTCCGGATTGGCAATGATCTGGCGGGCATCGCTCACCACCGTGACGCCCTCGCCCGCCTGGGCGCGCGCCTTCGCCAGATTCAGATCTGCCACCATGGTGATGATGATGCCGCGGCCGGCGCGGCCTTTGATTTCTGCCTGATTGCGACGCAGCACGTTGAAGGTGCCCGCGCCCACCACACCCATGCCCAAGAGGCCTACTTGAATCGGTTTCATAAGAATCTATCGTTAAATCAGTTGCTGTGACGTTTGCGGTAACCCGCCAGAAAATTCGCCAGGCGGCCAATGGCCTCGCGCAAATCATCTTCATGGGGCAAAAAAACAATGCGGAAATGGTCCGGTGTCGGCCAATTGAAACCGGTCCCCTGCACCAGCATGACGCGGGTTTCCTGCAGCAACTCCAGAAAGAATTGCTGGTCATCGGCGATCGGGTACAGCGTTGGATCGAGCCGCGGAAACATATACAGCGCGGCGCTCGGCTTGACGCAGGTTACGCCCGGGATCGCGGTGATCAGCTCATAAGCCAAATCGCGCTGGCGGCGCAGACGCCCCCCCTCGCACACCAGGTCATTGATGCTCTGGTAGCCTCCGAGCGCGGTCTGGATCGCCCACTGACCCGGCACGTTGGAGCACAGGCGCATGTTGGAGAGCATGTTCAGGCCCTCGATGTAATCCAGGGCTGGCTTCTTGTCGCCCGAGACAACCATCCAGCCTGCCCGGTAACCGCACGAACGGTAGCTCTTGGACAGGGAGTTGAAGGTCAGCGTCAGCACATCGTCGCTCAAGGAAGCAATCGCCGTGTGGCGCACGCCGTCGTACAGCACTTTGTCGTACACCTCGTCGGCAAAGATCACCAGACCGTGCTCACGCGCAATCTGCACGATGGCCTTGAGCAGTTCATCGGAATACAGCGCACCGGTCGGGTTGTTGGGGTTGATGACCACGATGCCCTTGGTCTGTGGCGTGATCTTGGCCCGAATGTCATCCAGGTCCGGCATCCAGCCACGGGTCTCATCGCACAGGTAATGCACCGGTGTGCCGCCCGACAAACTGGCGGCCGCCGTCCACAGCGGGTAGTCGGGTGAGGGCAGCAGCAGTTCGTCACCGCTGTCGAGCAGCGTGTTGGTGGCCATGACGATCAGTTCGCTGGCGCCATTGCCCAGGTAGATGTCGTCCAGCGTCACGCCCTTGATGCCCTGCTTTTGGGTTTCATGCATGACCGCCTTGCGCGCGGCAAAAATGCCCTTGCTGTCGGAGTAACCGGCCGAATTGGGCAGGTTGCGGATCATGTCCTGCTGAATTTCTTCCGGTGCATCAAAGCCAAACACCGCCAGATTGCCGATATTGAGCTTGATGATCTTGTGCCCCTCTTCTTCCATCTGGCGCGCTGCATCCATGATAGGCCCCCGAATGTCGTAGCAGACATTGGCCAGTTTGGTTGATTTTCGAATGATCTTCAAAGTCCCTCCGGAAGTAGCTGGCGAGCAGCGACACCTATAATTTGACCACAGTTCCCCGCTCCAGCGCTGGCGATGGATGCGCCAGCGCTGCCAAATTTCTCGCCCCATATGAAAATCCAAGCCGACACCATCAATGCGCAATCCATCAGCGGCTACGGCGCCGGCTGGATCAGTATCGGTAGCGAAAAAATCAACACCAGTCTGGTGATCGGTTCACAGGGTGAGCGCTTCGATTGGGCCTGCCAGCGTTTCCAGGACCTGACGGCCGAACACTTTGCGAAAGTTGCCGCGCTGGGCACAGAACTGGTTATTTTTGGCAGTGGCGAGCGGCTGCGTTTTCCCCAGCCAGCTTGCATCAAACCCCTGATCGACCGGCAAATTGGCATTGAAACCATGGACACCCAGGCGGCTTGCCGCACCTACAACATCCTTGCCGGCGAAGGCCGTCACGTCGCCCTGGCGGTGCTGCTTGAAGCCAGTTCCGGTTAAGGTTGCCGACGGCGCCAGGGCGTACCGGGTTTTTCCGGGTAAAATCATGTTTTGCACTGGGGTGCGCTAAAGCGATGTCACAGGGAAGTGCACGCCACATCAGAGAATGACGCATCCTGTCACACGAGATTTAAGAACCATGGCGATTGTTGTTAATAAACCCATCCCTGAATTTGAATCAAATGCCACCAATGGCATCAGAGTCACCAACACCTCACACCTCGGAAAAACGGTCGTTCTCTACTTCTACCCGAAGGACAATACCCCCGGTTGCACCACCGAGGCGATGCAGTTCCGCGACAAGTACAAGGAATTTGTGAAAGCCGGTGCCACGGTGTTTGGGGTCTCGCGTGACAACATGCGGTCGCACGATGAGTTCAAAGCCAAACTGGAGCTGCCGTTCGAATTGATCGCCGACACCGAGGAAAAAATGTGCCATATGTTTGGCGTTGTCAAAAATAAAATCATGTACGGCAAGAAGGTCAAAGGCATTGAGCGCAGCACTTTTCTGATTGGCGCCGATGGCCTTCTCAAGGAAGAATGGCGCGGTCTCAAAGTGCCGGGTCACGTCGATGACGTTGTCAAAGCGGTGAAAGCGCTCAACAAGACCGCAGAACTGGTTTGAGAATCAATGGCCCGTGTCCAACGACCTTGATTCAGCCCGAAGCCGCCCTGGTCTCATGGCGGCTTTTTAAATTTTAAACCCAGCCTCCCGTCAACTCTTTGCGAGCCCACCCGCCCATGCCACTGCCAACCGCCCCAGTCAAACGCGCCGCGCTGCTGTCTGAGCAGGACTACGAGGTAGTGGCTCGGCCTCATGTTCATGCCCGCATGACGGT
>Ga0315272_10001529_pt1 | contig 11471 bp, 11 predicted proteins | sample C3_middle_MG_FD_203918 | JGI IMG/M metagenome (GOLD analysis project Ga0315272, IMG submission 203918) | Sediment microbial communities from Yellowstone Lake, YNP, Wyoming, USA - C3_middle | ecosystem: Environmental > Aquatic > Freshwater > Lake > Sediment | place: USA: Wyoming | collected...
TGATCTTCAATTCCGATGCGGACTGGGTAGCTCCTGCAGCCAAGCTCTCTCCGGCTACGTCCTGCGGAAATGGGCATCCTCGCTGCAAAGTGAACGTCAACGACAGCGACCATTCCTACTGGGAGATGTGGAAGGGGACCGCGCAACAAAACCGCAACTACGCCTGGCGAAATTTCATCACCGGCAACCAGGTGCTGTTTATGGACCCATACCTGGTGTACTACCCGCGCGAGAGCCGGAACTTATGCCTCTCGCCGACCAACACGATCTGTACTGGGCCCGACACGCGCTGGGACAACTTCCGGGATAATCTCGGGTACATTCTGAGATATTCGCGAATGCTGAATCTCGCCAGAGTCACTCCGCGCGGCTCCCTTTCTTCGACCGGCTATTGCCTGGCCCAGACCCCATCGCTTGGCGCGGAGTACCTGGTTTACGCCCCTTCCGGCGGTTCGTTCACCGTGAATCTCTCGGCAATGTCCGGATCGAGGACATTGTCGGTAGAGTGGTTCAACCCCTCGACCGGTGTCGCGATCGCCGTGGATCCGATTCCTGCCGGATCGTCCTCTCAATCGTTCAGTCCACCGTTCGGCGGAGACGCGGTGCTGTACCTGGTGGACGCGGCGGGACATGCAGCTTGGGGTGGGCGCTGATCCCGGAAGCCTACGCCAGGATGTCGCCTTCACACTGTGGGAGGTTCCTCAGCCGGCCGCGCCTATGAAAGCCCCCATGCTGCGGCGCTCTTTCGACTAAAGACCTGGCTTGCGCGAAACGGATGCCAGGAGCCGCTTGGATTGGGGGTCGGACGAGATGCAGGGAGAACTTATACTTCGACGCTGAACTCCCGCCACAGCTTCCGCTGCCGCTCCCACGACACAATCCGAGCCAGCGGGCGTAAATTGCGTTCAGCGATCGTCTCCCGGCCTTGCGTCCGCGCGGGCAGAAACAAGATCGCTTCCTGAATGTCCGGCGCGAGGTTCAGCAGGTTAATGATCTGGGTCATCCGGGCCCGCGTGACCAGGCCCACCGTACTTGTTGCGGACCTCTTCGCCGCCGGTAATTCCGTTGTGGCGGAGACGCTCGTTGACCTTGCTTCACACCGCCGGATCGATAATCGCCGGATGCTCACCCGAATAGAGCGTACTCCTGTGATTCACCTGGCCGGTGTAGATGATGTTCGTCAGCAACGCGAAGAGACCGCGCTTGGTGAAGGGCTTGCCGCGGTGCTCGCGGCCGTTCTTGGTAGTCCAATGCTTCGTCGTCCAGCCGCGCCGGTTGATCTCCCTCACGTTCGGGATAAGAGTCTGATACTCCAGGTACAGGTTGAAGATGGCGCGGACCCGGCGGGCTTCGTCTTCGTTGCAAACCAGCTTGCCGCCACCTCGGGCCACGTCACAGCCCAGCATCGGAGACCCGCCGACCCACTTACCCTTCCGGCGCGCATCTGACATCTTGTCGCGCGTGCGCTCGGCGATGATCTCGCGTTCGAACTGCGCCAAGCTAAGCAGGATGTGGGAGAGGTGGGCGACCGGCGCAGACCGAAGTTGCAGCGTCCGTGACACTCACAACGAGGTCCGCTTCCGCGGCCGCCCCGTTAGCCGGTAATCGGGGTGTTCCCATCCGCCCTCAATCAGGATGCTTCGATTGCGGCATTCTGCACGTCGCGGAGCACCGTTCGGGATTCAGTCTTCCATGCAGCACGTCTATTCACTTCGTAACCGTAGACCACCTTCGACGCGGGCGACGGAGAGTTGAATGCGTGGTCCTGTGTGAACTGGAGATGATCGCCGGCGCTTTTCAGTACACCCGACGCGCGCCGTGTCCCTCGCCGCGGTCGCTAACTTAACTTGGCGGAAGCGGCTGCTTCGTGCCCGGCTCTCGCTCACGCGCCCCCTCGCTTACCAGTTCCGCCATGTAGCTCGATCGCACGAACGGTCCGGCGAAAACCAGCTTGAAGCCAATGCCCAGCCCGTAGGCTTTCCAGCGTTCGTAGCGCTCCTCGGGCACATATTCGGCCACTTCCATATTGCGCCGCGAAGGCTGTAAATACTGCCCGATCGTGGCCACCTCGGCCATCGCGGCGTGGAGGTCGTCGAGGACGCGTTGGACCTCCTCCTCGGTCTCTCCGAGGCCTGCCATCAGACCCGACTTCGTGAGCACCTCCGGGCGATGCCTCTTCGCGAATTCGAGCACGTCCAGCGACTGCCGGTAATTGGCCTGGGGCCGGACTTTCTTGTAGAGCCGTTCCACCGTCTCCATATTGTGGTTGAAGACGTGCGGCCCGGCGTCGAGCACGCGCGCAACGGCGTTCAAGTCTCCACAGAAATCCGGCGTCAGGACCTCGATGCGTGCTTCCGGCAGCGCCTCGCGGACGCGCTGCACCGTCTCGGCGAAGTGGCGCGAACCGCCGTCGTCGAGGTCGTCGCGATTGACGCTCGTAATCACCACGTAGCGCAGGTTCATCTCCCGCGCCATGCGCGCCACATTCGCCGGTTCGTCGGCATCCAGAGTGAACTCGCGCTTCACCGGCGATCCCTTGGGCACCGAACAGAACGTGCAGCCGCGCGTGCACAGGTTGCCCAGGATCATGAATGTCGCCGAGCCCCGGTGAAAGCACTCGTGCATGTTCGGACAGCGCGCCGACTCGCAGACTGTGTGCAACTTCAGCCGCCGCAGGTCGTTCTTGAGCAACTGCACCGATTGGAAGTTGGCGTTGGGCTTGCGCAGGAACTCCGGCAGGCGCGGTCCGCTGCGGCGCTGGCCCGGGTTGTCCGGCTCGATTCGAACCAGTGTCATCCCTTCCAGCTTACCGTTGGTTGCCCAGACCCCAGCAGGCGATCCCCGCAGGCGATCCCCGGCCTCGCTTTGCCGTCAATACTTCACCGGGTACGGCTTGGCAATATCGAGGCCCTTGAGCTTCGCGCGCGCTTCCGTCGTGGTCTCGGGCGAACTGAACGGCCCGACCAGCACACGCACCAGGTCCGCCTTGGGCGACTCGGCCAGAACGACGTGGAAGTGGTGCCGCCGCAGCAGGGCGGCGAGTGACTGCGCCTCGCTGAGGCGAGTCGAGGCGACTTGCAGGTACGAGCCTGCCGCCGGCGTGACCACCTGGTCGGAGCCTTTCGTAGCAGCCGGCTTTGCCGCGGGCGAATCTGCTTTCTTAACCGGAACGGGTTCCTTCTTCTCGTGGGCTGCCAATCTTCCCGCCTTCTTTGAAGTGGAGTCACTTGGCGGCGCCGCCGCCGGTTCGGACTCCGCCGGAACCGCGGAAGCCGGCGCGGCGGCCGGAGGCGCACTCTGCGGGGAATCCACGACAAGCGGGTTCTGATCGGCCGGATGTCCCGGCGTCGCCGCCGCGTTCGCCGATGCCTGCCCGACGCTCTTGCCCGCGAAGAATCCCATCGCGAAGAAGATCCCCAGCAGGATCACGACGATCCCGAGGACGCTGAAGAGCTGGCGATTTCCCAGCACGAGTTCAAACTCACCTTCCGAGCGGACTGCCATCGCGCGTGTGCCTCATTTCGTTCGAGTCTCCCCAGAGCTTAAACCCCGCCTGCCCGGCAAAACAACCTCGACCCCAACTTTCTGGTGTAATTCGGCTGCTGAGCGCTATCCTTTGGAGAGTTGCCGCCTCCCGGCCGCTACCGGAACACTCTGAATGGACTCGCCTCACGGTTTCAGATTTGCCTGCGTCCCCGGCTGTAGCCGCTGCTGCGATGTCGAAGGCTATGTCTACCTGACGGAAAACGACCTGCTGAGGGCCGCCGCCCACGTCGGGCTCTCGCCCGCGGACTTTGAGCAACGCTACGTTTACCGCACCCGCTATCTCATCCGGCTGCGCAAACCGAAAGGCAAGACGGCGCTGCAGTGCCACTTCCGCGATGATCGGGGCTGTTCCATATCATGCGGTCAAGCCTGTCCAATGCCGGCTCTTTCCTTTCTGGCCGGAGATGGTGGAAAATGTCAGGCTTTGGCGCAAGACGGCGCGGTCGTGCCCGGGTATCGGAACGGGACCGCTGATCCAAATTGGAACAGCAGTCGAAACATCTTCTGAGATGAAACGCGCCTATCCCCGCTTGTACTCCGCCGAGTAGGCGCGCAAATTACTAATTCTAAAGGGATGGATCTGCTCCTCCGTCCATGCTTCAAGTTGGCATAAGCCGTGCATTGTGCTGGCTGCATGTTCGACCCGATCCAGAGCCGGATGGAGCACTATCTCGATCTGCTGAGCGCACGCCAGAAGCTCGTCGCATCCAACATTGCCAATCTGGACACGCCCGGCTACAAGACCCGCGATATAGACTTCCAGTTCGAGTTCGAATCGCAACTTGCCGGCGGCTCGCCCAATGTCACGGAGCCGGCCGGACTGACGGTGAAGAACGACGGAAACAATGTCAGCCTCGACCGGGAGACGCGGCTTCTGGCCGAGAATGCCATGCGCTTCAATTTCCTATCGAATCTCATGAAGAACGAGTTGCGGATGGTCAAGCAGGCAATCGACGAAGGCAAATAACTATGAGTCTCTTCGATCTCATGTCCGTCAGCGCCTCGGGGATGCAGGCGCAGAGGCTTCGAGCGCAGACGATCGTCGAAAACCTCGCCAACTCCGAGACCACGCGCACGCCTGACGGCGGAGCCTACAAACGCAAGGACGTCGTACTGTCGTCGGGCGCGGTCGACTCGCCCTTTTCGGCCGTTTTCCAGTCCTCGCTGGAGAGCGGCGCCAGCGGCGTCTCGGTCTCCGAGATTCTCGAGGACTCGCGCCCCGGCGAACTCCGCTACCAGCCGGGCCATCCCGACGCGAACGAGAAAGGCTACGTCGCTTACCCGCATATCAGCCCGGCCGAGGAGATGGCCGATCTGATGAATACTTCGCGCAGTTTCGAAGCCAATACAGCGGCCATGAGCGCGGTAAAAGATATGGTGTCCAAGTCCATTGATCTGCTGAAGATATGAACGTCAACGCCGTTACTTCCGGAATCAATTCGATCGTTGCGCCGAACTCTGTTCGGGGCGTGGGTGACTCGGCTTCGGCGCAGGGCGGATTCGGCAAGGCGATGGCCGACGCTCTCGATACCGTCGGGTCGTTGCAGAATGCCGCGCACGCCTCCGCCGAAAGCTTCATGAGTGGGGAGACAGAAGAGATTCACAAGGTTGCGCTCGACCAGCAAAGAGCAGCCATTTCGCTCGACCTGTTTCTCCAGATGAGAAATAAAGTCGTCAACGCCTACCAGGAAATTATGAAGATACAGGTCTGACGAGCGACTTATGGACCAATTCAAGCAAGTCCTCGAACAGCTCTCTGCGCGGCAGAAGATCCTCATTGTTGTTGCTGCCTGCCTCGTCGCGGGAGGACTCTTCTTCGGTCTTCGCTGGAACAAGGAGCGAGACCTGCGCCCGCTCTTCTCCAGCCTTGCCACCGACGACGCGGGCGCAGTGGTGGAAAAGCTTCGCGCCTCCAACGTTGAATTCAAGGTTGCCGACAACGGCACAATCCTCGTGCCATCCGCCCGCGTTGCGGAGCTTCGGCTCGATATGGCATCCGCGGGTCTGCCGAAGAGCGGACGGCTCGGCTTCGAACTCTTCGATAAGCAGAATTTCGGCGCGAGCGAATTCGACGAGCAGGTTCGTCTGCGGCGGGCAATTGAAGGCGAGCTCGAGCGCAGCGTCATGACGCTCACGGGCGTCGAGTCCGCCCGGGTGCATGTGACTTTCTCCAAAGACTCCGTATTCAGCGATCTCCGGCAGCCGGCGAAGGCTAGCGTCTTGGTCAGACTGCGGCCCGGCGTGGGACTTTCCGGACAGAACATCTCCGCGATCGAGCACTTGGCGGCCAGCGCCGTCGAGGGGCTTCAACCCGAAGCGGTCTCCGTTGTCGACATGAACGGGAATCTGCTCGGAAAGCCGCACAGCGCGCTCGACGCCGATAGTGGCGCCTCCTCGGCCTCACTGGAGTATCGCCAGTCGCTCGAGCACGACGTGCTCGCGAAAATTCGCTCTACGCTCGATCCACTGCTCGGGCCGGAGAAGTACCGGGCGGGGGTGACGCTCGAGTGTGACTTTACCAGCGGCGAGCAGAGCGAAGAGACCTTCGATCCGGACCACTCGGTCATCCTGACGGCTCAGAAGTCGGAAGATTCCGCGGGCTCCTCTTCCGTGGGGGGCGTGCCGGGAACGGCATCCAACCTCCCCCGGCCCATTCCTCCATCGACCGGCGGACGTGGCGCCGTCTCCCGGAAGACCGAAAACGTCGCCTACCAGACCAGCCGCGTCGTCAAGCATCTCAAACTGCCTCAAGGCTCTGTCAAGCGCGTGTCCGTGGCGATTCTTCTCGACCAGGGAGTGCACTGGGAAGGCGCGGGTTCCTCCGCGAAGCGCGTCTTGGACCCGCCTTCAGCCGACACGTTGAAGGTTGTCAAAGACGTAGTTTCGGGAGTGATAGGCTTCCAGCAGGAGCGAGGCGATCAGGTCCTTGTGGAGACGCTCCCATTCGATGCGACTCTCGCCGTACCAGCTCCCGCCGCGCCGGCCAGGCCATCTTCCCGGCAGATGCAAAAGCCCGGAATTGGCCCTGAAGAACTGGTGCAGCGCCTCAAGTCGCTACCGCCGGTCTGGCTCATCGCGGGCGCCTGTGCGCTCTTGCTCGCGTTGGTCGCTATCGCTTTGCTCATCAGAGCACTGTTCAAAAGGAAGGATAGGAAAGCGCAAGCCGTTCCGGTCGGTGGCGCTCATCTGCCGGCGGGCGCAGGCGGCGCCGCTCAACTTCCCGCCCGCACTGCGGGCGAGTTTGAAGCCAAGGCCATGGCCCAACTTGCTGAAAACCGTCACGTGAAGGAACAGGCGGAGATCGATGCTCTAGAGTCTTTGAAGGCGGTGCCCACAACCAGGAAATCCGAAGTCTATAAGAAGTTCATACTCGACGAGGCCAAGCAGGATCCGGGCAGAGTTGCCCAGCTTCTTCGCTCGTGGTTGAACGCGGAGGGCACCTGACCTATGATTCGGAACGCCGGTAAGGAGGAGGCTCTCCAGATCAAGTTGAGCGGGGCGAAGAAAGCCGCGATCCTCACGGTGTGCATGGGGGATGCCGTAAGCGCTGAGATCCTGAAGGAATTGGATGAGGACGAAGTCGGTTGCATCGGCCGTGAGATCGCTCGCCTTCAAAACATTACCGCCGAGGAAGGTGAGCAGGTTCTCGAAGAGTTCTACCAATTGAGCATTGCGCAGGATTACGTCCTGAAAGGGGGCGTCGACTATGCCCGCAAGATCCTGACCAAGGCCTTCGGCCCCGACTCGGCCAGAAAAATCCTGGACCGGCTTTTGAAGCAGATCGGAGCCGACGCCGCGAGCTTCGATGCGCTCCAGAAGGCGGATCCACAGCAGCTCGCAAAATTCATCCACAACGAGCATCCGCAGACCATCGCCCTGGTGCTCAGCCATCTCAATTCGTCCCAGGCGGCCGGTTTGCTGTTCTCGTTGCCGAACGATCTGCGGGCCGACGTTGCCCTGCGTATGGCGAATCTGGACCAGATTTCTCCCGACATCATCTCCAAGATTGCCTCGATCATCGGTCAGAAGCTCAAGGCACTCGGCGAAATGAGCCGCGAATCCTACGGCGGCGTCCGTGCCGTCGCCGAGATGTTCAACCGGCTTGATTCCTCCAGCAGTAAAGACATTCTGGAGAACATCGAAGGCAGCGATCCCACACTCGCCGAAACCATCCGTCACCTGATGTTTGTCTTCGAAGACCTCCTTTTGATCGACGACAACGGCATCAAGGAAATTCTGGGCCGCATCGACAGGAAGATCCTCACGGTGGCGCTTAAGGGCACCAGCGATCAGCTCAAAGATCACTTTCTTGAATGCATGTCCCAGCGGGGAGCGGCGATGCTACGGGAGGACATGGAAGCGCTCGGCCCCATCAAGATCAAAGAAGTGGAATCGGCGCAACAGCAGATCATCTCCGTCGTCCGGCAAATGGAGGCCGAGGGCGCCATCAGCCTGAAAGGCGCGGTAGGCGAGCAGTATGTCGTCTAGGATCATCCACGACGAACAGGAGGCCTTTCAACCGCATTTCTGGACGCGGGTCGCGCGCTCGGGCGACGCACCATCGGCGCCGCCGGACGGTCGCGAGTGGTAGCCCGTCGAGAGCGGAGCATCTGGGAACCCCCGCGCCCCCCAAGGGCCGGGCGCTACGCTGGCAAACGCGGAAGATCTCACCCGGGAGTTTCAGGCGCGCCTGGAGCGGGAGCGCGCGGCCGCCTTCGAAGCGGGCCGGGAAGCGGCCCAAAACGCTGCCCGGCAGGACTCGCAGGCCCACTACGAGCGCCTCGCCCGGAGCATTGAAGAGTTGGCCGGTTGCCGTCTCCGCTATCGCCAGGAAACCGAGCGGGAGGTTGTTCAACTCTCGCTTGAAATTGCCAGACGCATTCTCCGCCGCGAACTCAGTGTCGATCCCGAAGCCATCGTCGGTTTGCTGCGCGCCGGTCTGGAGTCGGTTTCCTTGAGAGAGGTCCTCGAAGTCCGTATCCATCCGGCTCATGCGGACGCAGTCCGAAATGCTCTGCAAAGGATGGGAGCGCCAGCGGCGATCTCGGTAGTCGGCGACCCACACCTCGAACCGGGGGCCGTGTCTGTGGAGACACGGAGGGGGGGATTCGACGCATCGGCTGAGACGCAACTCGAAGAAATCCAGCGCGGCTTTGCCGATCTGATGGAGAGGAGCGACGCACATTGACGCAGCAAACGGATCGCCGGTATCTGGGGCATTTTCACGAGGCGCTGCGCCACGTCGAAGCAGTACGGGCGACAGGCATCGTAGAGCAGGTCGTCGGACTTCTGATCGAATCCAAGGGCCCGCCTGCCGGAGTCGGTGACTTCTGCGAGATTCGCAGCCGCGAAGGGCAGCTTATCCGGACTCAGGTGATCGGGTTTCGCGACGGGCGGATCCTTTCCATGCCGCTTGAGGAGATCGGCGGCCTACAGCCCGGCGATGCCGTCGTCTCGCGCAAACGGGATGCCCGCGTCGGCGTTTCCCGGGGACTGCTCGGACGGGTCCTCGACGGTTTTGGCACGCCGATGGACGGGGGCCCGCCGATTCCGGCCGAAGACTATTACGACCTCTACGCCGCGCCTCCCGGCCCGATGGAGCGTGAACAGATCACCGAGCCTCTGACCACCGGGGTGCGCGCCATAGACAGCTTTCTCACCTGCGGGCGGGGGCAGCGCATCGGGATCTTCGGCGGCAGCGGAGTCGGCAAGAGCACGCTGCTCGGTTCACTGTTGAAGAACCACGACGCCGATGTGGCTGTGCTGGCCCTGGTCGGCGAGCGGAACCGCGAAGTACGCGACTTCATCGAGCGGGAACTGAGACCGGACGGGTTGAAGCGCAGCGTGCTGGTGGTGGCAACCTCGGATCGCCCTTCGCCACTGCGCGTCCGGGCCTGCTTCGTCGCCCTCGCGGTTGCCGAATACTTTCGCGACCAGGGCGCGAACGTTCTGCTGGTCGCCGACTCGGTAACCCGTCTGGCCATGGCTCAGCGCGAAATCGGCCTCGCGGCCGGGGAGCCGCCGAGTCAAAAAGGCTACACGCCATCCGTCTTCCAGATGCTGCCAAAGGTTTTTGAAAGGGCCGGCAACTTTCGTAAAGGTTCGATCACCGGGTTCTTCACCGTGCTGGTCGAAGGCGACGACATGAACGAACCGATAACCGACGCCGTGCGAGGCATTCTGGACGGCCACATCGTGTTGTCCCGCCAACTCGGGCAGAAGGGCCACTACCCTGCGATCGACATCCTTCAATCCGTATCGCGTCTGGCTTCCCGGGTCGGGCGGCCGGAGCAGGTACAACTCGCCCGGCGCCTGCGCGAGAGCCTTGCTCTGCTCCAATCCACGGAAGATCTGATTCGGATTGGGGCCTACGCGTCCGGGAGCGACGAGAAGGTTGACGCCAGCCTTCGGATTCAGGACGACATCAACGCCTTCCTCCGCCAGTTGCCTGGCGAACGGAGTAGCATGGACGACACCGTCGGCCAGATGAATACGCTTGCCAGGAACCTGTCCGGGAGCGCGCCAAATTGAGGAAATTTGTGTTTCGCCTGGACCGCCTGCTCCAGTGGCGCACTCTCGAACGAGAGCGGGAAGAAGGCCGTCTGCAGGCATTGCTTTCTGAACTGGAGCGGCTTGCGGCCGCGCGCCGCGCTCTCGAACGAAACGCGGAGTTGGCCGAGCAGTCGGTGCGCCGGCCCGGCGTCCTCATTGAAGAGCGGCAGGCTCTGGATGGCTACCGGCGCTTCATGGCCAGCGAGAGGCAGAGGTTCCTCCGGCTTCGAACTGAGCTCGAAATCCGCATCGAAAAACAGCGGAATGCCCTGGTTGAAGCTGAACGCAAGGTCGAAGCGCTCAGCCGGATGCGGGACGACAAGAAAGCAGAGTGGCGAGCGGAGCTCGACAAAGAGCAGGAAGCGCTGGTCTCGGAGTTGGTTGTCGCCCGCTGGGGTAGACGAGCGTGAGGCGTTAGGGCAGGTTCGGTTCACCGGTCACTGATCGGAGCCCTTCTTCAAGAACGCGGCGAACTCGCCGGGATTCTTGGTCAGGCCAGGGAACGACGCAACGGGCTTTTGGGCGGCGTCAAAGATCGCATAGTATGGGATCGCGACCGTCTGGAACAGGCTCTCCTGCCGCTTCTGGTTCTTCTCGCTCTCGGCGTCGGAGCCGTCCGTGTAGAGTTCCAATAGCACAAAGCGATTCAACAGCCCGGCAATTTCCGGCCGCGGAAACATGTTCGCTTTCATCCACTTGCAGTTAGTACATGCGTAGCCGGTGAAGGTGATAAGCACGCGCTTATCCTCAGCCTTGGCCTGCCGGAAAGCCGCCTCATAGTCGTTCTCGATCGCGGGGTGCGCCTGCGCTGTGCCGCCGGAAGACAGCGCCGACGTCTCGCCGGCCGCCGGCACGTATGCATCAAGCTCCCCTAACCGGCCGCCGAGCATGCCCGGAATCAAGCTGAGCGCGAAGCCCAGGAAGAGCACGCCGAGCAACGCGCGCCCGGCACCAACATCCTCATCGTGCTTGATGCCTTCCATGCGCAGGAAGCCCAATAGATACAACCCAGGACACGCAAACAGAACAATCCAGATGGCGAGAAATCGCTCTCTTGTCAACAGGTTCCAGTGTAATACCTGATCCACTGTCGCAAGGTACTTGAGCATTGCCGCGAGCACCGCGAATCCCAGGACCACCTTGACCCGGGTCATCCAAACGCCGCTTCGCGGCAGTCTGCTCAGGAAACTCGGGAAGATCGCCAGCAGGAAGAACGGCGACGAGAGGGCCAATGAAAATGCCAGCATCCCCAACACGGGTTGCAGCTTGTCGCTGCCGACCGACGCAGCCAGCAGCGTCCCCATAAAGGGACCCACGCAGGCGAAGGAGGCGAGGCAAAAGGTCAAGCCCATGATCAGTGTGCCGACATACCC
>Ga0315272_10001530_pt1 | contig 11460 bp, 10 predicted proteins | sample C3_middle_MG_FD_203918 | JGI IMG/M metagenome (GOLD analysis project Ga0315272, IMG submission 203918) | Sediment microbial communities from Yellowstone Lake, YNP, Wyoming, USA - C3_middle | ecosystem: Environmental > Aquatic > Freshwater > Lake > Sediment | place: USA: Wyoming | collected...
AGATCTAAAAAATTTCATAAAAATCGAGGCCAAGCGTCTTGAAAAACGTTTTGGCAAAACCGAAGACCAGGAAAAATTGATTCTCTCCTCAACGGTTAAGATTATCGAAGAGTTCGGTGAACTCGCTGAATTAGTTTTAAAAAACCGACAAAGAAAAGAAAAAAATATTTCTAATAATAATGAAACTCTGGAAGATGAATTTGCTGACACAATTATATCCACTTGCATGCTTGCCCATGATATGGGAATCAATATTGAAACGGCATTAAAGAATAAGATGAAAAAGATTGATAAACGATATGAATCATAAATCACTATTTATTTCCCCCTTGAGAAAGGGGGCTGGGGGATTTTTCTACATTATTAAAAAATAAATAAAATAAAAACCTACCTACCTACCTACCTACCTACCTACCTACCTACCTACCTACCCTAATAATAATAATTATTAATAAAATACTTTAACCCTATGACAAAAAAACTGTTTTACAAATTTTTAATTCTTGCCCTGGCAATTATTACTCTCTGTCCTACTAGACCGATAAAAGCAGCTAACAATTACGCTGGACAATTAGTCAAAATGAACGGTCTATCCACAATTTATTATGTTGCCTCAAACGGAAAACGCTACGTTTTTCCTAGTGGCAATGTTTACAAATCTTGGTTCACCGATTTTAATGACATCAAAACTTTATCAGCTGACGAGCTATCATCGCTTCCTCTCGGTGGCAATGTCCTCTATCGTCCTGGTGTTCTTTTAGTTAAAATTACCACTGATCCAAAAGTTTATGCGGTGGCAAAAAATGGTTCTCTCCGTTGGGTAACCAGTGAAGCAATTGCCAAAGCACTTTACGGCGACAATTGGAACTTGCTAGTTGATGATGTGGCTGATTCTTTTTTCACTAATTACCAAATTGGCGATGACGTCACTAGTGTCTCAAATTTCAATCCCGAAAGTGAGCTTCAAAATGTCAGCGATATTGATTCCGATTTAGGAATGACATTAGCAAACGCCAAAAAAGCCCAAACTAAAAAATGCCAAATCTCAAATTCCAAAAGGACTTGCACAACAACAACTGTAACCGATAATTCCGTTGCGGGCGCACCTTACATTACAAACATAAACATCGGTAACAACGGCGAGTCAGGCTATATTGATGCCAAAGATAAAATCACCATTAATTTCAATGAAGCCATCAACCCAAGCTCAATTAATTCTCTACTCAAAGCGGGCTCTTACAGTTCGAGTCTGGACTCAAATCTCACCGGAACAATTCATATTAATAGCGATGGATTATTAACCATAAAAAATATTCTCAAATTTGATATTGGCACAGTCAGAACAGCGGGCGATTTTCCCGTCAGAATTGAATTAAGTGACGACGCTAAAACATTGAGTATTATAATTTTAGCGGGTACAAAAGTTGAAATTAAAAATGAAAATTTTGGTGAAGTTGATCAAATTGGTGGCACTATAAAAGACACGGGAAATACTGCAATGGGAAATAAAACCGGAATCAAAGTTCCAACCGGCACTTTTGGTGGAAAAAATGAAGGCGATAATGTTGATCCTTATATTACTTCCGTAAAAGTATACAATGGCGACAGCGCTAAAAATATTGACGTCAATGATAAAATCATTATCACTTTCAATGAAGAAATTAATCCAACATCTATTAATGCAAATTTGAAAGAAGGTTCTTATGTAGAAAATGTTGACTCCGCTAAAACTGGTGGTGTAAAAGTCGGTAGCGACGGCACTGTGACTGTTACCAACATTATCAAATTCACGGCCGGCGATGTAGCCAATAGTGGCAAATTCGACGTTAAGCTAGAGCTTGATACTGATGGCAAAAAATTAACCATTACACTTTCTAACGGTTATGCCATTAAACTTTACAACGAAAAATTAGACAAAGCGGAACAAATCGGTGATTATATTGAAGACATGGATAATAACAAAATGAATGACGACTCAACCATCGGTGATCCGGACGGGAGTTTCTTAACCACCAGTTCATCGGGAATCTTAACTATTTCAAAAATAGAAGTTCGTGACGAGGGGCTTACCGGCTATATTGATACTGGTGACATTATCATGATAAACTTTTCCAGCAACATCGGTTCAAGGTCGATTGACATAAAACCTAATGGTATAAAAGCTTCTGTTGACCCTTACGAAACTGGTGGAGTTCATATCGACGCTAACGGAATTTTGACTGTTTCTGATATTGCCTCATTCGATGTCGGCACTGTCGCCAAAGCCAGCGAATTTGAAACAAAGATGGCGCTCGACTCAACTGGCAAAATTCTCACTATCACCCTTAAAGACGGCAACAAAGTTGAAATTAAAAATGAAAAACTAAGTAATGCTAATCAAATTGGTGGCTATATCGAGAATGAAGACGGTACAACCATGGCCGCAGCCACTAATATTTCCAATCCAAAAGGTTCTTTTGGTAAAGGCAGTAACGACACTCCGCCATATATTGTTAAAATTAATATTACCAATAAAAATCAAGCGAAAATTGTTGACGTAAAAGATGAAATCGTGATTACCTTCAATGAAAAAATTAATCCCGACTCTATCAATGCTAAGCTAAACTTCGGTTCATACGTTGAAAATGTTGACGATAATGAAACCGGTGGTATTTCTATAAAAAGTGATGGTTTCCTAACCATTAAAAATATCGCCAAATTTTATATCGGCAAAATTGATAATAATAAAACCTACAAAGTAAAACTTTCTTTAAATGACGACGGCAATGAACTCACTATCAAACTAAGTAGTGGCGCCGACACAATCATCACCAATCAAAACCTAGACAACGCCGAACAAATCGACGGCACAATCGAAGATTATAGCAACGAAAAAATGGAATACGATTCAAGAATTGATGACCCGGTAGGCTCATTCTAAGATCGGATTAAAATAAAAAACTACAGAGAAATTTCTGTAGTTTTTTATTTTAACTTAAGCCAATTTTTATTAATATTATTCTTGATTTAAATTTAACACATAATTCCACAAAACAAAAACAGCCGTCAAGGCTGTTTTGTAGTACCTGAAAAATGTGCAAAATCATAGACAGCTTCCGAACTTTTGACTGGGCGGGAACTGTGACGGTGCCGGATTTAGTTGTTAAGAATATTAATTATTTGATGTTGCTAAAATAATCAATATCCCTCAAAGATGATTAAATATAATATACTTTAATTCAATAAAATAAGGCAGATTTTTCATCTGCCCTACCCCGATTAACAAAGCAAAAAATCAATAATTTTAAATATTGCTTCTTCGCTTTTTTCTAAACTTTCTGAAAATATTATTCTGTTTGGATGATTTTCCCAAGCTTTAAACGATCCTAACTCTTGTTTTCTTGCTTCGTCCACATTTTCTATTCTAAATGGATTAGATAAAATATTTTTTTCATACAGCCCAGGATTAATAACTGATAAACTTACTAAATGAAAAACTAAAGTATATCTCTTTAATAGCTCCTCTTCATTAAAACCAAATCTATGTATTAATTCCTGTTTTCCGTTTTCTAAATATGCGGATGGGTCCAGCATTCCTCTGTCGCACACAATAACCTTTATATTGTTTTTTCTGGCAAATCTTTTTGCCTCTTCTTCAAGCTCATACTGTTTTTTCAAGATTCCTCTTTGGAGTGAATAATGCCATTCAAGTGTCCAAACTTTTGGTCTTTTAAAAACTTCTTCAAATAGTAATGATGCCACCTCTGGAATAATAACAACTCTATAAGAATATTTTCTTTTTATATTTTCAATGATCGTCGTTTTCCCGCCTAACGTTCCTCCGGTCAACACAATTATATCCATTGTATATCTCCTTTTTTATATTAATTTAAAACTTTTTGTAGTAAAACTCGAAAATTATCAAACAATTTTAAATCAACCGTTTCATTATAACTAAAAAATTCTATATTATCCGATTCTTCTGAATTCTGCTTTAATTTTATCTCTCTATCCTTAATTTTACATATATATATTAAATCATTGTGATAATGATCACCAACTAACTCGCATAAAATTGCAAATGGAATATGCAGAGAAGAAACATCATTTTCTTTATCAGCTAAAGATTCATCCTTATTACTTACAATCTCAACATTAAGGCCGGTTTCTTCTTTCACTTCTCTAATCAAGGTTTCATCAGGGTTTTCATTTTCTTCAACATGCCCGCCTGGATAAAGCCAAACATCAAGTTTCTTGTGGTAAATCAACAAAACCTTATTATTATGAATAATTAGAGCCGATGATGTGAAATGTTTAATTTTGTTAGTCATTATCTTTAAAATTATTAATAATGTTAATCATATAATTTAGTTCCTCCTGAGTTAGTCCTGGATGAACAGGGATTGTCGTAATACCTTTAGATAATTTTTCTGAGTTTTGACATTTCCTAAAATATTTTTTAAACAATGGATATTTATAAAGAACTTTAAAATTGTATCTTCTTATATCAGATGGGATTCCATTCTTTTCAAGATAATCTATAAACTCCTCCGCTTTCCCATTTTTAATGACAAGCAACATAGCATAATAATTCGGATCGCCTCCCAATATAATCTTTAATTCACCTATATTATTATTTTCAATTTTATTTAATATCTTTTTTGCGTTTCTTGTTCTTTTTAAAATCTGCCTATCTATAAAATCTATTCTATTTGTTCCTAATCCTGCTTGCATGGATCCGATTTTAAAATTAAGACCAAAATCAACTCCATTCATATTGCCAAACTTAATATAGCTTTGCATTTTATTATAATAACTTAAACTATTAGTTAAACAAAAACCACCTTCGCCAGTCGGTAAAATTTTCCTATCATGAGTGCTAAAACAGGAAATATCACCATACTCAGACAAAAATTTGCCTCCCAATTTTGTTCCATGTGCTTGCGCTAAATCAAGAATTAGCGGAATTTTATATTTTTTTAAATATTTCTTTAAACTTTTAACATCCGTTGGATATCCCCACATAGGAACCTCAATTACAGCCTTTGTTTTTTAGAAATAGTTTTTACCAAATCGCTTATATCTAATCCAAAATTATCTTCACATGTATCACAAAAAATTGGCTTGGCTCCAAGAGCGATAATGGAAACTATCGACATTGAAGGACAAGCAGAAGAAACTATAACTTCATCGCCATTTTTTACACCAAGCGCATATAGCGCTACTTGTATTGCTGAAGTACCAGATGAAACAGCAACAGAATATTTTGAATTAAAAAATATTGACAACCTCTTTTCGTATTCCAAAACAACTGGGCTTGTGCCAGATAATTTTTTATTTTTTATAATCCTACTAACCACCTCAATATCACTTTTATCATAAAAAGCATATTTATCAGAAATTTTCATATTTATTTTAATATTTATTAATAACTTTCCCGCCATCTCTCCCCCAATAACAATTCACGAGCTGTCCCCGACAATTTACCGTAAATACCTGTTTTTGGTCTTTACAATTTTTTGATTCACAAAATTCAGAAAATCCAACAATTATTATATCTTCATCATTTTTATATCTATTTTTAAAATCATCAATCTTTAACTTGTATTCTTTAATAATTTTATCATTAATATCAAGTTTTTCATAATATATTGAGCCTACCACAATTTCACAGTGGAATTTTCTACAATAATCAATTATTTCATTAATATGATCAATATTATCCCGATGTAAAGCGATATGAATAGATAGATTTTTTTTATTTTTAACAAGTAGCTCAGTAAAAAGCAGAACCTTTGCGTGTGCCCCGCATCTACCTCTAAACTCATCATGGTTAGCACTTTCGCATGAATCAATGCTCACAGTATAAGTATCAAAATTCATGTCAATAATTTTGTACATCAAGCTTTTTCCGATTACTCCATTGGTACAAAGTGTGACTTTAGGAATATTTAATTTTGCATACTCAACGATTTCAATAAAATCTGGATGAATTGTTGGTTCACCACCAGTTAATACCAACTTTTTAATTCCATTCATTTTAAATTTTCTTATCAGTCTAAATGCTTCTTCTTTTTGAATAAAACAATTCGATAAAAATTCATCACTATTTTTGTAAAAACAATGTTTGCAATTTAAATTGCAAGAAGTTGTTAACTCTAAAATAACCTTTTTAGTAGTTTCTTTAATATTCATTTTACAATCTCTATACATTGACATTAATCTTAATAATAACTTTCTACTATAGCATATTCACCTATCATGTCAATTAATTTACGATTTTTTTGTAAAAAAATATCTAACAAAAAATCAAACTAAATTAGACTTATTATTCCGCACAATAAAATGGCCAGCATTAACATAATTTTACCTAATATTAGAAAAAAAAACAGACAAAATGGCTGTTTTTTACTTGAATTGTGCACTCGTGAGGAATCGAACCTCAATTGCAAGTTCCGCAAACTTGTGTCCTATCCGTTGAACGACGGGTGCTAAATTAAATCAAAAATCCCGAATCCGGGATTTTCCAAATTATAATTATCAAATTATAATTTTAAGATTCTGGCCAATCCTTCTGAAAGTGGCTCATCGGTTCTTTCTAGATCCTCTGGCAAATATTTTAGCAGAAATTCACGAATTGGCAAGGGGTTCATATTATCTAGTGAAAAAGACAATCTCGGACGCACAAAATTCTGAAATTCGATATAAAGTTTCTTAATTCCTTGACTTGGCTTATAAACAATCGAAAAAGTATCTAATTCATCATAATCATAGAACTTGCTACCAACCACAATACCCTCTTCGGTCAAATGAACATCCAAACTAACAGGTTCCTGCCCATCGTGTAAGATACTAATCAAAGTAATAATGATAATAATCACCGCAAAAAGAAAATTGGAAGTAAAAAAAGCAAACATCAAAAGCGCTAAAGCTAGGCAAATCGCAATAATATACCAGCGCTTTGAGCGATCGTGCTTGTCATATTCCTTGACCTGCCAAGAAATAACTTCCTCTTCGTAATTGTCTTCGATTTCAAGCTCCTCCATAATGATTGACATTTATCAAACTTTTTTATATAGTTATTATAGCATTAATTGATTTGCAGGACAATAATATATATATGCTACTAAATAACAGTATTATCCTGTTGTTTATTATTTTAAGGAAAAGAGATGGCTGAGTGGTTGTCCGTCCAAGACGGATCCGCCTCGGGCGGAAAGGCGACTTCTCATTGCGAGAAATATTTACAAAACAAATCATTTTATGGAGAGATGGCTGAGTGGTTGAAGGCGACAGTCTTGAAAACTGTTGTACGTTAACGCGTACCGTGGGTTCGAATCCCACTCTCTCCGCATAGCAAAATTATTGCAGTTTATACGGAGAGGGTTCGCCATATCATCCGATATGGCGCCCCGTCGGATGACGGGGCGAATCCCACTCTCTCCGCCATTGCTACGCCGAAGCTTCAGCGAAGGCGAGCTGCGTGAAAGCATGTGCGAATGCAAAAGAAAATTTAAATTAGCAATTGTCAAAAGTCAATTGTCAATCACGGAGAGGTGCCTGAGCGGCTGAAAGGGGCACCCTGCTAAGGTGTTGTTGGCGAAAGCTTACCGAGGGTTCGAATCCCTCCCTCTCCGCAAATAAAAAAATTCCAGCATGCTGGAGTTTTTTTGTTTGTGGTGAGTGAGCTGAGAGAACCCTCTTTGACCAAACAAAAAAATATTACACAGGAAAATTTATATCACAAAATTATTATTATATATAAAAGATAATTAGCATGATGAGAAACGGGTTTACCCTTTCGAACCCCTCCCTTTCCGCGCTAAATAATCGCCATTAGTAACGATTATTTTTATTTTCCAATACGGAAGGTAATATTATTTAGAAGAAAAAATCACCGAAAGAATTGCTTCTCTTTCGGTGATTATATTATATTTCTATTGAGAAATGTAACTTACAAGTAACCTCAATATTTCTCGATGTTTTAAATTATTTCTACCATAGTATGTTCGATTACAAACAAAAGCGCACACTGTAGCACTTGCGGGATGAACTGCAAGCATTCCTCCAGTGTATCCAGGATGAAGGTACACTCCGAGTTTCTTTGTAGATTGACCATACAAATCCTGGTGCCAGCCCAGACCTTGTGATCTTGTTCCTGCCTGACTATAATCAAAAAATACATTAGCAAGATAATCCTTTGGAACAATTTTTCCTTCTAACCAAATATTTCCAAATTTCGCTAAATCATTAGCACTGGCAAAAATCCCAGCATTACCAGCCACACCGCCCATTAGTTCTGCTGATTCATCATGAGTTGAGTTTCTAATAATTTGACCTGCCCTAATCTCAGTTGGTGGAGAAATTAACATATTGTTACCAATCAATGCCAATTTTGTATTTTTCAAATTTAAATCTGAAAAAAAATTAGAAAAAATATCAGTCAATGATTTTTGGTAGATAATTTCAGCAATTCGGCCTAAGAATATAAAAGTAATATTCTCATAATGAATATCGGGAGATGCTTTGCTCGGCGGTTTAACATTTAAAATTTCAAATTTAAATTTATCCTGATATTTATCTCTAAACTCAGAAAGTCTTAAGCCAAAATTTGCTTGGTGCGTTAATAGATTCAAGATAGTTAATTCGGATTTTGAAAAAATTGGTAAATATTTTGACACTTTATCTTGAATTTTTAACTTTCCCTCCTTTTCTGCTCGTAAAATTACAGCAGTAGTGTAAAGTTTAGTAATTGACGCCAGGTCAAAAATAACATTAGAAGTAATAGGAGTTTTATCGACATCAGAAAAACAACCAGATGAAAAACTTAACGTTTTCTTTCCTTTTTTTAGCACAACCAATGAACAACCTGGTGACATACCTTCTTCAATAGCTTGCTTTATCTTATTTTTAATTTCGTTATTCATAATTATCCTTTGCAGTTTACTAAATTTAGTATATAATTTTTATACTGAACTTTCAACTAAGTAGAAAATTCTCCGTTAACAAATAAACGACCAGAAATTACTCCATTACTATCAACAAATGGTACCCAGAAATCAGATAATGATTCATGAAATTTATTTTTGCTACCATAATTGTCGATAAGCAATCTTGAAATATAATCTATCGTTGCAGCAGTTATATGTCTGCCATCACTTTGCCAAACTGGAAACTTTTGTTCAACTAACGCCTGTACGATTTCATATACCGAAAAGTAATAAATATTTTCTTCATTATTTATTACTTTATTTAAAGTAATCAATATTGTCGATTTAGAAATATTATTTGCTTCTCTGACTGACAACCCTGAAAAAGTATATTTTAGCGGAACCGGCGAAAGTGTAAAGATTATAGGCATCTTATCAACATAGTTTTTTCTAATAATCCCAATCATTCTCTTAATAGCCCCTTCAATTTCATCAACGCTAGCAAATCTAGATTTCCACCCTCGTTTATTACCGAAAATTATGCTTGAGGGTAACTGGTTCGCAATAATTTCATGGTTTTTATTATTACACCATATTTCAGAAAGACCAAAAGTAAAAAGAAAACCACTCGCTTGATCTATTTCTCTCTTCGCTAAATCACTAAAATTATGATTAAAATGTTTTAGCTGAGAAATAGATTCAAAAGAAGTCCACGACCTCCAAGGATCTCTAATTCGATTATTCTGTGGCAATAAACCATTTTCGTAAATAATACCTTTCTGCCAATCAATTTCTTCAAATAACCTAACTATCTCCATTGACATTGAAAAAGGATTATATAATATATCCCAAGGCATTCGTTTATTGTTTAATCGAGCGAAAAATAACCAACGAGTAAAATTTCTTGCGAAACAACTACCTAGACTAATCATGTTATGAAAATCAATTTTTTTGTTAAAAGGTTTAATTTTTGGTAATTCGGCGTATTTCCATTTATCAAGACTAATTATTACATCATTATCTTTTTTCATTTTTTTCTCCAATTTTGATGTTAATTCCAAGTTCAGTCATACTTTCGATAATGTTTGGGTAACCACGAAATAATTGAAATGCTTCAGTGATTACAGTTTCTGCATTGCGAGCGGATGCCCCTATTAATAATACAGCTCCAGCTCTGATATCAATTGCCTCAACAATAACTTTAGTCTCGGATGGCTCTTGTCCTTTTACGGTGATAGTTTGTCCTTTTACGTCTAAACAATAACCCATTCTATTTAAACCTTCAACATGAGTGGAACGACTATCATATATCTTGTCAACTAATCTTGTTTCTCCTTTGTGTCTACTTAGTCCAGCTATTATAATTGGGCCAGAATCGGAAGGTATCCCCGGCCATGGTTTACATTCAATCAATTTTGGGTGAATAATACTGGAAATGCAAACATGCAATCCTTCTTCCGTTTTTTCTAATTGCACATTTATTTTTTTCAACAAGGTTTTTACGGAAAACAACAAATTTCCCATGCCCTTTAGAAAAATATATCCTTTTGTCGCCATTACAGTTGCAACATAGGTTAGAGCAATAGTTGTGTCGCAAGGAAGCAAAATTTTTGAATCTGAATATGTTACACTATTAATTGAATAAATTTTAATTTTCCTATTTTCTAAGGTAATTTTTCTCCCTGTCGATTTCTTTAAGAAATCAATAAGTACCCCCACTGCTGGTTCAAGTGCAATATTTGTTAGCGTCATCTCGCCCTTAAACACCAAGGCGGCAATTAATGCATGGGCTGTTACACCAACACTTGGGCCGAACTTAGTCGAGCAATCAAAATTTATTTCATTAACTGTCTTAATTTTTTTTACTACATAATTTTCCCCTATTCTATTGAGTGAAATACCAAAAGCATTAATTAAATCAAGATGTCGATCAATCAGTCTATTTGTAAAGCAACATCCACCTATATTTACGCCTATTTCTGTTTGACCAAACTTTAATGCACAAGCTGAAACAAGACAAATACTTGCTCGACTATTAGAAATTGCAGTTAAATTGAAAATTTTACTTATTGGCTTTACTTTAGTAAGATTGTCTAAATTCTCAATCTTTACAATATTATTTTCTTCTGCCCAATCTATGATAGATATTACATCATCACAAAAATTCATATTTTCTATATGAGTTTCTTTTTCTGATATCAGCGGAGCAAAAATTAGATGGACAGTGGAAATTTTATCACCTGGAACTTGTACTTGCCCCTGAACTTCTTTTCCGCCATTTATTATTATGGAGGAACTTGGATTAAATTTTGTCATTTTGACCTCCAATTATATTAGTTAATTGTTAATGAACTGTTTTATTCCTATTTCTAGAAATCATTATAGTTTATACTTTTAAAAATAATTTGTCAAAATTAGCAAATTATTTAGAAAAATAATGAATTAAGCTATAAAATTGTTCGGATACGGTTGACGACTCTCCGCAAGTTGCAACAAAGCGAGTTTAAAAGCTCGTTTTGTTTTGTATTTAAAGGGGTTTTGTTGAGTTCGA
>Ga0315272_10001531_pt1 | contig 11458 bp, 9 predicted proteins | sample C3_middle_MG_FD_203918 | JGI IMG/M metagenome (GOLD analysis project Ga0315272, IMG submission 203918) | Sediment microbial communities from Yellowstone Lake, YNP, Wyoming, USA - C3_middle | ecosystem: Environmental > Aquatic > Freshwater > Lake > Sediment | place: USA: Wyoming | collected...
GTCTGATAAATTTGATAATGTGGATTATCTGACAAAGATGCTGCCCTATGCAGGAGGAATGTCATACCGGAATCAGCCTACCGAGGAGCTGACTGCCAAAATGATAAAACTGGCAAAAGATTCAGGGTACCGCGGATGGTATGGTATTGAATCGAGTGGACGGGAGGAGATCAAAAAGGGAATAGGACTCCTGAAAAAGTACCTGTTTTGAAAGGCGTCAGGTAACAGGCGTTTTAACGGAATAAAAAAGGCGAGAGGATATTTCCTTTCGCCTTTTATGTTTTTCCTTATTCCTGAGGCCTTACACCTTTTTCAGAGCCTCCAGCACCCTCTCAGGTGTATAAGGCATCTGGAATAACCTTGCCCCTGTTGCATCGAAAATAGCATTTCCGATAACCGCACCAACTGCTATGATAGCCGGCTCGCCTCCGCCATGAGGCGGCTGATCTTTTCTGTCAAGAATGAGAGTATCGATCTTCGGAACCCATGAGAATCTTGGCAACTGGTAAGTATCATAATTGCGGTCGATAACTTCACCACCTTCAAATCTTATCTCCTCTGCAAATGTGTAACCGAGAGCCATTGTGATACACCCTTCCATCTGCATTGTGGATCCATGCGGGTTCACGCTTAATCCCATATCCTGTGCACAAGCTATCCTTAAAACCTTCACCTGACCGGTCTTCTTATCTACCTCAATTTCAGCAATTTCAGCAACCATTGTACCTACATCTGTTCCAATTGCTATACCAATACCTCTCCCTGAAGGATGCTTTTTGGCAGGTACATAACCAAACAGATCAGCGGCAGCTTTCAATGTATCGATCATTCTCTGATCCTTCAGGTTTTTCAACCTGAACTCCAGCGGATCCATCTTCGCAGCAGCAGCAAGCCTGTCGATCTGAAGCTCCCTGCCAAGGGTATTCGTATTGTTATTTGGCGCTCTCCATGGTCCTGTATCCAGAATATGTACCTGGGGAGTATTTGCCTTGTGGTCGTGGCTTGTGATCTTATGATTCGGAACATCATATATTATCTCGCTACCTCTGGTTCCGCAGAAATAAACGTGATAATCCCATGCTTTGATCATACCCGATTTATCTATACCAGCTTTAACCTTTATAACACCTGCACTATGAAAATTATCATAAAGGAATTCCTCATCCCGCGTATAAATAACCATTACCGGCTTAGCTGCAATTTTGGCCAGCTTTGCAGCTTCCATCGCCTGCTGAAATTTGCTCTTACCGCCAAATCCTCCACCAACAAAAGGTACGATAACTCTCACTTTATCAAGGGTCATCGAGAAATGACTTGCCAGAGCATCCTGCAGAGGATAAGGAGTCTGCGTTGAAGCCCAAACAGTAAGCTTCTCTTTTTCAAACCGGGCAAGTGCAGAATGTGTTTCGATAGGCGCATGTGCAAGGAAAGGATCATGAATTTCAGTCTCAATCACTTTATCGCATTGTTTGAATCCGGGTTCAAGATCGCCTGCAGTTGTTTCCACATCAGCAGTTGAATCGGCTTTGACCATCGATTCAAATATGCTTTTGTCATTTACCTTTATTTCATCATAGGAATATTCAGCTTTAACTTTCTCAAGAGCCCGGCTTGCAAGGACATAGTTTTCATTCAATACTCCCACAAGATCACCATCTCTGAAAACTTTTGTACCAGGAATTTTTTCGGCCTCGGAATAGTCTACAGAAACAAGCTTTCCGCTCAGCGATTTGGGTCTGACAATTCTGGCAAATAACATACCCGGAAGTTTCATGTCGCCTGTATATTTGGCTTCGCCGGTAACTTTCAGTTTTGAATCATTGCGTTTGAATGATTTTCCGATGAAGGTGAATTTTGTATAATCTTCAACAGCAGGTTTCACATCAAGGTACTTATCAATCTTTTTACCCTTGGCAAGTTCAGCGTAAGTAACTGATTTCCCCGGATTGGAAGGATCGGATATCACTCCGTCAACTACAGTCAGCTGAGATGCCGGCACCTTAAGTTTATTTGAAGCCAACTCAATAAGAACACCACGTGCTTCAGCAACAGCTCTTCTCATGTTTGGTCCAAACGACCGGATTGTAGTAGATCCCCATGTACCTCCGTCCCAGGGGCAGAGCTCTGTATCACCCATGACCATCTTAATTTTTTCCATAGGAACATTGAGCTCATCAGCGAATACCTGAACCAGGGACATTATAATCCCCTGACCCATTTCAATTTTCCCGGTATAACAGCTTACGGTACCATCCTCGTTTATCTTTACAAAAGCATTATAATCCTTTGGCAGTGACCTTTTTCCAGGTTCAGCAACTGGAACAGACTCACTTGTACATCTTGGCAGGAAGAATATCACGATCCCTCCACCAACAAGTTTGAAGAAATCACGTCTTTCCATTCCGCGGCGTCCTGTAAGGTTTTCAGAAACCTGAGTTTTATTTTTTTCCTTTTTCATGTTTACTTCCCTCCTTTCATTTCTTTGGCAGCAGCTTCTATTGCATCGATTATATGAATATGTGCACCGCAGCGGCAGAGGTTATCTTCCATCCCGGCTATGATCTCATCCCTTGTAACTGAAGGATTTTTAAGAAGCATACCTGTTGCATTCATTATCATTCCAGGAGTACAATATCCGCACTGCAGGGCATCATGTTCAACAAAAGCCTTCTGAACAGGGCTAAGTTCTCCATCCCTGGCCAGTCCCTCAATTGTTACAACGTTCTTTCCTTTTACCTCACCAACAGGTATTGAACATGACCTTAATGGTTCATTGTCAACAAGTACAGTACATGATCCGCAGAAACCTATTCCGCAGCCGAACTTTGTACCGGTCAGACCAAGGTTATTCCGGAGTACCCAGAGCAGAGTCTGCGTCGGATCAATCTTTAACTCTGTCTGTTTTCCATTTAACTGAAAACTGATTGTCTCTTCCATATTCAATTAGTTTGATTGATTTCGTTCCTATATTCTTCAAATGTATCAAAATCTCTTAAAATACCTGCTTCAGAAACTGAAACTTCTTCAACATCTTCTGAAAAAATTTCTGACAATGATTTTAGTCCCTTTCCCGGATCAAGTTTTTCAATCTCCGTAAAATATTTCCTGTCGACCAGGAGCGGATGCCCTCTCATGTTTTTGAAAACCGGCATCAGAATTCCTTTTCCTGAAGAACGGTACGATACAATAACTTTATTAATGACATCTGATGAGATAAATGGCTGGTCCCCCTGAAATACCAGTACAGCATCTGCTTCCTGAGAAAGATAACGGAAACCGCATTGAACGGACGACAGCATTCCCTCTTTATATATATCATTGTAACAGCACTTTACTCCTGTTCTTTCAACAATATTCTGAATTTCTTCCCTGTATGCACCCATGACTACGACAATATCATTCACTTCAGAAGACTTAACATTCCTTATTACACATTCAAGCATCGGAACTCCGTTAAAATCAAGAAGCATCTTAGGAAATCCCATCCGTTTTGATTCCCCGGCAGCAAGGATTATGGCGCAAACTCCAGGCATATTTATGATTTAAGCAAAGTATCTGTTAATGAACCGGTTGACGGCCGCCGGTTACCTGTTACCGTTTCTTACCTTAATCAGTTGTGCCGCAATACTGACAGCAATTTCCTCAACTGTCTGAGATCCTATTTCAATTCCAACTGGCGCATAAATCATTTCCCATTGTTTCTTTGTAGCGAATCCCTTTTCAAGAAAATTTTCCCTCATTGCTGCAATCTTTTTTCTGCTGCCTATCATACCTGTGTATGCAAGTGAGGTTCCTATACATGGTTTGAGTGCTTCGGCATCATCTTTATGCCCGCGTGTCACTATCACTACATAAGTATCTCTGTCTTTATCAATTTCCTTCATTGCCAGGCCGATATCTTTAACAATTAAATGGTCGGCGTCAGGAATATTATCCCGGTTGGCGTATTCAGGACGATCATCAATTACTGTCACCTCAAAATCAAGCATACTTCCAAGGCGGGCCAGTGCCCGCCCGATATGTCCTGCCCCTGCAATTATAAGCTTGGATTGAGGATAAACAGGTTCAAGCAGAAACAGTGATGATGGCTCCTCATCAGGAAGGGTCAGAACAATCTTTCTGAAATCATATTTATTAACTTTTTCAAGTTGTTCCTTTATTATAGGAGAAAGTTCTTCAATAAACTCTTTCTGTATTTTAGGAACCGTTAATGCACTCATCCAGTATCGGTTAATCAGCACGGATGATTTGTCATCTTCAGTAACCATTGTAATCAGTACTCCGGGAATTCTTTTCTCCATAGAATCCTTTATCTGATTAAAAACAGGAGCGCTGTTTCCAGGATTGGCATCCAGAAGAACGGTAATCTCACCTCCGCATATTGCCTCTTCAGTATTGGAGATGTCGTTAAAAAGATTGAATGTCAAATGACTTGATTTTCCCGACTTTATTGCTTCAACCGCGGCTTTCTGAACTCTGCCTTCGACAACTCCCCCGCCAATTGTTCCTGCAACAAGACCTTTCCCGGAAAATATTGCTGTACTCCCCGGTTTCTGGGGTGTAGATCCCTGGGTTCCGGTTACAGTTGCTAATACAAGATTTGAATCTTGATTCAATTCTTCGACAAGCTGGAGATAGATATTATTCATAATTTGAAAATTAATCAACTAACCATAACAAATATATTCAAATCGATTTATTATTTATAATTTTACAATACTATCCGACAAAAAGTATGAGATTCTTCGCTTCGCTCAGAATAACAATTACTTAAGGAGTTTTACAAACGCAACCTGATCATTATTTAAACTTAAAATGTAACCAATCTAGCTAAATATGAATAAGCTTTTACCCAGACTTCTTTTGTTCATGACAGTTGGAACTCTCTGTCTCGTCAACTGCAATTCTCCTGTAAAAAATGATTCAGTAAAAAAAGCAGATAATGCCTGGATTGAAGAGATGACAATTAAAGAACTTCAGCTTGGATACTCTGAAGGCAGGTATACAATCAGAGAAATAGTCCAGACCTATATCGACAGGATAAATGAAATAGACAATAACGGACCATCACTGAACTCAATTATAATTGTAAATCCCGATGCTCTTGCAATCGCCGATGGGCTGGACAGAGAGCTGAAGGAAGGGAAATCGAGAGGCCCAATGCATGGAATACCTGTAATCCTGAAGGATAATATAGATACCCATGACAAAATGCCGACCACTGCAGGAGCAACGGTTTTGAGGAACTCTTATCCTGATAAAGACAGTTTTATTGCAAAAAAACTCAGGGATGCAGGTGCTGTAATACTGGGGAAGGCAAACCTGAGCGAATGGGCAAATTTCAGGGCTACTGTATCTTCAAGCGGATGGAGCGGAATTGGCGGGCAGACTAAAAATCCCTATGTCCTCGACAGGAATCCATGCGGATCAAGCTCCGGGTCAGGAGTTGCTGTATCAGCCAATCTTTGCATGATAGCTATCGGAACGGAGACCAACGGCTCAATTGTATGTCCTTCAAATAATAATGGAATAGTTGGTATCAAACCCACAGTGGGCCTATTAAGCCGTTCAGGAATAATTCCTATCTCCTTTACTCAGGACACGCCCGGACCAATGGGAAGAAGTGTGCAGGATGTCGCTACTGCATTGGGAGTAATGACCGGAATCGATTCAACCGATAGCAAGACTCTTGCTTCATCCGGCAGATTTCCAACTGATGGAGGATATACTCAATATCTGAATCCTGATGGCGTAAAAGGAAAACGAATAGGACTTTTGAAGGAAACAATGGGATTCTCCGATAATGTCGATTCCCTGACTAACCAGACTGTTTTATGGTTAAAAGCAAATGGAGCAGATGTAATTGAAATTGAAATGCCAAAGGAATCAGAATATGACAATGCATCTTATCAGGTAATGCTTTATGAATTCAAAGACGGCCTTAACAGGTATTTTGCCAGTCTCGGAGAGGATGCTCCCGTAAAGAACATTTCAGAACTGATTAAATTCAATCTTAATGACACTATCGAATTAAGATATTTCAATCAAAAAGATCTTGAATGGGCTGAGCAAAAAGGAGATCTTAAATCACCTGAATATCAGAAAGCACTTGCTAAGATGCATAAAGCCACAAGGGAGGATGGGATTGACAAGGTAATGGATGTAAACAAATTAGATGCTATAATGGCACCTACAGGATCACCAGCATGGAAAACAGACCTTGTACTGGGAGATCATTTTGTCGGAGGCAGCTCTTCACTGGCAGCAGTTGCAGGATACCCGGCAATAACTGTTCCTATGGGATTCATAGAGAACCTGCCGGTAGGCATCACATTTTTCGGAAGAGCCTGGAGTGAACCGGTCCTGTTTGAGATAGCATACAGTTATGAACAAGGCACTAAACACAGAAAAGCGCCAAAATATATTGTAACAGATTAAATACCTGTAAGTTACAAACAAAAATAGTATCTAACTTATTTTATTATCCGGTCTCTGGATCCCCCATGGGGGACTTTTTCCGGCACTATTATACAAAGTCCCACTTTGGGATTTTGGTAGTAAATTAAGGTATTGAATCGATTACTTTTTCTCTTCCTCTTTCGGTTCTGCTTTCATCTTGTCATCATCGTCTTCAAGGCGTGATGCTTTTTTAAATTCTTTCATCCCCTGTCCTATACCCTTCATAAGTTCTGGTATTTTTCTTCCGCCAAACAAAAGCACCACAACCAGCAGAATCAGTATAATCTCTGTCATTCCAAGATTTCCCATTTTTCAGATTTTAAGATTAAAAATAAAAAGCCAAAGTTATTATAAGAATAGTTCAATAACAAGAAAAATCAGAAATACCGTAATAAAATCATATTACTGTTCTCAGCTGCAAATATGGATTATTTGAACTCATGAGACTCATATTCTTAATTATTTGTTTGATATCTTTAATCTTTCAATTATTGAAACTTCCTGGCATGAAACATTTTATTACAATCCTCGTATCATTTTCACTCCTGCAGTTTTTGAATATCACAGGAATGAGATCACAGTCAATTACAACAGATCAGAATAAAGCATTATTAAAGGCAGGACAGGGTGCCGGAGTCAATCTTGAAGGATTTCTTACCGAGAAACTTCCTCAGATTAACTACAGGAAAATTGTTATGCCGGGACCTCAATACATTATTTCCGATGATCCTGAATATATAAGGATCCCTGAGGCAATTGCCGTTAAGGAAAAAGTAAAACCAGGCACGGTCCGGTTGTATGTTTATAATGTAAATGGCATACAGGAGCCGTCTAAAATCGAACGTAAAATAACGGCAGTAATAAAAAATACCGGTACTCAGAACATGCATCTTCTGATGCTAAAATATTCCTCCCAAAAACCATCGGCAGATTATTATCAGATAGCGAAAAAAGGTCTTACCGATTATTTCAGCTCCGGTCCTCAATCAGTTCCGGTAACAATTAAGCCAAACGAAATTGCAGCCATTGATGAAAAACTGGAAAATTATGTGGTGAAATATGATGAGCTTGTACATGGCATCTATGAATTTGTGATTGATCAGCCAGGTGAAATCAGTGTTGTCCAGACAGATCCCCGAATTTCCGGTGCAGACGCGGTTTCCCGCATCACGACAGTACATCCTTCAAGTCGTACCAATGCAGGTCGTGGTATGTTTGGAACAAGTAATCTCCTGGTAGTAGCCACAGATACTTTAAGCACTTCAAATTCTGCTGTGTCGCTCGTATTAGCAGATGGCCGGAATGATGCGTGGGTAAGCGGAATTGACGGAAGTACCGGCAGGATTATGAATCTGTCAGGAAACTACGGAGTGATCTATGATGTTGAAATCAACTGGGAAAGTCCGGATGGCAAAGGATTGGCGCTGGTCACATGGAATGCAAGGTCCGGAGGCCAATGGTGCGGCGGTATGGCCAATGTTATGAAGGTCAGCGATGGAAAATTTAAGGAAGGTTTAATGCAAATACCTTCCGATAAGCTGATAACCAAAGGCTATCCGGAGGGAGTATTAATCCAGTTATTTCTTCCTGATCCGAAAAATAAAATTCAGACATTGAGGTTCACTTTTACTCCTCCGGGTGCATCCTGTCTGCCAATTCCTCTGGTTTTCATTCCTGTTGACCTGAAATGAATTTTAAGGTTCTTTAAGATTCTCCCTTATACCTTGATAATCCATTTTTTATATCTTGCGACCTTATAAATTCTAAAGATGTTCAGGACAGGTTTACTTATTTTAGCTTCTTTATTACTATTTTCCAATATGTCATTCTCGAGTGACTCAAAGGGAATAAACAGAGATAAATACCGTATAAAAATTACCAAAACCACTGCTCATATCACAGTTGATGGAGTTATGGATGAACCAGTCTGGATGACAACGGATCTTGCAGACAATTTTCACAGGGTTCTTCCTACCGATACAGGATATGCAGTTGCCAGGACGGAAGTCAGAGTAATTTATAATGAATCAACATTATACATGGGCATAATATGCTATGATCCTACTCCCGGTAAAAGACCTGTGGAATCGCTGAGAAGAGATTTTGCTTTCGGAAAAAATGATAATTTTCTTGTATTCATCGATACATATAATGATCAGACCAATGGCTTTTCATTTGGAGTCTCTCCTGCCGGTGCCCAGTGGGATGGGCAGCAGGCAAACGGAGGAACGGTAAACCTCGACTGGGATATAAAATGGTTGTCTGCCGTTAAGAATTACGATGACAGATGGGTGGCGGAATTTGCTATCCCTTTCAGAAGCATGCGATATAACGGAGGTGAATCTGAATGGGGGATCAACTTCAGCAGGCAGGACCTCAAAGCAAATGAAAAATCGAGCTGGGCTCCCATGCCACGGCAGTTTGCTACAGCAACCCTTGCATTTACGGGATCGTTGGTCTGGGATAAGCCCCTGCCTGAGTCCGGTCTCAGATTTTCACTCATTCCATATACCTCGCTGAAGACTACACAGAATAAAGAAGCAGGAGAACCATTCAAGACAAAGCTGAATGCCGGTGGTGATGCAAAGATGATCCTGTCAACATCTATGAACCTTGATCTTACAGTCAATCCTGATTATTCACAGGTCGAAGTGGACAGGCAGAGAACCAATCTTGACCGTTTCGAACTCTTCTTCCCTGAAAAAAGGCAGTTCTTTCTGGAGAACAGTGATCTTTTTGCAAACCTTGGAACAGATAATCTGCGGCCATTCTTCTCCAGACGTATTGGTCTCACCAGCCCGATTCAGGCAGGAGCCAGACTTAGCGGGAAAATAGGCAATGACTGGAGGATAGGAATGATGGACCTTCAAACAGGAGCAAAAGATGACATACCTGCCAGTAATTTTGCAGTCGGAGTAATTCAGCGAAAGGTATTTCAGAGATCAAATGTTTCCGCCTTTCTGGTAAATAAAGAAGTAATGCTTTCCAATAATGAAGATACAACATACACTGGAAACGATTTTAACCGCGTTGCAGGAGCTGAGTTTAATCTTGCCAGTGCCGATAACAGGTGGACCGGAAAAACATTCTATCATCAGTCCTTCTATCCCGGAGCTGATGGAGATGCAGCCGCTGCCGCTGCAAATATTACATTCGCCACTCAGTATTTCAGTGCCACTGTTAACCAGTCGTGGGTTGGAGCTGACTATACAGCAGAAGTAGGATATATAAGAAGAAGAGGATATTATGATGTGAGCCCGGCTTTGCAGTACAAATTCTTTCCTCACTCAAGCAGGATAGCAAATCATGGCCCCATATTAAAATCCATGATGCTTTTTGATCCTTCTTTTTCGCTGACGGACAGGGAATCTGAAGTATCATACCAGGTTGAGTGGCTAAATAAAAGTATTTTCAAGTTTGATGTAGAGGATGATTATGTTCTGCTTACAGAACCTTTTGATCCGACAAACAGCGGAGGTGTTCCTCTCCCTGCCAATTCCGAATATAAATGGAATGAATTAAGCGCCACTTTCACATCTGATATAAGAAAATCATTCAATTTCAGCGTAATGGGCCTTTATGGCGGATTCTATAACGGAACAAGATATGCTCTGAACAGTGAAATATACTACAGGGTGCAACCATACGGAAGCATAGCAATTGTTACAAGCTATAACAATATCCAGATGCCTGATCCTTACAACAGCGCCGAACTGGTATTAATAGGTCCGCGACTTGATTTCACATTCACCGACAAGCTCTTTTTCACCAGTCTTGTTCAGTACAACAACCAGATTGACAATCTTAACCTGAATCTTCGCTTCCAGTGGAGATTTGCACCTGTCTCAGATCTGTTTATTGTCTATACTGAGAATTCATACCCGACAGGTTATACAGTAAAAAACAGGGGACTTGTATTCAAGATTTCGTATTGGTTCAATTAGTTTATAGCAAGTTATTTATGCCTGAGTCAGACCCATCCGGAATTAAATATAAAGTATGGTTCATTGCCGGTGCTGAAACACGCGATGGCCGGTTCAATACATTTACAGGTTCTTTTATAACATTGATGAAAGAAATTCTTAAAGAGGACTTTGATTATATTAAAGGAGTCTTTTACAGTTCTAACATTATAAATGTTATCTGGGCGCTTAATAATGCACAGAAACCGATTCCTGATCCCGCCGGAAACAGGATAGTCTCAGCAGCTTTCCGGCAGATTATTTCAGAAAAAAATGACCGCGATACTCAGGTAGTAATTACATCATCAAGCAGCGGAAGTATTGTGGCTGCCCAGCTGGCATATTATCTTGCAAATAAGAACAGAAATAAAGAATATTTAAACAGACCTTTCCACCTGGTACTTGGTGCAAGCATGATAGCCAGTGAATCAGGATTATACAGAAGTCTTCTTAATTATCAGAAGGAAGGTATAATTGGAATAATACTGCATGATGAAATACAGGATGCAGATGACAATACAAGAGGTATAGGCGGTGAAACCAGGATTGAAGCTTACAGGAATGCTATTGGCGTGGCATTCCCTTTTTTCTCGAAGCGATACAAAGGACCATCATTCCTTAATACTCATCCGGAGAAAGGTCATATACACCGTAAAAGATCCATGACAGTTCAGAAAGCCCTCGATTATATTGATATAATTCTTATCAAGCACAAACTTGCCGGAAATCATTATATGGAAAAAGCAGTTGCTGTTATAGAAGAAGAAAACAGGAAGGCTTCCCCGGCTGGCGCCGATTTGCAATCGGGGCCATGAAGATACGGATCACAACCGAGCGGATCAACTATAACTACCTGATTTAAAGCCCCCCTGCTGGGGGGTTGGGGGGTAGGCACGGATTACAACCGAGCGGTATACTAAGCACGGATTACAAATCCGCGCTAGCATCCGCGAGCCCCCGCTGGCGCCGATTTGTAATCGGGGCCATGAAGGTACGGATCACAACCGAGCGGATCAACTATAACTACCTGATTTAAA
>Ga0315272_10001532_pt1 | contig 11455 bp, 11 predicted proteins | sample C3_middle_MG_FD_203918 | JGI IMG/M metagenome (GOLD analysis project Ga0315272, IMG submission 203918) | Sediment microbial communities from Yellowstone Lake, YNP, Wyoming, USA - C3_middle | ecosystem: Environmental > Aquatic > Freshwater > Lake > Sediment | place: USA: Wyoming | collected...
AGCCTTCAAGGGGCATATCACGCTTTGCAAAGTAGTCATCAATCTTCTGAGCGTGTTCCTCAGAAATTGAGGAGTCAAACTTTTGAGTGATATTCTTTAATGCAAAGTTAGTATTGAACATCGCGAGCGGACTGCCGGTGGTCAAAAATGGGATGAGCACCAAGCCGCGCACGAATTGTATTGTTTGTTTTTTCATAAGATGGCAATGTTTGCTTTGCCGAACCAGTGGTCTGCCCCGTCAACAAAAAAGCACCTAGCGAAAGGCGCAATTACATTAACCGAAGATCTATCAATCCTATCACAATAGACCCAAAAAGTCAATGATTTTAGGCAGCTTCAAACAGAGATTTTCTAGAAATTTGTCAAAACATCCTTGTTTCATAAGGGTATTTTATAGACAAGCTTTACAAAGTCGCACTAGTGTTTTATTGTCCAAAAATGACTTTTGATCATTTTCTCCAACTCCCCCGCCTGGAGGAGGAGTCGACAAAAGCCTACCAAAACAATAGTGTTTCTTCAGAAGCTTTTTCGAATAATTCATAAAAAAGGAGAGTATTATGGGCACGATTGTCACCATTTCTGGAGTCTTTGGCTCTGGAAAAACTACATTAATGGAGCACTTTTATCTCTTGACCCCAAACATCGCATTATTGAAAGTATCACGACAAGGCCGCCACGCGGGCGTGATCACCCCTATGAATTTCTCCATCTTACACTCGGTGAATTCGAGAATAAGAGACTACAAGGTGAATTTCTTTGGGTAACCCCCCTTATTTATGAGTTAATGACGACACTTATAGAGAGCGCTACCAAGGCAATAGCGGTTGAAGAACGAGCGGGATCAGTCCTTATTCGATACCCCTCTTTGAGTAAATTATACACGGCACTAAAGCTGGCGCATTATATCCAACGCCTATAATCTCTGCATCCTTCACTACCACTGTTCCACATTTTGCTTTAAAGCAGAGAGTTTCTTCTGCAGCCTCAGCCGCTTTTTTCATCCAAATAATCACTACTCTCTCGCTTTCGCCTTTTAAATATTCTATACTATGCGCCGTGGCACTTTTTGAATTTTTTACCGGACCCGCAAGGGCAAAGATCATTCCTTCCTGTCTTGTCTGAGTGGGTAGGCTCCGGAGCTGATGCCTCATTTTCTCCACCGCCAATTTCAATTGCGTGCTTCACCACCTCGCGCGCCTTTTCTTCTTCTTTCACAAATGCACCAGCACCAATAGCGGGTACGAGACGGAGAATTTCGTTCTGCACCGATTCCTTCATCTCACGGAAAAGACGGAGGCCCTCTTTTTTGTATTCTACGAGTGGGTCGCGCTGTCCATACGCACGCAAATTAACCGACGACTTCAAGTAATCCATTGCGTCCAAGTGCTCCATCCACGACATATCAACAACCTGTAAAATCAAGCGCTTGATTGCGTGGTAAAATTCTGCCTCACCAAGCCCTGCTATTTTTTCAGAAATAATTCTTGTGAGCTCTTCGTCACCCGCAGCGATCTCCATAAGATATGCTTTTGATTCTTCAATATCACCCAAAAGAATTGCTCGGCGCATACCGTATACATACGCGCGCTGCTTGGTCATCACATCATCATAAGAAAGCACATGTTTGCGTGAATCAAAATGAAAACCCTCAATTTTTTCCTGCGCAGTCTCGAGTGAACGAGAAATCATTTTATTTTGAATAGCTTCGTCTTCAGGAATGCCAAGTTTGCCCATCATATTTTTTACTACATCTGATGCAAAAACACGCATAAGGCTATCTTCCATTGATACAAAAAACTGCGTTTCGCCTGGATCCCCTTGGCGCCCTGCGCGCCCACGGAGCTGGTTGTCGATACGACGCGCTTCGTGACGCTCGGTACCAAGAACGAAGAGACCGCCAAGTGCTTTTATTTCCTCGTATACTTCTGGTGTCGAGGGATTACCTCCGAGCTTGATGTCCACCCCACGACCTGCCATATTCGTTGCAACAACCACACTCCCCCTTTTGCCAGCTTGTGCAATAATTTCACCCTCCCGCTCGTGGTTTTTCGCATTCAAAACTTCGTGTGGCACTCCCTCGCGACGAAGATACTCAGAGAGAAGCTCGTTTTTTTCGATAGACACCGTACCAATGAGTACTGGCTGGCCCTTTGCATTAAGCTCTTTCACTTTGCGCGCGATTGCCTTGAACTTACCATTTTCAGTTTGAAAAATTAAATCAGTGCGGTCGATACGGGAAACTGTGCGGTTAGTAGGAATTGGTGTTACCTCAAGACCGTACACTTTATAAAATTCCTCACTTGAGGTCTCTGCAGTTCCTGTCATTCCAGCGAGCTTGCCATACAAGCGAAAATAATTCTGAAATGTAATAGATGCAAAAGTGCGTGACTCTTGCTGGATTTTCACCCCCTCCTTTGCTTCCACCGCCTGATGCAAGCCCTCTGACCAACGGCGTCCTGGCTGGAGTCGACCCGTGAACTCATCAACAATAATGACCTCACCCTCTTTTACAACATACTCTTTATCTTTAACAAAGAGCGCTTGTGCACGAACGGCAGTTTCCAAATGGTGCACATATTTCACACCGCGCTCTGTATAAATATTATCAACACCCAAAAGCTTCTCTGCGCTGTTGATTCCCTCATCGGTGAGCTGAATCGCTTTCAATTTTTCATCAATAGTGTAATGCTCGGGGCTTTTCAATTTTGCCGCGATGCCAGCGAATACAGCGTATAGATTTTCAGCATCACCAGACGGTGCAGAAATAATAAGTGGCGTACGAGCTTCATCTATTAAAATAGAGTCGATTTCGTCTACGATAGCAAAATGATAATCTCGTTGAGCAAGATCTCCAGAATTATAGGCAACATTATCACGCAAATAATCAAAACCAAATTCATTGTTTGTGCCATAAGTAATGTCTGCGCGATAAGCATCCTGTTTTGAGCAGGGGCGCATAAATTCGCTAATTACCTTAAACGAGCCAAGTTCATCTCGCTCTGAATCGAGCTCCTGATGATTGGGATCGTAAAGATATGACGCACTGTGATTGAGCACCCCCACAGAAAGGCCGAGAAATGAATACACTTGACCCATCCAAGTTGCGTCACGACGCGAGAGGTAATCGTTTACCGTAACCACATGCACCCCTTTTGAGGGCAATGCATTCAAATACGCGGGAAGTGTGGCGACGAGGGTTTTCCCTTCGCCCGTCATCATTTCCGCAATTCTACCTTGATGTAGCGCGATACCACCTAAAAGCTGCACATCATAATGGCGCTGGCCCAAAGTTCGACGCGATGCCTCACGAACAACTGCAAAAGCCTCAGGGAGAATATCGTCGAGAAGCGCACCAGAAGCAATTCGAGCGCGAAATTCCACCGTTTTTGCGCGGAGTTCCTCATCAGGGAGAGCCTGAAGTGCCGCCTCAAAACTATTGATTTTTTTAACCAGTGGCGCGTATTTCCCCGCTACTCCACTGCCTCCAAAGAGTGATTTCAAAAGTGACATTCAGGCATTTTAGCATAAAAATCGCCCTTTGCCGAGCACCCAGCACCAAATTACAACACACTTTCTTTTTACGAAGGGCGGTCCTTCGTAAAACACAAAAAACAAAAATCCCACAACTGAAACAGTCGTGGGATTTTTGTGGAAAGCAATTTACTTTCTCTTAGCTGTCTTCTTTGCTACCTTCTTCTTTGCTACCTTCTTAGCCTTTTTCTTTGCTGCCATTTTTTTATGTGCTGTTTCGAGACACACAAGTGCATCTCAAAACAATGTATGCAAATTATTATCTTCAACAATGTTCGACCTGATGCGCAAAATATTTCATCACGCATCACGCACAATTGTTGGATCATCTTCGTGTGAAATTTCTTTCACACTCTGTACTGTGATCTACTAATATTATCTCGCATACAAAAATCAAACACAATGCATTTTAAAATTAAACTGTGGATAACTTTTTTTCTTTTTTAAAAATATTTTTATTTTATTTTTAAATAAATATTTTTTACATTACCACTACTTCTTCCTCGAGTGTCACTCCTGTTTTTTCTTTAATATCATTTTTCATTTCGTGTGCGAGAGATAACATTTCTTCAGCAGTTGCATCTCCATAATTTACCAAAATGAGTGCTTGCTTTTCATACACACCGGCATCGCCCTTTTTATATCCTCTCCATCCACCAACCTTATCCAAAAGCCACGCAGCAGAAAGTTTTACGGTGTTATCGCCTTGTAAATAGGCCTTTATTTCAGGAAACTGCTTTTTAAGGATTTCATAATGGGAAGCAATGACAACGGGATTTTTAAAGAATGAACCTGCGGTACCGAGCGGTGGTGCAGGCATTTTTACAGTTCGGATTGCAACAATCGCCTCGCGAATTTGCACAAGCGTTGGCATCGCAATTTTTTCGTTTTCAAAATATTTTTTTACATCTTCGTAGTCGGTATGCGGTGATCCATTTTGTGTAAGTGCAAAAGTAACGCGAATTACAATAAGATTTTTATTTTTTTTAAAAATACTTTCACGATAACCAAATTCACATTCATCGCGTAAAAAAATTTTTGTTTGCATTTCTTTTGCATCAAATACTTCGACAGAAAAAATTATTTCTTTCGCCTCTACTCCGTATGCACCAATATTTTGTACTGCAGCACCACCAACAGTCCCTGGAATGAGTGACAAATTTTCTGATCCCCACAAATTGTGCGCAATTACATCAGATACAAATTCGTCCCATATCTCGCCAGCACCTACTGTCACGAGGGCACCACAATATGCGATACCCTTGATCTCGATTTTCATCACAAGCCCTGGAAATCCATCCTCAGAAACAAGTGTATTTGAACCCCCTCCCAGCACAAAAATAGGGAGGTTATTTTCACGGGCAAAAATGACCGCTTGAGCAAACTCGTCCACACTTCGGATATGCACAAAAAAACGCGCTTTTCCGCCTACCCGCATAGTGGTGAGAGGCGAAAGCGCGATGTTTTCTTTGATTTGAATGCTCATTATATAGCGCAAAATCCTGTGCTCTTTTGGCCAGCGGAGCTACCTCCAACAAATGTCTAATATGTGAGTGCGACCGCTAGCCAGAGGAATACAGGAGTTTACTAGGGTAGTATAATGGATTTCTCCCGAGCGAGCAAATACAAAAAGTCCCGCTTTCGCGGGGCTTTTTGTAGACATTCGTTTGTTGAATTGCGTGAAAGTTTCCTCCCCCACACTCACATATTACAAGTATAGCAGAAAATAAATAAAAGTCAAATCGTTCCAATTTTTTAGAGACTTAACCCTGCCACAGGGTTACTCTTTAATAGCTTTTCCGCCTCAGCCCGCTTACCATTTGCCACCAAAATCTCTAGGTAAAACTTCTCTGGCTCGCCAAACTGCGGAGCAAGCTCAAACGCTCTTTTGAATGTTCCCTCGGCCTTTGCAGGGTCTTTCACATTAAAGTACGCACTTCCGAGTTCAAAGAGAATCGATTGCTTCTTTGGGGACAGCTCTGATGCTTTATTCAAGTACGCGAGTGCTTTGTCTGCGTTTCCTGTTCGCGCAAGAAATGACCCAGCGAAAACCTGATAGCGAGCGTCCTTCGGAGTCTCCACAGCCTGCTTCCCAAGCTCCGTCGCAGTAAGCTCAAGAAACTTTTTCTGTATGTCAGTAATTCCTTTTCGTGGATCAAATCCACTCATAGAGAGCTGTCCGAGCTGCTCACGAATTTCAGAAGTCCCAAAAGCATCATACGAGAGTGCCTCCTTAAAGAGTGCGAGATTGTGCGCGGGGCCATCTGCTTCCCTTTCGCTCATTGCGCGAATAAGCGTTGTATTTTGCATTAGGCCATTATAATTTACAAAATAAATGAGAACGAAGCCAAGGATAATTGCCCCGCCGGAAACCATAAAAGTAAGATCTTCCTTATCGCTCGGAGTCTTTTTTACTTTATTCACCACGGCGCCTACATCACTTTTGTGACTCATCCCATCAACAAAGGCGAGAATGGTTCCGAAGTAAATAAGACTCGTGATGTTATCAAACACAAAAAGATTTTGGAAAAAATATCCAGTAAGGAGCCCAGTCAGTACACTTTTTTCTGTGACAGATAGCTCATCTGCTCGCCTCCAAATGCAATATACCGCACAGGTAAAGAGCGACAAGTACGCGAGGAGCGCGGGAAGTCCACCTGCAATTAACCAATCAAAGAAAACATTGTGTGCACGGTCGAACCACTGCTCTTGGTCATACATCTTTGGGTCGTAATATTTATTGAATACATAGTTGAAGTTTTCCATTCCCCAACCGAGAAACGGGCGCTCCTTGAAACCCTGATAGGCCATATTCCAAACCATAAAACGCGATTTTGTTGTTTTTTCATCGAGCGAAATTGCCGCAAAACGAGAGAGCACAGGACTCTGCTTTACCATCTCAGTATTTCGCATTGCCATAAAACCAGCGACGAAAATCACTACAGCGACGAGGACACCGACCGCACCCTTGCGTACAACTTTTTTCTCGCGCTCAAATATTGCAATGAGAAATGTTGCAAGACCAACGCCCACTATAAGCCCGAGAAGTGCCCCACGTGTTGCTGTATGATAGAGCACGAATGTCTGGAGGAGAATAATTGCGCCGTAGGTTGTCACACGCACGCGTTCGCCGGTTGTTGTAAAACTCCCGCGGACAATAAAAAATCCTGCGATAAAGATATTAAAGAGTGCGTAAGTGCCGAGGTATGCAGCATTGCCAAGCGTGCCGTTCACACGAATCCCATCCTGCACAATAGTCACATCACCTGCCCATTGGAGTACTCCATAGATTGCCATAATAACCCCCGCTCCGAGATGAATGTTCAAATACGGCCTCCAGAGGTTACGCACAGTGAGCACCGTAGATGCAACAACGAAGTATGCAAAGAGGTGAAAATAAGTTATTACTCCTTCCATTCTTTCAAAATTAGACCAGAAGCTTTTTGATGGGTTTTCACCAAAAATTGCTGAAAGGGTGATAATACCGAGAAGCGCCACAAATGCGCCAATAAGGTAACTTTTCTTTGGGCGGTAAGCTGGGTCAATAATCGCTAGAACAGACCACGCTGAGAGCATTATTTCAACAATGATGCGGAATGCGAAATTTTTTCCTACAATAAAAGGAAAGAAAGTAGTCTCTCCAAGAACAATGAACGGAATAAATGGCACCGCGATAAACCCTGCAAGAACTACGGCATTCGCGAAAATCTTGTGTAAATTCATAATGCAACCATCGTATCACAATTATAAAAAGCGAGCGAGCCCAAAATACACCATATTTTCTATTATTGATAGTTGACACCCATTGACACCTTTTGACATTGGGTTTATCATAGAAAACAATGAGTAAAGAAATAAATCTCCACGAGGTCTACACGACCACAGAGGCGCAGCACCTCCTCAAAATAAGCGAGAGCACGATGAAGCGCCTGCTTAAAAATGGCCTCATCAAAGCCAATAAAGTTGGAGGGCAGTATCGTATTCTCGGCAAGGAGCTTCTTCGTGTTGTTTCCCCTGAGGTCGAAAAAGAGGCAGTAAAATCATATCTTGAATTTAAAAAGAAGGTCGTAAATACTATCAATAGGTGGTAAATTAATAATAATAATGAAAAAAGCACTCATTACAGGAATTACAGGGCAAGATGGTTCATATCTCGCAGAACTTCTTCTTAAAAAAGGGTATGAGGTTCACGGCATCATTAGACGAGCAAGTAGTTTTAATACGGGAAGAATCGATCACATATTTCAGGACCCGCACGAGACAGGAAAGAAACTTTTCCTTCATTATGGTGATCTTACTGACTCCACAAACCTCATACGAATTATCAAAGATGTCCAACCTGATGAGATTTACAACCTCGCCGCTCAAAGTCATGTAAAAGTATCTTTTGAGGTTCCTGAATATACCGGTAATTCTGACGCGCTTGGAACATTGAGAATACTTGAGGCAATTCGCCTTCTTGGTCTTGAGAAAAAGACAAAATTCTATCAAGCCTCTACTTCGGAAATGTTTGGAGCGACTCCCCCACCCCAGAGTGAAGAAACTCCATTTTATCCGCGTAGCCCCTATGGCGCCGCAAAGGTTTATGCATACTGGATCACAAAAAATTATCGCGAAGCATACAGGATGTTTGCAGTATCAGGAATTCTTTTTAATCACGAGTCCCCTCGTCGTGGAGAAACATTCGTTACCAAAAAAATAACTCGTGCGGCGGCGAGAATTTCTCTTGGTCTCCAGGAAAAACTTTACCTTGGAAATCTTAATGCGAAGAGAGACTGGGGCCATGCAAAAGATTATGTCAATGCAATGTACCTTATGCTTCAACAGGAAACACCTGAGGACTATGTCATTGCAACAGGCACACAATATTCTGTACGGAATTTTTGTGAAGCTGTTTTTAAGGAGCTCGGTATTAACCTTGAGTGGAAGGGCTCTGGGGTTAACGAAAAAGGGATAAACAGGGAAACAAGTGCTGTTATTATTGAGATTGATCCCAACTACTTCCGCCCTACTGAGGTCGAGTCACTCCTTGGTGACCCATCAAAGGCAAAAGAAAAACTTGGATGGGAGGCAGAGGTTAGCTTCAAAGATCTCGTTAAGGAAATGGTTGCAACAGACCTTGAGGAGGCGAAGAAGGATGTTCATATCAAGAAAGGTGGGTTTACTATTCAAGAACACCATGAATAATTTTCTTCCTATTGAAAAGTACAAAGAGATATTGGACACTACGCCCGTTTGTGCGGTTGATGTACTTTTTTTCAATAATGGCAAGACTGAGACGCTACTTTTTAGACGAGAGAATGAGCCCCTAAAAGGTGTTTACTTTTCAGCTGGTGGAAGACTTTTTAAAAATGAACGACTAGAGGACTGTGCCGTTCGTCAGGCTCTTCGGGAGGCGGGTATTAATATTGAGAGAACGGAGCTTATCCTTGGTGGGACAGAAGAAGAAATTAACCCAAATTCTGTATTCGAAGGGGTATCCTATCACGCTGTTGACCTGTTTTATGGTTATGTAATTAAGAAAGATGAAGTAATAAAACTTGATAACCAACACAGCGATTACAAATGGTTCTCTGTATCCGATGAATCACTACACCCTTTTATTAAATCGAAGGTCTCGAAATTACTAAAAATCTATGGAAAAGAACTCTAAAATTTTTATTGCTGGCCATCGCGGACTTGTAGGCTCTGCTATTGTGCGTGAGCTCCAAAAAAATGGCTTCACAAATCTTATTCTCAAAACGCGACAGGAGCTTGATCTCCTTGATCAGCATGCGGTATTAAATTTTTTTTCTCAAGAAAAACCCGAGTATGTCTTTCTTTCTGCTGCAAAAGTCGGAGGTATTATGGCAAACAAGACTCACCCAGCAGAATTTATTTATGACAACCTCATCATTCAGGCAAATGTTATCAATAGTGCATATGTGCATAAAGTAAAGAAACTGTTATTCCTCGGGAGTTCGTGTATCTACCCAAAACTAGCCCCTCAGCCAATCAAAGAGGAGTATTTAATGACGGGACCACTGGAGCCTACAAATCAAGCATACTCTCTAGCAAAAATTGCGGGCATTATGATGTGTCAATCATATAATGAACAATATGGTACTAACTTTATTTCTTTGATGCCAACAAATATTTATGGGCCAAGGGACAATTTCAACCTCGATGAAGCTCATGTTTTACCAGCAATGCTTCGAAAATTTCACGAAGCAAAAAACAAAAATGAACCTACCGTCACGATGTGGGGCACAGGAGGCGCGATGCGTGAATTTCTCCACGTTGATGACCTTGCTGATGCATGTCTATTCCTGATGGAGAATTACAATGATTCCGCTATCATTAACGTTGGGACAGGTGAAGATGTTACAATAAAGAATCTTGCTGAAAGTGTAAGAGGTATTGCAGGATACAAAGGTGAGGTCAACTGGGACACATCAAAGCCGGACGGCACACCAAGAAAATTACTTGATGTGAGCAAACTTCACGGTTTAGGATGGAAGCATCAGATTCCCCTTGATGAAGGTATCGCTACAACCTATGAATGGTTCAAAAAGAATTATGAGTAATATAACTATTATAAAACCAAAAAAAGTTTTTAGCCTCGAGGACCTACGCGAGGTGTGGCGATACAAGGAGCTCCTCTATTTTTTCACCTGGCGCGATTTCAAGGTGCGCTACAAGCAAACTACGATTGGTATCCTATGGGCGATTTTTCAGCCGTTTATGACAATGGTTGTTTTCAGTTTGTTTTTTGGCACCCTACTCAAGATTCCTTCTGACGGTGTTCCCTATCCGATTTTCGTCTATACGGGGCTCCTTTTTTGGCAATTCTTTTCAAGTGCACTCTCTGAGACAAGCGGCACTCTCATTGCAAATCAAGCAATCATTACGAAAGTCTATTTCCCTCGCCTCATCCTCCCCCTTTCTGCAGTCACCACAAAACTTGTAGATTTTGGTATTGCAGCAATAATACTTGTAGGAATGATGATTTACTATGGCTTTACTCCTCACCTCAGTGGTCTTCTTATTCTCCCTCTTCTCTTGATTATTACTTTTATGGCAGCAGTAGGTGGAGGACTTTTCCTTGCAGCAGTAAATGTGAAGTATCGCGATGTGCGCTTTGTGCTTCCCTACTTCATTCAGATTCTCCTTTTTCTTACCCCTGTTATCTACCCTGCAAGCATTGCGGGGAAATATTCATGGCTCCTCGCATTTAATCCAATGATGGGTGTTATACAAACCGCACGAGCATCACTTTTTGGAACTGCACCTATTAACTGGTTACTTATTTTAATCTCTTTCATTGCAACAGCTGTACTTCTTATCGTTGGCACTATTTATTTCAAAAAAGTTGAGCGATACTTTGCTGACATTATTTAATATGAAAAAAGATTTTAACAATTGGAATAATAAAAAAATTGAAATTGATCACTCGAGCAATCGAGTTTTCTACCACGAACGTGAAGTATGGTGGTGCTCGACGGGACTCAATGTTGGTTTTGAACAGGATGGCAAGGGAGAAAATTTTTCTCGCCCTGTGCTCATCATCAAAGGATTCAACAAAAATGTATTCTTATCCGTCCCTATTACAACAAAAGCAAAAGACGGTAAATACTATCACCGCGTAGACTTGGGGGACAATACCCCTCGAAAAGTTATTTTATCGCAAATTCGCTTACTTGATTCAAAACGCTTGCAGGAAAAAATTACAATGATACCCGAAGAACAATTTTTTGAAATCAAAAAAGCGATTATTCAATTGCTTGAATAATCGCTTCATTGAATTTTTCCTCCTTGCTTGCGCAAGGCAAGGCCGAAGCCATTTAGAACTCAAATATACCAAATACAACCAAAATGTCAAGCAAGCCAATTATCGAAATCAAGAATATCGGGAAAAAATACAACATCTCACACCAGAGGGGTG
>Ga0315272_10001533_pt1 | contig 11451 bp, 10 predicted proteins | sample C3_middle_MG_FD_203918 | JGI IMG/M metagenome (GOLD analysis project Ga0315272, IMG submission 203918) | Sediment microbial communities from Yellowstone Lake, YNP, Wyoming, USA - C3_middle | ecosystem: Environmental > Aquatic > Freshwater > Lake > Sediment | place: USA: Wyoming | collected...
AACCCTTCCTTCGAGGTTAACAGCGCGCTCTTAAGCCGGGCGCAGGTCTATGTGCTGCTGCCGCTCCCGGACGAGGAACTGGGTATTCTATTCGATCGCGCCTGCCGGGAAGCGCTGCCGGGCATGCAGTTCAGTCCGGCAGCCAGGGAATTGCTGATCGGCTACGCCGATGGCGATGCGCGCCGCCTGCTGAATCTCACGGAACAGATCAGTAATGCAGCAATAAGCAAGAATATTCATGATATTGTCGATGAATTCATTCAGAACACCTTAAGTCAAGGCGCGCGCCGTTTCGATAAAGGCGGCGACCAGTTCTACGACCAGATTTCGGCTTTGCACAAGTCGGTGCGCGGCTCCAGTCCCGATGCCGCGCTTTACTGGCTTTGCCGCATGCTCGATGGTGGTGCCGACCCCCTTTACCTGGGCCGTCGCCTCGTGCGCATGGCGAGCGAGGACATCGGCCTGGCCGACCCGCGTGCCTTGCGCATGGCGCTCGATGCCTGCGAAGTGTATGAAAGACTTGGCAGCCCCGAGGGCGAACTGGCCTTGGCTCAGGCTGTACTTTATTTGGCCGCAGCACCCAAAAGCAACGCTGCCTATGTGGCGTATAATGACGCCCGTGCTTTTATTCGCAAAGACAAATCCAGAGCCGTGCCTGTGCATTTGCGCAACGCCCCGACCAGGCTGATGAAGGAACTTGGCTTCGGGCGCGAATACCGCTACGCCCACGACGAGCCGGATGCTTATGCCGCCGGGGAGAAGTATTTCCCGGATGAAGTTGACGCTGCCAGTTTCTATCGTCCCACGCCGCGCGGCATGGAAGGCAAGATCGGCGAACGACTGGCCTATTTGCGTGAACTGGATGCAAAGGCGCGCAAGAAGTGATGCGTGAGGAGTGTGGCATCGGTTTTTACCCCCGCCTTAATTCCTCACCCCTGACCGTTTTTTCGGAGTTTTCATGTTAGATCTTCAACTGTTACGCACGGACCTGGAGGGTGTGGCCAGGCGCCTGGAAAGCAGGGGGTTCGCCCTGGATACGGTCGCCTTTCAGGAACTTGAGCAGGACCGCAAAGTCACCCAGACCCGGACCCAGGAACTGCAGGCTGAGCGCAATAAGTTATCGAAAATGATTGGCCAGCTGCGCGGGCAGGGCCATGGGCCAGATGATCCAGAGGTTGGCGATTTGATGGCGCGGACGGTTGGGATTGGCGATGATTTGAAACAGGCCGAGGAAAAGCTGGGCTTCATTCAACTCAGGATGCAGGAACTGCTTTCCGGCATTCCCAACCTGCCCCATGAAAGCGTCCCGGTGGGAAAATCCGAGGCCGACAACGTCGAATTGCGCAAGGTCGGGGTGCCGCGCAGCTTCGATTTCGCGGTGAGGGATCACGTCGATGTGGGGGAGGGGTTGAAGCAGCTCGATTTCGCCTCTGCGGGGAAAATCAGCGGCGCCCGCTTTACCCTGCTCAAGGGGCAGATGGCCCGCATGCACCGCGCCCTGGCGCAATTCATGCTGGATGTTCACACCCAGGAGCACGGCTACACCGAGGTCTACGTGCCATATCTGGTCAACGCCGATTCCATGCGCGGTACCGGGCAGTTGCCGAAGTTCGAGGCTGACCTGTTTGCGGTACAGAAAAACGAAAACGAGAAGCTGTATCTCATTCCCACCGCGGAAGTGCCTGTGACCAACATGGTGCGCGACGAAATCGTGGCGCTTGAGGCCCTGCCGCTGAAATTCGTTTCCCACACGCCGTGTTTCCGTTCTGAAGCCGGCTCCTACGGCAGGGACACGCGCGGCATGATTCGCCAGCACCAGTTCGACAAGGTGGAACTGGTCCAGATGGTGCATCCCGAGAACTCATACCAGGCGCTGGAAGAGTTGACCGGACATGCCGAGGCGATCCTGAAAAAGCTCGACCTCCCTTATCGGGTGATGGCGCTATGCAGTGGCGACATGGGCTTCTCCGCAGCCAAGACCTACGACCTGGAAGTATGGCTGCCGGCGCAGGACACCTACCGGGAAATCTCCTCCTGCAGCAATTTCGAGGCATTTCAGGCGCGCCGCATGCAGGCGCGCTTTCGTGGCGACAAGGGCAAGCCGGAACTGCTGCACACCCTGAATGGCTCCGGCCTGGCTGTAGGGCGCACGTTGGTGGCGATCCTCGAAAACTATCAGAACGCCGACGGCAGCGTCAGCGTGCCGGCCGTATTGCAGCCTTATCTAGGCGGAATGCGGAAACTGGAGGCCTGATCCCCTGCCCGGTCTGGCTGGTGCCCAGGCTATAAGGCGCTGAACGGGCCGCAGCAGACGGCGTTTGCTCAGGCGGCGGGGCCGGCTTGGCTGAAGCGGTGGAAAATACGCGCTGGTAGGGCTTCTCGAATTTGGCCAGGATGTCATAGTAGGTGCGCACGTTTTCCACGAAGATCACGCTCTCGCCACCGCGGGCATAGCCGTGCTTGACCCCCTCGTAGTACGCCGCCTGGCTCAGCAGCGGCAATGTTTTCTTGAGATCGGTCCAGGAATCGGGGTTAAGTTTCCTCTTTTTTGCCAGGATGCGCGCATCTTCGAGGTGCCCATAACCCGAGTTATAGGCTGCAAGCGCCAACCAAGTCCGGTCCGGTTCGGGGACCCTGTCAGGCAAGGCGTCTTTCAGGGACAGCACATAGCGAGCTCCCGCCAGGATGCTCTGTTTCGGGTCGAGCCGGTCGGAAACGCCCATGCGGTCAGCCGTTTCCCCCGTCAGCATCATCAGGCCGCGAACCCCGGTAGGGGAGGTGGCGAGTGTATCCCAATGCGACTCCTGGTAACCGATGGCTGCGATCAGCCGCCAATCCAGTTCGGTGGCCTCCTGCGCGTCATGAAAGAAACGGCGCAGTTTCGGCAGCAAAGCGTTTTCCGCCACCAGGAAGCCTTCCACGTCGGCGCGTTCGAGTCGTTTGACGTGCCCATAATAGCGGTCCAGCAGCCGTTTTAATGTGCCATCTTTATAAATCCGCACAAAGAATTCCTGGGCTTTTTCAAACAGAAAAGGATCCACATCCCAGGGGAACGCCCACGCCAATGGCTGATTCTCGGTCAGGTTGAAGGCAACACCAAGCTCGGGGTGAAAGTTGTTGCTAACCGAGACGATATTTGAATCTGCAATGACAATATCGATTACGCCTAGCGCCAGCTTGTCCAGCAGCTCTTCGCTCTCCTGCACCGGATTCTCTTTCCAGGCCAGGGCGGGATACTGCTTTTTCAGCATTCTCAGGTGTTCGGCATAGCTGGAGCCGGCAACGACCTCGATACGCTTGCCGATCAAATCCTGGATGCCGGCAGGTTTTTCGTCAGCGGCATTGGTGTTATAGACCACCTGCTGCGCCACCATTTGATAGGGCACTGAAAACTTGAAGTGCCGCTGCCGTTCCGGCGTGAGACTAAGTCCCGCTGCTGCCATATGAGCTCGGTGATTGTCCACGAAGGGGAGGATTTCATTGAACTGCCGGGCGACCACGAAGCGAACCTGAACGCCCAGATCCTTGGCAAACAATTCAATCAGGTCATGTTCCAGTCCGGCAGGCCTGCCTTCCGCATCTTCGTAATAAGTCGTCGGGCTGTTGCGCGTGACAACGACCAGTTCGCCGCTTTGCTGCACGGGCGGCAAAGGCCTGTCAGGTGGTTTGACGCCGCAACCGACCAATCCGGCGCATAGTAAAATGGCCAATATCCAGGTACGCATTTTTGGAGTTTGGCCGAGATTACAGAATTTGTCCATGTCGCAGCTATCCGCAGCTATCAATCGTGCGCTCGCCTTCCAGGGGTCGTCTCAGAAAACGGAAAATAAAGCACGCTAAGCCGGTTGCAGCGGTCGTAGCGGCCTGAACTTGCCCGCGCCGACCTTGGCGTTCGATGTGTTCCAGCATGTGCCGCGAGTTCGGCTTTACCGGCGACTGGCGCAGCCAGGCCAGCCAAGTCGTCTTGCCGTTGTCCCGGCGCTTGAGTAGATCGTCGAGGCGGCGGCGATGTATGTCCGACAGTGGTTCGGCCAAGGCGTCGTAGATGCGCCGGTTGGCGCGGGTGATCGCTTCGGCGCTCACCCGCTCGACGGCGTTGAGGGCAGGCAGAATGACCGACTGCCGCCGCAGGTGCTCAATCAGAGCGTTGGCCAGTACGATACCCTTGTCGGTTTGCATGGCCAGTTCGGTCAGCGTGTGGACGGCCTGCCGATAGAGGCTCATCGTGAAGGGCTGGAAGCCGAACACCGTTTGCAGCTCGACCAGGTGCTCGCGCCGTGTCTGTTCCCGCTGGCCGTATTCGTTCCAGCTTTCGATGCCGACCTTGAGCTGGTCGGCAACCAGTCTCAGCAAGGGCGGAAACGGTGGCTCATCGACGCCGAGGATGATGCCGGGGAAACGCAGATAGCAGAGCTGCACGGCAAAGCCCAGGCGGTTGGCCGGGCCGCGCCGCTGGCGGATGATGGACAGGTCGGTTTCGCTGAACGTGTAGTGACGGATCAACTCATCCTTAGTGTCTGGCAATGCCAGCAGGCTGTCGCGCTCTGCGGCAGAGAGGATCGAGCGGCGGGGCATGCGGTTTCCTTATTCTTGAAAACCTTGGTTTGTGATAGGCCCGCCAAGGCAACCGGCGCGGCACGGGAAATCAAGGCATTGCTGTTCTCGAAAATAGTTCTTGAAATTCTATTCTTGATTGCATACCATCTCAACGAGTTTCGATAAGAAAGGATGCCCATGCGACCGTCTGTTGTGCTTGACATGAAGCGAAGCGCAGTGCGTGAAGCGGTAGGCCGCTTCCGCACCGCGAACCCGCGCGTCTTCGGTTCGGTGCTGCATGGCACCGACCGGGACGGCAGCGACATCGATCTGCTGGTCGATGCGCTGCCTGGTGCGACGCTGTTCGATTTGGGCGGCCTGCAAGACGAGCTGGAATCGCTGCTTGGCCTCCACGTCGATTTGCTGACCCCCGGCGACCTGCCGCCGAAGTTCCGGGCTAAGGTGCTCGCGGAGGCGCAGCCGGTATGAGCGAGAACCACCGACTGCTCGACTACCTCGACCACATCCAGCAGGCTGCAACCGATGCGTGCGGCTTCGTGGAAGGCTTGGCCAAAGAGGACTTCCTTGAGGACAAGCGCACCCAGCAGGCCGTCATCATGAGCCTCATCATCATCACTGGCGTGGCCAGCACCTTGCAGAATGAGCAAATTAGCCGCATCCGCGTGTGCATTCCGAAGGGCACGAGTAGTAACGATGTAGTGCAGAAGGTGGTGTGGTACTTGAGGGAGAAGGCCGACGCCGACGATATGAAGGTGGCGGCCGTGAGCCTCATCGGCCCGCTGCTGCCCGTGCTCTACAACTGTACGCCGGGCAAACCGCCGCCGCGAGCACATCGTGGCCACCAAAGACATGCGCTTGTTCGGCCTGCTGCACCTGCTGGGTCAGGCATCGCTGCGCATGGAGCAAGCGCTGTGGCCGGAAGAGTATGAGCGGATGACCCGTGAGGTCAAAGAAGCGCTGCGGGAAGCTGACGATCCCAATGCCAAGTCGTACACCCATGAAGAAGTCATGCAGGCGATGCAGGAACGTATCGACCGGGCGCGAGATAAGCCATGCTGATCGGCTATGCGCGTGTCTCGACGCAAGATCAGAACCTTGAACTGCAACGCGAAGCCTTGGACAAGGCCGGATGCAAGAAGGTCTTCGAGGACAAGGTGATCGGTACACGGGCCGACCGTCCCGGTCTGGCCAAGGCGCTGGAAATGCTGCGCGAGGGCGACACCCTGGTTGTCTGGAAGCTCGACCGCCTCGGCCGCAGCGTCAAGCAACTGGTCGATCTAGTCGGCGAGCTGCACAAGCAAGGAGTCCAGTTCAAGAGCCTGACCGACGCCATCGACACCGGCACGCCATCTGGCCGATTCTTCTTCCACGTCATGGCCAGCCTCGCCGAAATGGAGCGCGAGCTGATCGTCGAGCGTACCCGCGCCGGGCTGGATGTCGCCCGTCAGCTTGGCCGCAAGGGCGGTCGCAAGCCCAAGATGACCGACAGCAAGATCGAGTCGGCCAAAAAGCTACTGGCCAGCGGCGTGCCTCCCAAGGACGTGGCCAAGAACCTCGGCGTGTCTGTCCCTACGCTGTACCGCTGGGTGCCAGCCTCAGCGCACGCTTAGCGTGCTTTATTTTCCGTTTTCTGAGACGCCTCCTTCCAGTCAAAACACAACTTCGTATAATGTATATTATGTAAAATGTTACCTACCATAAAATTCATCAGGACAAAAACTGGCATGCCCATCCACACGACCCTTCTGTTAATATGTGCGCTGCTCAACTAGTTTGTGGAGCAGCCAGTTGCTTCAACCCGGCTATTCCATCGTGGGATAGCCGGGTTCACCTTCACCTGCAAACATGAACCATTCACCCCGCGCCATTGTTTTTGCCTACCATAACGTCGGCGTCCGCTGCCTCGCCGTTCTCCTGGCTCATGGCGTGGATGTCCAGCTGGTCATCACCCATACCGACAACCCCGATGAAACCATCTGGTTCGACAGCGTGGCCGAGTTGGCGGCCCGGCACGACATTCCCTTCATTACGCCGGATGATCCCAATGTTCCGGAAATCGTCGCGCAAATCCGTGCGGTGCAGCCGGATTTCCTGTTCTCCTTCTACTACCGCAACATGCTGAAGCAAGACCTGCTGGACATTCCCGCGCGTGGCGCCTTCAATATGCACGGCTCGCTGCTGCCCAGATACCGCGGCCGGGTGCCGGTTAACTGGGCAATTATCAAGGGCGAAAAGGAAACCGGCGCAACGCTCCACGTCATGAATGAAAAACCGGATAGCGGCGCCATTGTCGACCAGCAGGCCGTGCCTATCCTGCCGGACGATACGGCGCTGCAGGTGTTCAACAAGGTGACCTGCGCAGCCGAAATCGCGCTTGACCGCTGCTTGCCCGGGCTGATTGCCGGCACGGTCCAGCTTAAACCACAGGATTTGAGCCAGGGCGGCTATTTCGGCGGACGGCGCCCGGAAGATGGTAAAATCCACTGGTTTGAATCGGCGCAGGCCATTCATAATCTGGTGCGCGCCGTTGCGCCGCCCTACCCCGGCGCCTTTACGCAACTGGCCGGAAAACAGATGCGGGTGCTGCAGACCATGCGGGAGCCCTTCCGGGCGCCACGCGGCGCGGTGCCTGTGTTTTATTGCGAACAGGGTCGCTGCTACGCCGAATGCGGTGATGGCAAGGTATTGCGGGTGCTTTCGTTTGAATGGGGTGCCCGGGCATGGAGCGCAGACGAATTTTCGGCGCGGTTCGGCAGCGAACCGCTGCCTTTTGAAGATTGTTAAATTGAAAGGAAAATAATGAAAAAAGTTTTGATCCTCGGCGTGAACGGCTTCATTGGCCACCATCTCTCCCAGCGCATACTCGACACCACTGACTGGGAAGTGTATGGCATGGACATGTACAGCGAGCGCGTGACCGACCTGATGGCCAACCCGCGCTTCAATTTCTTCGAGGGCGATATCACCATCAACAAAGAGTGGATCGAATACCATGTCAAGAAGTGCGATGTGGTCTTGCCGCTGGTGGCCATCGCCACGCCAGCCACCTACGTCAAGGAGCCGCTCAAGGTGTTCGAACTGGACTTCGAGGCCAACCTGCCGATCGTGCGCCAGTGCGTCCAGTATGGCAAACACCTGATCTTCCCCTCCACTTCAGAAGTCTATGGGATGTGCCGCGACGAGGAATTCGACCCGGACAATTCCGAACTGATCCTCGGGCCGATCAACAAGCCGCGCTGGATCTATTCCTGTTCCAAGCAATTGATGGACCGCGTGATCTTTGCCTACGCCATGAAGACCGAATTCAACTTCACCCTGATCCGCCCCTTCAACTGGGTCGGCGAAGGCCTCGACAGCCTCAACACCGCGAAGGAAGGCAGCTCGCGCGTCATCACCCAGTTCCTCGGGCATATCGTGCGTGGCGAGGACATCAAGCTGGTGGATGGCGGTGCGGCCAAGCGCTCCTATACTTATGTTTCGGACGGCATCGACGCCCTGATGAAAATCATCGAGAACAAGAACGGCGTGGCCAGCGGCCAGATATACAATATCGGCAATCCGTCCAATAACTACTCGGTAAAGGAACTGGCCAAGATGATGCTGGACCTGGCCATGGAGTACCCGGAATACAAGGTAAACGCGCACAAGGTGAAGGCCCTGGACGTCAGCTCCGGTGACTACTACGGCAAGGGCTATCAGGATGTGCAGAACCGCGTGCCGAAGATCGAGAATACCATGCGCGACCTCGACTGGAAGCCGCAGGTGAGCATGGCCGATGCGCTCAGGCATATCTACGACGCCTACCGCGGCCAGGTTGCGGAAGCACGCAAGCTGATGGATTAAAACCGGAAACCCGGGTTGGATCAACCCAGGTTGAATTGCGTTTTTTTATTCCGCTGACGCGGCAGCCGCCGCATCCAGCTTGCGCAGCAGTGTCTTGTAATCGATATCCAGGATGCGGGCTGCCTGGGCCTTGTTGCCGCCGCTCTGCCTGAGTACGCTCAGGATATATTGCCGCTCCACTTCGTCAAGAGTGGCCGGCCGTTGCGCGCCGGGCGCCGCGTCCAACTGCCAGCCCTCGCCGCCCAGACGGGCGGGGAGCGATGAAAGCGGCAGGTCGGTGCGGCCCTCAGGGCAGAGGATGACCGCCTGCTCGACAACATTCTCCAGTTCCCGCACGTTGCCCTGCCAGTCCGCCGCCATCAATGCGGCAGCCGCCTCGGGCGCGAGCCGGCGCAAGTGCCGACCATGGGCACGCGCGTAACGCTGCACGAAATGTTCGGCCAGCAGGGGGATGTCCTCGCGCCGCTCGCGCAGGGGGGGTAATCTCACCGACAGGACGTTGAGGCGATGGTAGAGGTCACGGCGGAACTGGCCGGTTTCGATCAGTGTCTCCAGTTCACGGTTGCTGGCGGCGAGCAGGCGGAAATTCAGTTCCACTTCCTTGTTAGCGCCCACCGGACGCATGCGTTTTTCCTGCAAGACGCGCAACAGCTTGGCCTGCAACAGCGGGCTCATGGCGTTCACCTCGTCGAGGAACAGCACGCCATCGCCCGCTTCCTGCAACAATCCGATGCGGTCGCGCGCCGCGCCGGTGAAGGCGCCCTTGCGATGGCCGAACAACTCGGATTCGGCCAGTTCGTCTGGAATCGCCGCCATGTTGATGGCCACGAATGGCCCGCGCCCGGCGTGGATGGCGCGTGCCACCAGTTCCTTGCCGGTGCCGCTTTCCCCCTCGATCAGAACGTTGGTACGCGGTTCGCGCACGCGGCAGATCCACGTCCGCAGATTTTGCATGGCGCTGCTCTCGCCCAGCAACGCTGCCAGATCGCCGTCGCGGGACTGCATCTGCCGGCACAGGCTGGCGGCGCGGGCGCGCAACCGACGGTTGCGGGCCACCTTGGCCAGCATGAGTTCCACCGACTCGGGGCTGAAGGGTTTGGCGAGAAAGTCGAAGGCGCCGGCCTTCACGGCTTCGACGGCGTTCTCCAGGGTAGCGAAGGCGCTGACCACCACCACCGGCAGGTCCTCGTCCACGGCCTTGGTCTGACGGATGACTTCAAACCCGTTCAGGTCAGGCATCATCAGGTCGGTCAGCACCAGGTCCGGCGCGAAATCACGCAGGCGGCCAGCGAAGTCGGGCGGCGCGGATTCCAGCCGCACCTCGTGCTTGCCGCATGATTCGATCACCCGCCTGAGCATGCGCGCCACATCCGGTTCGTCCTCGATGATCAGGATGCGCAGGGCAGTGTTTTCTTCCAGCATTGGTTCCGCTTTGGGGAATGCGTTAAACTCGAATGAATTCATAGTGCGAAACCGTTGCCATCATGAAAACATTGCATCCTGCGCACGCGCCCGACCCTGCCCCTCCCCTTGCACGAACCGAGGCAGAGCCGCTGCCAGAACATCTTGCCGGGTTGCGGCATTCCCTGCTTGCCAGCATGTTTGTCGCTCTGACGCTCAGCATTGCCTTGATGAGCGCGGCGCTCTTCCTTGGCATCGATCATTTCGTCAGCCAGAAATTCGACGAGTTGCGCAAGCAGCGCACCGCTTACGCCAGCATTCAGGCAAAAGCCATCGTCGAACGGGAACTGGCCCAGTTGGCCGGTCTTGCAACGCTGCTCGCCGACGATGCGGAACTCAGGAACAGCGCTTATTACCACCTTTTTCTCGATGGCGAAAAAGAACACCCGCAGGCTGCCGTGCATCGCATTGCCGAAAGCTTCCGGCTGGAATCCGTGGGCCTGTGGAACACCTCCGCCCGGCTTGTAGCCGCCACCGGCAGCGTACCCTCGCCTCCCGCCGCCCAGCGCGGCGTGGCGGTAGACTGGGTGGGGCAGACGCTCTGGCTGGTGACCAGCGCGCCCCTCTTGCGGGAGGGGCAGGCCTATGCCGTGCTGCAATTGGCCCGTCCATTGCAGCCTTTTCTGGATGCGGCCTTCCCGCCCGGCAGCGAAGTGACGGTACGGGCCGCGGCAGGGGATGCGGGCGTGAAGCAAAGGATGCGGGTGGCGCTGCCCGCAAGAAATGGCAAACAGGTGTGGCTGGAAGTCGCGGTTCAGGACAGCGTCGGCCCGGCGCTGAACCAGGTCAAGCATTTGCTGGCCTGGATCATGGCGGTCTTCGGACTGCTGCTCACGTTCGCTCTGGCGGCTTTTCTGGGCTGGCAACTCAAACCCTTGCGGGCACTGACCCAGGCCGTGTCTGCGGTAGGCCGCGGCGAATTCGGCGCGCGCCTGCAATCGCGCGGCCGCAACGAAATTGCCCGGCTGGTGAATGCTTTCAACGCCATGAGCGACGACCTCAAGCGTCTGCGCGACCTGGAGCGGCGCATGCGCCACCAGGAACGTCTTTCGGACATCGGCCGCATGGCCGCCCGGGTGGCGCACGATATCAACAATCCGCTGACGGTGATCCGCAATGTGGCCCGCCTCATGGAAAAAAAGCCGGCGGAACAGCCCGCGCAAATCCTGGAGGATAGCCGGCTCATCGCGCATCACAGCGAGCGCTGCATGCGCACCGTGGAAATGTTGCTGGATTATGGCCGCCCGGTTCGCCTCAAGTCCGCGCGTCACGACCTGAATGAGCTGGTGGCCGAAATCGCGGCTCGCTGGCGCAATGCCTGGCCGGACACGCCGCTGGCATGCATTCCGGCGCAGGGCCCGGTGCAGGTGGATGTCGATGCCTACCAGCTGGAACAGATGCTCGCCAATCTTCTGGACAATGCCCGGCAGGCTGCCCCCGCGCGGCCTGTCACCGTCAGCCTGACGGCCGATGAAGCATGGGCGCGGGTTACGATTGCCGACAGCGGGCCAGGTTTTTCGACCGAGGCGCTGGAAAGACTGTATGAGCCATTTTTTACCACCAAGCGCGGCGGCAACGGTCTCGGGCTGG
>Ga0315272_10001534_pt1 | contig 11448 bp, 4 predicted proteins | sample C3_middle_MG_FD_203918 | JGI IMG/M metagenome (GOLD analysis project Ga0315272, IMG submission 203918) | Sediment microbial communities from Yellowstone Lake, YNP, Wyoming, USA - C3_middle | ecosystem: Environmental > Aquatic > Freshwater > Lake > Sediment | place: USA: Wyoming | collected...
CCATTTTAACCAATGTCAAAGCAGATCAAACACTTACCCTATCACAGAAAGATGCTAAAAATGAGCCTGTCAATCTGACTGGTAATTCCAGGACTGTGAAACCTCTTTTCGAAAACATCAGTTCGGCAAACCATATTAATTTTACACATAAGGAAAGTAATTTTAATGACTTTGAGCAACAGCCTCTGTTATATCAGATGATGTCGACAGAAGGTCCTCATATGTGCAAAGGGGACATAAACGGAGACGGTTTGGAAGATATTTATATCTGCGGGGCAAAAGGACAGCCAGGCTCTCTGTTGATTCAGCAAAAGGATGGTACTTTTGAATCTTCCAATGAAACATTATTTGAAGAAGATAAGATCTCTGAGGAGATCGACTGTGCTATGTTCGATGCAGATGGAGATGGAGATCTTGATCTGTACGTAGCTTGCGGCGGGAATGAATTTCCTGAGAGCTCATCAGCATTGAGCGACAGGTTATATCTTAATGACGGCAAGGGACACCTGGTTAAATCTTCTCAGATCCTTCCCGCCGGAAAATATGAGAGTACTTCCTGTGTCAGGCCTGCAGACTATGATAAAGATGGAAAGACAGAAGTTTTTGTTGGTATTCGCCTTAAACCTTTTGCATACGGAGTTCCTGTTAATGGTTATATCTTAAAAAGTGACGGAAAAGGAAAACTCAACGATGTTACTGCCAAGGTGGCCCCTGGTCTGCAGAATATTGGAATGATCCGTGACATGGTATGGGCAGATGTAGATGGAGACGGTGATCTCGACATGATCATAACAGGCGACTGGATGCCATTGATGGTTTTTATTAATGATAATGGTAAGTTCACCGAGAAGAAGAATGCATTTGGTACCGAAAAGACTAATGGATGGTGGAACTGTCTTGCCATCGGGGACTTTAATGGTGACGGAGCCATTGACTTTGTTGCAGGAAATCATGGTTTAAATTCAAGGTTCAAAGCCTCACCAGAGAAACCTGTGACCATGTATGTAAACGACTTCGACCTTAATGGGACAGTTGAACAGGTTATTTGCACCTATGATGGGGAAAAATCATATCCTCTTGCACTCAGACATGATCTATTGAGACAGATTCCTTCCCTGGAAAAAAAATATCCGACCTGGGATTCTTATAAAGATCAGCAGATTACGGATATTTTTACACCTGAACAATTAAATAATTCTATTCATCTTTCCGCATCGCTTCTTGAAACGTCAGTTTTCCTGAATGATGGTAAAGGAAATTTCACAAGGAAACAATTGCCTGTCGAGGCACAGTTTTCGCCCGTTTATGCTGCTGCAGTCGGCGACTACAACGGCGACGGAAACCTGGATATTCTTCTAGGGGGAAATCTTTACAATGTGAAACCGGAACTGGGCAGATATGATGCAAGTTACGGAGCGTTACTGGCAGGTGATGGTCATGGAAATTTCAGCCATATTCCGCCTAAAACATCGGGCCTGCTTCTTGATGGAGAAATAAGGGATTTTAAACAGGTTAAAACTTCAGCCGGTAAAATATTAGTGGTTGCAAGAAGCAATGAATCATTGGAGGTTTTTAAAGTTTTGGGCCGTTAAGGCTTGCATATGAAAAAATCTTATTCGGTTATTCTACTTTTATTTTTGGCATTTTCCTGTAAACATGACGGAAAAAAAGGAGAGCAGCTATTCACCTTGCTGCCCTCCTCCTCCACTCATGTAAATTTTAAAAATCAGCTGAAAGAAACTGAACAATCGAATATTATTCAATACCTCTATTTCAATAATGGGGCAGGTGTTGCTGCAGGCGACATCAATAATGACGGATTGGTCGACCTCTATTTCACTTCAAATCAGAATTCCAACAAATTATATCTTAATAAAGGCAATTTTAAATTTGAAGACATAACCGAAACATCCGGTGCTGCAGGTACAGGAGACTGGAAAACCGGAGTCACTATGGCCGATGTAAACGGCGACGGCTTATTGGATATATATGTTTGCCAGGTGGGTAATTATAAAAACCTCCATGGCAAAAACCAGTTATTCATCAATCAGGGCAATATGACCTTCAAAGATGAAGCTCATGAATACAATCTTGACTTTCAGGGTTTTTCAACACAAGCTGCTTTCTTTGATTACGACATGGACGGAGATCTTGACATGTACCTTCAAAACCATTCAGTACATTCGTCCCGAAGCTATGGCAATGCCACATTACGGTTCGACCATGATTCGCTATCAGGCGGAAGACTGTTCCGGAATGATGAAGTAAACGGAAAACATGTTTTTCATGATGTCACACAGGAAGCAGGGATCTTCAACAGTCAGATCGGATATGGTTTGGCTGTTAATATATGCGACATTAACAACGATGGCTTTCCTGATATATATGTATCGAATGATTTCCATGAAAATGACTACTTGTATATCAATAACGGGAATGGCACTTTCACGGAAAAACTTACTGAATATATTGCGCATACAAGCAGATCGTCGATGGGTAACGATGTTGGTGATATAAATAATGATGGCCTTCTGGATATTATAGTCCTTGATATGCTTCCTGATAATGAAAAAATAAGAAAACAATCAGGTGGAGAGGACGACTATGAACTTGCCCAGATGAAATTGAAAGATGGCTATAATCACCAGTTTGTCAGGAATACATTGCAGCTCAATCTCGGGGGAGGTATGTTCAGTGAAATCGGACAGCTGGCAGGGATTGCAACCACTGACTGGAGCTGGTCGCCATTGCTTTGCGATGTCGATAACGACGGGTTGAAGGATATTTTTATTACTAACGGTATATACCGGAGAGCAAATGACCTGGATTATGTAAAATTCCTGACAGGAGGAAACAAACTTTATCCTTCCCGCGATCTTTCTAAATACTCTGATAAGGAGCTTTATGAAAAGATGCCCCTATATCCTAATTATAATTACATCTTTAAAAATAATGGTGATCTCACATTTACGGATATGGATAAAATGTGGGGGTTCAATACCCGTTCATATTCAAACGGATCTACCTACGCTGATCTTGATAATGACGGCAATATAGATTTGATTACCAATAACATAAATAATCCCGCATTAATCTACAGGAATAACGCCAAAGCTCAGACAGGGAATCACTTTTTATCTGTTTCACTGAAAGGAAAAGGAATGAATACCAGGGGAATAGGAGCCCGTGTTACTATATATTGCTATGGAAAGAAACAGATTGCTGAGCAGTTTCCAACCAGGGGATTTTTATCAGCTACTTCCGATGTGCTTCATTTTGGCATCGGAAAATCAAAAGTCATCGACTCTGTTTTGGTGCGTTGGCCTGACCTTTCCGGACAAATTATTAAAAATGTTCCTGCTGATACATCTATCATATTAGATATAAAAAATTCAGAAAAACCCATACCTGCGAATCTCAAGAATGATGAGAGTGAAAAGTTGTTCGCCCCTGCCCTGATACCCGGACTTGAGTTCAGACATAAAGAAGACGACTGTGTTGATTTTTACCGGGAACAATTGATCCCGCACAGCCTGTCAGCGGAGGGTCCGGCTCTTGCGGTTGGTGATGTTAATGGCGACGGATTAGACGATGTGTTCATCGGCGGAGCCAAAGATCAGGAAGCCAGGATATTCCTTCAGCAAAAAAATGGTTCATTCAAAGCTATGGATATTCCTTTGCTTGAAAGAGAAAGGTTTGCAGATGATGTTGATGCCGTTTTTTTTGATGCGGACAATGACGGAGACCTTGATTTATATATAGTAAGAGGAGGAAATGAACTTTTATCAGGAGATCCGCTCCTGAGTGACTTACTTCTTATCAATGACGGGAAAGGCGGTTTCACTAAAGGCCAATTGCCATTTATGTCTCATAATGGCTCGTGTGTTGCACCATGTGATTTTGACGGTGATGGGGATATCGATCTGTTTGTTGGCTCAAGATCTGTACCGGGAGCTTACGGACTGTCACCCGACCAGTTTCTCCTTGAAAACGATGGTCATGGCCATTTCACGATTGTTAATGATGATAAAATAAAAGCATTCAGGAACGCCGGTATGGTAACTGATGCAGCCTGGATGGACTTGGATAAAGACGGGCACCCTGATCTTGTTTTAGTTGGTGAATGGATGAAGGTTTGTATTTTCAGAAATGATAAAGGACATTTCACAGAAATAACTACCAGGACAGGTCTCGGTGAGACTTCGGGATGGTGGAATTGCATAAAGATAGCCGATGTTGACGGCGATGGGAATATGGATCTAATAGCCGGGAATAGAGGGACTAACTCTATGCTCAAAGCGTCGGCAAAAGAACCTGTTGAAATGTACCTGAATGATTTTGATAATAACGGAACACTTGATCAGGTCATATGCTCTTATCAAAACGGTATAAGCTACCCGTATGCTTCCCTCGATGAGTTATCAGCTCAGATCTCGGGTCTGGATAAACAATATCCGAAATATTCTGATTTTGGTGGTAAAACTGTAAAAGACATTTTTGGAAAAACTGCAGTAGAAAAAGCTGTAATAAAGAAAGCAGAACTATTTGAAAGTTGTCTGTTTCTTAATAAAGGCGATGGAACTTTTGAAATCAGAAAACTTCCTGTCGAAGCTCAGTTTTCACAGGTAAGGGACATAATGGTGAAGGATATCAATTTGGACGGGAAACAGGATCTAATTATTGCAGGAAATAATTATGAAATAAGACCTTCTTATGGCCGCTATGACGCCAGTTACGGATGGTGCTTATTAAGCTCTGCAAATTCCAGTTATCGTGCGCTAATGCCAGCAATAAGCGGGCTTAAAATAAATGGAGACGCAAGAAAGATAGTTCCGATAGATATTTCCGGAAAGCATTATATGATAGCTGCTGTCAACAACGGGAATATGCAGCTCTTCCAATTCATAAAGTAACTGAGTCAATCTGAAAATTTAGTAAAAAACAAAAGTCATGAGATCGTTCCTTTTAGTCTTTCTGATGTTCATGTCAAGTCTGGCATATTCACAAAATATTAAACGAAAAACTCCGGAGTGGTTATTAAATGCTGTATTCTACCAGATTTATCCTCAGAGTTTTTATGACACTAATGGGGATGGTATTGGGGATCTTCCAGGAATAACTGCTAAAATGGATTATATACAATCGCTTGGGGTTAGTGCCATCTGGATCAATCCGTTTTTTGTTTCTCCATTTCATGATGCAGGATACGATGTAGCAGATTATTATAAAGTTGCCCCCCGTTACGGAACTAATGACGACTTCAGATTGCTCTGTGCTGCAGCTAAAAAGCGTGGCATCAGGGTTATTTTTGACTTAGTTGCGGGGCACACCTCATGGGACAATCCATGGTTTATAGAGTCAGCCAGAGCAGAAAAGAATAAGTACAGTGACTGGTACATCTGGACTGACAATGTATGGACAGAAAAGAACAATGTGATTCGTGGTTTATATCCCAGGTTCGGAGGATATCTTCCTAACTTCTTCCCTTCACAGCCTGCGCTTAATTATGGCTATGCAAAACCTGATCCTAATCAGCCATGGCAACTTTCTCCAACCGATCAGGGTCCGATGGCCGTCCGTGCTGAACTACGCAAAATAATTCAATTCTGGTTCGACCTCGGAGCAGATGGTTTCCGTGCTGATATGGCTTTATCGCTTGTTAAAGATGATACATATGGTGACTATACCTCTATAATATGGCAGGACATCCGTAAATGGATCGAATCTGATTATCCCGATCATGTAATGATTGGTGAGGGTGGAAAACCAGCTATAAGTATTAAAAAAGCAGGTTTTCATATCGACTTTACTCTGCCATGGAACATGCCGGCATATAACAGCCTTTTCAGGAAAAGCTTTCCGAACGAGGGAGGAGAAAATTACGGTGTTGATCCTTATGGATTCAGTGTTTTTGACAAGTTGGGTCATGGAAATATTTTGGAATTCCTTGATGAATTCACAAAACATTATAATGAAACCAGGGATTATGGTTTTATCAGCATTGTCGAAGGAAATCATGATCTTCATCCCAGGATCAGTTATGATCGTACAGATAATGAGGTACTTCAGGTTTTTCTTTTCACGATGACGATGCCTGGTGTTCCATTTATTTATTACGGTGATGAGATAGGAATAAAGTCTGAAAACGGATTGCCAGGAAAAGAAGGAAGTTATGACAGATCAAATATAAGGACACCTATGCAGTGGGACAATACAATGATCAATGCAGGATTCTCTTCAGCAGCAAAAGAGAAATTGTATCTGCCAATCAACACTGATGAAAACAGGCCGGCAGTTGCCACTGAAGAAAAAGATCCGGCGTCACTGCTTAACCAGACAAAAAAACTGATCCAGCTTAAGCGAGTCTTAAAGGCACTGGAAGCCGATGCGTCATGGAAAGTTCTGTATGCTGAGCGTGGAAAAATGCCATTGATCTATGAACGATCAAAGAACAACCAGACTCTTATTATTGCAATTAATCCTACTTCACAGAATGTTGAAGCTAGCATTAAGGTTGAGAATATGAATTCAAGACCATCAACCATATGGGGACAGGATAAGGTATTTAATAAGAAAGGTGACTTATGGAGCGTCACGCTTGCACCTGCCTCTGGTGGTATCTATGAAATAATTAAATAAGCAGTATTTCAGGAACCCTGTCTAAGAATTTCCGTTTAGAATACTTCGTCTTTTATTTTTCAGTTCACCGCAATTGAATTTAGCTAAATATTGTTTAATTTTAGTAGCTGAAACTCATTTGTGATCGTTTTCGACTGTCTTTTAATAAATATGTCTAATGACATCGTCAGGTAGAAGATACATTCAGGTCTGCATACTATTATTCCTGTTTGTTTTTGGTGAGATAACTTCAACTTTAGCTCAACAGAAACCGCAAACTGTAGTGATTAATTCCGAATCCGGTAATTCACCACCAGGTGATACTATATTAAACCGGAAAAGAGAAGATGTGAATATCCATTCAGGTTATGGAATTCAGAAGAAAAGTGAAGTGACCGGCTCTGCTTTAATCATCAGCTCAGATGAATTTAATAAGGGTAATATAAATAGTCCATGGCAACTCATCCAGGGAAAGGTTGCCGGATTAGATATAAGCAAACCCGGAGGCGACCCGAATGGTTCTTACTATTTGCGATTGAGGGGTCTGAATACGATTTATGGCAACACTCAGCCTCTGGTGGTAATTGATGGCATAATTGATGCGTCTGTTAATAATGTCGATCCAAATGATATAGAATCAATCACTGTTTTAAAAGATGGTTCGGCCGCAGCAATCTATGGAACCAGGGGTGCTAATGGCGTTATTCTTGTGACGACAAAGCAAGGTAAAAAAGGGAAAACACAGATAGAATATAATGTTTACACGTCAGCTGAGATGGTTGCCAAAAATGAGCCTGTTATGAGTGCTGCTGAATGGCGTATGCTCTCATCTGAAATAGGACTTGGAACTGATCTGGGAACTACTACTGACTGGTATAAGGAAATTGAACAAACAGCCTTTTCACAGTCACACAACCTTTCAATTTCAGGCGGCACCGATCAGACAAGTTACCGTGCTACAATTAACTACAGGCAGGGCCAAGGTGTCGAGATCGGTACCGGATATGATCAGTTGAACGGAAGGATCAGCATCACGCAAAAAGCAATTCATGATAAGCTGACCCTCGATCTGAATATGGGGGCGACTGACAGGCAATCGAAGTATGGTTTCAGCGAAGCATTCCGTTATGCTTCCATATCAAACCCAACTGCACCTGTAAGAAGTGATGATCCGGCCTTTGCTAAATATAACGGATATTATCAGGAGGTCTTATTCGATTATTATAACCCTGTTGCTATACTGAATCTAAATAATAATGAAGGAAAAAACAGGATACTCAATATCTCGTTAAAAGGAACCTATGAGATCGTCAGAGGGCTGAATATTGACGCTTTATATTCTATTCAAAACAGTGGCGATCTGACTGGTACCTATTATTCTAAAGCTGACTTCTGGGGCGGTATGAACAGGAACGGCTTAGCATCAAGAACTGCTGATAATTATTCCAGCAGACTTTTTGAATCCACTTTGCATTTCAATAGTGATATAAATTCAGCTTTTAATATAAGTGCTGTAGGTGGCTATTCATATCAGGATTTTACGGATGAAGGCTTCTATGCTCAGGGAGGCGACTTTCTCACAGACGACTTTTCTTATAATAATCTTGCCGCTGCACTTGATTTCAAGAATGGTAAGGGAACCATTACCAGTTTTAAAGACTCGAATAAACTAATAGCATTTTTTGGACGCATTAACCTGAATATAAATAGAACATGGTTTGTAACTGCAAGCGCAAGGTATGACGGTTCTTCAAAGTTTGGCGCTGATAATAAGTGGGGCCTCTTCCCCGCTTTAGGCGGGGGCATAGATCTGACCAGAGCATTGAACATCAGGTTTATAAACTACCTCAAATTGAGAGCCTCATATGGCATAACAGGGAACCAGCCGGCAGAAAGCTATATGTCATTACAACGTCTGGGTCCACAGGGCATCACATACTATAATGGAACTTACGACCCATCCTTTATAATCGTTAACAATGGCAATCCGGATCTTAAGTGGGAAAAGAATGGTGAATTCAATCTTGGCTTTGATTTCTCAATTCTGAAATCAAGATTATCCGGCTCATTCGACTTGTACAACCGTACAAGCTCAGATTTGCTTTATCGGTTTCAGGTTCCTGTACCACCGAATCTCTATTCCTATGCGTGGATGAATATTGGAAAAATTAAAAGCCATGGCTCTGAACTGACTATTAAATATAATGTTATTGAACACAATGAATTCACCTATAATTTATCCTTAACCGCTTCGCACACATCAAAAAACATGCTTGCTTCGCTGTCAGGAGATTATAATGGTACTGCGATTCACTTTGGAGCAACAGACCTTGGTTATATGGGTTCTCCCGGGCCATGTTGTACTTCACTGGTACGAACAGAGGAAGGCAAGCCTATAGGCCAGATTATTGCATATGTAGAAAATGGAATTGATGAAAGCGGGCGTTATATTCTGGTAGATCAAAACAAAGACGGACAGATAAGCTGGAGCGATTTGGCCGTAGTTGGTAACGGTCTGCCTCAGGCTGTGTTGGGAATTGACAACAACATCACTTATAAAAACTGGGATTTTGAGATCTTCTTTCGTGGAGTTTTCGGACACGACCTCATCAATACTTATCGAGCAATTTACGAGGTACCCAGCTATATTTCGTCATATAACGTGCCTAAAACGGTCCTTGATCTGAGAAATCCCGCAACCGGACAAATATTGAAAAATACCGGTGGAGTTTTTACTGATAAAGACGTAGAAAATGCATCTTTCTTGTCTCTCGATAATTTAAGTGTAGGTTATAATTTCAAGTTGTCTGAAAGTTCCCAGTTCAGTAAAATAAGAGTTTATCTTGCCGGTAATAATTTATTTTATTTAACCGGATATAAAGGTCCCGATCCTAATCCCCGATATACCGACAATTACTTTGAAACCTATGATAATCCCCTTCTTCCTGGTATAGACAGAAGGGATACGTGGCCCAGAACCCGATCCTTTACATTCGGTGTGAATATTATTTTTAAATAATGAAACAGAAATAAATAGAAATGGGTAGAAATAGGTAGAAATAATTAGAAAAATGTAGAAATAATTAGAAATAGTATTTCAATGTATTTCAATGTATTTCATTTTCTGTTCAAGAAATCTTATCAGTTTCGCAATATCAGGACTGATTCCTGATTTCACATATGATCCTGAAACAGCATTAGCCAATAACAATGATTGAAAAAGATTTAATTTCAGAAACAGGGAGTAACAAAAACCGGCATTAAAGTTATCGCCACCACCGGTAAGAATAGCCGGATCTTCACAAAGAAAGGTATCACATTTTTCAAAGGATAATCCATCATACGCAAGTGCATCGTTGACCCGGTGTATGATTAGAACATCCGAATTACATACATTGAATAATGCCTTTACAAACTCTTCATCTGCTACTTCAGCATTAATCCCGACTGCTTTTGCGATAAGCTCAGATTCATTCTGGTTAAGACTGAGATTCACCTTGAAATGATTACGGAATCTACCGAGAAGGTCGAGAGCATACTGAATCTCCTGCTTTGATTTACGTGAACAATCTGAAAAATCGGTAAAGAAAAATGGCTTTGCACCCGAATTTTCGGACCCTGCAAAAACCTCATCAAGAAATCCTTTCCAGATCTGCGAAGAATTTTCAATCTCACTCCAGTTTACGAACGAGATCAGTTGCTTTCCTGAAACCATTTCCCGCAGTCGGTCCACTCCCATCGCATTTTTAATATTCTCCCAGGTGAGATGGTTATATGGTCCAGGGTCAAACATTATAACTTTTGATCGCTCAAATTCGAGAGCGCTGGCATTGATAGTGTCAGCTATTGTATGCAATGTACAGTTTTCTGACATTGTTTTGAAAACAGGCAAGATATCAGGTAGACCAAATGTACCGACACATTCCACTTTAACATTAAGGTTTCCAAGGGCATTGGCCATAATCACCATATTTCCACCGATCTTCGACAGTTTTGTCTGAAGTTCTATCCCGCAGCTCTTGTTCTCGAGTTTTATTAGGAAATTTCCAAACTCTTCGCTCGATGAAAAAAATCCGGCACTTCCTTTCCCATCTCTTTCTCTCACAATACGCATGATATAATCGATGCAGGCATCAAATCCCACAAATGCACTTTTGAATACAGCGTCACTTTTTCCGAGTTTTGAAAGAATATCAGGAAGAGCGCTTTTAAGTTTATCGTCCACGCGGTCTAATTTTACAGATTTTGTGCGGCTTCCTTATCCAGAAGCAGAAATGAATTATTATGAAGTTTCAATGCTGAAGCAGGTAAAGCAGGAGTTGGTTCGCTTTCAGTAATCCGTTTCACGATTTCTGCCTTTCTTACACCGTTAAGCTGAAGGATTACTGTCTTAGTTTCCAGAATATCTTTTATGCCCAGGGATACTCCTCTTGTCAGGGTTACCTTGCCTGAGAAATATTTTTGTCCTACTTTTTTAGTTGTCTCATCGAGTTCAACAACATGAGAATGAATGTCGAATGATGTTCCAGGTTCATTAAGGCCCAGATGGCCGTTCATTCCTGCTCCAAGAAGCATCATATCAACCGGGCCATTCTTTTTAATAAAATCGTCGGTCTTTTTGCATTCTGCCTGAAGATCAGATGACTCGCCGTTAAAAAAGCAAAGATTTTTTTCTGAATAATCTATATGATCAAAGAAATGTTTTTTCAGAAATGAAAAACAGTTTTCGCTTTTCATGGAACCGATATTTGCCCACTCATCGAGACCAACTATCCTGCAATTCTTGAAGCTGATAGTGCCCTTCTTATTAAGTTCAATAAGATGCTTAAA
>Ga0315272_10001536_pt1 | contig 11436 bp, 10 predicted proteins | sample C3_middle_MG_FD_203918 | JGI IMG/M metagenome (GOLD analysis project Ga0315272, IMG submission 203918) | Sediment microbial communities from Yellowstone Lake, YNP, Wyoming, USA - C3_middle | ecosystem: Environmental > Aquatic > Freshwater > Lake > Sediment | place: USA: Wyoming | collected...
CGCCGCGGTGGCCGATGGCAAGGTCACCCTGATCGCCGGCGTCACTCCCGACCTGACCGCCAGGGTCAAGGCGGGCGAACTGGTCAATTTCGTCGCCCGGCAGGTCGGCGGCAAGGGCGGTGGACGTCCCGACATGGCCCAGGCCGGCGGCAACCAGCCGGAAAACCTGCCGCAAGCGCTGGCCGGCGTGGTCGAGTGGGTGAAGGGCAGGATGTAATCACTGGGAGGGCAGGGGTTCAATCGCTCTTGCGCTCCCGCCAATGAGTCACGCCAGATTGTGGTGGTTCTCCAGTAGTTTCTGGTAAATCAGGTTCTGCAGCAGGATTGCCTGGCTGCTATGGAGCCTGAGCAGTTTTACGCCATACTGGAACGCAAAATTTCCTGACGGGTTGTCCTGCAGCGACACGTTCTGGATCAGTGCCGTGGTTTCGATGTGGGCGTCATAGTCGTTGGGCTGGATGGCAAAGTGGAAGGAAACATTGATTTCCTCGTCCTTCTTTCCCAGCTCATCTTCGCTGTCGATCAGGATGCCCGCCGTGCTGATATTGGAAATGGTCGCGTGAATGGCGCTGCTTGCGCCTGCCGGCATGACCCTGACCGGCAGGTTGACCCTGACCCGCTCCGCGTGCCGGATCGTCGTGGTGGTGACCGAATCGGGATAGGAAAGATGCAGGTAGCAGAAAGGTTCGCGGCATACGCGTTCGATGGTGGTGTCGAACGAGAAGGTCTCCTTGCCGGAGAACCCCCGCACGATCAGCTTCTCGCCGTCGCGCATGGGCAGCGGCAGGCTGTCCTCGACGGGCGTGCGCAGCAATACGCTGAGCCCCTTCACATACCCCACCAGGGTGGTGAAATACTTCAGGTCGTGGCGGCGTGAAGGAATCTCGACTTGCAGGCGGTCGCCAATACGCAGCTTGAGCTCATCGAATAAATCTTCCATGTTTTTCATGGCAGAATCCGCACGACGCGTTGCGGATAGGGAATTTCAATCCCTTCCTGCTGGAAGCGCCGCCATATCGCCAGGCTGATTTCCGAACGCAGGTTCAGCTGGCCTTCTTCCGGGTCGTTGATCCAGGCGCTCAGTTCGAGGTCGATGCCGTTATCACCGAAGTTTTTCAGGAACACCCTGGGTGGCGGATCCTGCAGCACCCGCGTGTGTTTGGCGGCTTCCTCCCGCATGATTTCCATGGCTTTTTCGAGCGGGCTTTCATAGCTGACCTGCAGCGCGATGCCTACGCGCAGTTCACGGTTGGTATAGGAGTGGTTCAGCACCGTCGATGCGATCAGGGCCTCGTTGGGGATGATGGCTTCCGTGCCGTCCATGCCCTTGATGACCGCATAGCGCGAGGTGATGTTGGTGACCGTGCCGTAACGGTTGTCCACTGTCACCAGGTCGCCGATGCGGATGGAGCGGTCGAGCAGGATGATGAAGCCGCTGACATAATTGCTGGCGATTTTCTGCAGGCCGAAACCGATGCCCACGCCCAGCGCGCCGCCGAACACGGACAATATGGTGATGTCGATGCCGGCGAGGGGCAGGGCGACGAGCATGCCGATTAACAGCAGCGCGGCGCGGCTGAATTTTGCCAGCACCACGCGCAGGCTCATGTTCATGTGCTCCGCACGCATCAGGCGCGCCTCCAGGGCGCTGGCAATCCACAGCGCGGCCAGCATGGTCACGGTCACGGAGAGCAATCCGCTCAGGATCAGCAGCAGGGATATCCGGTTTCTGCCGACGTGGAAACTTAAATCGTCCAGCATTTGCAGGATTTCCGGCAGGAAGCCGGTGATGTGCAGGGCCACGCCGCTCCAGATCAGGATGGCGATAAAACGCTCGGAGGTATGCAGCCAGCCGCTCGGGGCAAAGATGTGGCGCAGCGCATACACGGCAAGCCGCACCAGGGCCAGAGAGAGCAGCAGCGGTACGGCGATGGTGAGCAGGCTGACGTGCTGCCAGTGTTGCAGCACCGCTTTCCCGACCAGTACCAGCAGCAGCGCGGTGAGTGGAAAAACCAGGCGGTTGACGCCGCCCATGCCGAGCTTCCAGGCGCCTGCCTGAATCGGTGTCCGGGCGCGGACCAGGCGCATGAACAGCCAGGCCAGCAACAGGCTGGCCAGCAGCACGCCGAGCTGCCAGCGGATATCGGTCTGTTGCAGGTCGTTGAAGGCGTCGAGCAGGAGATTGCGAATTTCTTGACTGTTTCTCATGGGGGGTTTAACGCTCTGCCTGGTATGCCCTGGCGTGGGCGCGATGCCGCTGCCAGTTGGCGAGATAGGCCTGGGTCAGTTGCGGGTTGCCGCGAAACAACAGCAGGTTCTCGGCGTTTTTATACTGGGCGGCCTGGGTGAAATTGAATGAGCCGGTAATGACCGCCGACTGATGCGTGCCCGCATCGATCACCATGATTTTGTTATGGGCGCTGTCGTGGGAGTCGTCCAGGAAAATGGGCACTCCGGCGGCAGCGATGCCTGGTATCAGGCCGCGCTCCATCCTGCGTACCTGTTCGCCGTCGGCGATCACTTGCACGTCCACCCCGCGTTGCCGGGCATCAATCAGGGCGTGCGCGATCTTGCGGTGGGTGAAGCTGTAGGCCTGCACCAGGATCTGTTTTCTTGCGCCACGAATGGCTTGAATGACCAGGGCGCCGGCATCGTCCTCCGGCGAGAAGGCGAGCTCGATGGTGCCGCTGGCGGTGATGGTTTGGGGCGCCCGTAAGCTGAACGGGGATTCGAAGGCGGATGCGCTGCCGCAGAGAAGGAATAGAAGCCAGAGAAAGGTTTTTTTCATGAGGCTTCTATTGTATTGCAAGCCCGGATGTTTCATAAATTCGCGTAAGGAAGGGGATGGTTTGTTTGCGTCCGGGCAAATTTTCTCGAGGGCTATGCCGGCATCAGCGAATGGCGCCGCGCAGGCTTTCGTGCGTGACGATTTCCCCTTTGCGTATCAGTTCCCGCGCGGCATCGAGCTTGTCCCAGACGTTGCACATCATCACCCCGCGCACGCGGCCTTCGCGCAGGTAATAAATCACCCCGGTGTGGTTTTCCTTTTGCCAGTCGGCGAAGGTTTCCAGGCTGGTGTCCACTTCGCCGGTTGCCTCATAGCCGAACTCGAACAGGTCGGAAAAGAAGTACGGCTGGTAGGTAAAGGCTTCGTGCGCACCGGCCATGTTCGAACCGGCCCAGCGCCCCTGCGCCAACGCATTGTCCCAATGTTCGATGCGCATGCTTTTGCCCAGCGCGCGATAGGGGAAAAAGGCGTTGTCGCCGGCTGCGTAGATGTCCGCATGGGAAGTTTCGAGATACTCGTCGACCACGATGCCGTTGCCCACTTCCAGCCCGGCATCCCGGGCGATGCCGATATTGGGGTCGACACCGATGCCGACGATCAGCAGGTCGGATTCGATGCTTTTCCCGCTCACCGTCTCGGTGCGGAATTTTCCGCCGCTCCTGCTGATGGAGGCGGGCGAGTCGGAATGGATCACGCGGATGCCGCGTGCCTGGAAATGGCTCTGGACCGCCATGCCAAGAGACTCCGGAAATACTCGCCGGCAAAGCGTGGCGGAGGGAAAGATCATGGTGACTTCAAGGTTGAGGTTGAGCGCGGCGGCTAGTTCCGAGCCGATGAACCCGCCGCCGATGATCAGTGCGGATCTGCCTGCTTTCGCGTCGTCGTGCATGCGCAGGTAATCATCGAGCGTGCGGAAGTGGCAGATGCCTTCCAGGTCGCCGCCGGGAATGCCGATCCGGCGCGGCGAAGTGCCGGTTGCCAGCAGCAGTTTGCCGAAGGAGAAGCGCTTGCCGCTTGCGGTGGCGACGGTTTTTTCCTGCGGGTCGAGTTTCTCCACCTTTTCACCCAGCAGCATCTCCACCCCGGAAGCGTCGTAAAAATGCGGGTCATGCAGGAAAATTTCTTCCACCCGCGTTTTGCCGAACCAGAGTTTCTTGGAAAGGGGCGGGCGGTCGTAAGGTGGATGGGTTTCCTCGCCGAGCAGAAGAATGCTTCCCTTGTCATCGCGCGTCCTGATGCCCTCGATGGCCGAGGCGCCAGCCAGTCCGCCGCCCACGATCACGTAATCGAACTTGTTCATGGATTTTCCTCCTGTGACATGGTTCATGTTTTCTGTGGGGCAAGGATGATCCTAGGAGCCTGTCGGACTTGAGAGGTCAGCAAAACATAACCCATTAATATAAAATGATATTTCTCAGCAAACAAAAATGCGATACTTACTGGAATCAATGGGTTAGGTGCTAAGTCCGACAGGCTCCTAGGATAATCCGTGTTCAAATTGCCCGACATGAATTGCAGCCTCTATATCGTGCACGGAAACCGGGTGGCATTCAACCCATGACGGGATGTGGTTTTTACGCTATGGACTTGAATTGCAAAACCTTCGCCACAAAGTCTGCAAGGTAAGAATAACATAGATTCGAGGTTGAACATGTCTGATGAAACAGAAGCGAACGAAGCAATCGAGGGCGAAGTGATTGAGCCCGGCGGCTCTTCCGGACTGGCCCTGGCAGTACAGGCGCTGCCCGAGACCCTTTACCTCCTGCCGCTCAGCGAACGCCCCTTCTTCCCCGCGCAGACCTTGCCGTTGCTGATGAACATGGAGCCATGGCTGGAAACCGTCGAGAAAATCGGCGAAACCGGGCAGAAAATGGTGGGGCTGGTGATGGTGCGGCCGAGCAGCGCCGACGATGTCAAACCGCAGGATTTCTACACCACCGGTACCGTGGTGCGCATGCATCATCCGGTGCGCTCCGAGGGCAAGATCCAGTTCATCGCGGAAGGGCAGAAGCGTTTCCGCATCGTCAAATGGCTGTCCGGCAAGGCGCCTTACCTGGTGCAGGTCGAGTATCCCAATGACAACCGCGGCGCCAATACGGACGAGGTGAAGGCCTATGCCATGGCGATCATCAATTCGATCAAGGAACTGCTGCCGCTCAACCCTCTTTACAGCGAAGAGCTGAAGTTCTTCCTCAACCGATTCAGCCCCAACGAACCCTCGCTGCTGACCGATTTCGCCGCTTCGCTCACCACTGCCCCCAAGGAAAAACTGCAGGACGTGCTGGAATCGCTGAACCTGCGCCGGCGCATGGAAAAAGTGCTGGTGCTGATCAAGAAGGAGCTCGATGTCGCGCGCCTGCAGTCGCAGATTCGCGAGCAGGTCGACGAGAAGATGAGCAAGCATCAGCGCGAGTTCTTCCTGCGCGAGCAGCTCAAGGCCATCCAGAAGGAACTCGGCCTGGCCAAGGATGACAAAACCGCCGAGATCGAGCGCTTCCACGAACGCCTGGCCAAGCTCAAGTTGACCGAGGCAGCGCAGCAGCGCGTGGACGATGAGATGCAGAAGCTGTCCATGCTCGAAACCGGCTCGCCGGAATACGCGGTGACGCGCAACTACCTCGACTGGCTGACCCAGTTGCCGTGGGGCAAGTATTCGAAGGACAAGCTCGACCTCAAGCGCGCGCGCAAGATTCTCGACCGCGACCACGACGGTCTGGAAGACGTGAAGGAACGCATCATCGAATTCCTCGCGGTGGGCGCGCACAAGGGTGAAATCGCCGGCTCCATCGTCCTGCTGGTCGGCCCCCCGGGGGTGGGCAAGACTTCCATCGGGCGTTCCATCGCCGACGCATTGGGGCGCGAGTTTTATCGCTTCTCCCTCGGGGGCATGCGCGACGAGGCGGAAATCAAGGGACACCGCCGTACCTACATCGGCGCCATGCCGGGCAAGTTCGTGCAGGCGATCAAGGAATGCGGCGTGGCCAATCCTGTCATCATGCTCGACGAAGTGGACAAGATCGGCGCTTCCTACCAGGGCGATCCGGCTTCATCCCTGCTGGAAGTGCTGGATCCGGAGCAGAACAGCGATTTTCTCGACCATTACCTCGACGTGCGCTTCGATTTATCCAAGGTCTTGTTCGTGTGTACCGCCAACCAGCTCGACACCATTCCGGGGCCGCTGCTCGACCGCATGGAAGTGATCCGTCTGGCGGGCTACATCACTTCCGAGAAAGTCACCATCGCCAGACATCATCTGTGGCCCAAGCAGCTCGAAAAGGCCGGCATGAAACGCGGCGAGCTCGCCATCAGCGATGCCGCCTTGAAATATGTCGTCGAAGGCTATGCCCGCGAGGCCGGGGTGCGCAACCTGGAGAAGCAGCTTGGCCGGCTGGTGCGCAAATCGGTCGTCAAGCTGATGAACGGCGAGCAGGGGCCGGTACGTCTCGGCGTGGAACAGGTGGAAACCTATCTCGGCAAGCCGCTGTTTACCCGTGAAAAACCCCTCAGCGGGCTGGGCGTGGTCACCGGCCTGGCTTGGACCGCCATGGGCGGCGTGACGCTCTCGATCGAGGCGACAAGGGTCCACACCCGCAACCGCGGTTTCAAGCTCACCGGCCAGCTGGGCGACGTGATGAAGGAGTCGGCCGAGATCGCCTATAGCTACGTCACCTCGCATCTCAAGGAATTCAAGGGCGACCTGAAGTTCTTCGACGAGGCGTTCGTGCACCTGCACCTGCCGGAAGGCGCGACGCCCAAGGACGGTCCGAGCGCCGGCATCACCATGGCGACGGCGCTGCTGTCGCTGGCGCGCAACCAGAAAGTCGCCCGCCCGCTGGCCATGACCGGCGAGCTGACCCTGACCGGGGAGGTGCTGGCCATCGGCGGGGTGCGCGAGAAAGTCATCGCCGCGCGGCGCATCAAGATCATGGAGCTGATCATGCCCGAAGCCAACCGGCGCGATTTCGACGAACTGCCGGCGCATATCCGGGAGGGGGTGAAAGTGCACTTCGCCCGTCATTTCAGGGATGTGGTGAAAGTGGTGTTCGCGGAGAAAAGCTGAAGGGGCGCGGCATGGACCCTGAACGCGAAATCGCCACCCTGGGCGGCGGCTGTTTCTGGTGCCTCGAAGCGGCGCTGGGCGAACTGGCTGGCGTTGAACAGGTGCTTCCCGGCTATAGCGGCGGGCACCTGGAGAATCCCGCTTATGATGCGGTGTGCAGCGGCACGACTGGCCATGCCGAAGTGGTGCGCATCAGTTTCGACCCGGGTCGAATTTCATACCGCGAAATTCTGGCCGCCTTCTTCGTCATCCACGACCCCACCACCTTGAACCGCCAGGGCAACGATGTCGGCAGCCAGTACCGCTCGGTCATTTTCTACCATTCGCCGGAACAGAAGGCCGCGGCGGAAAAAATGATCGCCGAACTTGCGGCCGAGAATGTCTGGACGCGGCCCATCGTCACGGAGCTTGTCGCTGCCGCGGCGTTTTATCCGGCCGAGGACTACCATCGCGATTATTACAAACTTCACGCCCGGCAGCCTTATTGCCAGGTCGTGGTGGCACCCAAGGTGGCCAAGCTGCGCGCCAGATTCCCTGCCCAATTGAAATAACGCGGAAGCCATGGCAATTCGCCTGGCAGATGATCCGATATGGTGCACAAGAGTCATGCCAAGCACTCAAAAGGTGCATGAATCCATGCCTGGCGCTCTCAGACAATCTGAATTATTATATGAAACAATGACATAAAAATATGGAATAGAACTTGCTAAAAGGAGTGCCGGCGTATTTTTAGAGAAATAGGGATATGGAAAACCTGAAGACGGGCGGCGATGTTTTGTTCATTCTGCTGGGGGCGATCATGGTGCTGGCCATGCATGCCGGATTTGCCTTCCTTGAACTGGGCACGGTGCGCAAGAAGAACCAGGTAAATGCCCTGGTGAAAATTCTCAGCGATTTTGCCATTTCCACCATTGCTTATTTCTTCATCGGCTATGGCATTGCCTATGGCATGCATTTTACCGATAGCGCCGATGTCCTGGCTCAGAAGGGCGGCTATGAGCTGGTCAAGTTTTTCTTCCTGCTGACTTTTGCCGCGGCAATTCCGGCCATTATTTCCGGCGGCATTGCGGAACGCGCCCGCTTCAATCCACAACTGGCGGCGACTTTCATCCTGGTCGGATTCGTCTACCCCTTCTTCGAGGGCATTGTCTGGAACCATCATTACGGCTTCCAGGCGTGGCTGAAGGCCACGTTCGGCGCCGAGTTCCACGATTTTGCCGGCTCCGTGGTGGTGCATGCCATGGGTGGCTGGATTGCGCTTCCGGCCGTGTTGCTGCTCGGCGCACGGCGTGGACGATACAGCAAGGATGGCATGGTTGCCGCGCATCCGCCTTCCAACATTCCTTTCCTGGCGCTGGGGGCATGGATTCTGACTGTCGGCTGGTTTGGCTTCAACGTCATGTCGGCGCAAACGCTTTCCGCCATTAGCGGCCTGGTGGCGGTGAATTCGCTCATGGCGATGGTGGGGGGCACCATCGCTGCGCTGATCGTCGGCAGGAATGACCCCGGGTTCGTGCACAACGGTCCGTTGGCCGGGCTGGTGGCTGTGTGCGCGGGTTCCGACCTGATGCATCCGGTGGGCGCGCTGCTTACCGGCGTGGTGGCGGGCGGGATGTTCGTCTGGATGTTCATGCAGACGCAGAACAAGTGGAAAATAGACGATGTGCTGGGCGTGTGGCCATTGCATGGCTTGTGCGGCGCCTGGGGCGGCATCGCCGCGGGCATTTTCGGTCTCAAGGCGCTGGGGGGCATGGGCGGCGTGAGCTTCGCCGCGCAACTGATCGGCACATTGCTGGGCATTTCAATTGCGCTGGCCGGCGGATTCTCCGTATATGGCCTGATCAGGAAGCTGGTAGGTATCCGCCTCGATCCGGAAGACGAATTCAATGGCGCCGACCTGTCGATTCACAAGGTTTCCGCCACCCCGGAAGGGGAGGTTTAATCTCGGTTCAAGCTGGACTTGGATATCCGTTATAATTTCATTTTCACGAATAAAAACGGATTTCTCATGAAAGATTATCAAGCTTCCCCCGATCTCCTTCAGGGCCGCGTCATCCTGGTCACTGGCGCAGGCCGGGGTATCGGCCGCTGCGCCGCGCTGGCATTCGCCGCCCATGGCGCGACGGTGATCCTGCATGGCCGCAATGTGGCAAAGCTCGAAGCGGTATACGATGAGATCGAGGCGGCAGGCGGCCCCCAGGCGGCAATCTTCCCCCTTGACCTGTTCAGTGCCGAAGACAAGGACTACGATGCGTTCGCCGGTGGCATACGTGGCCAGTTGGGGCGGCTGGATGGCATATTGCACAATGCCGCGCATCTGGAAACCTTGCACACGCTGGAATCGCACTCGCTGGAGCAATGGCAGGCTTCGATGAGAGTCAATCTGCTGGCGCCTTTTGCGCTGACCCGCGCGTGTCTGCCTTTGCTCAAGGCGGCACCGGATGCTTCCGTAGTGATGACTTCGGAAACGCATGGGCATGCGCCGGCAGCTTATTGGGGCAGTTTTGCGGTGTCCAAGGCGGGCGTGGAAACGCTGGTGAAGCTGTGGGCGCAAGAACTGGAGCTTTACCCAAATTTGCGCCTTAACGCCATTATTCCCGGCCCGGTGCAGTCGCCGCAGCGCGCCTGGACTCATCCCGGCGAGGCGAAAGAATCATTGCCAGCGGCGGAAAGCCTGATGCCGCAGTACCTTTATCTGATGGGGAGCGACAGCCGCGGCGTGTCCGGGCAGATCGTCGCTTGCTGATTACTGCTTCAGGAAGAACACAAGTTTTTCTCCGCCCACCTCGATTTCGTCGCCCTCTTGCAGGGCGTGCGATTTTTCGTCGATTGGGCGCAGGTTGACCAACGGGCGCTTTCTGCCTTCCACGTGAGTAATGGTATAGCCGTGCGGGCGGCGGTTGATCACGGCCACTTGCACGCCGCTCTTGCCGAAGGTTGCCAGCGGGCGGCTCAATTCCAGGGTCTGGCCGGCATGGGCTCCTTCCAGGACTTTGACGCCGCCCAGCGGAAAGTTCGCATTTGCCGCCCGTGCCACGGAAAGGGCCTTGTCCGCCGGTTCTACGTCCTGTGTTTCCGCGTTGCCATGGGCTTTGCGCTGCCTGTGGATCGGCGCCATCATCAGGGTGCGGTCGAAATCCATTCCGGGCTGGGCCTTCTGGTTCATGTACCTGATCTGGTAGCGCCCGATTTCTATCACATCGTTGTTTTGCAGGATGTGTTTCCGGATGATGTTGCCATTAACCAGCGTTCCGTTGGTGCTGCCAAGATCTTCCAGAACCTGGTCGTTGCCGATGGTCAGGATGACCGCATGTTCCTTGCTGACGGACGAGTCGTCGATGTGCATGTCATTGTGGGGCTTGCGTCCGATGCTGAAGCGGTCCTGTGCGATGAAGTGATGGCCGAGCATGTCGCCATCCAGACTTAAAACCAGCTTTGCCATTGTGTTTGCCTCCTTTATTTTAACCAACCGAACAGCCGGTTCAGCAGGCCCTTCCCGGGCTCGGCGGCCGGGAAGGGCTTGAGGATCTTGACCAGAACCACGGATATGTTGTCATGGCCGCCATTGTCGTTGGCCAGCATCACCAGTTGCCGTGCCGTGAGGGGGAGGTTGGCCTGCAATGCGGTGAGCGCCAGTTCGATATCGGCGTCATCCACCATGTCGTTCAGGCCATCCGAACACAGCAGGTAAATATCGCCGGTTTCCACCTCCTGTTGCTGTGTTTCAAGCTCGACTTCCGGTTCGACGCCGATGGCACGTGTCACCAGGTTGCGGTTATGGGAAGTTTTGGCGTCGTCGGAGGAAATCAGGCCTTGCGCTACCTGTTCGTGGAGAATGGAGTGATCCTGCGTCAGCACCGTCAGCCTGCCATGGCGTAAACGATAGAGCCGCGAGTCGCCGACATGGGTGAAATAAACGTGATTGTCATGGAACAGCGCGGTCACCAGCGTGGTGCCCATGCCGTGGTACTGGGAATTCGCCCGCGCCGCCTGAAATATGGCTTGATTGGCCTTTCCGGCGGCGTCATGCAGTATCCGGGCGGGAGAATCCGCTGCGCTTGCATGCAACTGGCGCTTGAGCTCCTCCACCATGATTGACGCGGCCATCCCGCTGGCAACGTCGCCCGCCTTGTAGCCGCCCATTCCGTCAGCCACAATGGCCAGTCCCAGATCCAGTTCGGTGGCAACGGCATCCTCGTTAAACGGGCGAACCACACCAGCATCGGTGGTAGTCGCGACTTCAAGCGCATTGCGTACGGTCATTCCATCGGTCCTTGTTTTTTGTGTTATTGGCTTGCGGCATGGCGCGGCCATGTGATTGTCATTTTCGCATCCGGCTCTATTGTGACGCAAGGCTGTATTTGCAGGAAGACGGTAAAATATCTTTTGAATGTGGCAGCAGCTTTTATAATCCTAGAAACCCCAGTTGACCGCTTACCATGAGGCATAGGTTTTGATTCTAAACAACTTTTGTCGCAATTTTACGCTCACCCGTTTGGTGAGGGCGCCACGGGCCGGATTGCACGGTTTTTTGGGCGCATGGCGGCGTTGCAACGCCTTGGAAGGAATAAGCATTCCGCGTCGTCGC
>Ga0315272_10001537_pt1 | contig 11428 bp, 12 predicted proteins | sample C3_middle_MG_FD_203918 | JGI IMG/M metagenome (GOLD analysis project Ga0315272, IMG submission 203918) | Sediment microbial communities from Yellowstone Lake, YNP, Wyoming, USA - C3_middle | ecosystem: Environmental > Aquatic > Freshwater > Lake > Sediment | place: USA: Wyoming | collected...
TCACCTGTATTTGAAAGAGTGTGAGTGGCGATTTAATAATCCAAAACCAGATATACAATTAAAGATGTTGAAACAGCTAGTTAAGGAAAATTTTGGCTAGTTATCTAGGACAGCCCCATAGTTATAGCAAATTGATTGACCATATAGTTTCCCATGGTGCCGACAGTGGCCGGCTGGCCAATCTTAATCCCCGCGACAGAATGAAGAACCAGATAGGATACTACCGCTAAACCCAAGCCAACTTTCCACGGTAATTTTGACGCGATTTCGACGACATCTTCTAAAACGCTTTGCCTTCTGCGTCTAACCATATTTCCCCCAGTTTCCCAAACAAAAAATCTTATTAAGCACAGTGGCCTGCGCCTAGTTATTACAACCACACCCTCTATCGACGAAATATCCTATCAGTTTTTATCCTCAACACCAACACATAAAGAATACGGATTCTCCGCCAAAATGTAGGGGAAAATCAGGGGCACTCCCAAGTTTCTTTTGCAGCAGCAAAGTTCGGTTGTCGACGGTGGCGAAATATACTATTATTCGATACAACATCAGGGCGATTAGCTCAGCGGGAGAGTACTGCCTTCACACGGCAGGGGTCACTGGTTCGATCCCAGTATCGCCCACCATCGTACACCCTGCGAATAGTTGTAAAGTGGATCAGCCGCGATTCAGCGGCCCACAACAATATTCGTTGTTTCTGATTTCAGATCAAAAACGATCTTAACCTTCCGGTTTCGCAGTTGCTGCATGACCTGACCGACCTTATCCTCCAGCGTGCAGCCGGATTCCCCCCAATCTGCCCCGTCTCTCGTAACAAACTCCTGGATCACATTCCGCAACGTCTCCAGGTCAAGCCGCTCGTACGGGACATCGATTCCTTCTTCGCGTAAGCCGATAGGTTTCTTCTCTGACACGACTCACCTCAACAGAACGATGCTTAATGGGAGCAGGGCCAGGCTTCCTTCCTTACCCAGCCGCTGGATTGCCTGTGTCTGCCAAACCAACAACCACCGCAGTTGCTATTTCCCGAGCAGCCGGGCAAATTCCTCCGGCATTTCGAGTTCAAAGCGCATTTCCTTGCCGCTGTGGGGGTGGATGAAGGAGAGCGACCGGGCATGGAGCGCGAGCCGTTTGCCAACCGGCGCGGTGTTGCTGTATTTTTTGTCCCCGGCCACGGGATGGCCCTTTTCCGCGAAATGCACCCGGATCTGGTGCTTGCGGCCGGTGAGGAGATGGATGTCCACCAGGCTTAGACCTTTGCTCTCCTGCAACACCTTGTAAGCCGTTTGCGAGAGCTTGCCCTTGGCAGGGTCCGGGGTGGAGTAGACCTTCTGGGCCGCATTCTCGGCCAGGTAGGAGGTGATCGTGGCCTCCTTGGGCGTCAGCCGTCCGTGGACGATGGCCAGGTAATGCTTCTCCGTCTGCGGCCAATGCTCCTGGAGGAATTTTTTGGCCTGTTCGCTTTTGGCAAACAGCAGGATGCCGGAGGTGTCCTTGTCCAGGCGATGGACCACATACACCCGGTGGCGCGATTTCGGGTCGCCTTTGCGGACATAATCGTTGAGCAGATAATGGGCGGTTCTCGACTTTTCCCGATCCGTGCCGATGGTCAGCAGCCCGGCGGGTTTTGCGACCACGAGAATATCCTGGTCTTCATGGAGGATGAGCAAGCCCCGCGGTTGCCTCTTTTTGGCCGGGCGGGGGGCTGGGCGCGGTTGGACCATTGCAGTACCACCTTCCCCTAGTCCGTTTTTTCTTTTGCCCATTGCTACCATGATCTCGCCCACTCCCGTAATTCCAGCCATCATGAATCGAGTGTATTCCTGCCTCGTTTCTGGTATATTAAAAACATGCGTACGAAAAGTCTGAAAGAAACCAATCCCTATCTGAAAACCCTGCTAGTCCGGGAAAAAGGGCTGTGGTCCAGCGTTTCATCCTCTTCGGCGATCGAAGGCGTTCATGTCGCCAAAGAAAAGGTCACCGGATCAACGGTTGTTTCTCCTCATAAGCCTGAAGAGTCCGAGAAATTACCGCATTGAAGAATTTCTCCATTGGTCGGTAGTCTCTTTCCATACCTTGGCGGACGGCCGCAAAATACTCCTCTTTCCTTTCCCCTTCAAATTCACTGAAATCCAACGGCGGCAATCCGGCCTGTAGAGCCATGAGCGTTGCCAGGAGTCGCGACAATCTGCCGTTTCCTTCCCGGAAGGGATGGATGAGCAGAAGTTCCGTGTGCACAATTGCCAGGGCCAGGGCCTGCTCTTCTTGGTTTTTGAAGTTGCAGGGGGTAAGTCGGCTCAGTTCGTTTTTCTCGAAATCCGCCATCAGTTGCGGGATAACCCTGGGCAAGGCAAAGGTGAATCCCCCTTTGCTGATGGTCACCTGACGGTACTTCCCAGCCCACTCGTAGACCGTATCGAGCCATTTTTTATGCATGGTACAGATGTCAGTCGCAGTGAATCGGTGCTCCTGATCGTATATTTCCGTCAATTGATCAGTGACACGATACAGTTCTCTGGTTTCAACTTCTTCGATGGCCTGCTTGTCCTTTATCTGGATGGAATTTCTGAGAACCAACCCGTTCGACCCATCCTCGTACTGGTCCTCCACCAAGCCCGTGGTTTTATATCGTCCCGACTTTTTCATGCTATGCCGCTTCCCCCAAAGAAGTGTGACCGCGTTTGATCAAAGATGGTCTCCTATACCTTTTCATGAAAGACAATCACCGCCTCTTTGTCTCGGCTCGCTATCTGGCGAGCCACCTTGGCCGGGACCACCTCGTAGCCGGAGCCGAGCTTGACAATGGCGAACTGGCCGCGGCTGAGCTGGTCGGTCATCTCCTCGGAGACAAAGATTCTCTTGATCTTGTTCTGCTCGACAAAGTGGTAGGGCTCGCCCCGCCCGTCCTGGGGCAACCGATTGGTCTCGATGAGCTGCTTTACCTGGGCCTTCTGCTCCCGCAGCCGGGTCTCCTCGAGGCGCTCACGGTTGAGTTCCCGGTTGCGCAAATCCTTGGCTGCTTGCTCCTCCCGCACCGAGTTGGCAACCACGGCGGGGGGATTGCCGTTGTTCTGCTTGCGGCTGATGCGTTTTTCGTGCTCGGCCTTCTTGGCCTGTTTTTTACTGGCCAGCCCGGCTTTGAGAAGCTGCTCTTGTAACGGGTTTGCCATGCTCTTTCCTTAACACGTATGATGCAGCTGTCGGCGACAGTATGTAGTTTTTTTACTAAGTCCGAGTGAGTTGTTGTCCGGTATTTGACCATATTCGTTAGGGGATGCAAAGTGATATGATGTCGGATGCGGGGGTTGATTCTCTCGTTAAAAAAGACTCAATGCAGCCTATAGCAAAAAAACAATTGGCGCAGTCGTTAAAATATGAATACAAAAGCAACCATGAGCCAAGACCGGGAAAGCATGTAAATGGTGCGTGATGATGACTGAGACGCAAACAGGACCACAAAAGATGGAGAACCAAAGCGAGCTTTTCTTTAGCCTGCTGGAAGATTGCCTGACCGGCAATACTTTTGTCAAACTCGTTTTGGGCAAATACCACGGCCAGGAGGCGGGGCTGGATCGGGTCTTTGTCCGGAGGCTTACCCTGAAGGGGAGGGAATGTCTCTCTTTTCTCTACCGCTACCAGACCAAGGACATCACCAAGAACCTGCCCATTCCCGCAGGCATCGCGGCCATCCGCGAGTTGTGCGCTACCGCGTTCAACAATGCGCATCTGCAAACGGTGATCGAGGATATTCAGCTATCGGTCAGCAAGAAGGGCAGGTGCATCCTACAGCGGGGCAAGGCCGCAGGAAGGAGTGTCTCCCCACAGGAGCATGATAGGGAGAAGGAGCGTTTTCTCGATCTTGCCACTCCGTTTCTGAGGGAGCTGGGAGTTACCAACGCGCAGCATCAGCTCATCCCCTCCATGTCGCGCAAGTGGAAGCAGATCAACAAGTTCATCGAGGTTCTGGACCATGCCATTGCCGCATCGAAGCTGAAAGAGAAAACCAGTGTGCGGGTGGTTGATTTCGGCTCGGGCAAGGGATACCTGACCTTTGCCATGGAGGGGTACCTGCGCACCAGCCTTGGGCTTACGCCCCAGGTGACCGGGGTGGAATTGCGGGAGGATCTCGTCAGCCTGTGCGGGAAAGCCGCTAAAAGGCTGAAGCTCGACGGGTTGTCTTTCGTGCAGGGCGATATCCGCAGCTATACGCCCGAGGGGATCGATATCATGATCGCCCTGCACGCCTGCGATATGGCCACGGATTATGCCATTCATTTAGGAATCCGCTCGGGGGCTGCGATTGTCATGTGCGCGCCGTGCTGCCACAAGCAGATTCGGCCCCAGATGCAGAGCCCTGCGCTGCTCAAACCCATGCTCAAGCACGGCATCCACCTGGGCCAGGAAGCGGAGATGGTCACCGACAGCCTGCGCGCTCTGCTCCTTGAGGCCTCCGGCTACGAGACCCAGATTTTCGAGTTTGTTTCTCTGGAACACACGAGCAAGAACAAGATGATCTTGGGGGTGAAGGGAGATGCCCCGGTGAAACAGGCGGAGATTTTGGCCCAGATCCGGGGGATCAAGGATTTTTACGGAATCCGGGAGCACTGCCTTGAGACCCTGCTTATGGCGGACGGCCTGGGCCAGGGCGGCTGAAGACAAATAACAAGTGGTCGTGTCTCCGTTTGGCGTTTTTCGGAGCAGACCTGCAAGGAGGATGCGGTGGAAAAAACAGATTCCCTCACCAACCTGCTGAAACTGCATGACGTTGCCATTTCCACGGTCAAGGCGAACAAGATCCTGGTGGCCCTTGGCCTGCTTGCAGAGAAAGAGCGGCCCAGCTCGAAATATGTGGGCAAGATGAAAAAGTACAAGGCCCTGACTGTGCAGGGGCTCCAATACGGGGTAAACGTGGAAAACCCGAGCAGCCCAGGCCAGACCACCCCGCACTATTATGTCGATACCTTTACCGGCTTGCTGGCGTTGATCCAAGAGGAAAGCAAGCGAGGAGCGGCATGAGCGGCATGAATCGCGGCGATATCAGAATAGGGCTGCGGGTGTGCATCGTCCTCAAAGAGGACCAGCGATCCGGCATTCTCACCGAGGGCATAGTGAAAGATATCCTGACCAAATCTCCCACCCATCCCCATGGCATCAAGGTTCGGTTGGAAAGCGGGGCGGTCGGGCGGGTCAAAAAGATTCTGCTTGCCGAGCAAGCTTAGTCAACTCCATTGTTTTCATAGCTGTTAAAATCCCATTGGCACGCAGCCGAGCACCGGAGAGGCTGCCGAAAAAGGGCTTTGCACTGTTTGAGGCGAAGCCGAGTTTGCAAAGCCCCGGCAGCATCGAGGAGCACAGGGGCTCCCGCCAACGGCGGGACAAGTGACACGGGTGCCCTTTCTTTTTCGTTCTTTTTCTTTGGGCAAGCAAAGAAAAAGAACAGAAGGACAAAGCATATTCCTCTGGCTACTGAGATCGCTTGGTAATCAGCAAAAAAAATCGGAGCATTATAAATGGCGCAACCGTGGCGCGTAGTGGACAGCATTGATACCGACGAGGGGCTGCTCGATCTGCGGCAGCGGGGCGAGAAGGATTTTCTGATCACCATCGACAGCCGGGTGCTGATGAACTCCTCGGCCAATATGTCCGAGATCGTTTTGTCGGAGCTGGCCTGTGCGGGCTTGCAGCAGACCAAGAAGCCCAGGGTGCTGGTGGGCGGCCTGGGCATGGCTTTCACCCTCAGGGCGGCCCTGGATCATCTCCCCCCTGAAGCCGAGGTGGTGGTGGCGGAGCTGAACCCGATCATGGTCACCTGGTGCCAGGACCCCATTGCCCAGCTCACCGGCGGTGCGGTGGACGACCCCCGGGTTACGGTGAAGATTAGTGATGTGGCCAAGGTTATTGCCGAGGCGGCGAAGAAGGGCAAGGACCAGCGGTTTGACGCCATTATCCTTGATCTCTACGAAGGCCCCTATGAGGGGGATCAAGGGAGGGGCGATTATCTCTACGGCAAGAAAGCGCTGGCCTTGAGCCGGGCTGCCCTGAAACCGGGCGGGGTGTTTGCGGTGTGGTCTGAAGATCCGGACCAAGCCTTTGAGAAACGCTTGCAGGCGACCGGGTTCTCGGTGAACCGTCAGCGTCCTGGCCGGGGCGGGCGCAGGCATGTGGTGTATATCGCCAGGAAGACAGACAAGGCAGGATAGGGGTTCTGCCGGAACCTCCGGTGGCCGAGCCTAGCCCTGCATGCGGTAGCCGATGCCGCGCACCGTCTCGATGTACCTGCCCGCCTCGCCCAGCTTTTTCCTGAGCCCGAAAACCTGCACGTCCACGGCCCGGGGAGTGATGACATAGTCGTAGCCCCGGACCCCGTCGATGATCTGCTGGCGGTTGAAGACCCAGCCCGGCCTCCGGGCCAGGAGTTCAAGGATGGAAAATTCGGTAACGGTCAGGGTGATGGCCTTGTCGGCCACCAGCACCTCGTAGCGGTTGGGGTCGATGGTGATCCCGTGGATGGTCAGCGGCCCGTTTTTCTTGTTTTCATTCCCTTCCTCGCTCAGCCCCTCTTTGCGGCGCAGGGCGGCCTTGATCCGGGAGATAAGGATCTTGGGGCTGAAGGGCTTGGTGATGTAATCGTCCGCCCCGAGATCAAGCCCTGCGGCCATGTCGTTTTCCTCGCTCTTGGCGGTGAGCATGACAATGGGCAGGCTCTTGGTCTTGGGATCCTTGCGAACCAGCTTGCAGATCTCGAAGCCGCTCAAGCCCGGGAGCATGAGGTCCAGCACGATCAGTTCCGGCCTTTCCCGTTTGATGACGCTGAGCGCCTGTTCCCCGTTGTCGGCATAGATCACGTGGAACCCGGCCTTGGCAAGATTGTAGCCCACCAGCTGCTGGATATTTTCATCGTCTTCCACGACAAGGATGGTTTCTCTGGCCATTCTTTTTCTCCGTAACCGTCCAGAAGCACCGCATCTGCTTTGTCATCGGCCTGGTTCGCATACCTGGTGTATGGCGAACAGGCCTCTTTCGCGTATCTGCGGCACTTCTGAACGGTTGCAATCCTGGGGAGGTGCCCCCGTATGAGTAACTTATATATCCCGAGCAGTGTAACGGCGATAGGTTCCCGCAAGCTATCGTGTTATATGATGGCGGACAATTCTGCCCTGCGCCATATAAATAATGTCTTCGCAGATATTGGTGCAGTGGTCGGCGATGCGTTCCATGCTCCTGGCCACGCTGATCAGCTTGGCCAGATAGACCTGTTGGGCCGGGTCGCGCATGATGATCTCCTCCATCTCGGTGCGGATGGCGCCCTTGGCCCGATCCACCTCGTCGTCCTCCAGGCAGACCTTGTAGGCCAGGTCGGTGTCCTCGTTGACAAAGGCCTCCATGGTATTCTGGAACATCCAGATGGTTTTTGCAAACATGGCGTTGAACATCTCCGGAATCTGCATGCCGTCGGCGGCAAAGTGGACCGGGTCGATGTTGTGGAGCAGGAGAACCTTGTCCGCGATCTTGGCGGCCAGGTCGCCGATGCGTTCCAGATCATTGTCGATCTTGAGCACGGTGACGATGAAGCGCAGGTCGCCGGCCACGGGTTGGTGCAGGGCCAGGAGGCGCAGGCATTCCTCTTCCACGCTGATCTCCATGTTGTCGATCTCGCCCTTGTCCGTGGCGATCACCTGCCGGGCCAGATCGGGATTTTTTCCCCACAGGGCCTTGACCGATTTCTGCAGGTTTTCCTGCACCGCCGTGCCGAGATAGACGATCTGGTTTTTGAGTTTTTCTATTTCTGTTTGGATGTTTTTAGCCATGGAATTGCTCCTTGTTTTGCATAAAGCCGCCGCCTTGGGCGGAGGACCCGGAACGGTTTGAGCGATCCGGCGTGTAGTTATGTATGTTTGTTCATTTTCTTTGCTTGCCCAAAGAAAACGAACCAAAAGAAAGGGCACCCAGCCACTTGTCCCGCCGGGGCGGGATTCCCTGCGCTGCTCGCCTTGGCCGAATAAGGCGCTTGCAAACTCGGCTTCGCCTCAAACAGTGCAAGCGCCTTATTCGGCCAAGGCTGTGCTGCTCGGCGGCGTGACAATGGGAAAGAGCGGCGTCCCTTTCAGGGACTTCATGATGACTCAAGCTTCGCTGGAGAAAATTTTACCTCTTAATTTGGTTTGGTCCTTTTCTCCGTGACCTTGTGATCTTTAGTAAACGTTCAGCAGTGCCGCAGATGCGCGAAAGAGGCTGGCGAAGTGTGCTATTGCACATGAGCAGGCCGATGACAAAGCAGATGCGGCACTGTTGGACGTTTATTTTCAGCCGAAACGGCCGGTGATATAATCCTCGGTTTCCTTTTTCTCCGGCATGGTGAACAGGGTCTGGGTCGGTCCATATTCGATCAACTCGCCAAGGTACATGTAGGCGGTGTAGTCGGAGATCCGCGCCGCCTGCTGCATGTTGTGGGTGACGATGATGATGGTGTATTCCCCCCGCAGCTCGCGGATGAGGTCCTCGATCCGGGAGGTGGAGCGCGGGTCCAGGGCCGAGCAGGGCTCATCCATGAGGATGATCTCCGGGCTTACGGCAATGGCCCGGGCGATGCAGAGCCGTTGCATCTGGCCGCCGGAAAGGCCCATGGCCGATTGGTGCAGCCTGTCCTTGACCTCGTCCCAGAGGGCCGCCCGCTTCAGGCATTTCTCCGCGGCCTCGTCCAGCACGGCCTTGTCTTGAATACCTGCGATCCTGAGGCCATAGACGATGTTTTCGTAGATGGACTTGGGAAACGGGTTCCATTTCTGGAAGACCATCCCAACCTTGCGGCGCAGTTCGATCACGTCCAGGGCAGGGTCATTGATGTTTTCTCCGTTGATCTTGATAGCCCCTTCAAGGCGCAGGCCATCGACCAGATCGTTCATCCGGTTGATGCAGCGGAGTAAGGTGGATTTGCCGCAGCCGGAAGGGCCGATCAGGGCGGTTACTTGCTGGCCGGCAATCCCGAAGCTCAGATTTTCGAGCGCCTGGCTTGCCCCGTAATAGAGGTTTAAGTTCTCAATCTCGACTTGCGGGTTTTCGATACGGATTATGGCGGTGTCAGTTGTTTGCATTGTTTCTCCTTATTATCGCCGTTGTTCGAATACTCTGCATACCCGGATGCCGTCCCCGGCATAAGGAGCCGTAGCGAAAAGCTCAAAAAGAACAGGGGATCGGGTTCGTAACGGCTCCTAAACATCGGCCACGGAGTGGCGTTGTCGCATCTTGTTGCGCAGATAGATGGCCGTGCTGGTCATGGCCAGCACGATCAGGATCAGCAGCAGGGTGGTGACATAGACCATGGGCTTGGCCGCCTCCACATTGGGGGACTGAAAGCCGATGTCGTAGATATGAAACCCCAGGTGCATGAATTTCCGGTCCAGGTGCAGATAGGGGAAAACCCCGTCCAGGGGCAGGGCCGGGGCCAGTTTGACCACTCCGGTGATCATCAGGGGAGCGACCTCGCCTGCCGCCCTGGCCATGGCCAGGATGAAGCCGGTGAGGATGCCCGGCGAGGCCATGGGCAGCAGGATCCGGGTCAGGGTCTGGAGCTTGGTGGCGGCCAGGGCCTGCGAGCCTTCCCGGATGCCCGGCGGGATCGAGCCCAGGGCTTCTTCGGTGGCCACGATCACCACCGGCACGGTGAGCAGCCCCAAGGTGAGGCTGGTCCAGAGAATGCCGCCGGTGCCGAAGGTCGGGGTGGGTAGCCGCTCCGGGAAAAAGAACTGATCGATGGCACCGCCGATCCCGTAGACGAAGAAGCCCAGGCCGAAGATGCCGTAGACGATGGAGGGGATGCCGGCCAGATTGTTGACTGCGATGCGGACCATCTTCACCAGCCAGCCGTCCTTGGCGTATTCACGCAGATAGATGCCGGCCAGCACCCCCAGCGGGAAGGAGAGGATGCTCATCAAAAAGATCAGCATGACGGTGCCGAAGATGGCCGGGAAGAGCCCGCCCTCGGTGTTTGATTCCCTGGGTTCGTCAAAAAGAAGTTCCCGCAGCCGTTCCAGGTAATAGCCGCATTTGGAGAAAAACGACATATTGTTCGGCTGGTAGGCGCGGACGATGTTGGGCAGGGCAATGGCCTTGGGCTGGCCATTGGCATCGGTGAAGATCGCCTGATTGGTGGCCAGGGCCGCGGATTTTTGGCCAAGAATGCTGACCAGCGCCTCGAACTCGGTCTTGAGCCCCTGCTTCTCCCCTTGCAGAGCGGCAAGGGCCGGGGTGCCTTCCTCTTTGTTGTAGCGGGCCTTGGCCAGGCGGTGGTCGATCAGTTCCACCCGCCGGTTGAGGTTGGCTATCTTTTTGCCCAGGAGTTCGACCTCTTTTTTTCTTGAGTCGAGGGCGGCAATGGTCTGGGTCAGGCTGTTGGACCCGGCGGCTGGCGGGGAGATGCCCTTGACCTCAAGCTCGCTCAGGTAGCCATAAAAATTGCCGAATTCAAGGCGTTCCAGTACCTGGATATTCTCTGGATAGCTGAGGCTGGCGATCTCGGAGGCATCCACCCATTTGAAGTCGAGGCCGTAGAGATCCCGGTTGCCGATCTTGAACTGGAGACGCTTCCTTTCGCTGCCGGGGATGGTCTCTTCCTGGACAATCTCTCCGAGCAGATGCTGTCCATCGCTCAGGGTCGCCAGGGCGACCTTTTTCGGCCAGAAGACCGCAAGGCCGTTGGCCATCACGACATAGAACAGGAGCAGGGTCAGAAACAGGATCAGGGAAAGGGCCAGGCCGGTGGCCCAGACGAATGGCTCTCCCTGCCGCCAGAATTTTTTGGTCATGGTGTTTTCTCCAAGGGAATGCAGTGCTGCCCGGATTGAGTCTTGCCCGGAAATCCCCCCTCCCTTGACGGGAGGGGGCCAGGGGGTGGGTGAAGTTCAAGCCCGGACCGTTTCATGGCAAGTTCCCCCTCTCCCTAACCCTCCCCCGCCAGGGGGGAGGGAACTTCCTGGACTTTTAACGATTTTTGTTTTTGTGTTCTTCGTGGCGAACAATCTTTAATACCGTCCATATTTCTTCCGCAACCGCTCGCGGACAAGCTCTGCCCCGGTATTTACCAGAAAGGTCAGAGCAAAGAGCATGGAGGCGCAGAGGAAGAGTACCCGGTACAGGGTGCCGCCCATGGGCGCTTCCGGGATCTCCACGGCGATGTTGGCGGACAGGGTCCGCATGCCGTTGAAGATGGACCAGTCGAGGATGGGGGTGTTGCCGGTGGCCATGAGCACGATCATGGTTTCCCCTACTGCCCGGCCAAAGCCGATCATGATCGCGGCAAAGATGCCGGGGCTGGCCGAGGGCAGCACCACCCGCCAGATCGTCTGCCAGCGGCTGGCGCCCAGGGCCAGGGAGGCGGCGGTCAGGCTGGGCGGAATGTTGGAGATGGCGTCCTCGGTGATCCCCATCA
>Ga0315272_10001538_pt1 | contig 11417 bp, 7 predicted proteins | sample C3_middle_MG_FD_203918 | JGI IMG/M metagenome (GOLD analysis project Ga0315272, IMG submission 203918) | Sediment microbial communities from Yellowstone Lake, YNP, Wyoming, USA - C3_middle | ecosystem: Environmental > Aquatic > Freshwater > Lake > Sediment | place: USA: Wyoming | collected...
TTGAAATGCTTGCAAGAAGCAGGATATCCCAGAATAACTCCTTGCCATGTTGGGAAACGGTATGACGTCGAGCCAATTGTTGTCCATCATTCTGGTGATTCCGGGAATTATTTTTCTGATTGCCGCGGCGCGCCTCTGTGTGCAGACCAGGCGGCTGGTCCCCCTTTCCTGTGTGGGGAAATGGCGGGCCTTGTCTGGCCTGAATGTATTTTTTATTGCCGGATACCTTTTTTTCATCATCATTCAAATCAGGCAGCTTGTTTTCCCGGTGGAAATCGTCACCGGGCTGGTTTTTTTCGGCGGCTCCCTCTTTGTTTTTCTGGTCATCGGCCTGTCCCGGCTTACCATCACCAGGGTTCACGAGACGGACCTGGAAATCGTCAGGGCGAACACCTCCCTTGTTCAGAAAAATACGGAGCTTGAACAGGAGATTGTCGCCCGGCTTGAGGCGGAGGGCCGGGCCAGGGCAAGGCTCCAGCACCTGTCCACCCTGCACGGCATCGACATGGTGATTACCGCCAGCCTTGACCTGCGGCTGACCATGAAACTTTTTCTCGAACAGACCGTGTCGCAGCTGGGCATGGATGCTGGGGCCATTCTTTTGCTCAACACCCATACCCAGACCCTGGATCATGGGGCGGACTGGGGTTTTACGGGGCAGGGCATCCGACAATCCAGGGTCCGCCTTGGCGAGGGCGCCGCCGGGCTTGCCGCCTATGAGCGACGGGTCGTCCATATTGACGATCTTACCGAACTTCCCAACCCCTTTGTCAGAAGCCAACTGCTCCTAAAGGAGAAGTTCATAACCTATTATGCTGTCCCCTTGATTGCCAAAGGGCAGGTGAAGGGCGTTTTCGAGATTTTTTCCCGAGAGCGGTTTGAGGCCGAGCCGGAATGGACCGACTTTTTCGAGGCCCTGGCCGTCCAGGCGGCAATCGCCATTGATAACGCGACGCTTTTCCGTAAACTCCAGGAGTCGAACATCGAGTTGACCCTGGCCTACGACACCACCATCGAGGGTTGGGCAAAGGCGCTGGAACTGCGCGATTCGGAAACAGAGGGCCATACCCAGCGGGTTGCCGAACTTACCTTGAAGGTGGCCTGCGCTCTCGGCATCCGGGAGGACGAACTGGATCATGTCCGCCGGGGCGCCCTGCTCCATGACATCGGCAAGATGGCGGTGCCGGATACCGTTTTGATGAAGCCCGGTCCGCTCACCGAAGAGGAGCAGCTGATCATGCGCCAGCATCCGGCCTTTGCCTTTGAACTGCTTTCTCCCATTCATTATTTGCGTCCGGCTCTCGATATCCCCTATTGCCACCATGAATGGTGGGACGGCACCGGCTACCCGCGCGGCTTGAAAGGCGAACAGATTCCCCTGTCTGCCAGGATCTTTGCCATCGCCGACAACTGGGATGCCCTGATTTCGGCCCGTCGGTACCGGGAGGCCTGGCCTCGGGAAAAGGTTGCCGAACACATTCGTTCCCTGGCTGGAACCCATTTTGATCCGAATCTGGTGGATATTTTTCTGTCCTCGGTGTGAGCATTACAAAATTGGGACAGCCCCCCAACTGCTGGGGACAGTCCCCAATCCCCATCTTTCCGCCTTTCCGTTGTGTGCGCTTCTTTTCTATTGGTTCCCAGGGGTTGTTATGGAGAAGGAAAAAATCTGGAGGGCAAAGATCTTGAAGATTCTTCTGCTTGCCGTGGCGATGGCCTGGCTGGGGCTTATGGCCCATGGCAAGGGCAGACCCCTGCCCAAGGGGCTTTCGCTGGAGGGGCCGCCCCGTGCCGCGCGGGAGGTCGAGTTTTTGGCCGACGTTACCTATCAGCGGGATGGGCAGCCGGTGCGCGAGCAGGCTATTTTCAAGCGGATGTGCCGGATTATTGACGATGCCGAGCGTTTCGTCCTGCTCGACCTCTTTTTGTTCAACAGCGTTCATGCCCCAGGGGAGAACTTCCCCGCCCTGGCCGACGAGTTGGCCAGCAGGCTCGTGGAAAAGAAGCAACGTTCGCCCCAGGTTGACATCGTGCTCATCACCGATGCAATCAACCGGAGCTACGGGGCCGCCGAGCCGGAGCATTTCAAAAGAATGCGCGCCAGCGGGGTGCGGATTATCTATACGGATACCAGCAGGCTGCGCGATTCCAACTTCGTTTATTCTGCCTGGTGGCGGCTTTTTTGCCAAGGGTTCGGCACGCAAGGGGCTGGCTGGCTGCCTTCGCCCTTTGCCTCGGGCGGCCCGGCCATGACCATGCGGGGGTATTTGAGCCTGCTCAACTTCAAGGCCAATCACCGCAAGGTTGTGGCCAGCGAACAAGAGGCGCTCATCACCTCCGCCAATCCCCATGACGCAAGCGCCTATCATTCGAATATCGCCTTTGTCGCCCAAGGAGCGGTGGTGCAGGATGTTGTCGAGGCGGAAGCCGCGGTGGCGAACCTTTCCGGGGAGACTCTTCCCAGGTGGGAGATGTCGGCCCGGCCAGAATCCGGCCAGATTCAGCTGCGCCTGCTCACTGAAGGGAAGATCAAGGCGCGGCTGCTCACGGCCCTTGCCCGTTGTGGAAAGGATTGTTCGGTGCGGATGGCCATGTTCTATCTTTCCGATCGCGAGGTGATCGGCGGATTGCTTGCCGCGGCGGCCAGGGGGGCCGAGGTGCGGCTTCTCCTTGATCCCAACAAGGACGCCTTCGGTCGCGGGAAAAACGGAATTCCCAACCGACCGGTGGCCCATGAACTTGTCGAAAAATCCCAGGGCAGGATTAAGATCCGCTGGTATGGAACGCACGGCGAGCAGTTTCATGGCAAGCTGACCATGATTTCCCTGCCCAAAGAGACGGTGCTCATCGGTGGTTCGGCAAATCTGACCCGGCGGAATCTTGATGATCTTAATCTGGAGGCATGTCTTGAAGTGACGGCCCCGACCGATGCGCAGGCGGCGCGGGAGGCAGCCTGGTATTTCGAGCGAAGCTGGAACAATAGCGATGGGGTCTATTCCCTTGATTACAAGGAGTTTGCCGAGGAATCGCCGTTACAATACGCCTGGTATCGTTTTCAGGAGGCCAGCGGGATGTCCACATTTTAACCGCACGGCGGCGGGGCAGGATGTGCTACAATAAAAGAAAGCAATAAGGCAACGCACACCCAGGGCTGAGAGGCAAGGGCGCTCGGCCCTGGAGTTTGGGGATGGCCATGCACGAAAAAATTCTGGTGGTGGATAACCAGCCGTTGATGCTCCGGCTCATGAGCAATTTTCTCGCCAAGAAAGGCTATGAGGTGAAAACCGCGCCGGACAGCCTTGCCGCCCTTGCCCTGCTCGCTGATTTTGTCCCCGATGTCATGTTCGTTGATCTGGTCATGCCCAATATCAGCGGCGACAAGCTGTGCCGGATCGTGCGGTCCATGCCGGAGCTGAAAGACGTCTGCATCATCATCCTTTCCGCCATCGCCGCGGAGGAGAAGCTCGACTGGGCCTCGTTCGGGGCCAATGCCTGCATCGCCAAGGGGCCATTCCGCGACATTGAACAGCATATTTCCCGTCTGCTCGCCGCCCGTGACAACAAGGAAGATTTGGCCGCCTCCGGGATTGTCGGGATTGAAAGTGTTTATCAGCGCGAGATAACCAAGGAATTGTTGAGTTCGCGGAGACATTTCGAGGTGGTTCTTGGCAACATCAGCGAGGGGATTGTCGAGTGCGCCGCCGAAGGGAGAATCGTGTATGTCAACGCGGCCGGAACGGCCATCCTTGGCGTCCGGGAAGAAAAAATTCTTGCCGCGCATCTGTTTGATTTTTTTGTCGGCAGCGCCAGGGAGGTAGTGGAAAAGGCTTTTTCCAGCCTCGGAGAGCGGCCCATTACCCTTGGCGAGGAAGCAGTCCTGTCGCTGAAGGGTCGGCGAGTGGCCCTGATCCTGCTGCCCATTGTCGATGCGGGCCAGCGGACGGTCGTCGTGATTATCCAGGATATCACCGAGCGCAAAGCCGCGGAAGAGAAGCTTGAGGGCTACCGTGACCATCTGGAAAAAATGGTTGTGGCGCGCACGGAGGAACTTTCCCGTAACAATGCGCAACTCCACAAGGAAATTCGTGAACGCCGCGTTGCCGAAGAACGGATGGGGGAGGCTCAGCGGGAGTGGGAACGGACCTTTGACGCAGTGGATGACATTGTTACCCTACAGGATGCCTCCCTGCGCCTGACCAGGGTCAACAAGGCGACCTGCCGTATTTTGCAAAAAACAGCGGCGGAACTGGTTGGCCGGTATTGCTACGAGGTGCTCCGGGGAATTCCCGAACCCTGTCCAGAGTGCGCCTCGCATCTTGCTTGCCACGACGGCAAGTCTTACAGCCAGGAGATTTTTCATCCCGAACTGCGCAAGACCTTTCTGCTCACCGCCACCCCGGTCATGGATGACTTGGGCAAGATAAGCGGCGTCGCCCATTTCGCCAAGGATATCAGCGAACAGAAAAAGCTGGAGTTCCAACTCGTGCAGGCCCAGAAGATGGAGGCCATTGGCACCCTGGCTGGCGGCATTGCCCATGATTTCAACAACATCCTTGCCGCGGTCATGGGCTACACGGAGCTGGCCATGATGGATCTGCCTCGGGACATGCCTGCCCATGCCAAGCTGGTCGAGGTGACCAGGGCCGGCAAGCGGGCCAGGGATCTGGTGGCGCAGATTCTCACCTTCAGCAGACACAGCGAGGCAAGGCGGGAGCCCCTTGAATTGCGGAGCATAGTCAAGGAGGCCCTGAAGCTGCTCCGGGCTTCCTTGCCCAGCACCCTGGAAATGAAACAGGAGATAAGCGACCAGCCCTGTTGGGCTTTGGCCGATCCGGTGCAGATCCATCAGGTGCTGATGAATCTCTGTATCAACGCCTCCCAGGCCATGCGCGGCAAGGTAGGGACCCTGCTGGTAAGCATTGGCCCGGAGGAGATTGACGGGCCACGCGCCGTCCTGAACCCGGACCTGCGGCCCGGAGCCTATGTCCACCTCGGGGTGAGGGATACCGGGCCGGGAATGGAACAGGATGTGCTGGCGCGGATCTTCGAGCCGTTTTTCACCACCAAACAGACCGGGGAAGGAACCGGGATGGGGCTTGCCGTGGTGCATGGGATCGTGAAAAATCATCAGGGCGCCATTGAGGTTGCGAGTGTCCCCGGCCAGGGAACGGCATTTGATCTTTACTTCCCTCGGATCACCGAGATAGGGGAGATTGGCGGCTCCCGTGACGACCTGCGGATCTCTCGAGGGACGGAACGCATCCTGTTCGTGGATGATGAGCCTGCCCTGGCCGAGTTGGGCAAGCAGGTGCTTGAGTCCTTGGGATACCAGGTTCAGGCCCATGGCGACAGTCGGGAGGCCTGGGTGCGGTTTGCCTCTGACCCGGATGCCTTTGATCTGGTTATCACTGATCTGACCATGCCGGGCATGACCGGCGCCCAGTTGGCCGAAAAGATCCTGGCTTTGCGTCCCTCCATCCCGGTTATCCTGACTACGGGATATAGCGACATCGTTACCGAGAGAGAGGCCAGGGAGTTGGGGGTGCGTGAGTACCTGCTCAAGCCCTTGAACACTGGACGGCTGGCGGAGGTGGTGCGGCGGGTGCTTGACGCCGATGGGCAGGCAAAACAATAAAGGAAATTACTCCTGGCGGATGCGCAAAAGCATACTGAATATCCTGGCTTTTCTGGGCGGGGCAGTGCTGTTGTCCCTCATCACCCCGGTGCAGGTGGGGCATACTGGCCCTGATTTTTCCTTGCAGGCAAGTTTGTTGGTGCTGTTGGGCGGACTGGGCGGGGTATCGCTTAGGCTTTGGCTTTTGCAGAGAAGGAAGGGCCGAGAGCGAGAGGCCAATCTTGCCCTGGTTGTGCGGACCGTGCGCCGGATCCATCTGCTGCTGGCCGAGAGAAATGGCCGTGACGAACTTATTGCGGGGATCTGCCGTATCCTGGTGGATGAAGGCCATTATTTCAGCGCCTGGCTTGCCCTGATAAACAGGGAGGGGGCGCTGGCTTGCTGTGCCGAAGTCGGCCTGGGAGAAAGGTTTTCCAGGGTGCGGCAGGGCATGGGAAAGGGGATTTTCCCGGCCTGTGCGAAAAAGGCCCTGTCCGGGGAGGGGCTGGTGGTAAGCGATCCGGCAAGCCGTTGCGCGGGGTGTGTCCTTGCGGCAGACGATGTGGACAGGGTTTGTTTTACAGTCAAGCTGAGCTACCACGATCAGGCCTATGGGCTGCTCAGTGTTTCCACCTCGGCGGCCCGTGAGCATAATCGTGAAGAGCAGAGGCTGTTTGCCGAGATTGCCCAGGATGTGGGGCAGGCCCTCTATCTCATGGAGCTTGAGACGCAGCGGGCGATCAGTGAAAACAGGTTTCGGGAGCTGGTGGAGAACTCCCTGGCCGGGATTCTCCTGATTCAGGATGAGGCGATTATCTATCGCAACCCAGAGCAGAAACGACTTTTCGGGCCGCTTCCCGCCAATTTTCGGCCGGACGCCTTCACCGGGGTTCATGCCGATGACCTGGAAAAGGTTAAGGCCGCCTATGGCAGGGTTAGCAGCGGGGCAGCGGCCTCGGTGGATGTTGATTTCCGTTTTTATCCCCAGCGTCAGGCCGACGGCGCCCAGGCCATGAAATGGGTGTTCTGCCGGGCCAGCCGCATTGAGTATCAGGGTCGGGAGACGGTGCTGGTCAGCATGATAGACATCACCAGGAACCGGGAACTGGAACGGATTGTCCGGGTTCAGGACAAGATGTCTTCCCTTGGTCGGGTGGCTGCGGGCATTGCCCATGAGATCAGAAACCCCTTATCCGGCATCAACATCTATCTCGATACCCTGGCCAAGATTTATGAGCGGGGAGAGAAGATGGAGACGGTGGGCGAGATCATTAACCAGGCGCAGAATGCCTCCGAAAAGATAGAATCGGTGATCCGGCGGGTTATTGATTTTTCAAAGCCAGGCCAGCCGCGGCTGTTGATGGCCGAGGTCAATCAGCCCGTGGAAAATGCGCTTGCCCTGTGCGCCGTCGCCTTGCGCAGAGACGGGGTGGAGCTGGAAAAAAACCTGGCCCGCGATCTGCCCCGCTGTCTTCTTGACGCCAGCCTGATCGAGCAGGTCATGGTTAATCTCCTTAGCAATGCGGCGGAGGCCCTGCGCCACGCCGAAGCAAAGAGGATCTCGGTGCGGACCGCCCTGGAAAATGGGAGGGTGGTGATCCGGGTGGGCGATTCCGGGCCGGGAATTCAGGAAGGCCTGCGGGACAAGGTTTTTGATCCGTTTTACACCACCAAGAGCGACGGCACCGGCATCGGCCTGAGCCTGTGTCAGCGGATCATCAACGATCATCATGGCGCCTTGACTGTGGAGGAAAGCGCCTGGGGCGGCGCTGAATTTGTCATTGCCCTGACGACTGAACCAGAGCAGGAGGGGTGAACTCCTAGAGGAGGGCGGTATGGACCTTTTTGCGCGATTGCAAGGGATGAAGGTGCTGCTGGTTGAGGATGATCAGTGGATCAGGGATTCCCTGCGGCGGTTCTTTGCCAATGAAAATTGCGTGCTCATGGCGGTTGAGAGCGGGGAAGACGCCCTGGAAGTCATCAAGGGCAATGGCTGCGATATCATCATCGCCGACTACCGCCTGCCCGGCATGAATGGACTTGAATTTCTAAAAAGGGCGCAGGACATCAATGCCAGGGTCAAAAAAATCCTGCTCACCGCCTACATGACCGAGGCCGTCATCTCCGAGGCCTTCCGGCTCGGGGTGCATGAATTCATCGAGAAACCGTTTTCCACCGAGGATCTGGAAGAAGCCTTGACCCGGGTCCTTGAGAAGAAAATAACTGCCAACGGGCCTTGATCCGGTCAAAAGGCGGTAACGTCCAGGGGGGACTTAGCACAGGAGGTGTACCATGATGGATCTTATCCCAAGGAAACCATTTTCTGAAATCAGCACCGTGCGCAACGAAATGGATCGGCTGTGGAACCGGTTCCTGGATGATTGGCCATTGCCCACTATGTTCAGCAAGGGGTGGGCGCCCATGGCCGATATCTCGGAAACCAAGGACAAGCTGATCGTCAAGGCCGAACTGCCGGGCCTTGACCCGGAAGACATCAAGTTGAGCCTCTCCGGCGACCTGTTAACCATCAAGGGCGAGAAGAAAAAGGAAAAAGAGGAAAAAGACGAGCACCACTATTCCCTGGAGCGCTACAGCGGGGAGTTCCAAAGATCTTTCCGGCTGCCGGTGGAGGTGCAGGCGGACAAGATTGACGCCAACTTCGACAAGGGCGTGCTCACCATCGCCATGCCCAAGACCGCCAAGACCCAAAAAAAGGAAATCAAGATCAACAAGGCGAAGTGAAAAAGTCCTCCCCCTGGGCTTTGCCTGCCTTTCCGGGTCTTGTGCCCGGGCTTGCCGCAACCAAGTTATCTTGAAAACCAACCGGGTTTCGCGGGTTCTTCCGTTGGAGCGCCTGTCTGCTTCAGCCCGGAGGCGTCCCTGAGGTTTGCGCCCTTGAGATTGGCGTTGCTCAGGTCAGCCTTGTAAAAATCAGCTCCTTCCAGATTGGCATTTTCCAGATTGGCCCCGGTAAGGTTCGCGCCTTTGAGGTTGGCTCCTTCCAGGTTGGCCTCACGCAGATTCGCCCCGGAGAGATTGCTGCGCTCGAGGGCGGCCCCTTTGAGTTTTTTCCCGGAAAGATCCTGGCCGGCAAGGTCGCATTCCACGCAGCGATTGAGCTGCAGAAGCTTTTCCAGGTCGGTAAGTTTGGGGCTTTCAAGGGTCTTTGCCGCTTCCTGGATTTTGGTCGGGGCTGGGGCGGGAGGGCTCTGTGGGGCCGGTGGCGCGAGGGTCGGGACAGCGACGGCGCTTGTTGTCGCGGCCGGGATCGTTTCCGCAGAGGCGGCTTCGGCCGGAGGCGGCATTGCTGGTGCTGGCGCCGAGGGGGGAAGGGAAGAAGAAGCGGCGGGAGCAGTCGTCATGGCTGGTTGCTTTGCCGCAGCTGTGGCTGATGGGGTCTGATCGGAGGCCGGGCTGGGCGTTGGTGCAACGGCGATGCCCACGGTTCCGTTTTCCGGGGCGTCGGCATTCACCGTTGAAGTTGTCTGCATTGCCGGGAAAGAGTTTGCCCATGAATTTGCAAGTTCTGGCCGCTCTTTTTTCTGGGGATTTTTCCCCTTGGAAGTTGCTGGTGTTTTGGCCCGGTACTGGGCGAGGAACACGTCAATATCCTCTTTGCTGCCCTTCTGGCGCTCTTTCTCCAGGATAGTTCCAATCAGATACGCTCCCTCAAGATCGGTCCCTGCCAGGATTGCCCCGGTGAGATCAGCCTTGTAGAGATCGGCGCCGGCCAGGGTTGCCCCCGAGAGATTGGCCTGGCCGAGGTTTGCCTCTGCCAGGTCCGCCGTCTTAAGGGTTGCGCCGGCGAGGTTGGCCCCGCGCAGGTCCGCTTTGTTCAGGTTCGCCCGATTCAGGTTGAGGCCGACAAGGTCGGCGCCGGCCAGGTTGCAGCCGGGGCAGGCATTTTGGGCGATCAGGCGCTCCACTGCTGAAGTGGCTTCCGCTGGCATGGAGACCGGCGCGGTCGATTTTTTATAAACCTTGCCTGGAGCAGTCTGCGCCGGGGTGGGCGCGATGGTTTTCTCCGTCTCTGTCGCGGGCCGTGGTTCGGGCAAGGATCTTGGCGGCTGGCTGGCTGGCTCTGCCTGCGGAGTTTCCTTGCTGTCTGGAGCGGGCAACGCTTCTGGGCTGTACTCCTCCGGCGTCGGCGCTGTTATTGGCGGGGGCGGGGGAGAAATCGGGGGAGAAATCGGGGCTGGAACCGTGGGCTGCGGAGCCGGAGGAGGGGTCCGGGGCTGGGCCGCGGGAGGCGGCGACACAGGCGCGGCTGGTTCGAGCTTCTCCTGGCTCGGGAGGGCGGCGACCGGTTCTGGCAGGGGTTCCGGGTTTTTCAGGGCGTTTTCCGGGGCGGTGTATGTGCCGCCCTCAAGAATTGCCTGGTCTCGGCTGCTGGCGGCAAGGGCGGCGTTCTTGAGGTTGGCGCCCTTGAGAAAGGCGCCGGTGAGATCGGCCTTGTAGAAATCAACCTCCTCCAGGTTGGCGTCGGTCAGGTTTGCCCCGGAAAGATCAACGGCCTTGAGGTTGGCCCCCTCAAGATTAGCCCCCGCCAGGTTTGCCCTGGAGAGATTGGCTCGTTCCAGGCAGGCGCCCGAAAGCTTTGCCCGGCGCAGATCAGCGCCGGAGAGGTCGCATTCCACGCAACGGTTGGTGGCCTTTAGGGTTGCAAGGTCTTTTTCGGTGTAGGCGGCAGCCTGGCGGGGTGAGGCAGCCAGGCATAGAGAGCAGAACAGCAAGGCGGCCGCAGGTTTTTTTCCGATTGAATGTGCCAATGTTTGTTGATCCCCCGGCCATCTTTTCGATGACGCAATATTTCCATCCTTCGCCAGAATCTGATTACATCCCTGGGCCGGATTTTGTCAAGTCAAGATGAGATCACGGCCTGTCGGCGCGATATTCCTGGCTGTGTATTTGCCGATCACCGCGAATTTTTTCTCGATGGTCGTGAATTTTTCGAGCAATCAAAGGGCAAATTTGGTAGATATGCCTTTCTTCTGATATTTGAAATTTTTCACCAAAACAACGGGTTAGAGAGACGATGCTGGTTAAGGACATTCTTGACAACAACCGGATTTCCTTCAGTTTTGAATTTTTCCCGCCCAAGGATGAGCCGGGCTGGGAATATCTTTTTGCCACGATCTCCGACTTGATGCCCTTGAAACCCGCCTATGTCAGCGTGACATACGGGGCGGGCGGCTCGACCCGGGATCGGACCAATAAGCTGATCGTCAGGATTCAGCAGGAGACCAACCTCACCGTGGTCTCCCATCTTACCTGCGTTGGCTCAAGTCGGGCGGAAACAGGGGCGATACTCCGCAATTATGCCGCAAGCGGGGTCGAAAATATCCTCGCCCTGCGTGGCGACCCGCCCAAAGGCCAGTCTGATTTCGGCCAGACCCAGGATGGTTTTGCCCATGCCGCCGACCTGGTCGCTTTTATCAGCAAGAATTTTCCGAAGATGGGCATAGGCGTGGCCGGTTTTCCGGAGGGACATCCCGCCACCCCCAACCGGCTGCTGGAGATGGACTATCTCAAGGCCAAGGTTGACGCCGGGGCGGATTATATCGTAACCCAGCTTTTTTTCGACAATCGTGATTTTTACGATTTTCGTGACCGTTGCGAATTGTCCGGCATCACGGTGCCGATCATTGCCGGGCTCATGCCCATCACCACCAAGAGCGGCATGGTGCGGATGGCGGAGCTTGCGGCCGGGGCCAGGATTCCGGCCGCGTTGCTGCGCGCCCTGGATCGGGCCCGAAGCGATGAACAGGTGGAAAAGGTCGGGGTGCACTGGGCCACCGAGCAG
>Ga0315272_10001539_pt1 | contig 11415 bp, 18 predicted proteins | sample C3_middle_MG_FD_203918 | JGI IMG/M metagenome (GOLD analysis project Ga0315272, IMG submission 203918) | Sediment microbial communities from Yellowstone Lake, YNP, Wyoming, USA - C3_middle | ecosystem: Environmental > Aquatic > Freshwater > Lake > Sediment | place: USA: Wyoming | collected...
TCCTTCAATAACAGCTCCACCATATTTTGAAGCAGGAATAATTTTTGCCGCACTTTTATATACTTTGTTTAACATATTTTTTACTAATTTATAAATTTTGTAATAAATAATTCTACAGCCCTACCGTCCTACTCGTCCTACCCGCCCTAATTATACCTCAACGCATCCAAAACATTAATCTTCGCTGCTCGTTTTGAGGGATAGAAACCAGTCGCAAAACCAACAAAAGTTGAGAAAACTAAAATTGTCACTGCAAACCAAGTCGGTGTGTAGAAAATACTAATCTTTTGCCCACCCAAAGCACCAGCTAAAGTATTTAATAAATAATTAAAAATTTGTCCGCCTGCTAGGCCAATCACCAGACCAAAAAATCCACCCAAAAATCCAATTACCAACGCCTCCGTTAAAAACATTACCCAAATATCCGTCGCCGTTGCTCCCAGTGCTTTCATAATACCAATTTCTTGAGTCCGTTCAAGTAAAGTAATCGTCATCGTATTAAACATACCAATTGCCGAAACAGTTAAGGCAACAATTCCAAACGAAGCCAAGACGATTTGAACAAACTTAAAAACCTGATTGGCTTGGTCAATAATATCCGATAAAGCACTAACAATATAACCTTTCTGAACCACGGCTTCCCTCACTATGTTTAAATTTTCCTGAGCAGCGACTTTCACCTTAACTTTACTATAGTTAACTGTTCCTAATATTTTACTAACCGCGAATGGAACATAAATAAAACTCGAATTCTCATCATCGACAATACCGATAATTTCAAATTCTTGTGGCAAAGGGATTGAATCCTTAACAATAATTTGTTGATTTGTGCCTTCTTCTTGCGACGGAAAAAGATTTAGCTTAACTTTTTTACTAAAAGCAGCATCCTCACTTAAACCAAAAAGTTTTAAAGCAACTGAGGAGATAATAATCTTATTTTGATCTTTTTCTTGATCAGAATAAAAATTCCCTTTTTTTAATTTTGTTCCCTCAAGACTAAAATATTCTCGATCGGCAAAATTAGTAGTTAATTCTGAAGAAATATCATCAATATTTAACTGGGCTTGAACCACAACTAAAGAACTTACTTTTGCCACTGAGGGAATATTTTTGATATCATTCACGGAATTTTCATTTAATTTTAGCGTCGCCGCATCCCCGGTAGTAATGTCTAAACTAAGCAAAGAATCAGAAGTGGTGATTTGTTCAAGAATCATTTTTTGCATACCATAACCCAAAGAAACCAAAAATAAAATCGCCCCAATCCCCACACTAATTCCAAGAATCGTCAAAAACGTTCGCGAACGACTCACTCGAAACATTCTAGTTGATAATCTTAAAACATCAATTGCTAACATAAATATTATTTATTGTTATTTACTTCAGGATTATTAATTTGTTTATCTCTAAGTTCCTTAGCTCTTTGTTCAAGGTTATCCAAATCTAAACCTGGCTCTTCATGAAACTTTATTTCTTTTGGAACCACTGTTTCAACTAGTGTTGTATCCGCTTTTTCAATTTTAGTCGCACCTTCTTTTAATTTTGCCGGTTTTTCCACGCCAACTTGGGTCATACCAAATCCAAGAATCATAATCAATTCCATTTCTTCCGTTGCCAATTGTGCCGTTCGACTATTCAAGCCAACTCCTCCTTTTCGAAAAGGTAAATCCAAAAATTTATATAAATCAGCCTTATCATAGTTTCCAAGCAAACGATCACGAATTGCGTCACGCATTCGGTTAATTTGTCTTTCATCAAGTTTATGATAATGACTATAATAAGCTTTCTTCAAAAGATGGGTCACGATAGTTTTAGCTTTTTCATCATCCGTAATCTTATCATGTTGATTTTGAAGATTTTTTCGTTGTCGATATTTTTTGTAAATATAGCGCCCCATATCCAAGGTCACCTCAACCTCATCACTGATTTTCTTGGCCGTACGTTTATCAAAACCGACCCCACCGTTAGCAGAAGAACGATCCAAAATTGTCAAAAATTCGCTTTTAGAAATTGTACCCAACAATTTTCGTCGCATCGCATCTTCAAAAATTTCGGTTTCTTCCAAAGTTCTTGTGGTAATAAAATGATGCGTGAAAATCTTGGCCTTGTACGGCATAATCAAGATATTCATTTGCTCTGTCGTCAAATCACGATAGGTGCGCATAATATCTTTAATTTTTTCTGCAGCTGATTTTGGAATACCGCCCTTTTCTGGAATCTTTTCATGTTTATTATTAATCACTTCTTTGATAATCACGCCATCCTTCATATAAAATACCCGGTCTGCAAATTCTAATTGATCAGGGTTATGAGTAACCATCACTACGGTCTTTTTTTCTTTTTCACACAAATCAGACATCAGATGCATCACATTCTTCGCTGAAACTGAATCAAGATTACCAGTAGGTTCGTCGGCTAAAATTATTTCTGGATTATTCACAATTGAACGAGCGATACCAACCCGCTGTTGTTGACCACCAGACAGTTCAGTTGGAATTCTTTTGGCTTGTTTGGAAACTTCAAAACGCTCCAATAAAACTCTAACTTTTTTATTTCTTTCCCTGCGGCCAACATTAATAAACAATTGCGGTAAGGCCACATTATCTAGCACTGACAAGCTTTTTATTAAGTTATAAGACTGGTACACCACGCCAATTTTTTTACGATGATATATTGCAGATTCTTTTGGCGACATCTTCATTAAATTTTGTCCCAAAACGCTAATTTCGCCGCTATCAGGTGTCTCTAAGCCTGCCACAACGTTAAGCAAAGTTGTTTTCCCACAACCAGAAGGACCAAAAATCGCCACAAATTCTTCTGGATATATCTCAAAACTTACATTTACCAAAGCTCTAAATTCATTAGATTTTCCGGAATTATAAGTATAATTTAATTTTTTAGCGGTAATATTTGGTTTCATAATGGCTTGATTGATTTATTATTGTACTACAAAAAATACAATCAACTCAAAGTTATTGCTTTTTTATTATAGCATAATTTTTTATATAAAAAAAATCCGGAAAAGATCCGGATTTTTATATGAAGAAATATTTATTATGAACCTTCGTATTCGCGCATTGATAATTGAGCTTCAATCTGATTTACAGTTTCAATCACCACTGATACTACGATCAAGAGACTAGTACCGCCGATTGCAAGTGATTGCATACCGGTAAAATACTTCATTATCAAAGGCAGAACGGCAATTACACCTAGGAATAAAGCTCCAACTAAAATAATTTTATGTGTAGTATTTGCTAAGTAATCACTAGTGTGTTTACCTGGTCTAATTCCAGGAATAAAACCACCTTGCTTCTGTAAATTCTCAGCAATTTGGGTCGGATGAAAAATAACTTCAGTGTAAAAAAATGTAAAGGCAAATACCAAAATGAAATACGACAGTCCATAAACTAATTGATTTTGCATCGTAGTGATCGTCCATTCGGCCACTCTGGCTACCCAAGGGGTTTGCGCATGTACAAAAAATTGTGCCACCATTGAAGGGAAAAGAACCACTGAAATTGCAAAGATAATTGGAATAACTCCAGCCATATTTACCCGTAATGGCAGATGTGTACTTGAGCCACCATAAGTGCGATTACCTCTAATCTGCTTGGCATATTGCACCGGAATATTTCTTTGTCCTTCAGTAATAACCACCACACCAACAATTGTAATCAAGGCAATAACCACAAAACCAATCATTAGAAAAAGTTGTGAAGAATCGAAAGTTACTAAAGCTTGTTGTATAACTTGGGGTAACCCAGACACGATACCAGCAAAGATTAACAAAGAAATTCCATTACCGATTTTTTTCTCAGTAATCAATTCACCAATCCACATCAAGAACATTGTTCCAGCGGTAATAGTGATTATCATACTTACGTATTGCAATAAAGAAACATTTTCTAATATTTGCATCGATGATCGACGAAGCAAAGTAATCATACCGAAAGCCTGCATTGCTGCCAAAGGGACAGTCAACCAACGTGTCCAAGTATTAATTTTCGCTCGACCAGATTCCTCTTTTTGCATCTCTTCCAATTGTGGAACAATCATTCCTAAAAGTTGGAAAATAATTGAAGCCGTAATATATGGTCCAATTCCCATCATCACAATCGAGAAGTTTTTCATACTTCCACCTGAGAATACATTAAGCAAACCCAAAACTTGATTTGATGCAAAGTAATTTTGCAAAGCAGCTACATTAACGCCAGGGACAGGAATATGAGCAGCCAACCTGAATACGGTCAACATGGCTAGAACAAAGAAAATTTTATTTCTCAATTCTTTAATTTTCCAAATTTGAGCAAGTTTATCTAACATATTTTAAAGTATTATGAATGTATTTATTTTTTACCTTTCTTCGGTTTTACCGCTTTATTTGGAATAATAACAATTTTTGTAAAAGTTCCACCTAATTTTGCAATTTGCTCTTTAACGGTTTCGCTGGCTTTAATTTCCGTGAATTGTAAACCCTTTACAGTCAATTCACCTTTGCCAAGCAATTTAACACATAGTTCAGTGTTATCAATTAAACCTTTCTTCAAAAGAGTTTTTGGATTAACCGCTTCATTTTCTTTGAAGAATTTATTAATATCAATAATATTAATAACTTGATCTTTTGGTTTCAGAGATCTAAAGCCACGAGCTTTTGGAGTGCGAAGCAAAGTTTGTCTCATGCCCAAGCGTTTAAGGTTACTAACACCGGCTCGAGATTTTTGTCCTTTCAAACCTTTACCACTATAAGTACCGGTACCAGAAGCATTACCACGACCAATTCTTTTTCTTTGCTTGGTTGTGCCACTAGCTTTTTTAATTGTATGCAATGATAATGACATAGTATTTTAAGATTATCTAAAATTATTTTTTAACTTCTTTTTTAACAGTTTTTTTTACCACTGGTTTTGCGTCGACTTTCTTCGTCTCTACTTTTTCCACTGGCTTTATTTCTTCTGTTTTTACTTCAGTTACTGACTTAACTACTCTCTTTTCAACCTTTTTCAACAAATCCAAAGCCTCAATCGCACATTTAACCACATTAACTTTATTGCTGGTTCCTAAATTTTTACTAGTAATATTTTTAATACCAGCTAATTCTAAAACAATACGAGTTGCGCCACCGGCAATTGTACCTTTACCACGTCGAGCTGGTTTCAACAAAATTTTAGCCGCGCCTTTCTTGTGATAGATTTCATGAGGAATAGTATCGTTAACAGTAGTTACTTCAATCATGCATTTTTTAGCTTGATTAACTGCTTTGTTCACCGCAATTGTTACGTCGGCACCTTTCGCCAAGCCAACCCCAACTTTACCTTTCTTGTCACCAATCGCAACACAAGCTCGGAAGCTCATTCTTTTTCCACCGGCCATAACACGAGTAACTCGAGCAATGTCAACAATTTTTTGTTCAAATTCATCCTTTTCTTTTTCTGGTCTTCCACGGAAAGTCTTTTTTCCTTGGCCAAATTTCTTTTTCTCACCATAAACAGACTTAGCTACTGCGTTAGCAACATCTGTTCCGGTTTTTTTGCCTTCTACTTGTTGTTTTTTTTCTTCTGTCATATTTAAATTAGTTTATAGGTATTACCCCTTAACTCTATATTATTAAAACTTTAAACCACCTTCACGAGCACCATCCGCTGCGGCCTTAACTCGTCCATGATATTTATTTCCACCGCGATCAAAAACAACTAACTCAATCTTTTTATCCAAGGCTTTCTTGGCTAATAATTTACCAGCTTCAAATTCAACGCTAGATTCTTTAGCAACATCTTTAATCTCTCGACTATGAACACTAACAATTGTTTTTCCAGTTGCATCATCAATCAATTGCATGTAAACATTAACGTTTGATTTATAGAAACTTAATCTTGGTCGAGCTGCAGTTCCACTGATTTGGGTTCGAATCTTTGCTCGGCGTCGAATTTTTTTTAAAATTTTTAATTTTTCTTTATTCATAAAACTTGGTTTTAAATTTATTTATCACCTTTACCAGCAGTTTTTCCTTCTTTTCGTCTAACCACTTCATCAGAATATTTAATCCCTTTTCCTTTGTAAGGTTCTGGTTTTTTAATTTTTCTAATTTGTGCTGCCATTTCACCCACTAATTGTTTATCAAAACCTGAGATTGTGATTGCATTTCCTGCCACGACTCCAGTAATTCCGGTTGGCAAATCAAATACAACGGGATGAGAAAATCCTACAGTCAAAGTTAACTTTTGTCCTACAATTGCTGCTCGATAACCAACACCATTGATTTCAAGTTTTTTCTCAAAACCAGTTGACACTCCCACCACCATATTGTTAATTAAACTTCGATACAATCCCCAGTAAGCTTTTTCTTTTTTACTATCTTTATCTTTGATCGAAATAACAATTTGACCGTCTACAAGTTCAACTTTAACAACATCATTAAATACTTGCTTTAGTTCCCCTTTTGGTCCCTTAACAGTAATTAAATTATTTTCAATTTTTGCTTCAGTGCCAGCTGGCAAACTGATTGGTAACTTTCCTAGTCGTGACATATTAATAAATTTCACAAATAATTTCTCCTCCTAAACCTTGTTTTCTAGCTTCTTTGTTCGTCATTAGTCCACTAGAGGTTGAAATTATTGCGATTCCTAAATTATTTAAAACTTTTGGCAAGCTAACCTTGTTTGTATAAACGCGAAGTCCTGGCTTACTAATTCTCTTGATACTGGTAATATAAGGTTTCCCGCTTTTTTTGTATTTTAAAGCCAGCTTTAATTCATCAAAAGCATTCGATTCATTTTTTTTGCCGGACCCCTTAATAACTTCTACATCATTAACCCAGCCCTCTTTCTTAAGAATCTTTGCAACTTCAAACTTCATTTTGCTCATTGGCATAATGACGTCGGGCTTCTTGATTGCTGAAGCATTTCTTATTCTTGTAAGCATGTCTGCAATAGGATCTGTCATATTATATTATTTATTTTATTACAAAATTTTATTAATTATTATTTAAACTACCAACTAGCTCTAGTCACACCTGGTAAATCACCATTTTCCGCCAATTCTCGGAAACAAATCCGACATAAATCAAAATCGCGCATATAACTTCGGTTTCTACCACAACGCCAACATCTTCTCACAATGCGTGTAGAAAATTTAGGTGTTCTTTTTGCTTTAGCTAATAATGCTTTTCTAGCCATATTTATAATTATTAATTACTTATTTTTTCTCGTCTTTCTTAAAAGGAAAGCCCATTAGTTTAAATAACTCAAATCCTTGTTCGTAGGTCTTGGCTGTAGTTGGCATACAAATTTCTAAACCAAACATATTATCAACTTCATCGGCCTTGATTTCCGGAAAAGCTAAATTATCTTTAAATCCAATCGTCATATTTCCTACTTTGTCAATTCCTTTTACGGTAATTCCTCGGAAATCTCGAACACGGGGGAAGGTAACATTAATTAATTTATCTAGAAAATCATTCATTCTTGCGCCGCGCAATGTTACACAAGCACCGATGGTCATACCTTCACGAATTTTGAAAGATGAAATTGACTTCTTCGCTTTAGTTAAGACTGGTTTTTGTCCAGCAATTCTTCCTAACGCATTAGCCACGGCTTCAATATAAGCCTTCTCTTTTGCATGACGACCGAAACCTACATTAATTACCACCTTTTGAACTTTTGGAATTTCAAAAACATTTTTGAATCCAAATTTTTCCTTCAAAGCGGGAGCGATTTCTTTTTTGTATTTTTCTTGTAGTTTCATATTTAATCAATTACTTGTTTACATTTTTTGCACTCTCTGAACTTCTTGGTCTTTCCGTTCGCATCCTTCTGAATACTATAACCTACTCGAGCTGGTTTACCACATTTTGGACAATTCAATGCAATATTTGACATATTAATCGGAGCAGGAAATTCGATTCTTTGTCCTTTTTCACCCTGTCGGCTTGGTCGCATATGTTTAATTAGAAGGTTTAAACCTTCGATGCTAGCTCTTTCGCGAGTTGGAAAAACTTGCAAAACCTTTCCGGTTTTACCCTTGTCTTTTCCTGCTAAGATTGTCACCTTATCACCTTTTTTAATTTTCATAACTATTATTTAAAAACTTTTTTGATTATTAAAATGTATAACTTACAATACTTCTGGAGCCAAACTGGCAATCTTGAAAAATCCAGCTTTTCTCACTTCACGAGCAATCGGGCCAAAAATACGAGTGCCTTTCGGTTCTTTCTTTTCTTTATCGATGATAACACAAGCATTTTCATCAAATCGTAAATACGATCCATCCTCTCTTCTGATTTCTTTCTTGGTTCGCACCAAAACTGCTCGCACTACATCACCTTTTTTGATTGGCATGTGTGGAGTGGCTTCTTTAACGGCAGCCGTAAACACTTCGCCGATTCTGGTGTATCGTTTTTTGTAACCACCCAAAACTCTAATACATTGCACAGTTTTTGCGCCTGAATTGTCAGCTACTTTTAATCTTGATTCTACTTGTATCATATATTTAAATAAACTTTATTTGTTATCCTTATTTGGAATATACCACGCGCCATTTTTTATCTTTACTCAATGGTCGACATTCTACAAAAGTTACTTTATCACCTTCTTTGAACTGATTTTTTTCATCATGAACTTTGTATTTTTTGCTCACGCCATATCGTTTTCCGATTTTATGAGCAATCTTAACTCGTTCCACTCGAACACTAATCGTCTTATCCATTTTATCACTCACCACCACACCATTAAAACTCTTGCGGATAATCGCCTTTGTTTCTTTGATATTTTCTTCAGTTTTTTTCACTTTTTTATCTGTCATATTTTTTAAACAAATGTAAACCTATTATTTAGTTTCTTCTTTAGTTTCAACATTTTCGGCACTAACTGTTTCAGTTTCTGGCTTACTATTTTCTTTTTTATTATTAAGCAATGTTAATACTTGAGCGATAGTTTTTTTCAAACCACGAATTTCTCTTACGTCTTTCAATTGCTTGTTAGCATCCTTGAAACGTAATTCTCTTAACTTGTCTCGAGAATCAGCTAAAAACTTATGTAAATCGCCAACTTTTTTATTTTTTAATTCTTTAATATCCATATAATGTATTTATTTTGTAATAAACTTACATTTAACTGGCAATTTATGAGCTGCCTTTACCATTGCTTCCTTGGCTTTGTCTTCCGGAATTCCATCCATTTCAAACATAATCATCCCTGGTTTTACAACGGCTACATAGTGATCCAAAGAACCTTTTCCTTTACCCATTGGGATTTCACCACCTTTTTTAGTAACTGGTTTATCAGGAAAAATTCTAATCCATACTTTGCCACCACGTTTTGTGTATCTAGTCATTACTCTTCGAGCAGCCTCAATTTGTCGGCTAGTTACCCAATGCGCATCAACTGTCTTCAAGCCAAAACTCCCAAAGCTAATATCAACCTTTCTGGTAGCTTTACCACCCCGGCTGCCCTTGTGAGACTTTCTGTATTTTGTTTTCTTTGGCATTAACATATATAAATCCTTTTAATTTCTAATATTTACTAATTATTATTTATTTCTTATTTGCAAATACTTCTGTCTTTTTTTCAACGGTTTCGAATTTGTTTCCTTTGTAGATCCAAACTTTGATACCAATTGCACCGTAGGTTGTATGAGCAACACCACGAGCGTAATCAATGTCGGCGCGTAATGTGTGTAGGGGTAATTTACCGCTAGTCAACATTTCACTTCGAGCAATTTCCGCACCATTTAAACGTCCGCTGATAATAATTTTTACTCCCATTCCGCCAGCTCTTTCAACTCGTCCGATAGTTTGTTTCATAACTTTTCGGAAAGGCATTCGTTTTTCAATATCAATAATAATTGATTGAACATTGATTTGTGAACTTAAGTTTGGTCGATCAACTTCGAAAATATTAAGTTTAATATCTTCTAGTCTAATTCCGGCTGGTTTTGATAAAAATTTTACGTGCAATGATTTTTTCAAATCATCAACACCACTTCCACCTCGTCCGATAATAATACCTGGCTTAGCGGTGAAAATTCCAATGGTAATTTTCTTAGCACTTCTTTCAATTTCAACTCGGTCAACTCCAGCTTCTTGTAATTTTTTTAATAAAAATCTTCTGATACTTACATCTTGTTGTACGTTGCGAGCATAATCTTTACCAGAACTATACCACTTTGAAGGCCATGTTCTGATAATTCCCATTCGAAATATTTTTGGATTAATCTTTTTTCCCATAAATATAAAAATAATTTTTATTAACCTGATTTTCGTCTAAACATCTTTTTACCGAAAGCTTTAGTACTTGCGCCTTCAATCTTTGTATGTTTACCTTTTCCTTTGTTATCAATAATGTTTTTACCGATTTCTTCTTCGCTGACTTCTACTTCTTTTTCCGTGCTCTTATTCTTGATGCCTTCGTCTTCTACTGGTTTTGCGCCCAATTTGATAGGAGCCGCAATTTTAGTTTTCTTCACTTTCAATTCTCCGCTATCAACTAATTCCCCTAACACCAAATTGATATGACTGGTTCGCTTTCTAATCGGACAAGCTCTACCTCGAGCTCTCGGTTGCCAACGTTTCATGGTTGGGCCTTCATCAACTCTGATTTCTTTAACGAATAAATTGTCTTCTTTAAGTTCAAAATTATTCAAAGCATTTGCGATTGCTGATTTTACCAATTTCTCAACTGAACCTGTCGCTTTTTTATTCACGAAAGTTAATTGATTCAATGCTTGATCAACTCTCATTCCTCGAATAACGTCAACTACCAATCGTACTTTTCGAGGTGATGCTTTAATATGTTTTGCTTTTGCCTTAATTTCCATATTAACTATTTAATAAATCTGAATTATTATTTTCCTTTAGTTTTTGCCATTTTACCACCATGGCTAACAAATCGTCTGGTGTGAGCAAATTCGCCCAACTTGTGTCCAACCATATTTTCCACTACGTATACCGGTTCATGACGACGTCCATTGTGCACCCCCAAAGTAAATCCAACCATTTCTGGTGTAACCGTACATGAACGGTCCCATACCTTGATAACAGTTTTATCATTTGGCTTTAACTCTTTGATTTTTTTGAGCAACCGTTCATTAACGTACGGTCCCTTTTTTAAGCTTCTTGTCATATATTATAATATATAAATTATCTTCTTTCACCTTTCTTCTTTCGTCTTTGTAAAATAAATTTAGTTGTTCCTTTCTTTTTCTTTCTAGTCTTTACGCCAAGTGCTGGTTTGCCCCATGGAGTCTTCGGATGTTTCAAACCGATTGATTGGTTTCCTTCACCACCTCCGTGTGGATGATCAACTGGATTCATCGCAGTTCCACGAACAGTTGGACGAATACCCATATGTCTGGTTCGGCCAGCGCTTCCCAATTTGATATGTCTTTTATCAGGATTACTTGATTGACCAACGGTACACA
>Ga0315272_10001541_pt1 | contig 11409 bp, 9 predicted proteins | sample C3_middle_MG_FD_203918 | JGI IMG/M metagenome (GOLD analysis project Ga0315272, IMG submission 203918) | Sediment microbial communities from Yellowstone Lake, YNP, Wyoming, USA - C3_middle | ecosystem: Environmental > Aquatic > Freshwater > Lake > Sediment | place: USA: Wyoming | collected...
CCCTTTTAATCCCAAGGTCGTTGGTTCGATCCCAACGCGGCCCACCACTCACGCCCTTTGGCTCCGCGACCCCGGGAGCATCCCTTGAAGATCGAGACCATCACACTCAGCATCGACGCCTACCACGAGGATCCGGTGTCCATCGAACTGGAGCTCGGTAAAGTGATCGGGAGCATTCAGGCCGCGCTGGCGGCGGTCGGGCACGACCCTGCGGAGTCCTCGTTCAACCTGGCGTTCAACCTGGTCGACCCCGACGACGATGTCGGCCAGTCGCGCTACGAGATGTACCGCATCCGCATGCAGCTCGGGCAGATCGAGGCCGTACTCGACGACGAGGACGAAGAGCTGACGCCCGAAGACCGCAAGGCGCGTCGGGCGATGCTCCTGGCCCACAAGAGGAAGCTCGAGCAGGAGCTCCACGAACTCGAAGAACGGGACGACGTCACCCAGAAGAACCCCTGGGAGTAGGCCGCCGTCTACGACCTGAGCTGGAAGCCCCGATCGACGAGACGTCGGCTCGCGGCGGCCGCGAGTGAGGAGGTGCATCGTGTCTCGTCGACGTCGTTTCACAGCAGGGGTGCTGGCCATCTCGCTCGCCGTCTCGATCCTGGCGCTGGTGCTGGCCGCCTGCGCCTCCGACTCGACCGGTTCTGCCTCTCCCGGCGTGGCCACCGCTGAAGCCTCGCCGTCAGCCGCAGCCGGCAAAGACGTCAAGACGATCTACGTGGCCGGCGGGTGCTTCTGGGGCCTGGAGAAGTACATCGGCCTCGTGCACGGCGTGGTCGCCACCGAGGTCGGGTACGCGAACGGCGCCAACGCCTCCGCCACCTACGGAGACGGCAGCGGATACGCGGAGGCCGTGAAGGTCGTGTACGACCCGAAGGTGGCGCCGTTGCCGTTCCTGCTCGGCCTGTTCTACGACGCGATCGAGCCCACGTCCGTGGACCGGCAGGGCAACGACTACGGCACCGAGTACCGCACCGGCATCTACTACACGGACCCCGCCGACAAAGCCGTGATCGACAAGTCGCTGGCGCGACTGCAGAAGGACTACACGGAGCCCATCGCGGTCGAGAGCGGTCCGCTCACCAACTACACCGCCGCCGAGGACTATCACCAGGACTACCTGGAGAAGAACCCCGGCGGCTACTGCCACATCGCGCAGAAGCTCTTCGACGCGGCGGCGGCGGCCCGCCCCGACTGAGCTCGCGCTACCAGATGCGTGCCCGCGTCTCCTCGCCGTGCGCCATGGGTGATCCTTCCGGGACCCCGAACGCCGCCGCGAACGCCGGCAGGTTGGAGAGCGGGTTGTTCACGCGCGCCCGCGCGGGCGAGTGCGGGTCCGTCTTGACGATCAGGTGCAGGTACTCGTCCGTGTAGCTCGTGCGCCACACGGTCGCCCACGAGAGGAAGAACCGCTCCTCGGGGGTGAGGCCGTCGATGGGCGCGGACGGCTCGCCGGCGGCGAGGGCCTCGAGCAGGGCGTCGTGGGCGATCTTCAGGCCACCCAGGTCGGCGATGTTCTCGCCCAGCGTGAGCCGGCCGTTCACCTGCAGGCCGTCCAGGACCTCGTAGGCGTCGAACTGGTCGACGAGCACCTCGGCGCGCCGCGTGAACTCGGCGCGGTCCTCCTCGGTCCACCAGTCGCGCAGCTGGCCGTGCGCGTCGAAGTGGCTGCCCTGGTCGTCGAACCCGTGCGTGATCTCGTGCCCGATGACCGCGCCGATGGCGCCGTAGTTCACGGCGTCGTCGGCGTCCGCGTAAAAGAACGGCGGCTGCAGGATACCGGCCGGGAAGACGATCTCGTTGAGCAGCGGGTGGTAGTAGGCGTTGACCACGTGGGCCGGCATGGCCCACTCGCCCTTGTCGACGGGCTCGTCCAGCCGGCTCATCTGCCGCGCGAACTCGAAGGTCTCGCAGCGCATCCGGTTCTCGACGTAGGACCCGCGGTCGATGACGAGACCGGTGTAGTCTCGCCACTCGTCCGGAAAGCCGATCTTGTAGTGGAACCCGGCGAGCTTGCGCAGAGCCTCGTCCCGGGTGGCGTCCGTCATCCACCCGGCGTCCCGGATCGCACGCCCCATCGCCGACAGCAGATGGTCGACCATCTCCTCGCAGCGCTTCTTGGCCTCCCCCGAGAACGCCGCGTCGACGTAGAGCTGCGCCACCAGTTCACCGATGTCCGCGGACGCGGCGTTGAGCACGCGCTTCCAGCGCGGCTGCATCTCCTTCTGCCCGCCGAGTGTGTGGCCATAGAAGTCGAACGCCGCGAGCTCGAACGCAGGTGAGAGCGCCGACGCGAACGGCCTGATCACGTGCCAGCGGAGGTAGTCCCGCAGCGTCTCCATGGGCGTCTCTGCGAGGGTGGCGTCCAGCGCGCGGAAGAAGCCGGGGTTGTCCACGCTGACCGTCGCCGACGTGACGCCGAGGTCCGCCACGTAGCCGCTCAGGCCGAACGCCGGCATGAGCTCGTCCAGCTCGGCGACGCCGAAGCGGTTCATGGTGAGCTGCACGTCGCGCATCTGCGCGGCGGTGTAGGACGCCTCGGCCAGGCGCGTCTCGAAGGCGAGGATGCGCCCGGCGGCCTCCTGCGCCCGCTCCTCGGTCTCGCCGAGGTTGCCGAGCTGCCTGGCGACGTGGGCGACGTACTGACCGCGCAGCGTCGCCGACTGCTCGTCGTCGCGCGTGTAGTAGTCGCGCTCGGGCAGTCCCAGGCCGCCCTGCCCGACGTAGACGAGGTAGGCGTCCGAGTCCTCGAAGTCCGGCGCGATGCCGAGCGAGTGCAGCGGAGCCGGACCGCGGCGCTGCAGGTCGTGCACGATGTCGCGCACGTCGGCGACGGACTCGGCGGCCGCGATGCTCGCCAGGTACGGCTCGAGCGGCGCCACGCCGGCGGCGGCGATCGCCTGCTCGTCCATCGCCGCCGCGAAGTAGTCGCCCACCATCTGGCCGGCGGACCCGCGCGGGTCGCTCCACGCCGCCGCGTCCTCGAGCAACTGGTGCAGCACGTCCTGGTTGCGCGCGTGGACGATCTGCGGCGGGCCCCAGGCGCCGTACTCGGACGGGACGGGGTTGGCGTCCAGCCAGCCCCCGTTCACGTGCCGGTAGAAGTCGTCGGACGCGGCTGTGCCGGGGTCGAAGAGCGCGGCGTCGATAGCGCGCGGTGGTTCGTTCATGGGGGTCTCCCGCCTGGGTGGTCAGTGGTTCGCAGTCTGCTAGTACCCGTTCGCGACCCGTGGGCGTCATGCGGAGCGTCGGGGCAGTCTTCGTCCGGCTCGCTGGAAACGTCAACGGCCCGGGTGCGGGTGACGCACCGACAGGGTACGTTCGGGCGGAGTCGTCTTGCAGTATCTCGTCCGTCAATCGCAGGTGCAGCCGCTGGTCCGCCGGCTGCGGGTGTTCCCCCGCCGCTTCTGGCTGCTGGTCGGCGGCACCCTCCTCTACCTCATCGCGATCAGCTTCGCGTTCCCGTACACGCCGCTGCTGCTGCAGCGCCGCCTGGGGGCCTCGACCGCCGTCATCGGACTGATCATGGGCGGCAGCGCTCTGGTGGGGCTGCCGCTCCAGCCCTTCGCCGGCAGCCTCAGCGACCGCTACGGCCGGCGCGCCGTCATGATGGGCTGCGCGCTGTGCGAGGCGGTCGCCTACGGCGGCCTCGGGTTCGTCCACGGCTTCTGGCCGATCTGCATCCTGATGGTGGTGGACCGCGGCATCGGCTGGCCGCTCTACCTGACCGCGAGCAACGCCATGACCGCCGACCTGCTGCGCCCGCACCTGCGCGCCGAGGGCTACAGCCTCGTGAGGCTGATGATCGGCGCCGGCTACGTGATCGGGCCGGCGCTGGCGGCGGTCGTCCTGGCGCTGGGCGCGCCGCTCGCCGCCCTCTTCCTGGTCGCCGGCGGCGGCTGCCTGCTCTACCTGGCCTTCGTGGTGCTGATGCTCAAGGAGACGCATCCCCACCGCACGCGTCGGCGGCCCGAGAACGAGATCAGCGAGGGGCCCATGCCCTTCGGGGCGCTCAGCCTGTTCACGCGGTCCGGCCGCCTGCACGCGCGCGAGCGGCGCCGGGCGCGCGCCGGGCGCGGCTGGGGCCGCGTGCTGCACGACCGGCGCTTCATCCTCTTCTCCATCATCTCCCTGCTGCCGCTGTTCATCTTCGGCCAGATCTACACGACCTATCCCGTCCTGCTCACCAACTACCTCCACATGCCCGAGGCGACCTGGGGCCTGCTGGTCTCGGTGATCGGCCTGGTGATGGTGCTGGCGCAGTACCCGGCGGTGCGCGCCGTGCGCCGTCTGGACCCACTGCATGCGGTGGCCATCGCGAGCCTTCTGTACGGACTGGGCATGGGCCTCGCCGCGTTCGTGCCGCTCGGCTGGCCGCTGGTGGCCACCGTCGGCGTGCTCGCGGTGGCCATGGCGCTCTTCTCACCGCTGGCGACGGCGGCCGTCTCGCACATGGCCACGCCCGAGATCCGCGGAAGCTACATGGGCACGTGGACCCTGGTGTGGACCGGAGGCGGCAGCGCGCTGGCGCCGCTGCTGGGAGGGCTGGCACTGGCGGCGCTGGGGCCGCAGGTCATGTGCGCCGCCTTCATCGCGATCGGCGCCGGCGGAGCCGTGCTGTACTCCATCCTGCGCGCCAAGGGGCCGGCGCCGGTGGCGTGCGACGCCGCGGTCGCCAGCGAGCACGCCGAGGAGTGCGCCGAGCGCGCCCGGACCCACCGCGAGACGGCGCCGGCGAACTGACGCCGGCCGGCGCCTTGCGGCGCCTTGCGACGGGCCGGGGCGGGAGGCGCAGCCGCCGCCCGCCCCGACCGGATCGCCGGTGCTCGTTCAGGCCGCCGCAGCCGTCACTGGACGGTGAACGAGAACGGGAACTCGGTGACTCCGGCGCGGATCATGAACGGCTTGTGCTGGTCCGGGTAGTAGCCCGTCATGAGGTCCGTGGTCGTGTGCGCGAACTTCTGGTACATCACGCCGGTGTAGGTCCCCGCTTTGGGCGCGCCGACCGGCGCCCACCAATCCCTCGACCACGCCTTGGCGCCGATCTTGGCATTGAAGGCCGGGTAGTCGCCGGGAGCTACGGAGTCGTCGATGTACATGGGTGTCCAGTAGGCCTTGCCGATGGCGTAGCTCGGGACGACGGCGACGCCGCCGACTGTCGCCTTGTACAGCAGCGTGTCCGGGATGTTCTTGATGAGACCCTTGGTGAAGCCGATCCAGCTGCCGACCAGGTAGACGTCCGTGCCGGCGGGGATAGGTGTGCCGGGGTCGTGGAAGGCGATCATCTGACCGCCCGCCGTGTCGACCCAGCTGCCGCCGTCGAACGGGAACACATAGGCGCCGTCCTGTGGCGCCGTGGAGAAGGCGATGGCCGGCCCCGCCACCGCGAACGCGACGATCACCGCCAGGACCGCCACCACTCCGATTCTCTTCATGGCTCCCCCTCTCTCGTCACGGGCGCGAACGCGCCCCTCCCCTGCGACTTCTACAGGACGGGAGAAGGGACACGCCTCACCCCGAGCGGGTGATTCCTGTTCCGGACGCGCCGACGATGCAGCGCGGCTCAGCTCTGCTTGCGGCGCGCGCGGTACTCCCGTGACTTGTGCCGCGCGCCGCACACCTCCATGGAGCACCAGTGGCCGGAGCGGTTCTTGCGGCGGCGCACGCCAGGCAGGTCCGTGGGGCAAGGCCGCGGCGGCATCACGGCGACGGACAGGACCGGTGAGGAAGATGACGACGGACGCACGCAACGCATGGCGCCGGATCGGCCACGCCGCGCGGACGCTGGGTGACGTGGTCGCGACGCAGGGTGGCGCGGCCCCGGACAGAGCGGTTCGACTGGCGGGCCTGCGGCGCGAGCACCCCTGAGTGACGAGCCGCTGACGGCGCAGCAGGCGTCACCTCAGCGCGTCGCGGCCGGCAGGCCGGCGCAAGGACGACGGGAACGGGGCGGATTCTCTTCGGGAGCCGCCCCGTTCCCGTGCCTGTATAATCCCCCGGCGGCATCTTCGTGCCCCCATCGTCTAGCGGCCTAGGACACCGGCCTTTCAAGCCGGCAGCACGGATTCGAATTCCGTTGGGGGCACCACTCTATTACCTGCAAAACGTGACTTTCTTACCGCCCGCCGTTCCGGCGTCGAGCCTGCCCTGGTGCCTCTTCTCAGTCTCGGCGGTACGGACGCCGCGAAACCGAGGACCGGTCATTGTGGCCTTTGTCGGCGGTCAGTTGTGGCGCGGCACCCGGCGCGTCGGCGGCGCCGTATGTGTGTCCCCGGAGGGGCTGGCGAGCTGACGCTCAAGGGCCGTGAAGGTACGAATCACCTCAGGCGCCTCAAAGGCGCGGTTGCGCCTGCCCACGGTGGTCTGGGAGAGGACCTTGGCCTCCGCAAGACGCGCGATAGCCTGGTTGGTCGCTTGGGCGCTGCGCCCGATCTGCTCGGCGGCGCTGTGGACCGTCAGGATCGGAGTGCCGGGTAGGCGGCGAAGGAGCAGGTCGGCGGTCGAGTCGGCGCGCACGCGGCCGAGACGCTCGCGCCAGGTGACCTCGAGCAGTTGGATCCGTTCCTCAAAAGCGTCAGCGTCGGCGACAGCGCGTTTGGTGGCCGCGGCGAAGAGCCCAACCCAGCGGTCCAGGCCCTCCCGGGCGACGCGTGAGAACGCCGCTCCCCGGTACCGCGTCCCGGTTAGTGCATCGACATACTCCTGAGCCCAGGTCGCCAAGATCAGAGAGATCGGCGGCAGGACCCGCGAGACCACTCCCCTACGCCGCATGATCAGGTGGATCAGCGCGCGTCCCACGCGCCCGTTGCCATCCACAAAAGGGTGGATGGTCTCGAACTGAGCGTGAGCAATCGCTGCCTGGGCGACGGCGGGCAGCAAGTCGTCGTTGCAGAAGTCGCACAGGTCGCCGACCAGGCTGGGGACCGACTCCGGTGGTGGCGGCACGTACTCGGCCGAGCAGGGGCTGAAGGAAGAGCCGCCGACCCAGTTCTGTTCGCCGCGCAGCTTTCCGCCGTGCGTCTCAAGTCGTGTGCCGAGCAGCAGGCGTCGGTGGATCTCGAGGAGCAGATCGACCGACAGGACGTCGCCTGCTCCGACGCTCTCGATCGCGAAGACCATGGCGTCGATGTTCCCGAGGACTTCGGCCGCGGTCACGTCGCGAGCCGGTGCGCCCAGCTTGCGCTCAGCGTCGGCGTGGAGCAGGCGTCGGGCGCCGATCTCGAGTCCCTCGATGCGTGAGGAGGCGACCGATTCCATTCGCAGCAGCAGGCGCGCGAGGGCCTCGCTGTCAGCCAGAGCTTCGTCCTCGAGGCCGAAACGCACCAAGGCGGCTTCGGCTTCGCTGACGTCGGCCGCGACCCGCCCATCGAGCACGACCTCGCGGTCGATCAGAGGATCGGGCAGATAAGCCTCGTAGTCACAGGAGCGACGGTCCTTGCGCGGCAGACCAGAGCCCGCGTCGCTGACCCAGTGGCGCTTGATGACCTTGGCCACATCCACTCCTTAATCAAGGTTACGGAATAACCTTGATTATGATGCCACGCTAGTCAAGCTTATGGGACTTGGGCGCAGGCTCGGATGGATCCGGTCCCGACTGGCCCGTGCCGGCCTGATGCGGCTCTGAGCTGCGCCGCTGGCTGGAGGCCGGAGCGGCCAGTTCACCAAGCGCGCTTGGTGCCTCGTCTGGTGCCTGTTCCACAGGCTCGCCCTCGCGGAAGAATCACAGCATTCCACGCCCACGGATTCGAAGTCCGCTAGGGGCACCCCTTGACTTCCAGGTATTTTGTCTCTTGACGCCCGCGACACGGGCTGGCGATGAGCGGGGAGCCGGGGCATCGGGTGGTCGATTGGACGTGGGAGGCGAAAGCGGGCGAGGAGTACGGTGAGGGGCGGGTGATGGTGCCGAAATCGATTGAAGTCGCAGACGATTCCGGCTGCAGTTCGCTGGTCATGCGGAGCGTCGACATGTATGCCCGGCCGGTCTGCGTCGCTCTGGAGTCCGCGTAAGTCGCTAACGAGGTCGTTCCTCAGGCCGTGGTCTTCGCGGTAAGCCGACGCCGACCCTCCTCGAAGGCCGCCTCGGTCGAGCGATAGACCAGGCTGCGGGCCGGGAAGATACTGTGCTGCCCCAGCAGTTCCGCGATGCCCGTGCGCTCCAGCTGGTCGGCCATGTCGTGGCCCACGCCGGCGAGGAGGAGCGCCCCGCCGCCCTGCTGCAGGTCGGTCGCGTAGCGCCGGAAGAGGCCGATCGCGCTGCTCCCGACCTCGCCGCGGCCGCGCAGACGCAGCACCAGGACCGCTCCCTCGGCAGCGCCCACGTCCGGCAGCTTGTCGGCGATCACGTCGGCCGCCGCGTAGAAGATGCTCCCGTAGATGTCCAGGACGGTGACTTCGCCGTCGGGAACGCGCTCGGGCGGATCCTCCTCGCTGAACCGCCCCTCCCCTTGGCGGACCAGCCGGCGCACTTTGACGTCGAGCGATGCGCTCGAGATGTACTGGATGGTGGAGATCGCAACGCCCACCAGCACCGCGTACTGGATCGGCAGCATGAGAGTGAGCACCAGGGTAGTCAGCATGATGACCCGCGCCGCCCAGTTGGTCCGCCACACCTCGAGGAAGGCGGCGGGCTTGAGCGACCCCACGGCTGCAACGATGAGCAGAGCCGCCACGGTCGCCATCGGCACCTTCTCGATGGCGCTGCCGAAGAGCAGCAGCACGACGGCGACGATCACGCCCGCGTACACGTTCGCCCAGCGCGAGCGGGCGCCTGAGCTGACGTTGAGTGCCGAGGCGGAGACGGACCCTCCGATGGGCATGCCCTGGAAGAAGCTCACGGCTGCGTTGGCGACGCCCTGGGCGGCGAAGTCGCGTGAGTCGTCACCGTACCCGCCGCCGGGGTTGGGTACGCTCTTGCTGACCCCGGCGCCCTGGATCAGGCCGATCGCGGCGATCGCGATCGCCGGGATGATGAGATCCACCGCCTTGGAGAAGTCGGGGACCTGGAACTCGGGCAGCCCCGACGGGATGGCGGCGACGTCACTGACCAGCTGCACGCCCAGTCCGAACAGAGCTACTCCGACGGTCACGACGGCGAACGCCAGCACCATGGCGAACTTGCTCACGGGCGTGCGCCCGAGCAGGAGGATCAGCCCTATGGTCACCAGTCCCACGGCCAGTGTCGTCCACGAGACCTCGTCGAAGTGCAGGACGAGGTCCACCGTCTTGGCCACCTTGTTGGAGTACTCGCTGCTGTAGCCGGTGAGGTCGCCGAGCTGGCCCAGGATGATAAGGATGCACACTCCGGTGATGAACCCGACCATCACGCTGTTGGAGACGAACTTGGTGATCCAGCCGAGCTTGAGGAGACCGAGCGCAAGCTGGATGAGCCCGACCATCAGGGTGAGCATGATGAGCACGCCCGTGCGCTCGTCTGCGCCCGTCTTGCCCACGGCGTCGCCCACGGCGAGGGCGATCGCGCCCGTGGTCGTGACGGTCATGAACACGGAGCCGGCGAACAGAGCGCCGATCGGCGTGCCGATGACCAGCGTGTTGAGCCCGTTGACGGGCTTGACGGCGGCGAGGATCGCCGAGGCCATGGCGTCGGGGATCTGCACGAGGCCCGTGGTCAGACCGGCGATGAGGTCGTTCTTGACGTCCCTGCCCTTCGGCAGGCTGAGGGGGGACTTCATCGTGACTCCGTGTCCTTGCCGCTGCGCAGGCGCAGGAGCTCGGCGGCCGACAGGTGACGGCGCTGGCGCGGCATCGTCGCCGGCGTCGCCTCGACCGCGGCAGGGTGTGCCTCCGCGTGCGCTTCGTACCAGCGGTGATAGGTGCGCACGAACGGCACTGATGTGAGGCCGTGCAAGAGCACACTCAGCGCCACGGTCACGACCACGGTCGCGAGCAGCGTCTCTCCTTCCGGCACGCCTCTCTCCAGCACAAGGAGCGCGAACACCACCGAGGCGAGCCCCCGCGGGCCGAACCAGCCGATGAAGGCTATCGTGGGCCGCCGGACGCCCTTGCCCAGCAGGGCGAGTGCGACCGGGACCATGCGCACGATCGTGAGGCTGAGCACGGCGTACAGGACGACCTGCCAGGTGACGTTAGGAGCCACGAGGCCGAGCGCCAAGGCTCCGAACCCTATCCAGGTTACAGCGGCGAGCACCCCTCCCGTCTCCTCCGTGAACAGGGTGACAGAGGTACCGGGCAGGCCCGAGACGGCCGCAAAAACCATGCCGCCGACGAACGCGGCGATGAACCCGCTGCCGCCGAGCGTGAGCGCCAGGGCGTAGGCAAGCAGGGCGGCGGCCAGCGGGACGATCTGCCGCCACTCGCTGCCGATCCAGCCGCGCCTGTCCGCGATTCGGAAAACGAACGCGCCCAGCAGGCCGGCGACGATGCCCGCCAGCAGTCCCCAGCCGATCTGTTCGGCGGCGTTGCTCACCACGGCCCAGGTGATGCCGGTGGTGAGCTCCGCGTTGGCGAGATCCAGGGCTACGAGGAAGAAGGGCACGGCGAGCCCGTCGTTGAGCCCGCTTTCCACGTCGAGCGCCTGTCGCACGCGGGCGGGAACGGTCGTGTCTGTGACGACCTTCTGGCCCAGGGCGGCGTCGGTCGAGCACAGCATCGTCGAGAGCAGGAAGACCGAGGCCAGCGCCATGCCGGGAAACAGGAGGATCCCGACGCCGGTGCCGGCGAGCAGCGTGAGCGGCAGCCCGATGAGGAGCAGACGGGTCGGCCAGGAGAGCTCGTGACGCAGTGCCCGCAGGTCCAGCCGGGCCGCGTCGCTGAAGAGGAGCAGGACGAGCGCCACCTCGGCGACGCGCTCGGCGACGACGCTCTCCAGGGAGACGTCCAGTAGGCCGAGCACCGAGGTCCCGACGATGAACCCCGCGCCCGTGAAGACCATCGCCGACGTGATGCCGCGCCGGTCCAGGGGGCGTGAGACGGCGCCCCAGAGGATGATGATGGTGACGATCGTCGCGAGCTCGACCATGCTGCGGCACCCGTCTATGGGGTGAACAGGGCGTTGTCCTCCCCGATCTCCTCAGCGATCAGCGCATTGAGTTTCTGGTTCATGGCCGACAGGAGTTCTTCGCTGTACTTGGGATTGGCCGGGTCGGCCAGGTTGTCCATCTCCTCGGGATCCAGCGACAGATCGTAGAGAGCGACGTCGTTGCCGGCCAGCAACTGCTCGACCGATGTCGGCAGGTTGTAGCCACCCAAGCCGAAGTAGCGGACCAGCTTGTAGCGACCATCGAAGACGCAGCGGAACAGCTCTCGCTTCTCGAGGTCCGGCACGCCGATCTCATCCAGCATGCCCTTGAACGCGTCCATACCGCGATGGAACTCCAGACCGGCCTTCGCTGCGGCTGCGTCGAACACCCTGACCGCGTTGCGGGC
>Ga0315272_10001542_pt1 | contig 11397 bp, 9 predicted proteins | sample C3_middle_MG_FD_203918 | JGI IMG/M metagenome (GOLD analysis project Ga0315272, IMG submission 203918) | Sediment microbial communities from Yellowstone Lake, YNP, Wyoming, USA - C3_middle | ecosystem: Environmental > Aquatic > Freshwater > Lake > Sediment | place: USA: Wyoming | collected...
CGCCACCACGTTGGCCGCGATCATGATCTCCACGTGCTGCACCATGCCAACCGCGGTGATCACCGAGTCCACCGAGAAGACGATGTCCACCACCATGATCTGCGCCACCACGGCCAGCAGCGCCGTTTTCACCTTCGCCGTGCGCTCGTGCTCCACGCCCTCGAGCTTGGAGTGGATCTCGAATGTCGCCTTGCCGATCAGGAAGAGCCCGCCGACGATCAGGATCAGGTCGCGCCCGCTGATCTCCCGGCCCAGCGCCGTGAACAGGTTGCCGGTGAGCCCCATGATCCACGTGATGCTCAGCAGGAACGCGATGCGCGTGAACAGCGCCCCCACCAGGCCCAGCCGGCGCGCCTTCGGCTGTTCCGCCGTGGGCAGCTTCCCCGCAAGGATGGCGATGAAGATGATGTTGTCGATGCCAAGCACGAGCTCGAGCGCCGTGAGCGTCAGGAGCCCGATCCACACGTTCGGGTCGGCGAGCCAGGACAGCATGGTGTCGAAAGGTGAGGGGAGGGGGATCAGAACGGCGGCCGACACCCGTCGGATCGCCGGCTTCTAAGCTATCGCGCGTCGGGCGGGGGCGGGGCGGCGGCGCCCGTCCAGGTGACCGTCCACCGGCGCGTCTCGCCGGGGTTCAGCCAGTGCGCGCCGTCCCAGGCCCCCAGCGCCTCGCTCAGGGTGTCGGGCGCGCCGATGGCCGGCTCGAACGCCAGGTTGCGGTACGGCGCCGGCCGGCGCCACGGCAGCCACGAGGTGCGGGGGAGCGGATTCCACGCCCCGTGGTTGATCCAGAGCGCCATCTGCGGCACCTCCGCGGCATCGAAACGCGCGGTCAGCGCCTGTCCGCCGTCGATGACGCGCACGCACTGCTCACCCGGCGGCAGATCGACGAACAGCTTGCAGGCATACGGCCGCTTCCACGCGCGCCCCGGTGCGGAGAGATCGATCAGCTGCCCGCCGCTGCGCGCACGCGGCCAGCGGTGCTCGGCGCCCGCGCCGCCAAGGTCGATGCCGTGCTCGGCCCACACGCGCACGCGGGCCCCGTCGGGCAACTCGAGCCTGGTGTCGCGACCGAGCGGGAGCAGCGGGTGCGCCGACCAGATGAAAGGCGTTTTCATTTCGCCGAGGTTCGTCGCCGCGTAGTCGCAGCGCACCGCGCCGGTCGGCGTCACCACGAGCGCGCGCTCGAAGCGGTACGGGAGTGCGGCGCCCTGCCAGGTCAGGTGCGCGCGGTGCCCGGCCTCGCCCGTGGTAAGCTGCAGGTGCGGCGCCTGCGACCAGAGCTCGCCGTGGTCCGGCAGCTCGCGGCCGCCCGCGCCGCGCACGAGCGACGGCAGCGTGCATGGCCCGACCGTGGGAAAACACTCGTCGAACCCGCCGCTGTCGGCCGTCAGCACGTACGAGGCGCTGGCGTCCGGCGCGCGGAACGGCAGTTGGTCATTGTGCCACAGCCACTGCTTGTCGCCGAACCAGAGTTCGGAAATCTTGCCGCCCAGGGCGGGGACCAGCACGGCGCGCGCGTTGCCCCCGCGCAGTTCGACGGTGCCAAAGGCAGCCTGGGGCGCGGGTGCGGCCAACCGGCTTACCCGAGCGCGAGCGGATCGATGCCGCGCGTCGCGAACACGCGGGCCACCGCATCGCCGATCTTGTTGTTCGGCGTGCTCGCCCCGGCGGTCAGCCCCACCGTCACCGGACCGGCGCCCAACCAGCCGGGGATGCGCACCTTCTCCCCCGTCACCGGATCGCGCGCGTCGATCGTCCCGGCAGATGGATCGATGCACAGCGCGTCCTCAACATGGTACGTGCGCACCTTCTCGGCGCACAGCGCCGCCAGCGAGAGCGTGTTGCTCGAGTTGTAGCCGCCAATCACCAGCATCACGTCGGGCGGATCCTGCAGCAGCGCGTTCACGGCGTCCTGCCGGTCCTGGGTGGCGCTGCAGATCGTGTCGAACGTGCGGAAGTTCTCGGCGCGGTACGGCGCGCCCTTGACCGCCTCCATCACCTGGCCCACGTGCTCGCCGATCGCCAGCGACTCGCGGGCGAGCATCGTCGTCTGGTTCGCCACGCCGAGGCGCCGGAGGTGGACGTCCGGGTCGAAGTGCGCGCTGGCCGCCTTGCCGTACTTCTCGAGGAACGCCGCGCGGTCGCCGCGCCCTTCGAGGTAGGCGGTGACATCCTGCGCCTCGGCCATGTTGCGCACCACCAGGTACGTGCCCCCGGGGAACTTCTCCACCTGCGACGCCGTCGCCCGCGTCTCCTCGTGGTAGTACTTGCCGTGGATCAGCGAGGTGAAGCCGTCGCGCGCATACGCCTCCACGCGCTTCCACACGTTGAGCACCGAGCCGCAGGTGGTGTCCACCACCACGCACCCCTTCTCGCGCAGCGTCTGGAAGTCGGTGATCGTCACGCCGAACGCCGGCAGGATCACCACGTCGCTGGCCGCGATGACCGCGTAGTCGAACACGCCGGCCGCCGGCAGGAGGATCTCGATCCCCATCTCGCGCAGGCGCTGGTTGACGTGCGGATTGTGGATGATCTCGCCCACCAGGAAGACGCGGCGGTCGGGGAACTTGTGGCGCGTCTGGTACGCGTATTCCACCGCCCGCTCCACGCCGTAGCAGAAGCCGAACTCCTTGGCGAGCCGCACGGTGACGTCGCCGGCGGTCAGCCGGTAGTCCCGGGCGCGCAGCAGGTCCACCACATGGCCGGAATAGTCGGCGGAGAGGGTGGCCTCGACATCCTGCTTGAGGCCGAATCCCTTGCGGAAGTAGGTCGCGTCGGGGGCGTTCATGCGTGAAATCTAGTGGACACCATGTGGTTCGGGGGGATAGTCTCTAGGGCATGCGCGAGCACTACGACCTCGTGGTGATCGGCGCCGGCCCGGCAGGCGAGAAGGGGGCGGCGCAGGCCGCGTATTTCGGCAAGACGGTCTGCCTCATCGAGCGCTCGCCGAAACCGGGCGGCGCCGCCGTCAACACCGGCACCATTCCCGCGAACACACTCCGCGAGTCGGCCGTGGTGCTCTCGGGACTCCGGCGCAAGGGACTCTACGGCGTGGAGTTCCACGTGCAGCCCGACCTGTCGGTCGCCGACTTCATGCAGCGCGAACGGCAGGTGATCGAGGCCTCGTGGCACGACATCGAGGCGAACCTCGAGCGGCACCACATCGCCACCGTGCAGGGGACGGCGCGCTTCACCGGCCCGCAGGCCGTCGAGGTCACCCGGCACGGACGGCCGCCGCGCAGCATCTCGGGCGACGTCTTTCTCATCGCCACCGGCGCGCACCCGTGGCGCCCGGCGCACGTGCCGTTCGACGGCACGGTCGTGGCTGACAGCACCGACGTGCCCACCATGCTCGCCATCCCGAACCGCCTCATTGTCGTCGGGGGCGGCACCATCGGGTGCACCTATGCGTGCATCTTCGCCGCGCTCGGCGCGCAGGTGACCCTCGTCAGTCCGCGCGAGCGGCTGCTGGCGCAGTTCGAGTACGAGGTGGGCGACGCCCTGCGCGAGGAATTCACGCGTCGGCTGGGCATCCAGGTCCATCTCGGCGTGGAGGTCACGCGCGTCGACGCGCAGGCCGGGCTCGGCTACGTCACCGTCGCCGACGGCACCACGATGGTCGCCGACTGCGTGCTGTACGCGGCGGGCCGCGAAGGGGCCACCGCCGGGCTCGGCCTCGAGAATGCCGGCGTCGCCACCACCGACCGTGGCTTCGTGCTGGTGGACGACCAGTATCGCACCAGCCTCACGCACATCTACGCCGCCGGCGACGTCATCGGCTACCCGGGGCGGGCGTCGACGTCCATGGAGCAGGCCCGCGTCGCCATGTGCCACGCCTTCGGCCTGCGCTACAAGCAGGCCGTGTCGTCCATCATTCCGTTCGGCGTGTGGACCATCCCCGAGGTGGCCAGCGTCGGCCTCTCCGAGCAGGAGGCGCAGGCCCGCGGCATCGCCTGCGAGGTCGGCCGCGCCGACCTCAAGCACAACGCGCGCGGCCAGATCCTCGGCGAGACGACGGGCTTCGTGAAGCTCGTCTTCAACCCCGAGGACCAGCAGCTCCTCGGCGCCACCATCGTGGGCGAGGGCGCGTGCGAGATCATCCACGTGGCCAGTGCGGTGCTCGCCCACCGCGGCTCCATCGACTACTTCATCCAGGCCGTCTTCAGCTACCCGTCGTTGAGCGAGGCATTCAAGTACGCGGCGTACGACGGGCTGCAGCGCGTGCAGCGCCGCATCGGTCGCTCCGGCGGCCTGCCACAGAGCCCCGGCGTCACCCGGGAATCGGCCCTCGACGCCTGACCCCGCGCAGCCGGCACCGGCGATCTGCCTTCTGCCTTCCGCCCTCTGCCTCCTAGGCGTCCGCCTCGACGTACCGCGCGATCTTCGTCCGCACCTCGTCGGGAATCGGGTACTTCGCCATCGTCTCCTTGTGCACGCAGACCACCGTGAGCGCGCCCGAGGCGCGATGCACGCGGTCGTCCGCACGGTAAACTTCGAACCGCATGGTCAGTGAGGTCTCGCCGACGCGCGAGAACCAGGCCTCGATCTCCACGGCCTCGTCCATCTGCGCCGGTGAATGGAACTCGGCCTGCAGCGCCTTGCGCGGCAGCCAGACGCCCCCGGCCTTGCGCAGCGTCTCGTACGGCAGGCCGCAGTCGCGAAACATCTCGTGCTCCGCAATCTCGAACAGCCGCAGATACGTGCTGTAGTGGATGATGCCGAGCGGGTCGCAGTCGGACCAGCGGACGCGATCGTGGACCAGGAAGCGGGACATGGGTGCGGGGTGCGGAGGCCGGGGTTCAGGACGACGCGTACTGCTCGATGCCAAGCACCGGAGCCAGCGCGTAGGCGAGGATCACCTCATACGCCAGCTGCCGGCTGACCAGCCCTTCCGTGAGGATGCCGACGGCGCCAGCGCCATGCTTGATGTTCGAGGTTCCCACCAGCCGGTCAATGGCGTGCCCCAGTTCCATGCCGCCGCGAATCAGCGTGGCCACCGCGTCGGGGAGCGGCATGGAGAGCGAGCCGCCGACGTGCACGCGGCCGTCGCGCGTGGCCACCACCGCCCAGGCGCAGGTCCGCATGCCCAGCGGGCCATCCACCACGCCGCCCTCGATCCCCACCCCGAGGTCGGCGTCGAGCGCCGCGCGCGCCGCCCGAGCGCGGTTCGTCGCGCCCTCGATGGTCTGCGCGTCGCCCAGCGGCTGGTCGGGCACGCCCGACGCGGCGGCGATGCCGTCGATCGCTGCCCCCGGCGCCAGTCGCGCGAGGACGGCGCGCACCGCGCCCAGCTTCACCGGATTGGTGGAGCCGACGGCGACGCGATGGATGTTGGCGAGAGGCACGGGGTGTAAGTTAGGCGGACGATGCCTCGCGCGAGAGCTCCGTTCGCCGCCGGCCGCCTCTGGCTGGACTTCGTCAACACCGACGAGGCCGCGCGGCATGCCCAGCCCGACGCGCTCGTCTCCTTCGACGGCTACCTGGCGTGGCTCGAGGGCGCGGGACTGCTCGACGCCGCGCGGCGCGGCGCGCTCCAGCGGCGCGCGGTCGAGCAGCCGGCCAGCGCCTCGGCCACCCTGCATGAGGCTCGGCGCATCCGGAGCGCGCTGCGCCCCCTCGCCGAGCGCGGCATCCACGCAACGGAGCGGGTCACGCAGGCCGCCGTGCTCGAAATCAACCGCGTGCTCGGCCGCTCCACCGGCGTGCGACGCATCGCCCACGACCCGCGCGACGGCTCCTTTCACCGCACCTTCGTGCCGTCGGGCGATGCGTTCGCGGCACTCGTGATCCCGGTCGTCGAAAGCGCCGCCGACGCCCTCGTCACCGGCGAGCTGGCGCGCGTGCGTCGGTGCGCCGCCGAGCCGCCGTGCCCGCGCGTCTTCCTCGACGCCAGCCGCAGCGGACGCCGCCGCTGGTGCGACATGCGCAGCTGCGGCAATCGCGCCAAGGCCGCCCGGCACCGGGCTGCGTCGAGGAACGGCCGGCCGAAGGCGCCGGCCGACTAGGTCAGGACGTGGCGCCGACGAGGTCGTCGACCGGCCGGGCCGGTTCGTCGAGGCTCTGGCGCACCGCCTCCTCGAGCAGTTGCAGCGTGATCGGCTTTCGCAGCAGGCGCATGCCGGCGTCGAGCGTGCCCACGGTGGGGATGACGTCACCCGCATAGCCGGACATGAACAACGCCGTGAGGCCCGGGCGCCGCTTCCACAGCTCGTCGCGCAGCTGCACCCCGCTCATCCCGGTCATGATCACATCGGTCAGCAGGAGGTCCAGCGCCCCGCGGTGCGCGTCGGCGAGCGCCAGGGCTTCGGCGCCATCGGCCGCCACCAGCACCTCGTAGCCAAGGTAGCGCAGCATCCGCGCCATCGGCGTCCGCACGCTCTCCTCGTCGTCCACCAGCAGGATCGTCTCGCCGGCGCCGCGCAGGGCCCGCCGCGGACCCGCCGCCGCCGTCTCTTCCACCTCGAGCGCGCGCGGGAAGTAGAGATCGACGGTCGTGCCCGCGCCCGGCGTGCTGTGGATGTCGATCAGTCCACCGTGCTGCTTCACGATGCCGTAGACCGTTGCCATGCCGAGGCCGGTCCCCTGCCCGGCGGCCTTGGTGGTGAAGAACGGCTCGAAGACGTGCGCCAGCGTGTAGGCGTCCATGCCGCAGCCGTTGTCGGCCACGCGCAGCCGCACGTACTCGCCCGGGGCGCCGCCGGGATGCGCCGCCACGAAGTCGGCGTCGAGAGTCATGTTGGCCGTGCCGATCTCCAGGCGGGCGCGGCGCCCGTTCGTCGCCCCGTCGCCCGTCATCGCATCGCGGGCGTTGACCGCGAGGTTGGCCAGCACCTGGTCGATCTGCGCCGGGTCGGCCTTCACGCACCACGGCGCATGTCCCGGCGTCCAGACCAGCGTCACGTACTCGCCGATGACGCGCTGCAGCATCTTCAGGATGCCCTCCACCGCGTCGTTCAGGTCGAGCACCTTCGGCGCGATCGACTCCTTGCGGGCGAAGGCCAGCAGCTGACGCGTGAGGTTTGCCGAGCGCTGCGCGGCCTTGCGGATCTCCTCGATGTTCTGCGCCACCTCCGGGTGGTCGCCCACCAGGAGCGCGGTCAGGTCGACGTACCCCAGGATGGCCGTGAGCATGTTGTTGAAGTCGTGCGCGACGCCGCCGGCCAGCCGGCCCACCGACTCCAGCTTCTGGGCCTGCAGCAGCTGCGTCTGCAACTGCTTGCGCTCGGTGATGTCCTGGGCCGTCCCGCGCAGACCGACGATCCGCCCGGCCGCGTCGCGCTTCGCCTCGCCGCGCGCCGTGACCCAGCGGCGCGGCCCTCCCGCGGCGGCCAGTTCCAGCTCGAGCTCGTACGCATCACCCGTCTGCAGGCTGCGGCGCACGGCGGCGCCCAGGCGCGCCGCGCTCTCCGGGGCGTACGACGCCTGGTGCTCCGCGAGGTCGGGCGGACGCTGCGACGGCTCGACGCCATGGAGGCGGTAGTACTCCGCCGACCATGCCAGGACGCCGGTCGTCGCATCCCAGTCCCAGCTGCCGATCTGCGCCAGCCGCTGCGCCTCCTTCAGGTCGCCGGCGAGCTTGCCGAGCGCGGCTTCCGCCAGCTTGCGCTCGGTGATGTCCTGCACCGTGCCGATCGAGCGGACGGGTTGCCCCTCGGCGTCGTATTCCGTCTCGCCGCGCTCCTGCACGAATTTCACGCGGCCATCCTTCATGAGCAGCCGGTGCTCCACCGCGTACGGCTTGCGGTGCTCGGTCGAGGCGCGGAAGGCCTGGTCCACCGCGTCGCGGTCGTCGGGGTGGATGGCGGCCAGGAAGGCGTCGTACGAAGCGTCGAACTCACCCCGATCGAGCTCGAAGATGCGGTAGATCTCGTCGGTCCACGTCAGCGTGTTCGACGCGAGGTCGAGTTCCCAGTTGCCGGCGTGGGCAATGCGCTGGGCCACCTTCAGGCTCTCCGCGCTGTGCCGGAGCGCGTACTCGGTCCGCTTGCGCTCGCTGATGTCGCGCACGATGCCAATGGCATGCCACGCGCGGCGCAGCGGCATGGCCGCAATCGACATCTCCACCGGGAACTCGGTGCCGTCCCGGCGCAGGGCCGTGAGCTCGAGGAGCCGGTTGATTACCGGGCCGGCGCCGGTCGCGCGGAAGCCCGGCAACCCCTGGCGGAAGCGATCGAAGTCCTGGGCCGGCGCCAGCATTGCATGCAGGTCGCGGCCGATGACGTCCGCCGCCGGGTAGCCGAACATCCGCTCGGCGGCGGCATTCCAGTCGGTGATCAGCCCGTCCTGGTCGAGGATGACGATCGCGTCCTGGGCGCAGGCGCTCACCTGGCGGAACTTGCTCTCGCTCTCGCGCAACGCGTCCTCCACGCGCCGGCGGGCGGTGACGTCGCGGTCGATGCCGCGGTAGCCCACGACGACGCCCCGCGCGTCGAAGATCGGCGTGCCGCTCGTCTCCATGATGACCGCCCGGCCGTTTTTGTGCCGGTTGGTGTTCAGCACCTGCTCCAGCGGCGCGGCCTCCCGCATGGCGGAGAGGAACGACGCGGCGACGCGCTGCGCCTCCTCCGGCGGCATCAGGTCGAACGGTGTCTTGCCGATGATTTCCGCCGGCGCATAGCCCAGCAGCGCCTCGACCCGCGGGCTGGCATACGTGTAGGTCCCGTGGGCGTCCACCTCCCACACCCAGTCGCTCGTCGTCTCCACGAGCGCGCGGAACTTCTCCTGGCTTTCACGCAGGGTGGCGGTGCGCTCGTCCACCTGGTGCGCCAGCGCGGCCCGCGCCTCGTCGAGCTGGCGAATGTGCTCGCGCGTCTCGATGGTCGTCGCCAGCACGTTGTTGATGTTCCGGACGAAGGCCCGGTATGGCTCGAACGCCGCCTCGTCGTCGAGCGCGAGCAGGAGCATGCCGTAGAGCTGGCGGGCGGTGCGCAGCGGCAGGCAGACCACGCGCGTGTCGCCGACGTGCTCGTCGGCGCAACAGCCCGTGGCCCGCCAGGCCTCCTCGCACCGCGCCCCGAGCTCGGCGTACACCGTGGACGGGGGAAAGACCGCACCGCCGGTGTAGAGCAGCGAGTCCCTGACGCCGGGAATATCGCTCAGCGACCGCCGCAGGAACGCCGCCATGCTCGTGCTGTCGGGCAGCACATCCAGCGTCTCCTGGATCAGCAGCAGCTTGGCCAGGATGTCGGCGCGGATGTTGGGCGCGGTCGTCATGCCCCGTGGCGCGCCAGGTGCTTCTGCAGGAACCGATCGGGCTCGATGTAGTACGGATTGCGCACCACCTGGCCGCGAATGACCATCATCGGGTGCACGCTGAGCACGTCGAACAGCGTGCCGCCGTCGAAGCGTCGCGCATCGTACTGGCAGATGGCCGTCGTGGGATGCTCCTTCACCACGGTGTTGATCAGCGCCTCGTACTCGATGAGCCTGTCGGAACCGGCCACGCCGCGCAGCGCCCAGGTCATCTCGCCGGTGGCCCGCGCGCCGGCATACCCCTCGGCCATGCTGCTGCTGTACATCGTGCGGAGCCGATCCAGCATCTGCGCCGGCTCGAACCGGCCCGACGGGCAGTACGTCGCGAGCGCGGGCTGGATCGCCAACCGGCGGTCATCCGTCGAGGCGGGCAGCTCCGCGCCCGCGGCGCGCAGCCGCGCCCGCGCCTCGTCGGGCGGCAACAGGTCGCTGAAGTAGCCCACCATCTCGTTCTCGCGCACGCCGCTTTCGACGAACTTGGCGATCATCTCCAGCCGCTCGTCGTCGTCGTTGAAGACGTAGCACATGTGGGTGCCGGCCGGGAAACGCTCGGCGGTGACTCCCAGCGAGACCAGGCGATCGCGCCCGCGTGGCGTCGCGGGCCGTGGCCCTGACGCAGTGGCAGTCCGTTCCATCATGCCCTCCCCGAGGCCAGGCCGATGTTCGCGGGGGCTGCGGGTGACGCGTTGCACGCATCCCATCGGGCCGTCCGGCGTCGGACGCCTCTCGTGCTGGCAGCTGGACCAGGCGTGACCTGGCGGGCCATGCACATCGTTGCCCCCGAAAGCGACCCCTCATGGGCAGCGCCATCCCGCATGCGCGGGGGCGGGGCGGGCTGCAAGAGGCCGCACTTCCAGTGTAGCCCCGCTCGGACGTTCCCGAAAGACGTCCGGCGCCCGTCCTCAGGGCACGGCGACGGCCGACGAGGCCCGAAGGTACCCCATCTCCTCGGCGTAGGCGCGGAGGCGCCCCTGCAGCAGGCGACGCCCGCGGAACAAGCGTGACTTCACCGTCCCCTCCGGCACGCCCAGCACCCGGGCGATCTCGGCGTAGCGCAGCCCGTGCACGTCGCTCATCACGAGCGCGCTGCGGTATTCCTCGGGCAGCTCGCCGATGGCGCGCACCACATCCTCGTCGATGAACGAGTCGTAGAACGTCGCCTCCGGGTTCTCGTCGGCCACCGGCTCGAGGCGGTTGAAGCCGTCCTCGGTCTCCGGCATCGGCACCTCGCGGGCGTCGATGCGCCGCTTGCGACTCACGAAGGCGTGGTAGAGGATCGTGAACAGCCAGGCCCGGATGTTGGACCCCAGCTGGAACTGCCGCCAGCGCTCGAACGCGCGCAGCATCGTGTCGCTGACCAGGTCCTCGGCTTCCTCGCGGACCTTCGTGAGCTTGTAGGCAAAGCTGTACAGCGCATCCAGGTGCGCCATCGCCTCGTGGTCGAACCGCAGGGGCCGCTCATTGGCACCGGCCGCCCCGGCATCACCATCGAAAACCGCACTCGCCATCATCGTCGCCATGATCTCTCCCGTCCGCACCGTTCGGAGGGAAACTACTGGCAACGCGAGTGCTTGTCAAGCTATTGTCCATAAAACGCAGCTAAATACATGGACAAACACCAATTCTTCTAGCTAGGCATATGTGTAAACCTATTTACCCCTGCGCTTTCCACGCCCAGACGGAGAACCTGGACGGAAGCCGCCGGGGCCCTTGCCATCCCTGCCGCGCGGCCCACCACCGCGCGAACCGTCAGGGCGCGCACTCGAGCCGCCGCTCCCGCGCGTGGCACGGCCGCCGCTCCGGTCGCGATCGCGGCCACGGCTGTGTTCCTGGCTCCGCACCTTTTCGTCCTCGGTGAACGGCTCATCGAGCCGGTCCTGCAGCTCGCCGAGGGTCGATGCCTTCACCGACCCGCGCGCGCCACGCGTCACCGAGAACCGCAGCGGTCGGTCCAGCACCGGCAGTTCCTCCTCGACGAGCGTACGGGCCACCTTCTCGGGGAGCCGCAGGCGCGCCACGCCCAGCGGTCCCTCGGGCGTCTCCTCGACGTCGTAGTCGATCGCCACCGTCCGGTCCCGCACCTCGGCGGCGCCAGGCAGCGCCATCAGCTGCTGCCGCCGCGCGCGCGGCACGAACGCATCG
>Ga0315272_10001544_pt1 | contig 11387 bp, 12 predicted proteins | sample C3_middle_MG_FD_203918 | JGI IMG/M metagenome (GOLD analysis project Ga0315272, IMG submission 203918) | Sediment microbial communities from Yellowstone Lake, YNP, Wyoming, USA - C3_middle | ecosystem: Environmental > Aquatic > Freshwater > Lake > Sediment | place: USA: Wyoming | collected...
ATCATACCCCAACGGACCCAGTCTGGCACCCTGAAAATCAATAATTCTGATTTTTCCGTCACATACCATGAGGTTGCGCGACTGAAAATCCCGGTGCAGAATAAAATCAGCCGGTTCCTGCATGGCCCGCTCGGCCAAGAAAATAAATTCCTGGCCGAGTCCTGAGGGCAAGCCGCTCATCCCCAAAAAATCCTCGCACAGGGCCTTCTGGAAATAGCCTGATTCCCTGGCCAGCATAAGTTCGCGGTCATACCGGGGGGTATCCCAGCACCAATCCGGTTGAAAACCCTCGCGTGCCTCGGTCTGCAAATGGGCCAGGGCAGTCAGGGCCTGCCGGTAGTAGGCCTCCACCTCCGGCGCCGCTGCTCCCTGCTGAAGGACCAGATCGTGAAGTTTGGTGTCCCCCATATCCTCAAAAAGGATAAGACCGCACTCCTCGGCAAAACCGTAAATCTCAGGGACCGCCGCCCCATGTGCGAAAAAATGGTGCCCCAAGGCATTGGCGGCCCGAGCCTCCGCCATGCCCTGGGGCTGGCTGACGCTTGGCAAGACCGCCAGCAGGGAAAGATCGCCAACGGCAAACCGGTAGAACTGCCGATCGGAGCCATCCCCGGCCATTTTTTGTACCACCTGAATCTCCGGGGGCAGGCCCTGCGCGACCAGCAATCTACTGAGGGCCTGCCTGTGCTCTTCGGTAAACACTTTAATCCCCCTCGCTGATGATGCAATCCGCCAAAATGCTGCCGGGGGCAACCCTGGCCCCATCCCAGACCACGACCCGAGTAAGACTGGCCCCTTCGCCGATGGTTGCCCCATGCCCGATGGCAACCCAGTCTTGAAAAGAAACCCCAGTCCCTATGACCGCATCTTCCCCGAGATAAAAAGGCTTGCCGCCATTCTTCCCAAAGAATCCAGGCAGCCGCCCTTTGAGCAAAATATCCTCGTGAAGCTTCAGATAATCCGCCGGGGTGCCCATATCGGTCCAGAAATGACCGGCAACCACCAGGGCCTGGATAGTACCCCCGCGTTTAAGCAATTCGGCATAGCAATCGATACTATTATAAAAAACACCCTCGGGTATCAAATCAAGAACCGCCGGATTGAGCACCTGCACCCCGGTGAAGGCAAGGAGACGCTCGACCTCTCCCGCCGCCCCGGAAAAACCAACGATCCTGCCCTCGTCGTTCACCCGCACATTGTTGAACCGAGGACAGTCGTGCAGCACCATGGTCACATCCGCGCCGGAGGCGCAATGGCTGGCATAAACCGCAGCCAGGTCAAGATCATGGACGATATCGCCATTGACCGCCAGAAAAGGGGCCTCGCCAAAATGGTTTTGCGCCAGACGTAAGCCGCCCCCGGTTCCCAGTTCCATCTCTTCCATCTGGACATGAACGTCTTTTTGACCGTGGAGCATGGAGCTGATCTGCTCCCTGAGATGATGAGCATTGACCATGATTCCCTCGGCCCCGTTCCGATGAAGCTGGGCCAGGGTATGGGTCAGAAGGGGGGTGTCAAGCACCGGAAAGAGCGGTTTGGGGCGCTTCAGGGTATAGGGCCGCAGGCGTGTCCCAAATCCTGCGGCCAAAACCATGGCTTTCATGACATGTTCATCCTGATGAATGATGATCGGTAACAAGAAACAACGAAATTACAACGACAGGGTTCCATCTGCCAACTCCTCCACCCCGACCACGACGATTCCAGCCCGATTTGCCGCATCAATCACGGCCTCGCGGTCAAAGAGCAGGGATTGGCCTGTTTCCACCGCCAGAACCGCAGCCTTAACTGCGGACATGGTCTCAATGGTTTTTACGCCGATGGCGGGAAGATCAAAACGAAAATCCTGCTTGGGCTTTTTCACCTTAACGACCACGGTTTTTTCTTTGCCCAGCGTGCCGCCACGGGTGATGGCGGCATCCGTTCCTTCGATGGCCTCCACCGCCAGCACGGTACGGTCACGAACCACAACACACTGCCCGATATCAAGGGAGCCAATGGCCCTGGCCGTCTGCCAACCGAAACGGATATCCTCCAGCTGTTCGGCTATGGGTTTTTTCTTGGTAAGAACCCCTTTGGGAAAGAGCAAATCCTTGAGATAGAGGGTGGATTCGAGAACATGGATGCCTTCTTTTTCCAGAGCCTCAGCCACCGCCCGCAGAATCGCGTCGTCCTGTCGGGCATCTATCTTGTTCCAGAGGGTCAGCCCCTTGATGTCTGGCCAGACATCCTTGAAAATTTTGGTTTTGGTGATAGCGCCCAGAAAAACGGTTTCGGTAACGCCATGTTCCCGGAAAAATCCTATGATCCTGCCAAGCTGGCCGAGCTTTACCCAACAGAACCGGTCGGCGATGCTTTCAAGCTCAGGCCAGGATTCTCCTTGGTGCGCAACGATCACCACCTCGCGCCCCGCTTTCTTGGCAGCTTCGGCAAAGAGTTTCGGAAACTGACCGCCGCCGGCGATGATGCCGATGCTATTCTTCGTCATCACCGGCCATGCGCACCGCCCCACGTTTCGAGGTGGCAAAAAAATTCACCAATTTGGCAACCGGCGCGCAATCGGGAATCTCTTCCAGGGTCTTGGCAAGTGCCTCCTGAAGCAACAAGTCCGGGCTGCGAAAAATAATCTTGTAGGCCTGCCCCAGTTTTTTGATCTCATCCGTGGTAAAGCCAGAGCGTCTTAGTCCAATCCGGTTGATACCCGTTACCCGCATCTGGTTGCGGATACCGGCCATGATCACATAAGGGGGCACATCCTTACTGAGTCCTGACATGCCGCCGATATAGGCATACTCGCCGATCCGGACAAACTGGTGCACAGCGGTGAGACCGCCGATAATCACTCTATCGGCTACCTCAACATGCCCGCCCAGGGTGGCAGCGTTGGCCATAATGACATGATCCCCAACCACGCAGTCATGGGCGATATGGGTATAGGCCATCAGCAGGTTGCCGCTGCCCACCGTGGTCACCCCATGTCCGCCAGGGGTGCCGCGGTGGATAGAAACGTACTCCCGAATCTGATTATCATCGCCGATCACCAGTCGGGTGGGCTCATTGTTATACTTCAAATCCTGGGGCGGACCGCCGATATTGGCAAAGGACCCGATGGTATTGCGGGCGCCGATGGTGGTCAGACCGGTAACCACGGCGTGGGGGCAGACCACGCAATCAGGGCCAATCACCACCCCTTTTTCGATAACGGCGTAGGGGCCAACCGTGGTGGAGGCATGGACCTGCGCCTCGGTATCAATAACTGCAGTAGGATGTATGTTCATTGCACCTTCGCTTGAATTTGGTTAGGTAGAGCATCAAAAATAAAAAAGGGGGTTGGGACAACCAACTCAGGCAAAGGTAGCCATGAGTTCCGCTTCGGCCACAAGCTTGCCATCGACATAGGCCTTTCCGTCCATCTTCCAAAATCTGGCCTTACGTTTGTTCACCGAAAGTTCGTAATACAGCTGATCTCCGGGCACAACCTTTTGCCGAAATTTCACCGCATCAAGGCCAGCAAAATAGACGAGCTTGCTGGCAACCGCCTCGGGATCGGTGAGATAGGCAAGGATCGCCCCGACTTGGGCCATGCCTTCAAGGATCAAGACCCCTGGCATAACAGGCTGTCCAGGAAAATGCCCCTGGAAGAAATTTTCATTCATGGTCACATTCTTGTACCCACGGATGGACTCGCCCAGATGCACCTCCACAATCCGATCCACCATGAGAAAGGGATACCGGTGCGGCAAAATCTTCAGGATTTCCAGGATATCAAGCTGTTGCAGATCAGAATTCATACTGCCTCTCCTTTTGTTTCACTAAGCCAACACTGCTTTCCCGGCAAGCAGACCGATCGTTCATGCTTGATTTACGGGGCTGTCATCTTCGTCCGGCGGCTTTGCCTGGGATAATTCGGCAACCTTCCGTCGCAATTCCCGCAGTTCCCGTACCATTTCCGGGAGCTTTGCATAGGCGGCACTTGCACGCAGCCAAGTTTTATGGGGAATAGCTGGAATGCCGGCCACAATAGTGCCAGGATCCAGGTTACTATGCACTCCCGACATGGCCGCAATCATTACCCTGTCCCCAAGATGGATATGCCCGGCAACACCGACCTGTCCACCCAGAACTACACTGTTTCCGGTGGTAGCGCTACCAGCGATACCTACCTGGGCAACAAGCAAGGCATCCTCTCCGATCACCACATTATGGCCAAGCTGCACAAGGTTATCAATCTTTGTTCCCCGTTTGATCCAGGTCTTGCCGAAGGTGGCCCGATCAATACAGGCATTAGCGCCGATCTCCACATCGTCATCAATCTGGACCACGCCAACCTGAGGCCGTTTGACATGGTGCCCATTTGCCTCGGTGGCGTAACCAAAGCCGTCACTGCCGATCACCGCGCCACTGTGGATGATGACCCGACTCCCTATTTGACACCCATGCCCAATGGTGACATTGGCATACAGCACCACATCGTCGCCAATGACGGCATCGTCGTACACCACAACCCCTGGATGCAGCGTCACCCGCTGCCCAAGCCGCACCCGGTTGCCAAGATAGGCCAACGGTCCAACGGATACCTCGGCGGGAATATGACAATCATGACCGATCACCGCCCGCGCATCAATGCCGGTGGCAACAAACGGCTCATCAGCAAACAGGGCATGGATACGGGCCGCGGCCAAATAGGGATTTTTCACCCGGATAGCAGGACTGCTGATCTCAGTGACAGCAAGCGGGACAATGATCGCCGAAGCCTTACATTCTTCAAGCCGAGCCCCGCGTTTCAGATCAGCGACAAAAGTTATCTCGCCAGCAATAGCGTTGTCAAAGTCAGCAACCCCGCCAATGAGCAACTCGGGATCGCCAACCAACTCGCCTTGGACCAGGACAGCCAGTTCCGCAAGGCGTTTTTTTTCACCAGCCATACCTCCTCCCCTTCTCAACCTATCGAGATGCCCAGCAGCATTCCGAAGCACAAGAAAAAAGTTCGCCGTTGTTCACACATAGCCGGGCCGCTTACGCTGCTGTCAACAGCGACGGCCTCATTACAAGCAGCAGAAAAATCCGTAACGAAATAGTCGCACGCAATGGTTCTTTCGTCACGGCTCCTAAAAAAAAAGACGGGTTGCTTCCTTGTTGACAAGGGAACACAACCCGTCTTGATGACCGTGTCAGCGTCGGAAATACCCGGCTTAAGCAGAAAGCCGTTATTCTCCGTTGATCCTCGAACGCAAAAGCCCGGACGGTTTGAAAGTCACGACCTTGCGTGCATCCAGAATCAGTTCATCTCCGGTTTGGGGATTTCTCCCCCGCCGGGCATTTTTCTTTTTCACGTTGAACTTGCCAAAACCACTGATCAACAAATCCTCACCGGTATTGAGGCATTTCTTGGCAATGCGCAGAAACGCCTCAACAGCCTCAGCAGCCTGAGCCTTGGTGAAGTTATGATTTTGATACACCTTTTGGACAAGATCAGCCTTTGTCAGGGTCATGGGGGCACCCTCCTTTATGACTCTTAACATGTTCAACTAACTGATAATTGTCAAGAAATATATTTCAAGGCGCCTTTGCCGGCATACCTGCCTGCGGCACCAAGCTCGTCCTCAATCCGCAACAACTGGTTGTACTTGGCCACCCGATCAGTCCTGGAAGGCGCGCCGGTCTTAATCTGTCCGGTATTCAGGGCCACGCTGAGATCGGCAATGGTGGTGTCCTCGGTTTCGCCGGAACGATGGGAGATTATCGAAGTATAACCGGCCCGATGGGCCATCTCCACAGCGTCAATGGTTTCAGTCACCGTACCGATCTGATTGAGCTTGATCAGGATGGAATTGGCCACATCTTCCTTAATGCCCTTGGCCAGAATCTTGGTGTTGGTGACAAAGATATCGTCCCCGACCAACTGCACCTTGCCTCCAAGTTTCTTGGTGAGTTTTCCCCAGCCCGCCCAATCGGCCTCGGCCAGCCCGTCTTCAATGGAGACCAGCGGATATTTCTTCACCCAACCCTCGTAAAAAGCGATCAACTCGTCTGCAGATTTATTGGCTTTCTTCTCTGCAGCAAGAACATAGCATTTTTTCTTGGGGTCATACAGCTCGCTTGCCGCCACATCAAGGGCGATAAAGATATCCTTGCCCGGCTTGTAACCGGCCTTGACAATGGCCTCCAGCAAAAATTCCATGGCCTCCTCGTTGGAGCGAAGGTTGGGAGCGAAGCCGCCCTCGTCGCCGACAGCAGTCTGGAGCCCAGCTTTTTTCAGCACAGCCTTGAGGCTGTGAAAGGTTTCAACCCCCATGCGCAGGGCCTCGGAAAAAGAACTGGCCCCGGCAGGCATAACCATGAACTCCTGAATATCCACATTGTTGTCGGCATGCGCCCCGCCGTTTAAAACATTCATCATCGGCACGGGCAACACCTTGCCGTTCACCCCGCCAAGATAGGTATAAAGCGGCAAGCCGACTTCCTCGGCGGAGGCCTTGGCCACCGCCATGGAAACCCCGAGGATGGCGTTGGCGCCAAGATTTTTTTTGTACTCGGTGCCGTCCAACAACAACATGGTCTGATCGACAATCACCTGCTGGGTGGAATCAAGACCGATGATGCCCGGTCCGATTTTTTCATTCACATTAGCCACCGCCGTGAGCACCCCTTTGCCGAGGTACCGTTTCTTCTTCGTATCACGAAGTTCCAGTGCTTCGCGGGTACCGGTGGATGCTCCGGATGGCACCAAGGCCCGCCCTACCACTCCAGAATCGAGAAACACTTCAACCTCAACGGTGGGGTTGCCCCGTGAATCTAGAACTTCTCTTCCCAACACACCGATAATCTCGCCCATCTCTTCCTCCAAATCTTATTAAAAAGCTAAATACAGGGATATCCCCTGGAAATCAACCGCCTACTGCCCCGGCCATACTGAAGATAGGAAGGTACATGGCAATAACCAGCCCCCCGATCATCCCGCCCAAAAAAACCATCATCAATGGCTCAATCGCGGCAGTCAAGTTCTCCACGGCCTGATCAACCTCCTCATCATAAAAATCAGCAATTTTGGTCAACATGACATCAAGGGCGCCGGTGGCTTCACCGACATTGATCATCTGCACCACCATGCCAGGGAACACCCCTGTCTCTTCCAGGGGTTCGGCAATGGCCCGGCCTTCGCTGATACTGTCCGTCACTCTGAACACCGCCATCTCAATAATCTTGTTTCCTGCAGTTCTTGCCACCACATTCAATGCTTCCAGAATCGGCACCCCGCTTTGCAGCATGGTGCCGAGAGTCCGGGTGAACTTAGCCACCGCCACTCTCCGCACAAGAGGACCGACAATGGGCATGTTCAGCATCATCTTGTCGATCTGGATACGCCCCTTCTCTGTCTTGTAAATCTTCTTCACCAGAAAAACCGCAGCAAACATCACCCCGATGATGAAAAGAAAATTCTTTTGCGCAAACTCGCTCATATTGACAACCATTTGCGTGGGGGCCGGGAGAGCACCACCAAAATCCGCAAACATCTTCTGAAATACCGGCACCACAAAAACAAGCATAACCGCCATGACCACAAAGGAGATACAAATACAGATAATGGGATAAGTCATGGCGCCTTTCACCTTCTTCTTGAGCGCCATGTTTTTTTCCATAAATGATGCCAATCGATTCAAGATGGTATCGAGAATACCGCCGATTTCGCCAGCTTCCACCATGTTGCAGTACAGATTGTCGAAACAGGTGGGATGCTTTTTCATGGCATCGGCAAAGGTGGTACCGGTCTCGACATCCGTCCTGATTGCCCGCAACACCTTCTTGAAGGTCGGATTTTCCACCTGTTCCCCTAAAATCTCCAGACTTTGCACCAGTGGCAGGCCCGCGTCTATCATGGTGGACAACTGGCGGGTAAAGATAACCACATCCTTGCCGGTTATTTTTGGTTTGAAAAATTCAATATTTTCAAACATATCCTTGGGGGCTTCTTTCAGCATGGACACCGTTATCCGCATCTTTTTCAGATGCGTTTGCGCCATGGCTTCGTTGGGCATCTCTATCTTGCCCTTACGTTTTTCCCCATAGGAGTTGACGCCCTTCCAGATAAAAAACGGCATATCCCTTTCCCTCTCTTGCTGAAATTAAACCGGCATTTATATCTTATATCTTAAGATTTTCCCAAAAACAATAAATAGATAGCGTTTATTTAAGCCTGGAAATCCCGCGACATCTATTTTTTTACCAAGGGGAAACCTTCTTAGGTCGCACGCCATTTTTCTTTTTTTGTTGACACACCAGGCGGGATAATTTAAATAAGCTGATTCTTTACTGAGATGTTGCGTCGGTTTGCGGCGCCTTCCTGACTACCCAACAAACAGTTCCCAATCCGGGGATGAACACGACTCCCGACATGGGTTTCATTCGGAGGATGACAATGGCAAAAGCGGCCCCCAAAGATATGGCTATCAAATATACCACCGGCCAGTTTCAGCAGATCATAGACAAATGTGAAGGTTGCGAGCGCACAATTGAGGTCGAAACCGTGAAATATTGCTCCACCTACACCATGCCCGAGGCAAAATGGCGTCTGGGTCTTTGCAATTTTGCAACCCATGTGAAACCCGAAATCAGCGTTTCCACTCTCAAGATCAACCCCTTGAAGGCATCCAAACGCGCAGCCACGCAGGGCAAGAAAAAATAACCCCTCCTCTCCTTCAAAACCCAAAAAAAGCCCATCCGAATCTGGATGGGCTTTTTTTGGGATCAAACACGGCGCAACTACAATATCGCTTTGGGATATAGAGCACTCAATAACTTCTCATCCTCCTTGATCTCCTTGAATCTTTCATATGCCTCCTCAAAATGAGCAGGCATCTCCGCACTCCCAACCACCCTCGCGGCTGCCTGACTCAGAAGCTCTTCTGAGCAATCATACACCGCCTGAAAAACCTTATCGATCACCAGTTGCGGTGTCTTCTCGTAGGGAGGCGGCACCTTGGTGATGGCAATGATCGCCTGCGACACCGTGGGTTCGGCAACACACCTGAAAAGGTCGGAAACATCATAAATATCAGCGGCGGCCAACATTTTCTCAATGACGCCGCCACGCAAGAAATAGAGCAAGCCGCGAACCCGCGCCAAATTCCCTTCCCCGTCCGGTGCCATGAACAGCTTGATGTATGGCATGATTTCCTCGGGGGCCAAAGCACCTTTCCGAAAGGCGGATTCAAACCAGCGTAGCTGCATTTCCGGACTTCTCGCCACAAATGGCAGGTATTGCTCATACCATTTTCGTTTTTTCACCACTGCGCTTCCCCTGCTCCTGTAACCATACCTCTCGTCCTTCCCCCACTCAGGAGAATCAGGCCTTTCGTTCAATTGCCCACAAACATTCATGACCGTATTTTTCATTCCTACCCTCACCGGCGACCACCGGCAAGTTATTTTGTCTTGGCCCTTGCATTTTCATTTGTCCTTAGCTTGGTCCCCTTACTCTTTTGCTCTTTCAATGAAGGCCAGAAGCCACACAAATAATTATCCGCCCAAAAGCCTACCCGTTTTTATTTGACCTCGTAATCGGTCCGCGATACAGTGAATTGCTTGGCAATGTTCCCTTCCGCAACACATTCTGGATGCGAGACACATGACCCAACCAAACAAGCCTGCCGCAAAAAAGAAACTCGTTTCCTCTATCGCCAGGGGCATCATCCTGCTTACCGCTCTCGGTCTTTTTGCAGGCTGGTATTTCTCAAAAGACTCGTCCCAGCCCCCTGCCCCAGAGCCTTCAGGCCAGTCCACGGAGTTGCCTGCCGCAACCTCACCCGCACCGCCTAGCACGGACACCCAGACAACCGAAGTCTCGCCTTCAATCCCAGGCCAGCCAAAGGATGATCTCCATACTACCACGGCGACCACCTGCGAACAGACAGGGGAAGAAATCGCCTCTTTTTTCAACTCCCTGGACGGAAAGGATTATGTTGGAGCAAGACAACTCAAGGGCGGCAGCCAGAAACATTTCCGGCTACTCATAGACAAACTCCTGGCCAAACCGCCCATTGTCGCGGGAGAAAGGGATAGCCTTACTTCCATTCTACACAACACCGCCCACCTGTACCGCACACTTGGGAAAAATGATGTCGCACTCATCAAGGAAATTCTCGCTCAAGAAAGCGATTCGCTTGAATCCGCCATGGCTCTATTCTATCGCTGGTCGGAACTTGCACCGAAATGCAGCACGACCAAAACTGCTATCCGACTGACCCTCCCTGGTCTTTATGAATACGCAGGTTTTTTCCTCAACACCCTTGGCGGGCAGTCTTATCTCTTCCGCCGGGAATCACGGGTGCGAATGTTGAGCAAATATTATTCGATTCTGGTGCTTGACCGTGCCAATGATGCCTCCTTGAACCGGCACGGCATCGACATCAGGCCCTCTGTGGACTCTCTACTGGAAGAGATGAAGACCACCACCAGCCTTGCCGGACGGGACACCTATCTGGCCCGGCTTATCCTGCTCCGGGACAAATACCTTGCCCGATACGGGGCGAAGAACGCCACCCCTGCGACCTCAAACTAATGTGACCCCGTTTTTCGAGATTCGCAAAAAAATCCGGCTCGGAAATATCCGGCCGGATTTCATCTCTTCCTGATCCCAGGGAAATATAACTACGAAAACAACTGCAAAAAGCTGAGGCAGCCGCCCCCGGTTTTTTTAGGGCTGTCCCCGGTTTGAGTCGCACACCCTCCTGCTCCCGTCAATACTGCCACACACACCAGCACAGCGGCAATTTTCGCCCCGCGCAACCATAGATTTCTCACTTTTCGCATGAATCTTCTCCTCTCGCGTAAAAAGCACCTTCCTTTTCTATTGCCTTGTGCAAGCCGCTGCCACACGCAAGCGGCCTCTCAAGGTAACGCAGACCCAAAGCAGATTCAAATCGAAAAAAAAAGCGATTGTCGCCTCGGACAATCGCTTTTTCCTATCCAAACAACACAAAAGAACTTAACGGCGGTCACCCAAAAACCGGAGCAGCATGAGGAACAAATTGACAAAATCGAGATACAGAGCCAAGGCTCCCATGATCGCGCCTTTCTGGATAGCGGCCTGGCCGTTTTCCATGATCCCGCCTGAACCGATCCGGGTGATTTTCTGCACGTCATAGGCGGTAAGCCCTGTGAAAACAATCACCCCGATTGCGGAAACGACCCAAGAAATCATGGAACTGCCCAAAAAGATATTCACCACCGAGGCGATGATTATGCCCACCAGACCCATGAACAAAAAGGAGCCCATACTGGTGAGATCTTTTTTGGTCACCGTGCCGTAGATCGCCATGGAAACAAACATCCCGCCTGCAACAAAAAGGTGGTGGCAACGGAAGCGCCTGTATAGAGGAGGAGGATGG
>Ga0315272_10001545_pt1 | contig 11382 bp, 13 predicted proteins | sample C3_middle_MG_FD_203918 | JGI IMG/M metagenome (GOLD analysis project Ga0315272, IMG submission 203918) | Sediment microbial communities from Yellowstone Lake, YNP, Wyoming, USA - C3_middle | ecosystem: Environmental > Aquatic > Freshwater > Lake > Sediment | place: USA: Wyoming | collected...
CGCCAAAATCAAGCTGTGGTCCCGCGTTGGCCTTGTCCGGCAAGGCCAGTCCACCCGCAAGGCACGAACAGAAGGCTGTTGCCGCAAGAACCGTGTACATTTTTTTCATCTCTCTCCTCCTTAATGAAGATTGAAAAACAACGCTCAGGCACAATGCCTTTGTCTCTCTTAGCAAAAGGAGGACGGGGCAAACAATGACCGAGGTCATCCCTTGATGTGACTTTGGTCACACCGGAGGCAACGGGGAGAAGAGGTGAGATTGCGGAGAGAGTCGTGGGGGGCTCCCGCCCCATTTCCCGCATATACTTTTCACTGTGTCTGGAATACAATGGCTGTGCGAGGTTGTTCAGGAGAAAACCACCAAGAAAAAGGCGGCAGGACATAACGATGACTATTTTTTCCCAGGAATTACGTCCGAGCCTTAATATCCGGATGGTCACATTTTTCAGTGAGTTGCCATGAACCGCACCGTCGCGCCCGACACGCACTCCGCCTTTCACCGCCTGACCCCGGACATGGTCCTCGGTCTGGTGGAAAAGGCCCTGGATATTCGCTGCACCAATCTCTGTCGGCCCCTGGCCAGCTATATCAACCGGGTTTATGAGCTGGAAGGCGAGAACGGCGAAGGGCTGGTGGTCAAGTTCTACCGGCCTGGGCGCTGGACCCGTGCCGCGCTGCAAGACGAGCATGAGTTTCTCCTTGAGCTTGCCAGCCGGGAGATTCCGGTCATCGCTCCTCTGGTCTTGCAGGGCAACGGCAGCTTGGGCGAGCATGAGGGGATGTATTTTACCGTGTTTCCCAAATGCGGCGGCCGCAGCTCGGATGAATTCAGCGATGAGCAGTGGCTGGAGATTGGCCGGTTGCTTGGCCGCACCCATGCCGTGGGCGCGGGCCGGATTCCCGAGGGGCGGATCACCATGACCCCGGACAAGTCAACCCGGCAACAGGCGGACTATCTCCTGGCCGGCAAGTTCCTGCCTGCGGACCTTGCCCCGCAATTCGGTGAGCTGACGAAGGATCTGATTGCTGAAATCAGCCCGCTGTTTGCCAACACCGAGATGATCCGCATCCACGGCGACTGCCATTTCTCCAACCTCATCTACCGGCCCGGCGAATCCTTCTATCTCATTGATTTCGATGATATGGCCCTTGGCCCGCCGGTGCAGGATTTCTGGATGCTGCTGCCCGGCTACCGGGAAGAGACCTTTGCCGAGATCGATCTGTTTCTCGAAGGCTACGAGACCTTCCGGGATTTCGACCGGCGGAGCCTTCGGCTGATCGAGCCGCTGAGGGCCATGCGCTTTATCCACTACATGGCCTGGTGCGGGTATCAGGTGGCGGAAGAGGGCTTGAGCCGGGTGGTGCCGGATTTCGGGACCCGTGAATATTGGCAACGGGAGTTGCGCGAACTTGCCGAGCAGATGGAGCGGATCAGAACGGCGATTGAACCCCAGGGGAACTGGCTCTGAGGTTTGGCGGTTGGGGAGAAACAGGTGTTTGGTTGCCAGTTGAAAAGTTTTATTTTTGTCGCGTGCGTTTCTTGTCTGGCACCGGCTTTTTCTTGATTGCTTCCAGGGTCTGCTTGAAATTTTCAAGAAGCGGACCGCCAAGCTCGACGGCTCGCTGCGCCGTAGCCAGAGCCTCTTTCCGCTTGCCCTGCTCGGCCAATACCTGGGCCAGATTGTTGAAAGCCATACCGTTTTTTGGCTCGAGCAGAGTGGCCCGGCGAAAGGCCTCGGCAGCTCCGGCAAGATCGTGCAGGCTGTAGCGACTGTTGCCCAACCCCATGGAGGCACCAAAGCTTTGCGGCCATCGTTTCATGGCCGTGGCATAACCGATTGCCGCCCCTCGCCACTGGCCGGTCTTTTCCAGGCCGGCAACAGCCTCAAGCCAATCCCCTTCTTCAACCTTACTGGGCAGCCGATTTGGCGGCAGGACCAAGAGTCCCCAGTATTCACCCCGTTGCCAGATATTCAGGAAAACTCCCGAACTGAGATGTTCGTTGGCAATGAGCCCTGAATGGAGGATGACCTCGTCGCGCTCCTGGTCAAAGCCGATCACCACGGCGTAGTGCCATTTCGGATACCAGGAGAGGCCGAGATTGACCAGGACGATGACCGGATGACCGGCTGCGACCTCGGCCAGCAGGGTCTCGCTGCCGAAGATGGGGTAGGCGATCCGGCCATGCCTGCGGGCTGCGCCGATCAGGGCGCTTTGCAGGCTGCCATTGAGTCCGGGGGTGAAAACCTCGGGGGTGAGATCGGAGGGCTGAACACCAATCCCGCTCCAGTTAAGCGCCATGGCCAGGGCTGCCGGGCCGCACTGCAATTCTTCCTGGGCAAAAAACGGCACTTTGGCGACCATGGCTTTGGTCGGCCCGCCTGGCGCTTGGGGCAGCCGCTCCGACGAGAGGAGTCCGCAGCCGGAGAGAAAAATGGGCAGCGCTAAAAACAGCAGGCCGACAATCATCCGACCGTCGGCCTGTTGGAAAAGCGACTGTATCTGGCGCTTAGCGCTTGTGATTAACAAAGGAAAAGACATGGGTGAGGCCGACGATGTCGGTGATCAGCAAGACCACGAAGATGAAAACCGCAGCGCCGATGATCGTCCCGACGCCGCCATCACCACCGGCAGGCAACTGGTCCATGGCCTGGGAGATCTTGGCCAGCTCCGCATCGGAAAGGCTGGCCACCCGTTTCTGGGCCTCGGCTGCATCGACGCCGTGCTGCACCATGACCTGCTGCACATCGTCACGACCCAGGAAGGTTGCAACCCGCTCCCGGCTCGCGTCCTGCTTTTGCGTCGCGATCACGGTATTGGTGTCGATCATCTGCGCCTTTGCCGTCTGCACGGAAAAATCGAGGAGAAGAAAGGAAAAAACCAAAAAGAAACTCACGGGCCTGATCATTTTCTGGAGCATGGAGACTCTTCCTTGTTTTGAAATTTAGTGAAAATCATACGCAACAAAAAACACTCTTACTATATAAATAATAGGGGCCAACACTGCAATGGCTTTCCCGCTTTTTGCCTTTCGCTTGCCAAATTTTGGACCCTTGAAAGATTGCCCCGATGGATGATAGAATATTTCAAGCGTCTTGTCGGGCATGCGTATGCCGCTCTCAAAATAGGCGAAAGATGTCGGGACGTTGACAGCATTTTTCCCAGAATACCGTATGATCTGCCGCGAAGGGTTCAGCCGTTTCAAGCACAACCGGTGACTACCGAGGAGAACGCACCATGGCAAAAGAAAAACGATCGATCGAGGAGAAATCCATCTGGCCCGACGCCAGGCAAATGCTCGCCAAGGCCGAGCGCGACGGGGTGGAGACGGCCTGGGATCGGCTGGAACAGCAGACTCCGCACTGTAAATTCTGCGAGCTGGGCACCACCTGCCGCAACTGTGTCATGGGGCCGTGCCGGATCAGTGAGAAGATGAAACGCGGCGTCTGCGGTGCCGACGGTGACGTGATTGTGGCCAGGAACTTCGGCCGTTTTATCGCCGGCGGTTCAGCCGGTCACTCCGATCACGGCCGCGATCTGGTCGAGGTGCTGGAGGCCATTGTCGAGGGCACCACCAAGGATTACCGAATCAAGGATGAAGCAAAGCTGATCCGCATCGCCGGGGAGATCGGGGTTAAAACAGCGGGTCGCAAGGTTCTCGAAATCGCCCGAGATGTCTTGGATGTTTTTTACGGTGACTTCGGCAGCCGCAAGAAAGAGGTTTCCTTCATGTGCCGGGTGCCTGCCAAGCGCCGCGCGATCTGGGAGAAACTTGGCATGACCCCCCGGGGGGTGGACCGGGAGATCGTCGAGATGATGCACCGCACCCACATGGGTTGCGACAACGACGCGCCCAACACCCTGATCCACGCGGCACGCACCGCCCTGGCCGACGGCTGGGCCGGTTCGATGATCGGCACCGAACTCTCCGACGTGATCTTCGGCACCCCCACCCCCAAGCGGGCCAAGGTGAACCTGGCGGTAATCAAGAAGGATCAGGTGAACATCCTGGTCCATGGCCACAACCCGGTGGTGAGCGAGATGATCGTTGCCGCGGCCCAAGACCCGGCCCTGCTGGCCAAGGCCAAGGCAATGGGCGCCAGCGGGATCAATATTGCCGGGCTCTGCTGCACCGGCAACGAAATCCTGGCCCGCCAAGGCATCCCCATGGCTGGGAACCATCTGATGACCGAACTGGCCGTGGTCACCGGCGCGGTGGAGGCCATCGTCGTCGATTACCAGTGCATCATGCCCAGCCTGATTCCGGCGGCCGCCTGCTACCACACCAAGTTCATCACCACCGCCAACAAGGCCAAGTTCACCGGAGCCATCCATTTCAACGTCCGGCCGGAGACCGCCCTGGCCCAGGCCAAGGAGATCGTCGGTATCGCGGTGGACGGTTTTGCCAAGCGCGATCCCAACCGGGTGGAAATTCCGGGGGAGCCGGTGGAGATCATGACCGGCTTCAGCAACGAGGCGATCCTTGGCGCTTTAGGCGGCAGCCTCACTCCGCTGCTCGATGCGGTAAAGGCTGGCAAGGTGCGCGGTTTTGTCGCCATTGTCGGCTGCAACAACCCGAAATTGCAGCAGGATTCCTGTAACGTCGGCCTGGTCAAGGCGTTGATAAAAAAGGATATCATGGTTCTGGTCACCGGTTGTGTGACCACCGCCGCCGGTAAGGCCGGGCTGCTGGTGCCCGAGGCGATTTCCATGGCCGGGCCGGGTCTCAAGGCGGTTTGCGGCTCTCTTGGCATCCCGCCGGTCCTGCACATGGGCAGCTGTGTGGACAATGCGCGGATTCTTCAGCTCTGCGCCCTGATTGCCAACGAATTGGGGGTCGATATCTCCGACCTGCCAGTCTGCGCCTCCTCGCCGGAGTGGTATTCGGAAAAGGCGGCGGCCATCGGTCTCTATGCGGTGGCCTGCGGCATTTATACCCATCTGGGACTGCCGCCCAATATTCTCGGCTCCAAGGTGGTAACCGATCTTGCCCTAAACGGTCTTGAAGGGTTGGTGGGCGCCAGCTTCGTGGTTGAGCCCGATCCGCTCAAGGCGGCGGAATTGCTCGATAAGCGGATCATCAGTAAGCGCAAGGCGCTGGGACTTTCCTGACCCGCATAACCAGCGGCTTTCATCTTCAGCCGTGCAACCGATGTGCCCACAGAACAAGGAAGCAGACCATATGCCAGACGAAGAACTCGACAACTTGCTCCGGGAGAACCGCGAAATCATCGATGCCCTCAGCGAGGTGGCAATCCAGCAGGGCAAGGAACAGAAAGACGAGCTGAAGGTGCTGTTCACTCTGATCCATTGAGACATTACGCAAGAAATCATTCGTGCGGTGGGTTTGGGTGCCTTTGATAATCCCAAGTCTCTTCTCAGGTTCAACAAGCATTTCGCCAACGCCTACCTGCAAGCGGTAAAAAATCCGGCGGCCTCGCCAAAGTGGAAAAAGGCCTTCGAGGAATGTGAGTTGCAGAGTGGGCTTGTGCGGCAGGTCTTGGCGGACGGGACGTCGAACGATCTGACGTCGCCGTCGCCGCTCATGACGCAGATGCTCGCTCAACGGCGATGTACCGAAGCAGAGGGCGACGTTCATATCAACAACGATATGATGGAGGCGCTCATCGCGAGCCGGGAAAACGGTAATTATACCGTATCGATGCGCGATTTTGGCAATATGCTCGAACTCGTGCAGCGTGGAACAAAGAGCGGCATTAAGAATGTGGCACCGTCCGTCATCGGCCATTTCGAGGCATTTGTAAAGCAGTACCTGCTGCCCTGCGTCGAGGAAACCTGGCGGAATAATGTTTTCATACAGGTTTGCGGGGAGGAGGTTGAAAAACCCGAGCCGCAGTTCAAGAGGCTGATCGGGCAGGCGGAGACGGCCGGAAAATGATGAGGGGCGGGATCAGCTAAAACGGCTCATGCTTGAGGGTTCCTTCGAACTCCTCGGGGTAGTGTTCGCTGTGGAAAAAGGCGCAGCGCAGGCAGCGGTCACTCTTTTGGCTGAAGGTGAAGATGGGCTGGCCGGAGCCGATGGTTCCAGCCAGCAACGCACAGTTCTTGCCCGAGCCTGGAAAGGCCGGGCAATTTTTTTTCTTTTCTCCGCAGTTGTGAAAATCCCAGCAGTGCATGGCGGTACTCCAGAGGAAACGCGGTCGGGCAATGGGGCAATCCGCCCGATTTGCTGCTTGATCCTACACCGGGGAGATTCCTTGGGCAATACTGGATAAATACGGGGTGTTGCTGTCACTGAAACGCCGAATCCGAATCTTTACCAATTTGTCGCCGCAGCCGGTAAAGCCGCACGGTCGATGAGGCGAATGGCCTCGTGCTGGCAGGCGGGGCGGCAGACCCCGCAGCCATAGCAGGCGGCGGCATCGACCACGCATTTCTGGTTGTCGCGGTCAACCGCGATGGCCTCAAAATAGCAGCGCTTGCGGCAGAGGTTGCAGCCGGTGCAGCGCAGCGGGTCGATCTTTGCCACGTACTCCGCCTTCCACATGGTGCGGGTGAGGCCCAGGGTGATCTGGGCTCGGTAGGCCATGCAGTCTTGGTCGCAGTTGCAGATCGCGCCGATGAAGGGGGTGTTGAAGGTCCAGACGCTGTGGGTCTTGCCCTCATGATCGAGCTGGCGGATGAAAGTGATGGCCTGTTCCCTGGTCCAGTACTCGAAGGCGGCAAAATCCGGCACCTGGGCCAGGATCGGGGTCAGATCCATGCCCACCCCGAAGCAGTAGCGTTTTTCCGTGCCCAGGGATACCCGGCGGCAGACGCAGGGCAGCCGCACAATGTGCTCGATCTGCGAGAGGATCGCCTCCACGTCCTCCAACGGCACGATCTGGCCGAAGTGGGTTTTTTCCATCTTGCGGGAGATAAGTGGATAGGCGATGAAGCGGTAGATGCGCGGAAAGCGGCGCTGCCAGCGGGCGGCTATGGCGAGATCATCTCGCAGCGACTTGGTAAAGCCGCGCAGGAAACGGGTGAGGTTCTGCTCGGAATTGACCTGGCGGAACATCTCGGCCGTGTAGTTGGCCATGTTCTCATACCACTTTTTCCCTTCCCCATGCTGGGTGCAGAACTGGCACATTATTATTGCTGTCCTGGCTCAGTTTCCGGCTGAGGCGCCAAGGGAGAACGGGCTGTTTTCTGGGCGGAAACTCCGCCGGAGATGATAAGCTTCATGACCGCGCCAGGATCGGCGGTCAGGGGAGAGATCCGGCTCCGGTCGACAATGATGAGGTTGCCAGCAAAATTATATGCTTGGGGCAGGTAGACGGCGACACTGTTTGCAATACCAAAAGCAGTGAGATCGTTTCGGGTAACGAACCCCAGCAGATGTATCTTATTGTCCGCATCGATGGCAACCTGAACCGGCTTGTTGAAGCTTTTTTTATCTCCCACAAAGGCATGGGTCAAATCTTTGATGGAGCTATAGACCATGGTAACCAGCGGCAGCTTGGCAAAAAGCCGATCCACCAGGAGAACAACCCGGTTGGCCAGCAGGTTGGAGGTCACGAATCCCATGGCCAGGATGAGACCGATGGTGAAGAGAAAGCCGGCTCCGGGTATAGCAAAGGAGAATATCCCGTCGATTTTGGTAAAAATGATATAAATCACATAGGCCGTGGCCACCACCGGCACGAGAACGAGAAGGCCTTGCAGGAAATACTGGCTTATTCTTTTCATCATCTGGTCCTGTTCGTTTTTTTTGGGTTGCTGCGGAAGTCTGGCTTTCCGGAAGAATGTAAAGATTGGCGAACGGCAAGGGTATGAACCCATAATACCGCTGCTGGGGAAAATAGCCACAACCTGTTGAGCAGGAAGTCCCCGCTATCAGGCAATGCTGGAAACGAGCGGGACTCACGGGGACGAGGGGCAGTATGGCCGACAATTTAATCCTTGAAAAAGCCGGGAAAGACTATAAGTTGACTGAAGTCTGACTGTATAGCGCACCCGCAACGGGCAACCGTTGCCGATGAAATAAAAAAACATCCCCAGGAGGAAGCCAACATGAGTGGACATGACGAACATCACGACGACCCGCACGGATACGGACACGATGAACCGGACGTTGCCGCAAAGATAGGTGTCATTTTTATCTGCGTTGCCGCCGCGCTCTATCTCATTTCCATGTTCTAGCTTTCGGCAGAATGGGGTGGTGGCGGCAGAAGACGGCCAGGGCCATTACCCCTCCTTTCCGTGTCGCCCCAGACCTTGCACCCTGACGGCGAAGTTGCGCGCCCCGTTGCCCCGCGGGAGGTTCCCATGTCTATTCCCCGTTTTTGCCCTCCGGCTATTTTTCTCGGGCTTTCCCTGTGCCTGTGCTGCCTCGCTGCTCCAACTCCTTCCCCGGCCGAAGAAGAAGTGGAACTGCCGTGGACCATGCACGTCTATTTTGAAAATGATCTTTTCACCGGCACGGATCGCAACTACACCAACGGCGTCAAGATCTCCCTCATCTCTCCGGACCTTGTCAGCTTTGTGAAGAGCGGCAAGCTGCCGGAGTGGAGCCTGGAATACATCTACCGATTGCCCTTTATCAACGATCCCGACCCGACCTTGAAGCACAAGGTGGAATTCTCCATTGGCCAGAACATGTATACCCCCGCCGACACCTCCCGCAGCGATCTGATTGATAATGATCGCCCCTATGCCGGTTGGACCTATGGCGCCGTGGCATTTCACACCAGAAGCAGCGAGCGGATGGACACCATCGAGCTGCAGTTGGGCCTGGTGGGGCCGCAGTCCTATGCCAAGGAAACGCAGAATGCGGTGCACGACCTCCGCGACTTGCAGCGGGCAAATGGCTGGGAGCATCAGCTGAAAAACGAACCGGGGTTGGCCGCGATTTACGAACGCAAGTGGCAGATTGATCCCTTCTTCAGCAGGGGCGCCTTTGCCATGGATGCCATCACCCATCTGGGCTGCTCTCTGGGCAATGTCGCCACCTATGCCAATACCGGCTTTGAAACCAGGCTGGGCTGGAATCTGCCCGATGATTTCGGGGTAAGCCTGATCCGGCCGGCAGGCAACACCGGGTTTTCCGCACACCAGCAACCGGGCGGCTACCTCTTCGCTGCGGTCAACGGCCGCGCTGTTCTGCGGGATATCTTCCTGGACGGCAACACCTTTGCCGACAGTTACAGCATCAGCAAGAAACCATTTGTCGCCGACCTGGCAGGCGGGGCAGCCCTCTACCTCAAGCAGTACAAGCTGACCTGGACTCAGGTGCTTCGCACCAAGGAATTTGACGGCCAGCCCGACAGCCACAGCTTCGGTTCCCTCATTTTTTCCTTCTTTTTTTAGCCTTGCCTCTGATGGGAAATGAGCTTCACCCATGGTTTCTCGGACTGCATTCTGTGGTCTTATTTGAGCAGACTCCGCAGTAGCGCCAGGTTCTCCCGGTCTTCGTGGAGATCGTCGGACTTGGGGGTTTCCAGGACCATGGGGTGATTGGCGAAGCGCGGGTCGTTGATCAGGTTGCGGAATCCTTCGACAGTGATCTCGCCCTGGCCGATGTGGGTGTGGCGGTCGATCCGGCTGCCCAAGCCCTTACTGGCGTCGTTGAGGTGGAAGAACTTGAGCCGTTCCAGGCCGATCACCCGGTCGAATTCACCCATGGTTTTGGCATAGATTTTGGGAGTGCGGATATCATACCCCGCAACGAAGGTATGGCAGGTGTCGTAACAGACGCCCAATTGTTTGGGGTAAGATGAGCTGGCGATGATCGTTGCCAACTCATCGAAGCTCGCCCCCAGGTTGGTGCCCTGGCCGGCGGTGGTCTCAAGGAGCACCATGACTTGGTGACCGGTGTCGGCCAGGCTGATGGCCCGGTCCAGGTTGGCGGTAAATCTTTTCAATCCTGGTTCGACTCCCTCGCCGAGATGGGAGCCGGGATGGATGACCAGGTATTCGATGGCCAGGGCCGCGCAGCGGCGCAACTCATCGGCAAATGCACCGATGGATTTGCTCGCCGTCTCCGCTTTGGGCGAGGCGAGATTGATGAGATACGAATCGTGGGAGGCAACAGGCACCCCGGGTGCTTGTTGTCGCCGACCCTTGAAAGCCTCAATCTCGGTGGGGCTCGGAGTCTTAGGTTGCCATTGCCGCTGGTTGGCGGTGAAGATCTGCAACGCCTCACCCTCCACCTCGGCCAGTCGGTCAAAGGCCAGGGCGATTCCGCCGCTGATGGACATGTGGGCGCCGAATCGGGGCATGGGTTCTATCTCCAGTGGGGGAAAAGGGCTCAGTGCTTCTCAAGCAGAGCCGCATGGCTCAAGGATATTATAGGCGAATCGAGATATTTGAAGCCAACTTCCTGGGCGATGGCCAGCGTTTTTTTGAATTCGTCACCGGTGACATGTCCTCTGGGTTCTGCCAGGAGGAGCTTGCCCGATTTTTTCAGGATCGCATGAACCTGCTTGAAAAAATTGAGTTCATCCGGGGTCTCGTGGGCCATCCAGAACGCCAGGGCGAAATCAATCTCTTCGTGAAAGCCGATGTTGTCTTCATCGCATAACACGGTGGTGATGCGGCTGGCCACCCCCGCTTTTTTGGCGCGCTTTCTCAGGGTGTCCAGCATTTTTTGTTGCAGATCAACGGAAACTATTTTCCCTGTTTCGCCAACAATTTTGGCCATGCCGATGGAAAAATAGCCCATGCCGCAGCCAAAATCGATGGCGGTCATTCCCTTAACAAGATACGGGGAGAATATTTCCTCCGGCTTGTGGAATATTCGCCTCAGTGGGTTGTCAAAGGTGTAGGCCAGCCACCAGGGGCAGACGTGTTTTGGCATTGATGGGAATCCCTAGTGTTCGAATTTCGTCAGCTTGGATGGCTCGATTATATAGCGCAAGTAACAAGTAACCATTTTCTTAGCTCCAGAGTTGAATGCAAGATGGGGTTGCTCAATCCGGCCCCTTACTCGTTATTTATATTTATACGGCGCATAATCCGTATACCCCTCGGCACCCGGAGTGTACCACAGGGTCATATCCTCGGCAGGATTGAGCGGCCAATTGTTCTTGAAGCGTTCGGGCAGGTCGGGGTTGGTGATAAAAGGGCGACCAAAAGCGATCATATCGGCGGTGTTCTCGGCTAATCGCTGTTCGGCCAGTTCCAAGGTATAGCCGCAATTAGCGATGATTTTGCTCTGGATAATCGGTCGGAATTCAGCCAGGGTCATGGGCTCGCCCTTGCCGTGAAACCCAAAGGCCAGCCCGTCCATGATATGGATATAGCCGAGCTTGAATGTGTTTAATTCTTTGGCCACATACAGATACGTTTTCCGGAAATCCTCGCTGCCCATATCGTTGAAAACCCCGTTGGGCGAGATGCGGGCTCCTACCTGCTCCGGGGCCCAGACCTCAAGCACCG
>Ga0315272_10001546_pt1 | contig 11381 bp, 7 predicted proteins | sample C3_middle_MG_FD_203918 | JGI IMG/M metagenome (GOLD analysis project Ga0315272, IMG submission 203918) | Sediment microbial communities from Yellowstone Lake, YNP, Wyoming, USA - C3_middle | ecosystem: Environmental > Aquatic > Freshwater > Lake > Sediment | place: USA: Wyoming | collected...
ATTGCGTCCAGAGTTTGAGGTTGGTGCGCGGTGGTATCCATTCCAAAAACTGCTTGTATTCATGAGCCGGGTACGAAGGCAAATTGATGCTGCCCGTGATCGGTGATCCGCCAGTGGGGGTCCAGACGAATAGTGGGGAGAATCCCTTGTTGCTGGTGGTGAAGAAGTGGTAACCCTGGATCTCCAACGGGACGTTGTCCCCGATCACTTCGGTATGCCAGAGCTGTTTCTCGTCGAGCCAGTGTACACGGTTGCGTGTTCCCGCGCGCCGGGCTCCACGCGTATCGGAGACAGATGATGCGGAATCTGTGTTTGGTTCGTTGCCGACCGATTTTTTACCGGTCGGTTCTTTGTCTGTTCCGAAGCCTTGATTCGGCGTGCCTGGCGCATAGTCGATCTCGAAGCCTTCATGCACGAACCTTACGTCTTTTAAACGCCAATGGTGCAGCGGACCTGCCTCGCTGGAAGTAAGGTTGCCATCGAACAGGACACCCTCGGTGAGTTCCAGCGTCCCCCTTAAGTAGGTGAGACGTCCAATCGCGATCAGCAAGATGATCGCAATCAGCGCAAGATGAAAGATCAGCAGTCCTTTCTGGCGGCGGAAGGCGGCGTTGGTGGCGACTGCTGCAGACAGGTTGAGGGCAAGTAACGCGAGGGGCACCACCAGTGCCCAAGTGGTACGCACCTGAGACAGATAGGCGAATAGCACCCCTGCCGTAAGCGCCACGATGATGACCAGCGCCAGTTTTAGGGAAGCTATCTGCCGGAGGATATCAGCGATGACTTGGCCAGCGTTGTTGGGTCGTTTGGCGGGAGGGCTGGTTTCGCGACTCATAGAAAATGGAACATTTTATTTGCTGCTTGTTGGCAGTGAGCAGGGCAGGTTAAACCCGCTGTCATAAACAAGGGCGGGTAGAACCCGCCCTGTTTGTTTGCTGTCTTCTGGAGTTACGGCGGGCCGGAGCAGCCCTCATTGCTTGTCATCCATCCGCCGCAAGCCCCGGTCAGGCCGTTACCCGGCGCCCCTGCTGAGCCGCAATCTGCGGGCGCCCAGTTACCGCTCGTGGCGAAATTTACTACTTTTAACATCGCAGTCCGATAGTAAGGGGGGTTGGTGTAGCCTACGCTATTCCCGAAATTGTTACGCACCTGTGTGCCGGGTGCCATGGCAGCACCCACCGTGCAGCTTACGCTGTTGGCGGTATCTTCCGCGCGGCAGTTGGCTTCGTTGCCCACGTCGTTGAGGTTGACCAGCAAGGCCTTGTTTTTCCAGCCGTGTGGGACCGCAACATGGCACCACATGCAGCGTATGCCTCCACCACCGCCAGCGCCACCACCGCCACCCATACACATACCACCGCCACCGCCACCGCCACCGCCACCCATGCCACCCATGGCACCGCCACCACCACCCAACTGAATGCAATCTACGTGGTGCGCATGCAGGTTGGCGACGGCACCTGCAGCCATACCACCACCACCGCCCATTGCGCCGGCGTTGGTAGTTCCAAACCCGCTGCTTACTGCTGCGTTGCCACCGGCATAAACGTTATAGTCATGGCATTTGAAACACAGGTCATTATGCGTGTCATTGTCTACTCGGGTAGCCGAGTTAGGCCCTTCGCTGCCGGTCATGCCAGTCAGGCAGCCCGGGACATTCAAATTGGTGCCGGTGCAGGTATCCCACCAACCCTTGAGGATGAAGATATTGGTAGAGCCGTGCGGACCCTCGGGTGGACCGTCCACCGCTTGGTTGGATACACCGGCGGGGGTGCTGCTACCGTGGCAATCGGTGCAATACATGGTCAGGTTGCCGACGTCATTGGTCCAGGGCGCAAGCCAGTTGCCCGCAGAGGCATTGCGTACCCCGGGGGTACGTCCTGTAATGTCCAGCACCGGATGCCACGAGCGATGATTGGCACCTCCGTAGCTGGCACCACCACCGGAAGCTCCGCCTTCGCCTCGATGGGCTGACGGCGCCTGGATTTCCCGGAACACATTGGTGTAAAAATGTAAGCCGTTGGTTGGATTCGGTGTACCGCCGGCGCGGCCCAGCGGCGGGATGTTGGACGGATTGGCGATCGTGCCGACAAGACTGCCGAAGCCATAATTGGAATGGCATTTCGCGCAGATCTGGTACTCGCGAGTCACCCAGTTGCTGGTCACCAAGTTGCTCGGGGTGGGGCCGCCATCGCCAAATTTATCCACGAAGCTGGAAGGTTCGGAGTAGAAACTGGCGCTGCTGTATTGCGGCTCCACGCCAAACCCTCCGCGCAACACACCGGAGGCGATGTTGGAGTGTGGAGAAGTATGGTTATGCGTGCCGCTCGTATCGACGGTGGTAGGGTTGGTATTGAACAGATGAGTCTTGGTGAGCCGGTGCGGATTGTGGCAATCCGGACATTCTGCATGACGGTTGATGAGATTACCCGAACCGGCGCCCAATAGCGCAGGGATTTCTCTCAGATCCTTGCCATATCCTGGCGATCCGCCGATGTCATGCCTTTCCACAGTATTGCCTGTCGAGCCCCCGCCAGTCGGAACTTTTCCCTGCTGGGCAGTGACAATGGGCATATGGTAGTTCAGACCAAAATCCGTTTTGATATCGGGTACTGAGGTGGTCGGAGTAACGACAGTCGTTCCCGAGGGGGTGTGGCATTGGAAGCAAGCTTCTTCAATAGCAGACGCACCGCCAGTTTTTGGACTCGTAGCGCTGTCAGTCGCTTCACGCAACAGGCGACGCGAACCGGGTACGGTGTGCACATCGTGGCAGGCCAGACAGGCCGCTTGCCAAACCTGAGTGCCGATGGGGAAGTCACGGATTTGTGCGCCGGCAGTTGTGAATTGTTCTGAGGTCACCGCGCTGTTGCCGTGGGTCGAGTTTCCCCAGCCGGCCTTGGTGTGGCAGGCTAGGCACATGATGTCATTTGTGGGGTTGAAGGAGCCATCCGTTGGCGAGGCGCTGCCCTGAAAGCGATTACCGCGCAGAAATTTGTTGTTAACCGGGATGCCGCCGACGACCTGATCGGTCTTCAGGTGAGGGTCGTGGCAGGTGATGCACTCCAGTTGGCTGCCTGCACCGCCCAGAGGGGCGACTAACGGAAAAGTCGGCCTGACCGTTCGGGTACGGCTACCAACCGCAGCAGTGCCGCCGGGGGTATAAAGTTCACCATCGCGCGTAGCCTGGGCTGCATCATAGGTGAAGGAAATGGGGTGGTCGTTGGTCAGGTCGGTGCCGATCTTGCGCGTGAAGCCGGTGGTTGCACCCGCTGAGCCGGAAGCCATGACGCCGCCTGCATCTGTTCCCTGCATGGCGATGTTGCCCGCCGCGTTGTTCAGCACGCCGACCGTGCCGATCGCCAGGGTACCGTCATGGCAGGACAGGCATAATTTGGAGCCTACACCGACACCGGGGAGAGTCACGTTCTGGCCTGGCAGTGGGGATGCATCCAGGGAGTTGGAAGTATAGAACGTGTAAGTTGCGCCTGATAGCGTGCGGTTCCATAGCGGCGCCACGATGCCGGTGCCGCCGCCTGATGTTGATGCATGCGGGGTGTGGCAGAACACACATACCTGGGTTTCGCTGGTCGCCTTGACGGTGGTGCCGAAGGAAGAGCCGGCGCCTGCAGTGATGGCGTTATTCACGGAAAGATTGTGCCGGGTGTTTTGCACATCTGGCGCAATTGCTGCCAGCGTGATGCCGCCCGTGCCAAGTAGCACGGAGATGCCGAGGAATAGGGTAATTCCTTGGCGTTGCACGGAAAGCTTTAGCGCCGACACTCTTAACAAGTGATGCATGATTATCAGTAGGCGATGAGGTCTATTCATAAGCGGAGATAATATAAATCGCGATACCAAGTTAATTGCTTTGATTGACGGGAAAGAACAGCAATTTACATGCCTGCCCCACGTGTTTAGCCCAAAGCTTCTACGAACAATCGTAACATGCGATTACCCGCGCGCGCAAATAGCATATGGATGTTCGAATACATTAGATTTAACGTCATCGAAATGTCCGTAATATTAGCAGGACGTGATATAACCGAAATTGGAATACAATTCTGAAATCGGGAATTCTAGGGTTATATTTCTCAATTGCGGGATTAAGTCGAGATTCATGGCTGCCCGCCTATAAGTTGCAAGACCGTGATTCTGCCGTTGTACATGTCGGAGACAAAAACCCGGTCATGACTGTCTGTCCAAACCCCGCTCGGGAGGTAAAATTCGCCGATTCCTTTTCCGCTACCGCCCAATCCCATCAAGGTGCGACCCTGACTGTCATATATCAATAAATTATCGTAAAGAGACTCTATCACATAGACATTATTCTGGCTGTCCACTGCTACGCCTTTAGGGCGCACCAGGTTGCCGACATAAAGCCCGAGCTTGCCAAATTGTTGAGTCATCTTGTCATCGGCATCGAATATCTGGATGCGTGAATTCATGGTGTCCGTGACATAAAGTTTGTCTGATGCGAAAGTCAGGTGGGTCGGGAAATTGAATTCTCCGTCCCCCTCTCCGCGCTTGCCGATCACTTTCAGCAGTTTGCCATCGTCACTGAATACCTTGATGTCATGGGCGTGGGTGTCGGCCACAAAGATTCTCCCGCGCTTGGCGTCGCGCGCCATCCCTGTTGGACGTTTTAGCACGTCTCGTCCAAATTCGCCTGCCGGGTTACCCTTGTTGTCAAGCCGGAACACGGTGTGAAGTTCTGCATCTGCCACCAGTATTTGTCCCTGCACCCCCAGCGCGATGCCAATCGGGGTTTCGAACTTGGTCCCAAGGCGCGCCATGTCCCAGACTTCAAGTTGCCCGGCCAGGTTGTCAAAAACGTACACACCTTGACGGTTGCTATCGGTTACAAAGATGCGGCCTTGCGCGTCCACGACGCCGCTCTGAGGACGTTGCAGTACGACCGGATTGGGATTGTCGCCTAAGCCGACCAACCACTTGAGTGCATTCAATGCTGTGTTGGCGCTTACTCCATGCTCGGTGCGGAAATTCTCCTCCCCTGTCAATTCACCCACGTAGCGGTAGCGGGGAATGTCGGGTGGATTCGGCCACACCTTTGGGGGCGCGCCCTTGCCGGTATCGGCGAGATTTATAACCAATTGGGGTTGTGCGCAGCCTGCCAGGATCAAGGTTAGACCTAGAAGAGCTGTTGGCAAATATCGCGTCGTATGCATTCTGTTATGGTACTTTAAATGTGCTTTGGATTGTCAAGCTTAGCATGCCCTGCTACTGGTTGATCAGCATGATTTTTACTCGTGCGTTGAGGCTGTCTGTCGCATACAACAAGCTGCCATCGACGGCCAGTCCCGTGATGCCGTTGAAGCTACCCGGCCCTGCACCGACACCACCGATCTTGGCCATCGACGGGACATTTTCGCCGCCCGTAACTTGCCCGCGGTAAACCTTAATGGTTTGGTCGTAAGTATCACTCACGAACACTAAATTTTCACGGCTGACGGCGATAGCACCGGGAGCTCCCAGTTCATTGACGCCCAAGGCGTAACGGAAAGTGCCGTCCCATCCGAGTACGGTTACTTGGCGATCGATCCGATTTGCTACGTAGATGCCATCGGGCCCTGTTGCCATGGCTGAAATGGCGACTGCGCGTTTCGGCTTGACGACTGACAATGTCATGCCCAGGTTGCTGAAAAAGATGAATTGATCGAAAAGACCATCGGCTACCACTACATGCCCATTTCGTTCATCGACTGAGACTGCAACCGGGCGCGCCAGGTTGCCAAGCGAGACCAAGGAGGGGAGCGGTGTGCCGTCCGAGGTAAAATGAAGTACTGCGCTGCTATGGGGGTCGGCAATATAGACCGTGCGGTCGGGTGCGACGTAAATAGTCATGTCGGCGTTGACCGGCAGATTTGTGAATGGAATCAGGGTTTGCTGGAAGCGGTTGTAGTGAAATATCTGGTTAAGTCCGGCATCGATCAGATACACCTCATTATCACGCGCACTCATTGCGGTGGGGCGCTTTAGCTTGATGTAGTTAGCGCTGGGCGGACCAAGAAGCGATTTCCCCATCTGCGCACCGGTCAGATCCATCGAACGCTGTAGCAACGCATGAGGAACTGCGGGGTCAAGTGTCGTATCGGACACGGCACAGCCGACCTGTGCGAAAAGCCCAAGCAAGATGAATGGTCGTAGGTGACTTATAAACTTCGTTGTGCTGGCAAGTTTACGCGAGTAATCCTGCGCTGTTCGTTTGGAATATATAAATGGCATCATTGGCAAGTCCTCCAGAGGTAAGTGCTGATTTGACTACCGGTCATTTATGATATGGCCATCCCAGCAAACTTCCACTCGATAAGTATTGACTAGGAAGTTGAAAGGCCGTGCCTAGTATTTGAGTGGACTCCGCATTGTAAAACCGGTTCAAAATGTCCGTCTCAGCCTGAACATCAGAATGGATTGGTTGATTCCATTGTATTGTGCAAAAATCGCCTCCACTAGTGTTTCAAGGCTTCCGACTGTATACCCTAAGTGGTTTGTCCACGAGCGGGATACAGGCGATTGAGGACCCGTAGTCACGGGAAGGCCGTTGCCCATTAATCGCAATTCGGAGTAGAAGTCGAGACGCGGCACGCTGAATATACGCTGTTGGGTGTAATTCACGCCTGCGTTGGTGGTGGTATAGGAAGTCCTTTTGCCTGCGAGTCCTTGTCGAGTCGTCTGTAAGGTTACATCTCCGGTCAACGCCGAATTGCGAGTCATGGTTTGTGAACGGTTGGCTTGCAGGTTGAAGAGCTGGTAAAAATTCTGTACGTTGTTAATGGAGCGCGTGTCGCTGGCGCTGACACGCAATCCCGTTGTTCCTTCCGCACTCCCAAATGCCCATTGCAACGAGCCGCTATGAGCGATGTTAAGGTAGGTCTGGGTGCGGGAGGCCTTGTTTGCCGTTAGCGTTTGATCCAGATCAGTAGTAACGCGAAGCTGGCTGGAATCAGTTGTGAGTTTATTCAGGGTATGGCCGGCAGAAAGCGAGACGGTCTGGGTGCTTTCGGGGGCGGCAGACGTATTCGACAAACTGCCAGAAGTGTGCCGGCCGTAATTATATGTACCCATATTGGCCAGAGCTGCAATATAGTTGGCACCGACTGTCTCATAACTGGACTTGTATTGTTGGCCGGAAAGCTTGTCGTCAGACATGTTGGTGCCGATATTGCCATAGGACTGAACTTCATTGTTTACCTGATAGATCGCACCGAGGGCCATACTCGCGCTTGTTTGTCTGATAGAGGGTGTTGTCGCGGTTGACGAACTATTGTCTATTCCGGCTAACCGCACGTTCTCGGTGATAGTAAGGGGGCGTTCGCGGGACAACGAGGATCCAAAGCTGCTCAATTGCACATAATTGTCCTCATTCAGGAGTTGTTTCTGGCGCATATCCACTTTGCCCATATTGAACATATTGTGCAGAGTTACGGCGGCAGAGGGGCGATAGTTATGGTCGGCGATCAAGGTGTTGCTCAATGTGCTTTGATTGATGATAGGAGCTTCATTGAAGTCCCGCGCGGCGGCTACAGTGAGGTCCTGGTTGGATGAGATTACTGTCCTCATATCAAGCCCAAGTCGTTTTTGAAAGGATTCGCCGAAGTATGCGCCCTCCCAGTAATTCTGTATGTAGTCCGCTGTATAGTTGGTTTGCCCGCTCAAGGTTCTATATTGCTGGTTCATGCCAAACCGGGTGCTTTTGTAGGTGGAATTAATAGATGCAACACCGATGTTCTGGCGATTGTCTTCTTTTTCATAAAATGTTCTGAATGGGTAGCGACTGAGAGGTACGACGTCCAGGCCGACTTTGCCCGTGAAGACAGTGTTCGTCAGCGGGCTGTTGGTGTTCGCATTGGGGCCGACGTAATAGCGGGAATCAGTCAGATAGGTATTCAGCCCCACGCCACCGTTCACTTGAGCGAACCAGGGTTGCCAGATAAAAGTGTTGACATCGGCACCGGCATTTAATGCCAATGTAAGTGTTTGGTATCTGGATTGAACTCCGCCGATGGTGTCACGCCGCTGGAGGTATTCAAGGTTTCCCCCGAAATTGGGCTTAAGTTTGAAAGGGGCGACTTGTAACTGGGGTTGAGTAGTTTCTTCGGCGGGTGGAGGTGCGACATCTTCGGCGGGAAACGCTGGGTTCGTACAGCCAAAAGCCAGCCACACTAACACCATGGCTCTAGATATCCGGATTACATCAGATGATCGATTTTTTGTAGGATGCGCCCTTGGCATATTCGTTATGACTATTAAGATATCGCATCTTGTTGCAACAAAACTCAAACACTAAAGTGCGGTTCTTTGCGCTGAGTGAACCTCTGCAGACCCATCCAATATTAGGTTATTGCAGTACACCCTGAGTTTGGTTCATCAAGTACTATCGTTTTACTTATATCTATTTATATCTTTGTATACATGATCGCGCATCACCTTTTATAGGTGTATTGCTGAGACAATTTTCAGTGTGTAGCTTACCGGATAATGGCTGGATTGCCTATTCCATTCGTGTGCAAAAAAATGGTTTTTGAAATTCCAATAAATGAGAAATCTGCGTGGCTTACAAACTTGAACGGATGGTCAGGTGACGTGAGGTGCTCCCGATATGTTTTTCAAGTATCTCAATTTACTTTGTTTTTGCAGGCTTATCTACCTCTGGTTTGTCGGCAGCGACAGGAAGGGGCAAGTAGAGCGATTCATTCACCTTGACAGGCGTTTTTTTCTTGAGCTCCACGATCAGGGATTGCCAAGCACCATTGCTTTGTTCGGTGAGCCACAGGCCGCGCGCACGCTCCTTGATATCCTCGAATTGGTTTATTTTTGGCGGAATTCGCTCTGTCAGGCGGAAAATAGCCACGCCCTCCATCATTACGACAGGGTCGGAGGTTTCACCTGGCTTGAGTTTGTTAACGTGTTCCTGGCCGGCTTCGGATAGCATGCCGCTGTGTAAATAACCCATATCGCCGCCTTGATCTGCAGAGGAGTCCCCAGAGTGTTCACGCGCCATTTCGGCGAAATCCGCTCCGCTATGCAGGCGTGAGGCCAAGTCTTTCCCTTCCTCGAACGCCTTCTGCCACACCTCCGAGGGCGATGAAGGGTCTACCCTGAGCAGAATCAGCGATACGCGTTGCTGTTCCGGTGCGGTGAATTTGTCCATGTGAGCGGCGTAATATTCGCGTAGCTGTTTCTCGGTCGGGTCGGGCACATTGCGAACTAGTTTCTCTAGTTGATCGAGTAAGTTTTTATCTTGGAACTGACGGGTGATTTGGGGCAATTCTTGCGCGCGTACCTTTTTCCATTCTTCGTTATTGAGGTAACGCTTTTCAAGTGAGGCAAGCTGTTGATCGATCAGGGTTGCATCCGGCTTCAGCTTGCGACGCTGGGCTTCGCGTAGCAACAGGACATTGGTGATCAGCTTGTCACCCACTTCACGCTGCAATGTGGCGATCTGAATATCGGGAGGCTTGCCATGGTAAAACTTTGCGCGAGCTGCAGCCACAAACGCCGCATCGAATTCCGGCTGGGTGATGATTGTTTTCCCCACCGTAGCAAAGACCGGCTGTTTGTCCTCAACATCGCCAAGTGGGGCTACACCTGCGGCATGAGTTTTTGCACTGAGCATCACCCCGATGAGCAGTGCAGAAAGGACTAACTTGAAGTACGGGAAATTACGATTGCTCCTAGTCATCACTTCTGATACCTCTCATCATGTGGGATTGTCTGGCCTGAAGCAGGCGCGATATCAGAGCGCATGCTTTATTTACGTGATTGAGCATAGTTGAGGATCGTTCCTCGTGTCAATAAGTCATCAACCAGATACTAGTTTTGCCAGAAGTCCGGTCAGCCATATTTGTCGCCTGATGCAGCATAAAAAGTTCTGGGCAAAAAAAGCCGGACGAATAATCGTCCGGCTCGCTTGTGGAAGTGCTACTTAGAAAGCGCTTACTTGTTGTGGCAAGTCAGGCACACTGCACTACCGTCATTGACGATACGCAGGAAGGTCGTGTTGTTGCTATGCGGATCGTGGCAGCTTGCACATTCCACGAACGGCTGGTTTACGCCGGGGTTGGAGCCGCCCGAGCCATCGGTACGTGAATAGAGAGTCAGGTCGAGCTTTGATTGCCCTGCGATTCCGTCAGTCTCAACCCACCATACCCTTTTACCACTGCCCAGAACTCTGGTACCAACCTGACCGATCGTTTGACCAACGCGAGCAGTGGGTGTGGAATTGTTGCTGGGCTGCGCGAAATCTACGTCATTGGTGGTTGCGGTCAAGGTGTTATTGCTGATACCACCGCCGCCATACTGCATGCTGACCGGGTGGTCGTTCGACAGGTCGGTGCCCAGCATGGGGAATGAAACTGCGCCAGGGTTTTGCATGATGCCGCCGGCAGTAACGTTACCGCCGACCCAGGTGCCAGCCATCGTGGTGATTGTGCCGGAGCCCGGTGTATTGATCATGACGTTCATCGCCTGCGTGCCGTCATGGCAAGAGAGGCAAGCAATGGATACGGAGCCTACCGGCGCTTCGGATGCATCGAACGTGGCGGTGCCAAGTTGACTATAACGGGTGAACGCTGCAGGATTTGACAACTTGCGGTTCCAGATCGGCACCGCAGCAGTGTTATCCGCACCGTGGGGCGTATGGCAGAAAACGCAGATCTCGGCGGTACCACTGAACTTATTGGCGACTGAGCCGTCAGCATGGTTGGGGGCGACGTTGGTGCTGCCCAGATTGTGCCTGGTGCTTGAGATGCTGGCCGCGGCAAAGCTGCTCATCAGCATCAGAATCGCTCCTCCCGCCAGTACGGTGCAAAGCTTGCGCTGGGCATTTCCGCTAAATGAAGTTTTCATGGCGTTGATCCTTCCCTAGGTTAAGTTAATTTACGTTTAGTTGCTACTCGCCGTTTTCCGATACTTTAAAGTTGCAAACCAGCACTAGGCTGATGGAATCAATTAAGTTTTTAAAATAAGCATTTAACGTGCCAAATTTCAATATATTGATTAATATGATTTTAATTTATTTTAAAATCTAAAAATCTCGTTATTGGGAAAATTTTTAATGATATTCCCAATTGTGGGAAATATTGTGATTGGATAAGGGTAGTTCATGAGTCAGGTAACTGATAAGGCGCTCTTAGTTGATTGCGTATGCGGCATTCGCGTGGCTTCTACAAACCATTGCCTCGATACTATTTTAGGCGATTTGAGTCAGTGGTATCTGGGCTACCGAACACTGAACAAAAAGTTCTGGGCAAAAAAAGCCGGACGAATAATCGTCCGGCTCGCTTGTGGAAGTGCTACTTAGAAAGCGCTTACTTGTTGTGGCAAGTCAGGCACACTGCACTACCGTCATTGACGATACGCAG
>Ga0315272_10001548_pt1 | contig 11379 bp, 17 predicted proteins | sample C3_middle_MG_FD_203918 | JGI IMG/M metagenome (GOLD analysis project Ga0315272, IMG submission 203918) | Sediment microbial communities from Yellowstone Lake, YNP, Wyoming, USA - C3_middle | ecosystem: Environmental > Aquatic > Freshwater > Lake > Sediment | place: USA: Wyoming | collected...
TTTGGTAGGCACGATTGGACTCGAACCAACGACCCCTTGGATGTCGACCAAGTGCTCTAACCAGCTGAGCTACGCGCCTATTGCAGGGTTCGCATTGTATCCGAAAGGTCATCGCGCTTCAAACAAAATCACGCCTGCCAAACCCCATACCCCGCTTCACGCAAGCCGATCGCCAACTCCACTTCCATGTCGCGCGCTCCATCGTAAGGCATCGGGTTATAGACTTCGTACAGAGCAGGCAGCAAACGCAAGCCGAATACCTGCACGTAGCGGTTGGACTGGATACCTGCCTTGTGTTTGTCAAATCGCACGTCCGGATCCAACCCCGTCATGCCGACGTAAACGCACGGCTTACCCATGACGTAATCCGGGTTGGCCTTCTTGAAGCGGCCTTTGTAGAGAACGTCTTTCGACAGCTCTATCACATAGACATGGTAGTGGTTGCGGCGTGCCATGATTGCGTTACGCTAAACAGCGAAGGGAGCAGGAAAGTTAAGCCTATCCAGGAACAACCAGATCAATAGCTGCCCGAGGCCAGATTATCAAAGCGCGTGTACTCGCCCCTGAAGGCAAGCGGCACCATGCCGATCGGGCCATTACGCTGTTTGCCGATGATTATCTCGGCCTTGCCTTTGTCTTGCGAGTCTTCGTTATAGATCTCATCGCGATAAATGAACAGGATCAGGTCGGCATCCTGTTCAATCGCCCCCGACTCGCGCAGATCGGACATCACCGGGCGTTTGTTGGGGCGCTGTTCGAGGCTGCGGTTCAACTGCGACAGCGCGATCACCGGAACATGTAGCTCCTTCGCCAGCGCCTTTAACGAGCGGGAAATCTCTGAGATTTCCGTAGCGCGGTTCTCGCTGGCTTTGCCTGCGTTCGAACTCATCAGTTGCAAATAATCGACCACGATCAAGCCCAGTCCGTTGCTCTGGCGATGTAACCGGCGTGAACGCGCACGCAACTCAAGCGAGGACAGCGCGGCACTTTCATCGATGTGTATCGGTGCGTCATTCAGCTTGCCAAGTGCGTGCGTCAGCCGACCCCAATCATCATCCTGCAAACGTCCGGTGCGCAAAGCCTGCTGATCGAGCTTGCCGACCGAGCCAAGCATGCGCATCGCCAACTGCGATGCATTCATTTCCATACTGAAGATCGCCACGGGTAATTTGCTATCCAATGCAACGTTTTCGGCTATATTGATTGCAAAAGCAGTTTTGCCCATGCTCGGGCGGCCCGCAATGATGATCAGATCACCCGGCTGCATACCAGATGTCTTTCGATCCAAGTCCGTGAAACCAGTCGCGGTTCCGGTGATATCGCTGGGATTGTCGCGCCCATACAGCGTCTCGATGCGCTCTACCACTTCTGTCAACAGCGGCGGCATTGCGATGAAGCCCTGCTTGCCGCGCGAGCCGGCCTCGGCGATCTCCAGCACTTTTCTTTCCGCTTCATCGAGCAACTGCGCGGCATCGCGTCCGCTCGGGTTGTAGGAACTGCTGGCGATATCGGTGCCCACTTCCGCCAGCTTGCGCATGATGGAACGCTCGCGCACGATCTCGCCATAACGACGGATGTTGGCGGCCGATGGCACATTCTGCGCCAGACTTCCCAGATAAGGCAGGCCGCCCACTTTGTCCAATTCACCGGCAATCTCCAGCGCCTCGGCCACGGTGATCACGTCAACCGGTTTCGCCTGCTGACTCAAACGCACTATTTGGCGATAGATAAGGCGATGTTCCTGTCGGTAGAAATCATCGTCGGTCATCAAATCAACGATCCGGTCCAGCGCGCTCGCTTCCAGCAGCAGGCCGCCCAATACCGATTGCTCGGCCTCAACCGAATGCGGGGGTAATTTGATCTGATCGAGCTGTGCGTCGACGTTGGAAAAGTTTTGCATGAGATTAAATCACTGGTGCTTTTGAGCGGAGTGTATTTTACCTCGCTAACAGTTAAAAACCTAAAAACAAAAAAGGACTGTCGCCAGTCCTTTTTTGTGTTGCGTTGTTACATAAACGATTTACTGCTCGCCGAGCACCGAAACCGTAATAGCTACAACCACATCAGTATGCAATGCAATATTGACCGGATGGTCGCCGATCTGCTTGAGGTGTCCTTCAGGCATGCGTATTTGCGATTTTTCAACGGTAACACCTTGCGCTGCCAGCGCTCCCACGACGTCTGCGTTGGTGACAGAGCCAAACAGCTTGCCATCCACACCGGCCTTTTGCACGATCTGTACAGTCAGACCCGCCAGTTTTTCACCGCGCGCTTGCGCTTCAGCCAGCTTGGCCTTGTCAGCCGCTTCAAGCTCAGCGCGACGCACTTCAAATTCGGCCATGTTTGCAGCAGTTGCACGCCTGGCTTTGCCTTGCGGAATCAAAAAATTGCGCGCAAAACCGTTTTTCACCTTAACCACTTCGCCTAATTGGCCGAGGTTAGTTACTTTTTCCATCAATATTATTTGCATGTCCGGGCTCCTTAGTGCAGATCAGTGTAAGGCATCAAAGCAAGGAAGCGCGCACGTTTCACGGCGGTGCTCAATTGACGCTGAAAATGTGTCTTGGTACCAGTGATGCGTGCCGGGATCAGCTTGCCGTTTTCAGAGATGAATTCCTTCAGGATATTCACATCCTTGTAATCGACTTCGGCAATCTTGTCGACCGTAAAGCGGCAGAACTTGCGGCGCTTGAACAAATTGTTACGGGAAGAACGTTTATTCTTGTCATCTTTCTTTTTGTCTGATGGACGAGCCATGATATTTCCTTATTCCAAAATTATGTCGTTGATATGCAGAGCCGCTGATCAAACAGCCGCTGGCGCGCTTTCTTCAGCCTGAACCGGGGCAGCGCTAAAGCCGCCTTCGCTCGGCATGGAGCGGGATTTCTCTTCCTTCATCATCGCGGAAGGTTCAACGACTGCAGCCTTGGTCTTGACGGTGAGATGACGCAATACCGCATCATTGAAGCGGAATGCATGCTCAAGCTCGTCCAGCGTTTCTTGATTGCATTCGATATTCATCAACACGTAATGTGCCTTGTGAATTTTTTGGATAGGATAAGCCAGCTGGCGGCGGCCCCAGTCTTCCAAACGATGGATCAGTCCACCCTTAGAAGTGACCAGTGTGCGATAGCGCTCGACCATCGCGGGCACTTGCTCGCTTTGGTCGGGATGCACGATAAATATGATTTCGTAGTGACGCATTACATCTCCTTATGGTTAAAGCCCCCCGCTTGCGGTGCGGTGGAGCAAGGTTGCGAAGTTGCCAAACGGTTGCATGAACAACTTCACAGGGGCGCGCATTATAGCCAAATAGGCTTACAGGTCAAGGAGTTTAATGCACGTCCGGTACAACCAGTCACTGTCCTTCACGTTGCCGCACCGCCTCGAACAAACAGATCGCTGTTGCGGCGGCGGCATTCAACGATTCGACCTTGCCGGGCATCGGGATGGTAACCTGCTGCGTGGCAAGCTCCAGCAACCCGGACGAAAGCCCTGCCCCTTCGTTGCCAACCAGAAACCCGACCTTGCAGCGCAGGTCGCAGTCATACAGGCTGCGCGATGCCTGCAAGCTGGTTGCCAGCAGCTCACCCTGAAATGCTCTAGCCGCAACCAACAAATCCTGGCGCTCGTAGATACTCAACACAAAATGTCCACCCATCGCAGCCCGCAATACTTTCGGCGACCAGGCATCGGCGCAAGCAGGGGATAAAAACACCGCATCGCATCCGGCAGCAGCAGCGGATCGCAACATCGAACCTAGATTACCGGGATCCTGTATATCTTCCAGCAATAACGCGAAATGGGCAGCGGAAACCGGTGCGGCGGGCTGGGATATCTCAATCAACGCGAGAATGCCGGTGGGCGTTTTCAAATCGCTGAGTTCCCCGAACAATGGGTCATCCAGTTGCATGACTGGAACATCCTTGGCGCGTTCCAGCAACCTGACAATTTCACCGTCATGCAGCGCGGCCGCGCTCAACAAAATATGCTGCGGCAGTTTGCCGTTATCCAGATACGCCGCCAGCAGATGTGCGCCGTCCAGCAAGGTTTGATTGGCTTTGTTGCGCTGCCGTGCTGAACCGGCGAGTTTGAGAAGTTCCTTGAAATACGGATTATCGCGGGATTGGATCGACCTCATGCCCGAACGACCTTCATGCCCGAACGACATCATGCTGTTGTCGTCGTATCCTGTTCCAGCAACGCGCCGATCTCCTGCAAAGACGGCAATTCTTGCAGGGCTCGCAGGTTTAGATCATCGAGCAGCTGCTTGGTGGTGGCGAATAATTCGGGTTTACCGGGAGCATCTCGTGTACCGACCACCTCCACCCAGCCTCGCGCTTCCAGCGTTTTGATGATTTGCGAGGAAACCGCGACGCCGCGTATCTCTTCGATGTCTCCACGAGTAACAGGTTGGTGGTAGGCGATGATGGCGAGGGTTTCCAATACAGCACGTGAATAGCGTGGCGGTTTTTGCGGGTTGAGACGGTCAAGGTAGGACTGCATTTCAGGCTTAGCGCGGAATCGCCAGCCGCTGGCGACGCGGCATAACTCTACACCGCGCTCCCGCCAGTCTTGCGCAAGTTCTTCCAGCAATGTTTCCAGTTGATGATTATCCAACGACACATCGCTGAGCTTTTTTAGCTCTGCAACAGGCAATGGTTCGGTACTGGTCAGCAGCGCGGCTTCCAGCACAAACTTGAATTGCCGTGTGTTCATGCGCCCATCAAACAAGTCGATAGGTATCGCGATATCATGCGCTATAGCAGTGTCGTGCGGCACCTCTCCCCCGCCCTCTGTTGGCGAAAAAGTCGATGGAATTTCACTCGGCGACAATGACTCGGTTGGTTCTGACATAGATGCTCCCATAAGTATCGCTTTGTTGGATTTCCACAAGAAATTCTTTTGCCAGCTCGAGGATGGCGATGAAGGTGACGACCAGTTTAGGCACGCCGCTTTCCACATCGAACAACTGTTCGAACGGAACATATTCGCCGCCATTGAGGCAGCGCAAAATATGCGTCATCTGCTCACGCACCGAGAGTTGTTCGCGGCGCACTTTGTGATGCATGTTGAGCTTGGCGCGTGCCAGCAAACCCATCCAGGCCTGACGCAGATCTTCCACGCTGACTTCCGGCAAACGCTCGCGCACGGTATTTTCAATCAGCACTTGCACAATCTCGAAGTCGCGCCCGATCTGCGGTAATTCATTGAGTTTTTGCGCCGCGACTTTCATCTGCTCGTATTCCATCAGGCGGCGCATCAATTCGGCGCGCGGGTCTTCGCCACCGTCCTCATTGGCCTTGGGCATACGCGGAAGCAACATGCGCGATTTGATCTCGATCAGCACCGCCGCCATCAGCAGGTAATCCGCTGCCAGTTCCAGGCGGTTCTTTTGCATCATCTCGATGTAGCTCATGTATTGCCGGGTCAATTCCGCCATCGGGATGTCCAGCACGTCCAGGTTATGCTTGCGGATCAGGTACAGCAACAGATCCAGCGGCCCCTGAAAAGTCTCCAGTACCAGTTCCAGCGCGTCCGGCGGAATGTACAGATCATGCGGCAACTCCATCAGCGGTTCGCCGTGGACATGCGCAAGCGGCATCAGTGGCATCTGCGTATTCATCGTCGTCTCAACCATAACCCAACCCCATCGCCTCGCGCACATCGCGCATGGTCTCGGAAGCCAGTTTGCGTGCTTTTTCACAGCCATCTGCGATGATGTTGCGCACCAGGGCCGGATCATCCAGATACTGTTGCGCACGTTCGCGCATCGGGCGTTGTTCAGCCAGAACCGCGTCGATCACCGGCTGTTTGCATTCGATGCAGCCGATACCCGCACTCATGCAGCCCTGCATCGCCCATTGCTTGGTCTGTTCGTTTGAATATACCTGATGCAACTGCCACACCGGGCACTTATCGGGATGACCGACATCGGTGCGGCGGATCCGCGCGGGGTCGGTGGGCATGGTGCGGATCTTCCTGCCCACGCTGGCTTCGTCTTCACGCAGGGTGATGGTATTGTTGTAGGACTTGGACATTTTCTGCCCGTCCAGTCCCGGCATCTTCGAGGCAGCAGTGAGCATGGCTTGCGGCTCGGACAAGATCATCTTCCCACCGCCCTCTAGATAGCCGAACAGCCGTTCACGATCACCGAGGCTCAAGCTCTGTTGCTCATCCAGCAGCGATTTTGCGGACTCCAACGCCTCGTCGTCACCCTGCTCCTGATAGCGCGTACGCATCTCCTGATACAACTTGGCTTTTTTACTGCCGAGTTTTTTGACGGCGGCCTCGGCCTTTTCTTCAAAGCCCGGCTCGCGTCCATAGATGTGGTTGAAGCGGCGCGCGATCTCGCGGGTGAATTCAATATGCGGCACCTGGTCTTCGCCGACCGGAACCTGCGTGGCGCGGTAGATCAGGATATCCGCGCTTTGCAGCAACGGATAACCAAGAAAGCCGTATGTACTCAGGTCTTTCTCGGACAGCTTTTCCTGCTGATCTTTGTAGGTCGGTACGCGCTCCAGCCAGCCCAGTGGCGTGATCATGGACAGCAACAGATGCAACTCGGCATGTTCCGGTACTCTGGATTGAATGAACAGCGTGGCACGGGAAGGATCTACCCCAGCGGCCAGCCAATCCACCACCATGTCCCACACATTTTGCTCGATGATCTGCGGCGTGTCGTAATGCGTGGTCAGCGCGTGCCAGTCGGCGACGAAGAACAGGCATTCGTATTCATTCTGCATCTGCACCCAGTTTTTCAACACCCCGTGGTAATGTCCCAGATGCAAACTTCCGGTGGGACGCATACCCGATAACACGCGATCAGCAAACATTATTTTCCTCAGATTCCAAACAACAACGAAAGCAATTTGTACATCATCCCGATAAACGGGGAAAGTATAAAACTCAGCACAGGCGTAACTGCCATGAAGATCAGGATGAACATGCCGTAAGGCTCGATCTTCGCCAGTTGAAATGCCTGGCGATGCGGCAACAGGCTGACCGCAACCCTTCCGCCATCCAGCGGAGGCAGCGGCAACAGGTTCAGCACCATCAGTACAACGTTTATATTGATCCCAATCATGGCCATGCCAGTCATTGGAGTTGCGTAATCACTTTCCGGGAACATCAGCCCGATCTTGTAGAGCAACGCCCAACCCAATGCCATCACCAGATTCGAAGCAGGCCCGGCGATCGCGACCCATAGCATATCCTTTTTGGGATTGCGCAACGCGGCGAAATTGACCGGTACCGGTTTGGCCCAGCCGAACAGAATACCGCCCATCCACAGGGTAAGCAACGGCAACAATACCGTACCCACCGGATCGATATGGCGCAGCGGATTCAGGCTGATACGCCCCTCACGGTAAGCTGTCATATCGCCGAAATGCCTAGCCACGAAGCCGTGCGCCGCTTCGTGCAGCGTGATGGCGAACAGCACCGGAATAGCTGCAAGGGCAATGGTTTGTATCAGTTGGTCTATTTGCATTTATTTTTCTTCCAAAGTTTAGCGGGGCTAGTGTTGCTCGACCCTAAGCGTAAAACTCATCCTATGATTCTTCAATTCCAAACGGCGCCACATCGCCCTTGCCAAGTCGCAGTAAAACCGGCGCGTCTCCGGTCAGATCTATCACGGTCGTGAAATCCAGGCCCACCGCACCTCCGTCGATCACCAGTTCAACCTGCTTTTCCAGCAGGTCGCGTATATGTTCGGCATCATTCAGCGGTACCCCATCATTCTGCGATCCAGCTTCCTCCGGCAGGATCAGCGAGGAACTCAATATCGGCTCGCCCAATTCTTCCAGCAGCGCCAGCGCCACAGGATGATCCGGGATACGGAGACCGATGGTACTGCGCTTGGGGTGCTGCAAGCGTTTCGGCACCTCCTTGGTCGCCTCTAGGATAAAGGTATAGCTGCCCGGCGTATTGCTTTTCAGCAGACGAAATTTAGCATTATCCACTTTTGCATAACGCGAGATCTCCGACAGATCGCGGCACATCAGTGTCATATTATGCTGCTCGTCCAGCTGGCGAATCTGGCGGATGCGCGTCACGGCATCCTTGTCATCAAGGTGACAACCAAGTGCATAGCTGGAATCGGTTGGATACACCACGATACCGCCTCCGCGCAGCACTTCAGCAGCCTGACGGATCAAGCGCAGGTTGGGATTTTCGGGATGAATAGTAAAGAACTGCGCCATCAGACTGCTCTCACTTTTGCGTCATGCTCCCACGCTTCCCAAACCGGCCTGCAGCCCAGCGGAAAATCCGGCAGTCGGCCCATATCCCGATAGCTCTCGCCCGGGCCATGAAAATCCGAACCGCACGAAGCCAGTAACACAAATTCTTCGGCATAGCGCGCAAACTCGGCATATTGTTCCGGCGTGTGGCTGCCTGTCACTACTTCCAACGCTTGCCCGCCGAATTCCACGAATTCGGTCAGCAACTCGTGCATGGTCTTCTTGCCCATGCCGACACGCCCGCTCATGTAACGCCCTGGATGCGCTAGCACCGCCACCCCGCCGCTGCCGCGTATCCAGCCGATCGCGTCCGACAAAGCTGCCCATTGATGCGACACGTAGCCGGGCTTTCCCTTCACCAGATAGCGGTTAAACACGCTTTTCACATCCTTGCAATGTCCGGACTCGACCAGATAGCGCGCAAAATGCGTGCGGCTGATCATGTTGGGATTGGTTGCGAAATGATACGCCCCCTGCAACACACCGCCGATGCCGGCCTTAGCCAGCTCGTCGGCCATTTTTTTTGCGCGTTCGCCGCGCCCGCTGCGCAGGCCGAGCAAACCCGCCACCAGTGGCGGGTAATTTGGATCAATGTCCAAACCGACGATATGCAAAGTATGGCTGCGCCACGACACGGAAATCTCCACGCCGTTGATAAAGGTCATGCCGTGTTGCACCGCAACGGCACGCGCCTCGTCCAGGCCATCCACGTCATCATGATCGGTCAACGCCCACACCTTCACGCCGCGCCCGGCGGCGCGTTCCGCCAATGCGGTCGGCGTCAGCGTACCGTCGGAGATATTGGAATGGCAATGCAGGTCGTAATCCAACATCAGATATCACCGCCGCCTTTCTTCATGGCCTTCCCCTCTTCGGCCCGTTTGCGGCGCACCTCCTTCGGATCAGCGATCAGCGGACGGTAGATCTCAATGCGGTCTTTGTCGCGCACCACAGCATCGGCCTTGGTCAGCTTACCGAATATGCCCAGCTTGTTTTTTGCCAAGTCGATCTCGGGATGTTTGGCGAGTACACCGCTGGCTTGAATGGCATCGGCCACCGTCGTCCCCACCGGCACAGACTTCCTGAGCAGGATTTGCTCATTGGGCAGGGCGTATACCACCTCGATGTTGATCTGATCGTTCACGTTTTCGGGTAAACCTTTTCTGCGCGATGGATGAAAGCATCCACGAAACTGTTGGCTATATAGTGAAACACCGGCCCGACCATCTTCTCCAGCAGCTTGTTGGAAAACTCATATTGCAGGCGGAACTCTATTTTACAGGCAGATGGACTCAAAGGTATGAATCGCCAACTTCCGTCCAGCTGCTGGAACGGTCCGTGTTGCAGCGTGATGTCGATTTGATGCGGCGGCCTGCTCACGTTCTCAGTGGTAAAACTCTGCTTGATATGATGGTAATCGATGTGCACTGTGGCGTGCACCGTGGTGTCATTCAGCGGTTTCACACTTGATCCGCCGCACCAGGGCAGGAACTGCGGATAATCTTCCACGCGCTCCACCAGCACAAACATCTGCTCCGCGCTATAGGGGACGAGTACCATTTTTTCAACTAAAGCCATTGCCTGTCAAAGATGCCATTCCAAAGGCTGGTAGAATAGCCGAACACACCGCAAAACTCACCTGATATGAGTATCATCCAGAACAAAAAAGCCTACCACGAATACTTCATCGAGGATAAATATGAAGCCGGTATCATGCTGGAAGGCTGGGAAGTCAAGGCTATCCGCGCCGGGCGGGCACAGCTCAAGGAAGCCTACGTCATCGTAAAGGACAACGCGCTGTTCCTGATCGGTTCGCACATCAGCCCGTTGCTGAATGCTTCCACGCACATCCATCCTGATCCGGTGCGCACCCGCAAACTGTTGCTGCACAAACTGGAGATCGACCGCATCATCGGCAAGGTACAGCGCGCCGGTTACACCCTGATGCCGCTGGACATGCACTACAAGAACGGCCGCGTCAAACTGGAGATCGGCCTAGCCAAAGGCAAAAAGCAACATGACAAGAGAGCCACCGAAAAAGAAAAAGATTCCAAGCGTGAAGCTGCGCAGGCTATGAAAAAAGAACGTCGTTAGGAGCAATCATGAATGAACCCTCAAATTCACAAACCGCCTATCTTGCCGGCGGCTGCTTCTGGGGCATGGAAGAACTGGTGCGCCAGATCCTCGGCGTGCTGGAAACCGAGGTCGGCTACACCGGAGGCGAGGTACCCGATGCGACCTATGAGATCGTTAAAACCGGTCGCAGCGGCCATGCCGAATCCCTGAAGGTTGTGTTCGACCCAGACAAGCTCACCTACCGCCACCTGCTTTTCGAATTCTTCCGCATGCACAACCCCACTATGCCCAACCAGCAAGGCAACGACCGCGGCACACCCTACCGCTCTGCTATCTTTTACCTCAACGAGTCACAAAAACATACCGCTGAAGAAGTCATCAAGACCGTGGATGCCTCTGGAGATTGGCAAGGCAAAGTCGTCACCGAAGTAGCACCTTTCAAGGCGTTTTACCGCGCCGAGGAATACCACCAGAAGTATCTGGTCAAGAATCCTGGAGGTTACACCTGCCATTACATCAGACAGAAAAGTCTAGGGGAATAGTTTGCAGCCTAATCACCGATCCAGCTTTAAAAGGTCGCAACCATGATTAAGACGGAATATGAATTCACCCTTCCGGTCGGTTATCAAGACGAAGTGGGCAATCTGCATCGAGACGGTGTGATGCGTCTGTCTACCGCTGCCGACGAAATTAACCCACTAAAAGATGTTCGAGTTCTGGCCAACCCTGCGTACTTGATCGTGATCCTATTGTCTCGTGTTATTACCCGATTGGGCAGCTTGGCGCACATCAACCCCAGTGTGATAGAGAGTTTGTATGTCGCAGATTTAGCCCATTTAAACAGCCTATACTACGAGATCAATCAAGTTGCACAAAAAAACTATATGTACAATTGTCTGCAATGCGGGTATGAAAGGTATCGTGGTGGATCTATTTGAGCTTGCCCCCGAATTTGGTGTACCGAAGGTAGAGATGGATAATTATGCTACTGGAGGTGCAAGATGTACAAGATTCCGAGAAAACGTTACACGATTGAGTTCAAGAAAGAAGCGGTAAGATT
>Ga0315272_10001550_pt1 | contig 11377 bp, 11 predicted proteins | sample C3_middle_MG_FD_203918 | JGI IMG/M metagenome (GOLD analysis project Ga0315272, IMG submission 203918) | Sediment microbial communities from Yellowstone Lake, YNP, Wyoming, USA - C3_middle | ecosystem: Environmental > Aquatic > Freshwater > Lake > Sediment | place: USA: Wyoming | collected...
TGATCTCGTCGCGGGTGATGACGCTGACGGCGGCGGCTACTTCGCTTTGTTTCTGTTCGTACTTGGAGGCGCTGGTCACCGTGGTGGTTAGTAACTGCTCCAAGCTTACCTCGGTCAGTTCGGTTTCGGCCTGGGCAGGCAACGCGAGTGCAAGCATTAAGCCTAATATCAACGGGATGTTGAAAATGATAGCCATAAAATTGCCTCAAGGAGGTTGGGTTGGGGACAATACCGATGAATACTATAACTACTTGTACATTTTCCCCTGCAATTCTGGCAAGCGAAAGAGGCAACGAGTGGGTGATTTTTAGCGAGGAAAAGGCAGGGGAGCATCGGTGGCGCAGGATTCCGCAATGGCACCGGGAGCCTTGTGAAAATGGAAAAAGAAAGCCTGGCTTTTTGGCCGGGGTTTTGAGTACTTTGGTTTTTGCGCAAAGCAGAAGGGAGAAGACATGAAACAGAAAGCATCGGTTATCAATATCATCTGGCTGTCCATGGTCGTGCTGGCCACGGTGACTGCCGCTTATACCAACCGGATGGACGCCCTTACCAGGGCCTCGTTCGAGTCGGCCAAGGACGCAGTGGTCCTGGCCATCGGCCTGATCGGGCCCATGGCCCTGTGGTTGGGGATCATGAAGGTGGCCGAGGCCGGGGGGCTGATGCGCATCGTGGCCCGCTGGGTGCGGCCCCTGATGGTTCGGTTGTTTCCCGACGTGCCCCACGACCATCCGGCCATGAGCGCCATGATCATGAACATGGCGGCCAACGCCCTGGGCTTGGGCAATGCGGCCACGCCCATGGGGATCAAGGCCATGCAGGAGCTGGAGAAGCTCGCTCCGGAAAAAGGCACGGCCACCAACGCCATGTGCCTGTTCTTGGCGATCAACACCTCCAGCGTCACCCTGCTGCCTCTGGGGGTGATCACCATCCGGGCCGCCGCAGGCGCAACGAGCCCGGCCGCCATCTTTATCCCCTCGCTCATTGCCACCACCTGTTCCACCATCGTGGCCATCGTGGCGGCCAAGATGCTGGCCCGGAGAAACAGCGGGGTGGAATTAGCAGCGGCGCAGGAGATTTGCGAGACAGCAGCATCCGAGGCCGAGGTCTGCGCGGAATCGGAGCTGTTTCCGCCCAGCGCGGCGGGAAAATGGTTCATCTGGCTGCTGGTCGCGGTTTTTTCCGGGGGGGCGGTGTATCAGTTGAGCAGCGCCACCGAGCCGCTGGCCTTTTCCGCGGCCAGCCTCAACAGCCTGTCCAGTTGGCTGATTCCGGCCCTGATCTCCGGGCTGCTGATTTTCGGTTATCTGCGGGGGGTGCGGATCTATGAGACCATCACCGACGGGGCCAAGGAGGGTTTCACCACAGCCATGCGGATCATTCCCTTCATGGTGGCGATCTTTGTCGCCATCGGCATGTTTCGGGCCAGCGGAGCCATGGATATTCTGGTTGCCGTCCTCTCGCCGTTGACCGAAGCGGTGGGCATGCCGGCCGAGGCTCTGGCCATGGGATTGCTGCGGCCCCTTTCCGGCAGCGGTTCCTTCGCCTTCATGAGCGAGATCATCAAGCAGTCGCCGGACAGCCTGCTTTCCGCCATGGTTTCGGTCATCCAGGGCTCCAGCGAAACCACCCTCTATGTGCTCGCCGTCTACTTCGGCGCAGTCGGCATCCGGCGCACGCGCCACGCCCTGCCCGCCGCGCTCTGCGGTGAAACCGCCGGGCTCATTGCCGCGGTGACGGTCTGTAATCTATGGTTTTAAGAGCTTGTCCGTAGATAATTTTTTCAGGGATCGCGCCGGATTTTGAGACGGATTTGGCCGGGACGATTGAGCAAAACCACAGGCGTAGCAGCGCTACGGCGAGGATTTTGCGATTGAGGAGCGGTCAAAGACGGCCAAAAGCTGGATGCGAGCACCAAAGATTTAGTTACGGACAAGCTCTAAGGATGGTCTCGGCTATTTGCCCAGCATCGTCTTCTTGAATGTTTCCAAGTCGGTGCGCTCCATGAAGCGGGCGGTCCGTTCCAGCTTGCGGGCGTTGGCTGCGTAGTGGCGGAGGCATCTTTCCGCCAGGGCGACCACCTCGTCGTCATTCAAATCCTGGGCGATGATGTCGCCGATTCTCGGCAGCCCTCCGCCGTTGCCGCCAAAGATCAAGGTCCAGCCGTTCTTCTTGCCGAAAACCCCCAGGTCGCGGACAAAGCTCTCACAACAGTTCATGGGGCAGCCGGAAACGCCCACCTTGGCCTTGGCCGGCAGGGGGATGCCCATCAGGGCCTCCTCCATCTTTTTGCCCAGCACCGGGGAATCCTGTCTGCCGAACTTGCACCACTGCACGCCGGGGCAGGCCTGGATGTAATGGATGCCCACCGGTTTTTTGGGGCCTTCGGCCTGGCCGAAATCCTGCCAGATGGCTGCCGCCGCTTCTGGGGTGTGGCCGCCGATGGCGATCCGTTGGGCGGAGGTGAGCTTGAGCAGCGGGATATTGTGCTTGCGCGCTGCTACGGCAACCGCCTCCAGATAGTCGGGGGTGACAAGGCCCATTTTGGGTCCGGGGAGAATATTGTAGGTCTTGGGATGCTGGTCTGGCATGGGGCGTCCTCCGTTGTTTGGGTTATGCCGCAATCTACCCCCCATTGTCGGCAGGAACCTTGACCCAGGTCAAGGGCCGCAAGTATTTTTCAGAAAAACAGGGAATGGCCCGGCCTTGACTTCCGGAGGTGATGCGGGTAAATGATCATTTTTGCCTGAGTGGTGTTAACGGTGACAGCGAGGAGAAGAAATCATGTTCAATATATTGGTTTTGGCCACGACGAATAAGGGAAAGCTCAAGGAGTTTAAGGAGCTGCTCAAGGATTTTCCGGTGGAGATTCAGAGCCTGGCCGATTTCGGGCCCATTCCCGAGGTGGTTGAGGACGGCGCAACCTTTGACGACAATGCCTATAAAAAGGCGCATTTCACCGCCAAGGTTCTGGGCCTGCCCTGCATTGCCGATGATTCCGGGCTGGCGGTCGAGGCCCTGGATGGCGCGCCCGGCGTCTATTCCGCCCGCTACGCCGGGGAAAAGGCCCGCGATGTGGAGAATACCGCCAAGTTGCTCAAGGACATGGAAGGCGTGGCCAACCGCAGGGCTGCCTTTCACTGTGTCATCTCCATCGCGGTGCCCAGCGGCCCGGCCTTGACCTACGAGGGAACCTGTGAAGGCGAGCTGCTCACCGCGCCGAGGGGCGACGATGGCTTTGGCTACGATCCGATTTTTTTCTATCCCGAGTTGGGCAAGACCTTTGCCGAGCTCACCATGGAAGAGAAGAACCGGGTCAGCCACCGGGGTCGGGCCATGGCCGAGATGGCCGGTGAGTTCGAGCAGGTACTCAAGTGGCTCAAGCTACGGCTGACCGAGGAAAAACCGGCCAAGCCGGACCATGAGCAGTTTGAGCACAACGACTGGTCCGAAGAGATCATGGTTCGGGAGGTGAAGTAGAGGCTTTGGCTCGGGTCTCTACTCCCCTCGCCCACTTGTGGGTGAGGGGAGTCTCTGTAAGCGAATCCCCCCGTTTTCCTCAACACATTTTATCCCAGACCCTGCCAGTTGCTTGAACAGCGGTCGGCCAAAGAGAAAGAACTCCATCCCCAGCGAAATCCCTGTCTTTTGGGCAACCTCCCCCCTGATGGCCAGATCGGCGCGCACCAGTTCGCTGAGCCGGGCGACATCCGTCCCGTCGGCTTGGGTGAGCAGATCGGTGAATTCCTTGCCAGGACATGCCTGTTCGTGGCGCTCGATCTCTGCAAGGATCGGGTCGTTTGGGTTGATCAGGTCGGTGCGGCGCATGGTGTTCTGGTAGATGGTGGTCAAGAGCGCCTCGGGCTGCCAGCACTGGAGAATCCTGCAGGTTGCCGGGCGGTGCGCATAGATGGTGCAGGCGTTGCCTTCTTCGGCAAAGAACAGGCAGGTCCAGCCACTCCCCTGCCCCCGGATCTTGAGCAGCTCGACCGGCACCGGTTCAAGCGTGGCAATGGCCGGGTTGTAGCCCATCTCCCCCTGCCGGATGGCGACCAGTTGGTCGTGCCGGATATGGCCTTGCCGGACAAGATCGAGATCCTCCCGGCTCAGGGCTGGCCCGCCTTTACGGCAACAGGCGCCGCATTGTTTGCAGTGTTTGGTATTTGTCATGTTTCAAGGAAGAAGCGCTAAGGGGTATTTTGGGCGCAATGCGATCCTTTCCGTATCGAATTTGGGAGCATTATTCGCCCGTTTGCTGCTGAATAATTTCGTCATCCTGCTACATGTTTCCATGTAAATAATTTTTTTCATAACGGACAACTAATTGTTTTCGTGTGAAAAAAATTGTCAGCGCCATTTCCATCCTCTGCCATCTTGTCTTCACTGGCATGGCCCTTGCGTATATACCAAAGCAAAGCGGGGCATGAAATGATTCTGCGCTGCCCAGGACATCCGGAACAGGAGGTCGGCCATGAGAAAAACATTCTGTAGCGAAAAAAAAGTCACAGCCCCGATTCTTGCCGAGACCTCAGGCAAGCTAGCCGAAACCTGCTGGTTTGTCAGCTCCTTTGTCCTCTCGCTGCTCATGGGGCCCTTTGCCGCGCTCCCTGCCATGATCGCAATTTTTTCCTTGAAGGTTGATGGGCCCATGCCCATGGAAATATCTTGATAACGAGGCTCCGCCATGAACGCACCGTCCCCGACACCTGAAACCTCTGCCCCCAGCTTTGGCCATCCTTTGCTGGCCGATGACCAGGCCGTCCTCACCATCAGCGCCGCCGCCGAGATGCTGGGCGTTACCCCGCGCACCCTGCGGATGTATGAGCACGATGGGCTGCTGGCTCCGGCCCGCCATGGCAAGTGGCGCTATTACAGCATGGATAATCTGAAATGGGTTTCCTGCCTGCGCACCATGATCCACGAGCACGGCATCAGCCTGGCCGCCATCCACAAGCTGCTGCAATACACGCCCTGCTGGAACATTGCCGGCTGCTCTTTTGAGAAACGCAGGCTTTGCACCGCTTTCATGTCCAGCGCTCTGGTGCCGAAAAAGATCGACCGACTCAGCGGCTTGCCCGTCGATACGTCAATCTCCGCCTGATTGCTTGCATCTTCCACTCCGCATCGTGTACAAAGTAAAAAATAGGGGTTCCGGCTGAAGACTGAAGTCTGAAGGAATCAGTTCGTCAGGTGCGATTTTTCCCTTCAGCCTTTAAACCTTTAACCTTCAGTCTTTCATGAGGTCTGCCTTGAACCAATTTTACAAGAACCTGTCCATCTGGTTGGTCATCGCCCTGGTGGGCCTGCTGCTGATCCATCTTTTCAATCCAACGGTCGAGCCGGTCAATCAGATCAGCTACAACGATTTTCTGGAAAGCGTCAACTCGGGCAAAGTGAACAAGATCACTATCAGGGAAAACGTGGCCGAGGCCCAGGATCTGGTGGGCAACCGCTTCCAGACCGTACTGCCGGACAGTCTGGAACAGGTAAAGCCCTTTATGAAGGAGGGGATCGCCCTCCAGGTGGAAAAGAAAAAAGAGCCGCATTGGCTGGTTGGTATCATCGGCTCCTGGCTGCCCATGATTGTTCTGGTGGGCCTTGGCCTCTATTTCATGCGCCAGCAGCAGGGCGGAGGCGGCAAGGGCTTGATGACCTTCGGCAAGAGCCGGGCCCGCCTCATCGAGGGCGAGGAATCCAAGATCACCTTTGCCGATGTGGCGGGTATTGAGGAGGCCAGCGACGAGTTGGGCGAGATCGTTGATTTTCTCCGCGACCCCGGCATCTTCACCCGGGTGGGAGCCAAGATTCCCAAGGGCGTGCTGCTCTCCGGCGAGCCGGGCACGGGCAAGACCCTGCTGGCCCGCGCCATTGCCGGGGAGGCCCAGGTGCCGTTTTTCTCCATCAGCGGCTCGGATTTCGTCGAGATGTATGTGGGCGTCGGCGCAAGCCGGGTGCGGGATCTGTTCAAGGAGGCCAAGAAAAAGGCGCCTTGCATCATCTTTATAGATGAGATCGACGCGGTGGGTCGGCAACGCGGGGTCGGGGCCGGCGGCGGCAACGACGAGCGCGAGCAGACCCTGAATCAGTTGCTGGTTGAAATGGACGGCTTCGAGGCCAATGCCGGAGTCATCATCATCGCGGCCACAAACCGGCCCGATATCCTGGACCCGGCTCTCAAGCGACCGGGCCGCTTCGACCGGCAGATCGTCGTGCCCCTGCCCGATGTGCGGGGCCGGGAGAAGATTCTCAAGGTTCATGCCGCCAAGGTCCAGCTGGACAGCGATGTGGATATGGCGATCATTGCCAAGGGCACCCCTGGTTTTTCCGGGGCCGAGCTGGCCAACATGGTCAACGAGGCAGCCCTGATGGCGGCCCGTTTCGAGGTGGGCAGAATCTCCATGGTCCTCATGGAAAAGGCCAAGGACAAGGTGATGATGGGGGCGGAGCGCACCAGCATGATCCTCACCGCCAAAGACAAAGAGCTCACCGCCTACCACGAGGCGGGCCATGCCCTGGTCGCCCGGCTGCTGCCCGGCACCGATCCGGTGCACAAGGTGACCATCATCCCCCGGGGCAGGGCGCTGGGCCTGACCATGCAACTGCCCACCGACGAGAAACACTCGCAGTCACGCTCCTGGCTGATGAATAACCTCTGCATCCTCCTGGGTGGGCGGGTGGCGGAAGAAATCGTCTTCGGCGATGTCACCACCGGGGCGGGCAACGACATCGAACGGGCCTCAAACATTGCCCGGAAGATGGTCTGCGAGTGGGGGATGAGCGAGGCCATCGGCCCCATGAATTTTGCCGGCCCCGATGAGTCCGGGCGGAGCAGACAGGCCTACAGCGGGGAAACCGCGGTGCGTATCGACCAGGCCGTGACTGAGTTGGTGACCGAGGCCAGGGAAACGGCGACCCGGCTACTCAACGAGAATCGGGCGATCTTGGAGGCCATGGCCAAGGATTTGTTGGAGAAGGAAACTATTGGCAGTGAGGATATTGAGCGGTTGATGGCGGCTGGCTGATAATTATTGAGAAGCTGTGAAGGGTTGGGGCGGCGGGGAGAAACTCCTGCCGCCTTTTTTGTTGTTCCCTTTTTCTTCTTTTGCGTGCCCAAAAGAAGAAACAAGAAAAGGGCACCCGTGTCTCTTGTCCCGCCGTTGGCGGGATGCCCTGCGCTCCTCGACGCTGCCGGGGCTTTGCAAACTCGGCTTCGCCTCAAACAGTGCAAATCCCCTTTTCGGCAGCTTTTCCGGTGCTCGGCTACGTGCCAATGGGAATTTTTCGGAGGAACCTTTCTGTCCATCACCCTGCCATCAGGTTCTCCTTGACAGGTCGCGCCCGGCAAGGGTAGGAATCTGGTTTGAAAAAAATTACCGGACCATGCCCAGCATTGCCCGGTGAGAAAAGTGCAAAAGGCAAAAAAAGTCCCCTCTCCCCTTGCGGGAGAGGGATAGGGATAGGGGGAAGGTGCTGGTTGGGATGCCGTTGCCAGCTTCACCCGCCCCCCAGCCCCCTCCCGTCAAGGGAGGGGGAGTCTAATGTAAAAAAAATTACCGGACCATCCCGGTTTCTTATTCTGCAAGGAGGTATTTCCCATGCTTGATGCGTATCAAAAACATGTTGCCGAGCGGGCTGCTCTTGGCCTGCCCCCCCTTCCCCTTTCCGCCGAGCAGACCACCGCCTTGGTCGCGCTGCTGCAAAAACCGGCTGCCGGAACGGAGGCAACCCTGCTTGATCTCATCAGCAACCAGGTACCGCCGGGCGTGGATGAGGCCTCCAAGGTCAAGGCCGGTTTTTTGGCCGAGGTGGCGCAGGGGAAGATCGCCTCGCCGCTCATCGACAAGAAGGCGGCGGTGCAGCTCTTGGGCACCATGTTGGGCGGCTACAATGTGCAGCCGCTCATCGATTTGCTCGATGATGCCGAGCTGGCCGAAGCTGCGGTGGCAGCCCTTTCCTCCACCCTTTTGGTCTATGATTCCTTTAGCGAAGTGGCAGCCAAGGCAAAGAGCAACGCCCATGCCCGGCAGGTGGTGGCCAACTGGGCGGAGGCCACCTGGTTCACCAGCCGTGAGACCATGCCCGAGGAACTCACCGTCACCGTGTTCAAGGTGGCGGGCGAGACCAACACCGACGATCTCTCTCCTGCCTCCGAGGCGTGGAGTCGCCCGGACATCCCCCTGCATGCCCAGTCCATGCTGATCAACCGGCTGCCCGGCTCGCTGCCGGTGATCGAGGAGCTGAAGAAAAAGGGGCACCCAATCGCCTATGTGGGCGATGTGGTGGGCACCGGTTCCTCCCGCAAGTCCGGGGTCAACTCCATGCTCTGGCACATGGGCCGCGACATCCCCTATGTCCCGGCCAAGCGCACCGGCGGGGTGGTCATGGGCTCCACCATCGCGCCCATCTACTTCAACACCGCCGAAGATTCGGGCATGCTGCCCATCCAGTGCGATGTCACCGGCCTTGAAACCGGGGACATCATCACCATCAACACCCGCACAGGCACGATCAGCCGCGACGGGCAGATCGTGGTCAATTTCAGCCTCTCCCCCGCCACCCTGCCCGACGAGGTTCAGGCCGGTGGCCGGGTGAACCTCATCATCGGCAGGGGCTTGACGGCCAAGGCCCGCGCGGCTATGGGCCTGCCGCCAGCCACCCTGTTTCGGGAGCCGGAGGTGCCCAAGGATACCGGCAAGGGCTACACCCTGGCCCAGAAGATGGTGGGCAAGGCTTGCAATCTTCCCGGCGTGCGACCCGGCATGTACTGCGAGCCCAAGATGGCCTCGGTGGGCTCCCAGGACACCACCGGTCCCATGACCCGCGATGAGATCAAGGAGCTGGCCTGCCTGAAATTCTCCGCCCCCTTGGTGATGCAGTCCTTCTGCCACACCGCCGCCTATCCCAAGCCGGTGGACGTGAAGACCCACCAGACTCTGCCCGGTTTTATCAGCGAACGGGGCGGCATAGCCTTACGCCCTGGCGACGGGGTGGTCCATTCCTGGCTCAACCGCATGGTCCTGCCCGACACCGTGGGCACCGGCGGCGATTCCCACACCCGCTTCCCCATCGGCATTTCCTTTCCGGCGGGTTCCGGCCTGGTGGCCTTTGCCGCAGCCACCGGTTCCATGCCCCTGGTCATGCCGGAGTCGGTGCTGATTCGTTTTACGGGAAAAATGCAGCCGGGCATCACCCTGCGGGATCTGGTCAACGCCATCCCCTATGTGGCCATCCAGCAGGGGTTGCTCACCGTGGAGAAAAAGGGCAAGAAGAACCTCTTTGCCGGGACGGTGCTGGAGATCGAGGGATTGCCGAATTTGGCGGTGGAACAGGCCTTCGAGCTGGCCGACGCCTCGGCCGAGCGCTCCGCCGCCGCCTGCACCGTGCGGCTCAACCAGGAGCCGGTGGCCGAGTTTTTGCGCTCCAATGTGGAGCTTTTGAAAAACCTGGTGACCCGTGGCTACCAGGATGCCACGGCCATCCGCAACCGGATCGCGGCCATGGAAGCATGGCTGGCCGCGCCCGAACTGCTTGCCCCGGATGCGGACGCCGAATACAAGGCGGTGCTGGAGATCGATCTCAACGCGATCACCGAGCCGGTCCTGGCCTGCCCCAACGACCCGGACGACGTGAAGCTATTGTCCCAGGTGGCGGGGACCCCAATCGATGAGGTCTTTGTCGGCTCCTGCATGACCAACATCGGTCATTTTCGAGCCCTGGCCAGAATTCTCAACAATGGCCCCCAGGTGGCGGTCCGTCTCTGGGTGGCGCCGCCCACCCGCATGGACGAGGAGCAGCTCAAGGCCGAGGGGGTGTACAGCATTCTGGGCAAGGCCGGGGCGCGCACCGAAATTCCCGGCTGTTCGCTCTGCATGGGCAACCAGGCGAGAACCCGCGACAATGCCGTGGTCTTCTCCACCTCCACCCGCAATTTCGACAACCGTATCGGCACCGGCGCCAAGGTTTTTCTGGGCTCGGCGGAGCTGGCCGCGGTCTGCGCCGTGTTGGGACGCATCCCCACTGTGGCGGAATACAACACCCTTCTTGCCGAGCGGGTAACTCCCAAGGCAGACGAGGTGTACCGTTACCTCAATTTTCATCGGATCGAGGGATACGCGGAGAAAGGTTGGTAGGTTGTAGGTGACGAGAATATCAGGAGGCCGGCTCTATGGTCGCCGGGTTCTCCGGTTGATGTCTTGGTGGAGCTGAGGGGGATCGAACCCCTGGCCTACGCATTGCGAACGCGTCGCTCTCCCAGCTGAGCTACAGCCCCATGATTATTTTCCATAAACCACGGATGACCGGTTTCGTCAACGGGCATGTTGCGGAGCCCCGCACCTCCTTCATTCCACGATCCGGTAGCCTGCCTCCTTCAAGGAGGGCCGCGTATAGACAAAGATCATCTCAACCGGCTCGGCGAACGGATTGTAAAACCAGTGAACCGCGCCTCGCGGCACGAACATCGTATCGCCTTTAACCATCTCCACTTCCGTTTCGTCGAGTCCGCTCACCCCTCTTCCCGCCAGGATGTGGATGACCTCCTCCGCGTCCTTGTGGGTGTGCTTTTTGTGGGTGGAGGTCTTCGCTTCGAAGCGGCAGTAGGCGAAAGTTATGTCCTCCGCACCCACGGTGTCCTTGTCAACGAGGACAATCCTTTTCGCGTTATCCAAGTCCTTGATCGGCTCGTTTCTTCCCTCGGCGAGTCCAAGCAGATACTTCATGTCATCCTCCCTGTGCCCAAAATATCCCGCGATCAGGCGCCGGTTTCGTCCGCCCCTGATCTGACGGGAATCCGGACGGTAAACGTCGTCCCCTTGCCTACCTCGCTTGTCACCTCGATATTCCCCTGGTGCTTTTTGATGATATCGTAGGTGATGCTGAGGCCCAGTCCGGTTCCCTTGCCGACCTCCTTGGTGGTGAAAAACGGCTCGAAGATCCGCTGGCTGATCTCCGGCGGCATCCCGCAGCCGGTATCGGAAAAAGCCAGGCAGATGTTCTCGCCTTCCGTCCAGGTTTTGATGGTGATTTTGCCCGCTTCCCGGATGGCTTGGCCGGCATTGACCAGCAGGTTGGTAAACACCTGGTTGAGTTCCCCGGCATTGCAGAGGGTGAGCGGAATCTCGCCGTAGTCGCGGGTCACGGTGGCCTTGTATTTGAGTTCGTTCCAAACGATTTGCAGGGTGCTTTCAATCGCCTTGTTGAGGTCGGTGGGCTTGTTTCCGGACTCGTCGATGCGGGAGAAATTTTTTAGATTCTGGACGATCTTCTTGACCCGGTCGGCGCCGTCGAGGGATTCGTCGATCAGGCTCAGGGCATCGTCGGCGATGTAATCGATCTTGAGGCTCTTTCTGCTGGCCGCGAGGTCCTCCAGCAAGACCTGTTG
>Ga0315272_10001551_pt1 | contig 11374 bp, 8 predicted proteins | sample C3_middle_MG_FD_203918 | JGI IMG/M metagenome (GOLD analysis project Ga0315272, IMG submission 203918) | Sediment microbial communities from Yellowstone Lake, YNP, Wyoming, USA - C3_middle | ecosystem: Environmental > Aquatic > Freshwater > Lake > Sediment | place: USA: Wyoming | collected...
GAACCGCCCTGGGAAGGGCCGGAGTTCCGAGCAAAATGAAAATATTTTTGACCGGCGAAAAACATTGAAATTGGATGTGAAATTGAAGATTGCACATGGGGATGGCCACCAGCACTATGCCTCTGAAGTCAAACATCCTGAATGGTCATAGTTACAAAGTGGCACCGATCATTAAATTCGAGCGCGTCACGAAGGTTTACCAGGGCCGTCAGATTGGCTTGGCGGACGTTTCCTTTTGCCTGCCGTCGGGATCAACCGTTGGACTGTTGGGCGCCAACGGTTCTGGAAAATCGACGGTCATGCGCCTGGCGTTGGGATTGATCACACCCAGCGCGGGCGAAATCGAGGTGTTTGGGCAACGGATGAAACCCGCCTCCAAAGCGCTTCGGCAGCGCATTGGGTTCCTGTCGGACAATCCGGTATTCCCCAAGGACTTGAGCGCCATCAGTTACCTGAGCTTCGTCGGAAAATGTTTCGGCTTGGACAACCGGGAGCGCCATTCGAAGATGGGATCGCTGCTCAGGGCTGTGGGCCTTATGGATGACGCCGGGCGGAAGATAAGCACGTATTCGACCGGTATGAAGACCCGCCTTGGCATTGCCGCATCGCTCATGAACGATCCCGAACTGTTGGTGTGGGATGAACCCACGGCGGGGCTCGATCCCATCAGCCGCAGGCAGACATTGGAGTTGGTGGAACAATATCGCGGCAAGAAAACCATCCTTCTTAGCTCGCATATCCTGGGAGACATCGACCGGGTGTGCGACCGGTTGCTGGTCCTCAACAAAGGCCAGAGACTTTTCGAGGGCTCGCGTTCCGAACTGGAGGATTTGCTGCCCAAGAGCATCCTGGAACTAAACATGTCCGGCGCCACAGATCTCTTTCGCGAAGCGGTGCGGGACCGGCTCCAACGCGTCGATTATTCGCAGGATAATCGGCGATTGCGCATCGAGCTGCGCTCGGGCGAGTCGGTGGGCGATGTCGTGGAATCGCTCTTGAAACTGGCCAGGGAAACCGGCGTCCGGATCGAGGGTGTAAACTCGACTGGCAGGCAGCTTGAGGATGCCTATCTGAAGCTCATCAGCGAGGACGAGTTCAGCGGATTCCTCCGGGTCACCAAACAATGATTCCATGACCCCCAAGAATCCAGCAACGATTTCCGAAGGTGAAGGCATGGAGAGCCTTCCTGAGACGCCCCCCTCCCTTAAGGGCGGACGGAAGACGCCGTCGCACTGGCAGTCGATCTGGATGTTTGTGCGCGCCGATTTGGATGCGGTCTGGCGGTCCTGGCTTTGCCGCGGATTTTTGGTGATAAGCGCTCTGCTCACGCTCCTGGAACTCAAGGGCATGCAGGCCGAGCAAAAAGCGGCCAGCCAGATGCTCGAAGCGGTGTATGCCACCTATTTGCTTGTCTGGATGCATGGGGTGGTTTTCATTGCCGGCGCGGCGTTTATGCGCGAAGCCGATTGCCTGAACGAGGCGATCCTCTGCCGGGGTGTCACACGCGGCGAATATATCACGGGCAAACTGACCGCCCGGTGCCTCGCCATTGTCATGATGATCTCCTGCGTATTACTGCCATCGAGTTTTTGGGCGATCCGCCAGGATAAACTGGTGCGCACTCAGGATGGCTTCGTCACTTCCGCCGCGCGAAACATCAAAGTGGAAGCTTGGGAACCAAAGAAGGTTTTCGTTGAGGTCAGCGGCACAATCAAGGAAATGAAACTTCAGGTGGGGGATGCCGTGCGGGCCGGGGATGTCCTGGCCACCCTGGATGATCGTGTCCTTTTCGATGAGCTGGAAACCGAACGCCGCAATGAGGAGAATGCCCGCAACGAGGTGGTCAATGCCGGACGCCGCGTGGAAGACGCCCGACGCAATGTGGCCCAGGCCGAGGACGCCATGGAACGCGCGGAACGAGGCCTGGTCAACAAGGACATGCTCAGCCAGGCCGAACAGGCGGATCGCCAAACCGACATCCGCGCCCGCAAACGGGATCTTAAGAATTCCGAAAGCCTGCAGCGGATGGCTGAGGACGCGATTGCTCCCGCGGAACGCGCGGTCGAGACCGCACAGGCCCGGGTGCGGGAATCCCGGAGGCGTCTTGGCCATGTTGCCATAACTGCCACAATCCCAGGTTATGTGACCGAGGTCATGGCCAACCCCGCGCAGTTTGTCAACGTGGGGACACAACTCGCCACCATCGCCCCTTTGGACGAATACCTCGTGCGCGTCCCGATTTATAAATACGACGAGTTCAAGCGCCTGAAAACGGGGCTTACCGCGTATGTGAAGATCGAGGCCAGTGAGTATAAGGGCACCATTGAGCGGCTTGGGGCCATGACACAGCCGGACCGCTGGGGCCGTGACAGCAATTATGCGATCGTCCGTTTCAAAGGTGACGGCGCGCTCGGCCTGTTGGGATTGCCGGCCGATGTCAAACTGATCCTGCCTCCACCCAAGGAGATTCCCAACCGGATGATGGCCGTGTTGAACGTGCTCACAGGACAAAACGCCGACAGCGCGGTCGCGCGCTCCGCTTCAGTCACCACGGGCTGGATGTTCATAGGTCTGGGGAAGGTCATCGGCAGCGCATGTCTGTTGGTGACACTGACGCTGGCATTGCTGACGATCTTTCGCAACTCCCTCACGGCCATTCTTTGTGTCATTGGGATCTATCACATTTCCAATCTGTTGTTCGATTTCGTCGGGCTGCGGGACATTTCGTATCTGGAAATGGTGGGCAACATGGCCAAGGTCCTGGGCGGAGTCGCCAAGCCTGCTGACGAACTCATTGTCCTGGGGTGGCTTTTTGGACTGGCGGCGGCGTTCGGCGCGTTGACCATCGGGCTGTTCATATCGCGGGATCCGGTGAAGTGAGGCATGGATGAAATATTTGCATATCATGATTTCAAGCCTGGTTTTGGGGGCGCTTTCGGCGTGGGCCGATCTGGCGGCCAGCCCGCCGGGCGAATCCTTCGGCCTTCAAACCGCCCCAGACGCGGACCAGTTGGTACTCCTGGATGGAAGTCGATTGACAGGCACGATCCTTAACAAAACCTTCGTCTTAAGAACGTTCTATGCCCCATTGAAATTGGAGAGTGGGATGCTGGCCGGCATCGATTTGGAGACCGGCGCCCAAAAAGGTGAGGTCATTTCGACCGTGAACAGCAACCGATTTTCCGGATTCCTTGAAGATCCGGTTTTTTTTATTCAATTAACAACCGGGGAACAGACCCAAATACGGCGGGAAAAAATCGGCAAAGTCGTTTTTCGCAATCGCGGTGAGGCGCTCGCCGGGATGCATAAGGGCCGATACATACACCTTGGAAATGGCGACTTGTGCAGCGGAGAGCTTGTGGCGGACTCCCTGACTTTTGAGACTCCTGATGGCCAGAAGTCATTCAATAAGAGAAACATCAAGTCGCTGATTTTCACAACGAACACATCGCATCTCGCCATTCTGGTGCCGCTCACTGGCGGAACCGTTCAAGGCAAACTGGAGATGGAAGACATTTCAATTAAATTGGATGTTGGGCCGGTAATCGTGGTTTACAGGGATAACATCCAAACCATCGGCGATGAGTCATTCCCGGCTGCTTCCAACGCAATCGATATCGCCGCTTCTCACGAGGGCACTGCTCCCGCGCCAACAACTGTGATCGCATCCCAAGCCGGCTTCACGAATATCGAAGGAATGGTTTGGATTCCAGCCGGTGAATTCACCATGGGCAGCCCCATCGATGAGGCGGGGCGCGATGGGGACGAAGGGCCCGAGACTCGGATGGTCATTCAGAATGGTTTTTGGATGGGCAAATGCGAGGTGACCCAGGGCGAATTTCAGGCGGTCATGGGCAGGCATCCCAGTAATGCGAGAGGCGATCCGAACTGCCCGGTCGAAAAAGTAAGCTGGTATGACGCGGTGCAGTATTGCGCCCAACGAACACAGCAGGAGAAACAGTCTGCGAAACTGCCTGATGCCTATGCCTATCGTCTGCCCACCGAGGCCGAATGGGAATACGCCTGCCGGGCGGGAAGCACCACGCGCTTTTATTATGGAGACGACAAGGGCGAATTTCGGCTGGGCGAATATGCCTGGTTTGTCCGCAATGGCAATTCGATGACCCACCCCGTGGGGAGCCTTAAGCCCAATGCCTGGGGCCTCCATGACATGCACGGGAATGTCTGGGAATGGTGTCTCGACCGGTGGCAGAGCATTCTGCCGGGTGGCAGCGTCACCAATCTGCCGCTTGCCGCCGAAGGATCCCTGCGTGTGGCGCGCGGCGGTTCCTGGCTCTATGAAGGCAAGGCATGCCGGTCCGCCAACCGGGACGATTACAGTCCTTCAAACCGCTGCAGCGATGTCGGCTTTCGGGTTGTTCTGGCCCCGCTGTGACGCGAAAGGCACCGCTCCATGACATTGCCCACTTTTTGAGAAGTTTAGGGAGTTGGTCTGGCAAATCCGCGCGTCTGGCATGTGTCCGGTTATGGCGGCCGGGTATAACCAGGGCGCGCCTCCAGCGTCGGGGGCTGACAGGGATGTATCCCGACAGGAAGTTTTAAAGAGGGATGAATTTGTCCTCCGCCGCCCGGAAAAAATAGGGCGCTTTTGCCCTTTAAGAACACGAGCATTTGGAATAGATTCCGAACTTGTCGATGGTTTCAATGAGGAATTGAAACGATCGATGCAAGCGCGACGTTCGGTTGGCGGGCCGCCCGGCAATGGGTGCCCGGCGGCATGCGTGGCGCGGGCATGGGAAAATTCAGATAACTAAATTATGAGTGATGGTCCATTGACGGCGGCAGAGTTGAAGGAATTAACAACGGGTTTAAACCTGATGGCGCGGAACCTCTGGTGGACTTGGAGTCTGGAAGCGCAGGAAGTGTTTCAGGAGTTGTCGCCGCGCGCCTGGCGGAATCTCTACCACAATGCGGTGGCCGTACTCCACGAGGTATCGGATTATGAGTTGCGCGTCCGCCTGCAGGACCGGGCTTTTGCCAGACAGGTGCGTGATGTGCTAAACCGGTTCAACGAGTACATGACCGAAAAAAACACGTGGGCGCATACCAACGCTCCGTCGTTGATTCCCAATCCCATCGCTTATTTTTCCGCCGAGTTCGGTTTTCACGAAACCCTGCCAATCACCGCGGGCGGTCTGGGGATTTTGGCGGGGGACCATGCCAAAGCCGCGAGCGATCTGGGTTTGGGCTTTGTGGGGATCAGTCTTTTTTACCGTTATGGATATTTTCAGCAGGCCATCAATCAGGAAAATTGGCAGACCGAATATTACACGCTGCTCAATCCGCGCAATTTGCCCATTGAGCCGGTGCTCGATGTGCGCGGGGATCAACTGACGCTATCGGTCGAAATCGACATGAGTCGCGTCGCCTTTCAGGTTTGGAAGGTCAACGTGGGGCGCGGGGTGGTGTATTTGATCGACGCGAATCTTCCCGAGAATGACCAGCATTACAAGGATTTGACGGCGCGTGTCTATGGCGGGGACACGACCGTTCGCATCATGCAGGAAATGCTGTTGGGAATCGGAGGCGTGCGGGTGTTGCGGGCAGTGGGTGTACAGCCATCGGTTTTCCACATGAACGAAGGCCACTCGGCCTTTCTGGCGCTCGAATTGATGCGTGAGAAGCTGGCCGAGGGGAAAAATTCCAAGGAAGCCCTGGAGTGGGTGAAAAAGCAGTGCGTGTTCACCACCCACACGCCCGTGGAAGCCGGACATGACCGTTTTGGAAAGGATTTGGTGGCCTATGCCATGGGCAAATTCCAAAAACACCTCAAACTGTCGATCAATGATCTGATGGCCTTGGGACGGGTGCATCCGCAGAACGATGCGGAACCGTTTTGCATGACGGTGCTGGCGCTTAAAGCGTCACGCTCGGCCAATGGCGTCAGCGAATTGCACGGACAGGTCAGCCGGCGAATGTGGCGCTCCCTTTATCCGGGCCTGACCGAGGAGCAGGTGCCCATCGGGCACATCACCAACGGAATCCATGTCCTGGGTTGGATGAAAAGCAGAAACAGGCATTTCTGGCGGGAAAAGCTCGGCGCCCAATGGGAAACAAAAATCAACGACCAGGAGACATGGAATAAAATCGCCGATCCCAATTTCATCAGCGATGAGGAGTTGTGGGCGTTTCGTTATGCCATGCGCCGTGAATTGATTGAATTCGCCCGGCGCCGCCTGTTGATGCAGGACGGGAGGCTGACGCAAAGCGATTTCATTACTTTCGATCATCTGCTCAATCCAGACGCCCTGACCATTGGATTTGCGCGCCGGTTTGCCACTTACAAGCGCGCCCCACTGATTTTCCAGCGGTATGATGACATGGTCAAACTGGTGAAGGACGCGCAGCGGCCCGTGCAGTTTATATTTGCCGGCAAGGCGCACCCGCACGATGAGGACGGGAAACGGTTCATTCAACAGATCATCCATTTAAGCAAACATTCAGAGCTGAAGGGCCATCTGGTTTTCCTTGAGAACTACGATGTGCATGTGGCTCGTCAGATGGTTTCCGGTTGCGACGTCTGGCTGAACAATCCACGCCGTCCGCTGGAGGCCTCGGGCACAAGCGGTCAGAAGGCTGGATGCCATGGTTGCCTGAATTTCAGCATCATGGATGGGTGGTGGCGCGAGGGATACGATGGCACCAACGGTTTTTCCATTGGCGACGACACTCATCCGGATTCCGTGGCCGAGCAGGACCGGCGTGACAGCGAGAACCTCTTTCGCACACTGACCGAAGAGGTTGTGCCCAGCTTTTACGAACGGGATGCCATGGGGGTTCCGCGGCAATGGATTGCCCGGATACGCCGGGCCATGGTCACGCTGGTTCCCCGATACAGCACCTGGCGCATGGTGCAGGAATATACGCAAAAATATTATCTGACGCGCGAGTCCTGACATCCGCGTGTTGGGTGGAGATTGCGATCTCAAGGCCTTTGGCGCGCGTCGCGCCGGGGCCCCACCGCTTTTCCATCATCTGTGAAACCTGATATCAAATCATTTTCCCGCGAAGAGCTGTCCAAACAGTTCGAAGCGTGGAGCGAGCCGGATTACCGGCTGGCCCAACTGTTGAACTGGCTTTATCTCAAACGGGCGACCACTTGGGAGGCCATGTCGAACATGCCGAAGGTCCTCCGTGAACAGCTCCGGCAGTGCTACCAGTTGGCGGTGTTGGAAACGGCGCGCAAGCAGGGCGCGCGTGACGAAACACAAAAATTTTTGTGGCGTCTGCCGGATAACGCCTTTATCGAGAGCGTTCTGATTCCGGCCAATCCCGCGCTTTACAGCGAGGCGAGCGATCGTCACACGCTGTGCGTCTCCACGCAAGTGGGATGCGCCTATGGATGCAAATTCTGCGCCAGCGGCCTCAACGGCTGGAAACGCAATCTTGAACCATTCGAGATTGTGGAGCAGGTGATGGCGGTTGAGCGCTGGCTTCACGAGGACAAATCGGCGGGCGCGCCGGACCCGCCTGAGGCCGGCCGGCAAATTCACAACCTGGTCATCATGGGAATGGGCGAGCCGCTGGCAAATTATGATGCGTTGATGAAGGCGCTGCGAATCCTTAACGCGCCGTGGGGCGGCGGCATTGGGGCGCGAAAAATCACGATTTCCACCAGCGGCCTTGCCCCTCAAATCCGAAGGCTGGCGGAGGAGCCGGAACAATTCCGGCTGGCCATCTCCTTGCACGGGGCCACGGATTTGACGCGCAGCCGGATCATGCCTGTGAATCGCAGGTATCCGCTGGCTCAATTAATTTCCGCCTGCGAGGGGTATCTCGATAAAAAAGGGAAAATGATTTCCTTTGAATACATCCTCATCGCGGGCGTGAACGATGGGCTGGACCAGGTGGAACCGCTGGCCGCGCTGGCGCGGCGTTTGCATGCCAAAGTCAACCTCATTCCTTATAACCGGGTGGAGGGATTGGAATGGACGCGTCCGGAACCCGCGGCTCAGGAGGCTTTTCTTGAGAAGCTCAAACAATATCGCATCCCGGCCACGTTGCGCCGGGAAAAGGGCGGGGACATCGATGCGGCCTGCGGGCAGCTAAGGTTGCGGACGGAGAAGGAGCTGGCTGTGACAGCACAAAAAGGAACCTGAACCCTGCGGGTCATTTAAGGACGATTTTGCACGCGGCGAACGCCGCAAATCCGAGCAGTATCATGGTGGCCGCCCTGGCCGCCTTGGCGAGGTTCTCGGTGGCAGGCAAGGGGAGTGTCGGGTCGTTTCGGGGAATGAGCGCGCAGCCCAAGAGCAGGCCGCCCGCCAATCCGCCCAAGTGCGCCGCGTTATCGACGATTTTATAGGCAAAAATCCCCATCACAGCCACCAGCGCGATGTTGATGGCCATGTTAATGGCGAAACCGGGCGGGAGGTGGCGCTTGCGGCGGAATCCCAGCACGAATAGAAAACCGATCAATCCAAGCAGCCCGCCGGAGGCGCCCACGGACATCTTCCCGGGCATCCATAACATGCTGAACACACTGCCCGTGATCATGGAAACCACAAAAGTCAATGCCAGATGGTAACGGGTGGTTAACACCTCGATCAACCGGCTCAATCCCACCAATGCGGTGGCGTTGAACACAAAGTGCAGAACGCCGCCATGGAGCAGCGGACCGGTCAATAAACGCCACCATTCGCCATGCCTGACCGCGGCTTTGTCCAAACCGGCAGCCTTGATCGGACCCTGGATGCCTTCAAATAACTCCAACAGCCCAAGGGCAGCGAGCACCCCCAGAAGCAGCCAGGTGAATTGCAGCGGACGGGACGCCACCCACACGCGGTAGCGTTCGGTGTCTGGATCCAGGTGCCATTCGTCCCATTGGATGGTTTTGAAAAATCGCATGCCCCGGATCGCATAAACAATTTGAAAAACGCCCGCGATCACGGCCAGCATCAGCCACATGGCGAACGCTCCGTGGCTGCCGCCGCGCCGGCTTTCGTAGGCTAGCCATCCAAAAAAGAGCAGGCTGAATATTCCTATAAGCAGCCGCGAGCGCAAGCGCCGCCGGGTGCGCGCTTTTAAAGCGTCCAGTAAAAAGGGGATATGGGAGACCGGCAGAATGCGGGGGGAGTCGGGGTGCCAGACGAGGTCGATTGCGGGAAGATCTCCAGAAGCGACGCGGTGAAAGAGTTCCTCCCGGGTGCAGCCCACGGCCTTGCCGCGCAATACGTAGCCATAGTCGTGGCCGGGAAGCTTTTCGGGAAAAGCGTCCGATTTGGCCCATGGCAAATGGCTTTCTGATGGAATGGATTCGCTCACATTGGCCGCCGGAAGAAGCGCTCATTGAAGAACTTTCTCCGCCGGTCGCCATAAACTAAGCAACTACTGGAGAATGACAAGCTGCGGATGCGCGCATTTGAAGGCAATTGTGAATCGCAGCCCTTGTTAAACAGACGGAACATCATTAAAAGTGGGAATGCATTCGTTTCCATGTTTCAGAAAGTCCGTTGCGCGCGCCGGTCTGGTCATCGAGCTTGGGGTGACATTGGCAGCCGGACTGGCTCAAGGGAAGGCAGAGTCCGTGCAACAGGGCCCGGGCCATCGTTTCCTTTGCGCGGATTATACGCAGGGCAGGATTTTTGTGGTCTCGCGCGAGGGGCGCGTTGAATGGGAATATCCGGCGCCCAATTGCAACGATGTGTGGGCGTTAACGAATGGGAATTATTTGTTCACGACCGGCCACGGGGTCTTGGAAGTCAAACAAGACAAAACGGTGGTTTTCTCCTATGAATCGAAAAGCGAGGTGTATGCATGTCAGCGCCTGGCCGATGGAAATACGTTTGTTGGCGAGTGCAATTCGGGGCGGATGTTGGAGGTCACACCGGAGGGAAAAATTGCGCATGAAGCCCGGCTTCTGCCCGCCGGTCAGGAAGGGGGACACCTCTTTATTCGCAACGCGCGCAGGCTCGACAACGGTCATTACCTGGTGGCCCATTATAGCCAGCAAGCGGTGTTTGAATATGACCACGAAGGGAAAGAAGTGCGACGGATTCCCGCCCCCGGCGGTCCCCATAGTGTGGTGCGCCTGCCCAATGGCAACACTTTGATCTCATGCGCGGACTTGGATAATGTGGGTCGGCGGGTCATCGAGGTGAATCCCGAAGGGCGAACGGTGTGGTCCGTGGCGGATGGGGATTTGCCCAAAATCAGCCTTAAATTCATGGCGGGGCTGCAGCGTCTTCCTAATGGCAACACGGTGATGGCGAACTGGCTCGGGCATGGGGAGTTTGGCAAAGCGCCTGATATCATCGAGGTGACGCGCGATAAGAAGGTGGTCTGGACCTTTTCGGATCGTCTGAGCATGAAGACCATCTCCACGATTCAGATATTGGATGTTCCCGGCGATGCCGCGCACGGTGGAATATGGCACTAAGCGGGATATTTAAGGGGAACCCTTTTTGACCTTTTGGCAGTACAATTGGCGGCTTGCTTTGTAATACCATCTGAATTACGAATGGTTTATATCAAGTCCTTGAACAATGGCCTTGCGGCCTGAAAAATCCCTGATTTATGGATCAAGAAAATCCGATTTCGCAGGAGGCGGTGGCTTCAACATTGCCCCCGATGTCCCTGGGTTCCCGACTGGCCAATGTCTTTGTCAGCCCAGGGGAGGTGTTCGATCAGGTGAAATGGGGCAAGCCCTCCACTGGCAACTGGCTTGTTCCACTGCTGCTGAGTTGCATCATGATGGTAATATTTACCATGGTGGCTTTCTCGCAACCAACCGTGTTGCAACAATTCAAGGACCAGCAGGACCGGCAGTTCCAAAAAATGGTGGACCAGAAGAAATTAACCCAGGAACAGGCGGACAAAGTATCCGAGGGCAGCGCGAAATTTCTGGAATCGAATACATTCAGAATCATCGGCGGTTTGGGGGCGATGGTGGGCGGTGTGGCATGGTTTTTTGCCATCGCCTTTGGAATGTGGCTGTTGGGCGCTAAAATTCTGCATGGCGGCTATCCCTTTATGCAATCGATGGAAATGGTGGGCCTGACGTCGATGATCGGGGTGTTGGGAGGAATTGTGGGAATGCTGCTGGTGGTGGCCAAAGGGAACATGATGGCCAATTTAGGGCCTTCACTTTTTATCGAGAACATCAATTTAACCCATAAGTTGCATCAGGTGCTTGTCTCTTGTAACTTGCTGACGTTTTGGTACATGGGCGTTCTGGCAATCGGAATATCGCGATTAAGCGGGGCGCGCGCGGCCCGATGCGCGGGCTGGATTTTTGGCGTCTGGGCGCTTTTCAAGGCCGGCGTCATTGTGTCAGGTTATGGTGGTGGCGGCCTGTGAAGCACGCCGCCATGGATGACAAATTGCTGCGCCCGGCAACGATCAGGGGCAATGG
>Ga0315272_10001552_pt1 | contig 11371 bp, 12 predicted proteins | sample C3_middle_MG_FD_203918 | JGI IMG/M metagenome (GOLD analysis project Ga0315272, IMG submission 203918) | Sediment microbial communities from Yellowstone Lake, YNP, Wyoming, USA - C3_middle | ecosystem: Environmental > Aquatic > Freshwater > Lake > Sediment | place: USA: Wyoming | collected...
GAAAAAACCAAGGAGTGGTTTTCGAAGAGTTATTTCATGAACCGCGCCAGAACATGGCCGCGTGGATATGCTGGAGATTTTCAGACACTCGAAGGCATTTACCGGAACATCCCGTTATCCGAAGGTGCGGGGTACTATCTGGATCGTTATTTTCTCGCAACTGAGCTTCCTTCCGCTGTACGGCATAGAAAGGACTTCCTGCGAAATCTCCTCGAAAAGGAAATGAGCGAGCGCCAGGCGGCGAAATTTTTGGACCTTGCCTGCGGCTCCTGCCGTGAGCTTGTCGAGCTGGCCCCTGAAATCAAAGCATCAGGAGCGCATGTGACGTGCGTCGATTTTGATTCTGATGCCCTCGACTTCGCTGCGGACCGCATGGTATATACCGGAGTTCCGCAGGAACAAATGACATTTCGAAAATACAACGCGCTCAAAATGATAAAACACGACCGGAACCTTAAGGAATTCGGAATGCAGGACGTCATCTACAGCGTCGGATTCTTTGATTACCTGCAGGATGAGGCGTTGATCCCTCTCTTATCATCGCTCTATGCCTTGCTGAATCCGGGAGGAGCGTTGATTCTGTCATTCAAGGACAGCAGCCGCTACCGGGCGCAGGAATACCACTGGTTCGTGGACTGGGACGGTTTCCTTCTTCGGACCGAGGAAGAGCACCGAGAAGTCCTCGTGCGCGCGGGTATCCCGTTGGATCATGTCACGTCCGCCCGCGAAAATTCCGGCGTAATCGTTTTCTATAGTGCCGTAAAGTGATCTAATAATGGCTGGAGGCCGGAAAATGTAGCCGGCCTCCAGCCAAACAATTTTACAGGATAACGGCCAATCAATTTGACAATCGAGAATCATGTTGTATAATTTACCATGGACAAAAAGCAATATCTCGATGAGCAGATCGCCATCCGGCTTCAGTACTGGATCGGCAAAATGCTGCTGCTCGGCATCATCTTCTTCCCATTCATAGGGATCGCGGATTACTTTGCGACCCCGGAGAATTTCACGCGCTTCATCCGGTACAGATTTGCCATTTCCTGCCTTCTGCTGGTCGTTTATTGTCTGAATAAACGAAAAAGAAGCGTCCGCTATCAGCACACGCTCATTACCGTTGGGACGGTGCTGTCCGCGCTCGTCATTGAGATAATGATCCTGCAGTTCGGCGGACATGCCTCTTCATATTATGCCGGCCTCAACCTGCTCATCATAGCCTCGCTCGGCCTGATACCGTACGGCTTTTTTCTCTCGCTGTCGCTCGCCATCGTTATTTATTTCATTTACCTGGCGCCGATTTTGATCTTCGACACCATCACGAATCCCTCCATCTTTGTCGCCAACAATGTCTTTATGATCTGCACATTCGTGCTTGTCCTTACGTGGCGGATCTTGAGCCAGAAAAGCATGATCAATGAACTCAGCCACCAGTATGACCTCATGCAGGACAAGCAAAAGCTCGAGCTGCTTTTAAAAGAATTGAACAAATCCGAGCAATGGCACCGCTCACTGTTCGAGAACGCCACCGACGGCATCATCGTCCTCGACCGGAACGGCATTATCATGAATGCCAATGATAACGCCTGTGTCATGCACGGCTACTCCAAGGAGGACCTGCTGGGTGCGCACATAACGCTCCTGGAAAGCGACGAGCAGCGGGAAAAGATGGGCGAAAGAATGCTCCGGATCCTCGCAGGGGAAGCCCTTGTCTTCGAGACCACCCATACCAGGAAAGACGGATCGCCGCTCCATCTGGAAATAAGCTCGAAAGCGATCGCCATCGATAACGAGCTCTATATCCAGTCCTTTTACCGCGATATTACTGAAAAGAAAAAGCTTCGGGAACATCTCTTCCAGTCGCAGAAAATGGAGTCCATCGGCATGCTCGCGGGCGGGCTCGCCCACGACTTCAACAATATTCTGACCGCGATCATCGGCCATACGGAAGTCGTCCGATTCGACAAGTCCCTGGACAGCAAGTCGCTCCGCAGCCTGCAGGTGATCGAGGACGTCTCGCTCAAGGCGAGCGGGATGATCTCAAAGCTCCTGGGTTTCGCCCGGAAGAGCGCCTATGAAATGCTGCCGCTCAACATCAATGAGGTCATTATCGACACCCTCAAGCTGCTCGAACGGATGGTCGATGCGAAAATCAAGTTGACGGTCGAGCTCGATGACTGGCTGCCCGTCATCCACGGCGATATCAATCAGCTCGAACAGGTCATGATGAATCTCATTGTCAATGCGCGGGATGCCATGCCGGAGGGGGGCCGTCTCGACATTGCGACCCGCTACCGGGAGCTCGCGAGCGGGGTGACGGACGTGCCGTCCTATGTGCTGCCGGGAAATTACGTGCAGCTCACGGTGACGGATACGGGCACGGGAATGCCCGACCATGTTGTCCAGAAGGTTTTTGAACCGTTTTTCACGACCAAACCACGGGGCAAGGGAACGGGGCTTGGGCTTTCCATGGTCTATGGGACCGTCAAGGAGCATGGAGGATATATCATTGTCCAGAGCCAGGCGGGCCGCGGCAGTACGTTTACCATCTACCTGCCGGTCCGCCATGCGGTCGCTTCCCGGGCCGAAAAGACCGAGGTCCTGCTGCTGAAAGGGAATGAAGTCATTCTGTACGTGGACGACCAGGAGGAGACCCTCAGCGCGGTCAGGGAGATATTGACGAAGCAGGGCTACAAAGCGCTGACTGCCAGCGACCCCGCTCGGGCGCTGGAGCTGTTTAAAGAAAAACAACACGAGATCGCACTGGTGATAACGGACATGGTCATGCCGGAGATCGACGGCAAGGAGCTCATCCGGCAGTTGCACGCGATCGATCCGGAACTGAAGATCCTCGCTGTCTCCGGATACATGAACTTCGTTGCGGGAAAAGAGGATATCCGGGAAATAGCAGGTTTCCTCCAGAAGCCCTTTGAATCCACCAAGCTTCTTTCGGCCATACGGCGGATACTCGACACCAGACCGAAAACCCATGCTCCGGTCAATGCTTAGGCGTTCCTCATCATGTCTTACCGCTCATCTTACAAGAACATAGTAAGCAGCAGATAGCAGTGTATGCAGCCTATCGTCCCACAACGAGCAAAACGCCTGCAGCGATTGCGAGACCGGCCATGAGCGTACCGAGTCCCGAAAAACTGAGATGCAGCAGCGGTATCAGCCCCGTTAAGATGAGCCAGATACCCAGCAGGAACGTGCCGAGATTCCTGGGTAGTTTCATTGGAAGACTCCTTTCTGCGAACGAGTTGAGAGTATTTGTCGGGAAGCACAGGCAACGCGCCGTTGCCTAACCGTTTCGTTTGAAGTACTGCCCCCCCCCACGTGTCCAGTTCACGGGACCATAATCATATATTAATCATATATTCGTCGCTTGCCACACCAACCGCGGAAGTATAATCCTGATTTGGCACAAGGCTCATATACAAAATGGTTGTTGCCGTGAAGGTTTCCGCGTCGATAATCGTTATTGTCCCCTTACCCCTTCTCACCGTGACACCGTTTACCGGAATACCGACACTGCCGTCAGTAATCGTCGCCGGACATCCCCCCCCTCTATCGCTGAAGGGTACTGCGTAACAATGGTCTATGACCGCGTTATCCGCGGTCTGCAGATCATAGGATACGGTGATGGTAAAGGTTGTGGTTACTCCACTCACGACAGAGGCAGGAGTAACGCTCTTGATCTTTATGCTGTTCACCGGATCGGAGGAACCGCCGCCGCAACCGAACGTCAATGTCAGGAAAAGCACTACAGCAGTAAAAACTGTTCTTCGCATTGTCCCCGCTCCCTGTGCAATATTCGAAAAATAATCATGCAGAAGATAGCATAGGAGCGAAAATTCTTCAACTGCCATTTTCTCGTGCTGGAGGACACGTTATGGTCCGGTGAGACTCCGGCTATTTCATCTTTTTTCGTTCCCTTTCCATCTTAATATCAACCTCCGTAATATCGCGCAGGCGCTTTTCGAGCTTTGCCTTCGCCGCAAGAAGCTTCTCCTTTTCTTTCATAAGAACCTCCACCTTCTTTGCCAGCGTTCCCTTGTCTTTCACCAGACCGCTCTGTTCCTGACGGAGCGCTGACGCGTTCAGCAGCAGCTGGTCCCGTTCACGGACCAGGCTGTCAATACGGCCTTTGAGCTCGTCACGTTCGGCCGCAAGAGCATCGTTATCGGTGATCGCCTTGTCCCGTCCGGCCTCGGCCTTCCGCAGTTCGTTCCCTGAAGCTATGGCCTTCTTTTCATATTCGTCGATTTGTTCGAGAAGGGCCTTCACCTTCGTCTCTGGTATGGCATTCAGCGCTGCAAGCCAGTCAGCCGCATCACGAGCAAACCTTCCCGAGGGGTACAGTTGCAGGAGCGCCTCGAGTTCCCGGGCCGCCAGAATATAGTTCTTTGCCGGGTTCTCGGAGACGAGAAGGACACGAGCGGACCGATAGAGCGCCTCCTCCGCTACCGATGATCCGGCTTCGGCCCCGGCAAGCCGCTGATACACCCTGCGGGCCCCCTCGTAATTTCGTTGTTCGGCCAGGCGTTCCGCTTCGGCGAAAGGCGTAACAGGCTGGGCCTCTGTCCGGGGCGTCTGAACCAAGGCGGCACATCCTGCGACCGACAAGACTGCGAGGGTTATCAGAATTTTTTTCACTCGTCCTCGTATCATAAACAGGGTATTCACACGATCACGTTCACGCTGCCGTCCTTATGCGCTCCCCACCCGCCTTTTATCGACGATATAGAGGCTTCGGGGAAATGTTTTTGCGTAGTCCTTAAGTTCGGCGGCCACCTCGGAAACTTGAAGCGGATTGATAAAGGTGCGACGCCTGTTCGTGACAACTGCTATGCTGATTGTCATCAGCGGGAATTTTGTGACCGCGCCCTGTCGGTTCTTTCCGACGAAATACCCTTTTCCCCGGTCCTTGTCGTTATAGAAATGGGGGATTCTTTGGTCGAACTGACTGATGATCTCGGTACATACCGCCTCTATGCGATCGGGAGTGGTGATCACGACAAAGTCATCTCCGCCGATATGACCGACGAAATCCGCCGGCCTGCCGTGCGTTCGAGTTGCCTGCTCCACGATCGTCGCCGTCTCCTTGATGACCACATTGCCGTGAGCGTATCCGTAGCGGTCGTTGAAAGACTTGAAATTATCGATATCCATCACGCACAGCGCCATGAGTTCCGCCCGGTCCAGGCGCTTCCGGAGCTCGCGCTCGATTACCATCCCGCCGGGAAGGCGGGTCAGCGGGCTGGCATCACGATACATCTCCTCCAGTTTTTTCAGCCGGGTTTTCATTTCACCGAACGAGCTTGCCAGGTCGCCGAGCTCATCCTCTGTTCGTATCTCCGAAGCGTAGTCGAAACGGCCCTCGGCCACATGGCCGGCGGCGGTCATGAGCCTGCGGAGCGAGGATGATATATACGTGGTCACCAAAAGACCCGCCAGGATGCTGAAGATTATGCTGATCGAACAGAGCGCAATGGTGGTCTTGAAGGCGGAGCGGATCGAGATGTCGACCATCCTCATATGAGCGTCCCGAGACACTGCGGCTTGCAGGGAAACCGTCCGGAGCAATTCCTGCATGTCCCTGACGGCATCATGCATAGCGCCCTTCGAAATGACTTCTGCGGCTTTGCCCTTTCCCGCGCGGACCTCTCCGGCCATGCGCAAGAAAAGATCTCCATAACGGACATGCAACCGTTCGAGCAAGGACAGGGAATGACGGTCGTCCGGTCTCAATCGTTTCAGCTCCGCGAACAGCGCGTCAAATTCCCTTGCCCGCTCCCAGAACAGATGACGGAGGTCCTTTCTGCGAAGGACCAGGTAGCGTCTTTCATAGGTGTTCTGGGCAAGGACGGCATCGCTCATCTTGTCCACCGCGTCCTTCGTCGGAACATCCACCGTCAATATGAGATGGCTCAAGCTGCTGATCCGGTAGAGGCTTACCACGACGTACAATACGACGCCAAGCGTGAGCGCGACCAGCACCGAATACCCGACGAACATCTTCCCCGCTATGGTCAGCCCGGTCAATGGCCTCCGGGCGAAAAACCACTCGGCAACCCGATGAATTTTTGATACCATCGCCGCAAAGGATCCTTGCCGAGGCACTTCTCCGACGGCAGCCGATTCATGAATGAGTAGAAGCACGTTCCCCTCGTTGCCAATAACGAAAGCTTCTTTCCCTTTCAGCGGACTGAAGCATCACCAGCTCGTGCATTTAGGTTATCAGACCTCCGGGGCGATGTCAACATCTCGAACGTTAATTGCCAAGCAAAAGCTATCGCTTTTCTTGCTTGACAATGCCCTTTAAATGGGTGCCCTCAAGGTTCCCTGCAAAACAACAAAAGGCTTAGAGGAAAGCTCTAAGCCCTTGGCGAAATCAGCAGCATAAAACGGATCCGAAGCGATGTTATTTTGCGCCCTTTGATTTTAAAAAACCCACCATGTCCGCACGGCGCATTTGCTGCGCCAACATTAAAGGCGTCATGCCAAAGCTGTCCTTCCTGTTGACATCGTCACCGTTTTCGATTAAAAGGCCCGCCATGTCAACAAGCCCGCGCATTGCAGACAAATGCAGCGGAGGTGTTTTCATCGTGCACGTCTTTCCCTTGACCTTATATCCGTGCTCGAGAAGCAATTTGGCCGTCTGCAGGGCGCCGTTCCAGACCGCGGCATACAGGGCGGTCTCGTTGTCTTCAGAGCCGGATTTGGCCTTTTTGCAGGCATTGACGTCAAAACCGTTGTTGATAAATAACAGGACAACTTCACGGTTCTTGTTTTTCACCGCATCGACAAAAGCGTCTGCCGTATAGGGGATGTCTTTTCCTGCAAGTTCGAGATGAACCTTGCCGGCACAGGCCTGGAGTGCAAATACCGTTATGATGATGAGCCGCGGGTACGTGATATTTTTTGCCGATTGCATTCTTTGTTCCTCCCGCAGCGTTAAGCTCTTTAGGCTCCAGTGATTAAGCGGCCTTGCTCTTCATATACGGTCTGATCTCTTCGATCGTCTTCTTTGATTTCATTCCTGCCCGGTACAGGTCGTAATCCGCCTGGAAACCGATCCAGACATCGGGCGTCGTCCCGAAATAGCGGGCAAGGCGAAGCGCCATATCCGGGCTGATGCTCCGCTTTTTATTCAAGCTCTCGTTAATGGTTCTGAACAAGGTTTTGAAGGTGAGCCTTCCCGAGCATGATGCCCGCGAGGATCGCAAAGATGACCAGGTCCGCGCACACATGCGCGAACCAGGGAGCAAGCATGCCGCGGCTTTTGCGGCGGATATGGCCGAGCATGATGCCGTAGATGAAGGCCATGCCAAAGCCCCATGCGCCTCTCGGGAACCCCTGAAGAAAGTGCAGAGCGCCGAACAGGCCTGCCTGGGAGAGCAGCGAGAACACGCCGGGACCAAAGGCACTGTCGGTAGACTGCATCACAATGCCGCGAAAGGCCGCCTCTTCCATGGCAGCGTTCAGGACGGCGAATCCCAGACCCAGGAAGGGATAGGACCAGAACGGGACAGGGGGAATATACGCGAGATGGCGAGAGAGATCAGGACGGAGCGCATAATTCCAGAGGTACAGGGCTATGCCCGATATTGCTGCTGTTGCCGCGACAAGGACCAGGATGTCCTTTCCGAAATAACCGGGCCGCAGCCACGAGAGGGACAGGCGGAGCTTCGGGACGGAGAGCGCGATCATAAAATAGACGATGAGCGGGACGAGAAGACTGAAGGGCCAGCCGCGGAACAGAGAAGAGACGAGCGGCGCTGCCGTTACTGCGAAGAAGAAGAGGGAAAGATTAACTGCCTGCGAGCTGCCGCCAAAAAATGAAACGAGCATCAAAAGAACAAAGAAACCTGCTGTCCAAATGCTCTCTCCCGGCGTTACCACGGCAACAAAGAAGGCAACAAGGGAGATGCAGATGATCAAACTCCCCGATAAGGACGACCTCTCAGGCGGTTCGATGGATCGACTCAACATGCGAGAATGCCTTTCTGGCATATCAAAACATCATGGGGTCGTGAGTTACTGTAGCGTCTATAGGGCAACCTATTTCAAGACCATCTGCACCGCTGAGTTTAAAGCTGTTCGTAGACCTCTTCGGCTTTAATGACCAGGACTCCCCTCGCCCAGGGAAACAGTTTCTTTACTGCCTCGAATTTCTCCCCGTACTTTTGGATCTGCCCCGTCCCCCTGATCCTGCACCCTTTGCCCGGACCGTGATTTCCCTGGACCTGCCGGGTGCCGCAGAGCAGTTCTATCCTGCTGTTCATTTCGAGATTATCCTCGGTCTTCAGGTATCCGCCGATAGGCACAAAAAGCGTGTCGTCATTGACCATGCCGAGGGCCTTGACATATTCCCCCCAGGTGCCCGCCAGATGGGGTCCGTCAGCTCCGACTGTTGCGATGGCGATCCATTCAGCTTTATCCAGGACCTCTTTGCATTTTTTTTCTATCTTCGCCATACGATGCCTCCTCTATGAACGTCTCTGGTTTAAGACTAGCACCAATGGCGCCGTTGTCAAGTCCGGATGACGAGAGAAAACGCGCAACGGAACGAGTGCAAGAATGTCACCTCGTACTCGGCACGTAGGTCAGGAGAACGTTCCCGTTTCCGAACGTTCGCGTGCGGACCAGCTTCAATGCAAGCCTGTTCTTCAACCCTTCGAACATCGTCTTCCCCTTGCCGATAATGACCGGGTTCAGCAGGACCTGATACTCATCGATCAAGCCCTCCTCTGCAAGCTGCGCAACGATGCTGCCGCTTCCGAGCACCGTCAGGTCCTTTCCGGTTCCCTGCTTCAGACTCCTGACCTCCGCGAGCATATCGTCCTTCACCAGCCTCGTATTGTTCCAGTCGGTCTTGTGCAGGGTGCGGGAGAAAACGATCTTCTCGGACTTGTTCATGCCCGCGGCCACAATAGGATCGGTACTGATCGCCTCCGGGGTCGGCCAGTAGCTTGCCATGAGTTCGTAGGTGACGCGGCCGAACAAGAGCGTGTTGCCGGAGTTCGAGGCCGCATTTGCCAGTTCCTGGAACTCTTCATCCACGTTATGCCAGGAGATGTCGCCCCCCTGTCCCGCAATATATCCGTCCAACGTCATCAGGTTGAATACCGTGAGTTTTCGCATGTCCCCACCCCCTTTCGCTGTTGTATGCAGCGTCCTCACTGTAATTATAACAGTAAAAGCCGGAGAGATATTCTTCTCATGCCGCCTTAGCAACAATATTGATTTGCAAAACAAACAACACGATCTCCCCTTTTCTCATTCCTGCCAAAGCCCACGCCACCCTGTTCACCGCAAATTCAATCAGTTATGTTTTGGCACGCCACCTGCAATATACAGAGCAAGACTGAACGAAAAGGAGGACAACAAAATGAATACCACACTTTCAAGAAAAACAGCATACATCGGGGCAGGCGCGGGAATGGTGCTCTTCGCAATCTTTGGACTTCTTCCCGGCAGCCTTTTGGGCGGCGCAGCAGGGATCAAATTAGCCGGGATGCTCTTCGGCCTTCCCCTGGAATCGGGGATCATATCACGGTTGATCGTACTGGTGTCCATGCTGACGGGTGTCATGGTCTCGGGAGTAACGATCGTGACCGCCACGGCCACCATGGGCTGGCTCGCAGGTTCGCTCCTTGAGGGCGAGGCATCGGAAAAGACGGAAGCGGTTGGCATCAAATAACGATACTATCCATTAGCTAAATTTCTTTACAAAGGAGATACGACCATGAAGAACGAAACAGTAAAATCGGGAATGAAGATCGGTGCAACAATCGGCGGGCTGGTGTTTTTGGTAGCGGGGATCGTGCCGGGATTCTACTTCGGCAGCTTCGGGACCCTGATCCTGCTCCAGAAGATCATGGGCGGCGCAGTGGAGCCGACGCTCTTCGTGCGGGCGGCCATCGTCATGGGCATCGGCGTCGGGATCGCCTGCGCAGCCACGGTCAGCATCGTGGTAGGCGGCCTGCTCGGCACCGCGGCCGGGTTCGTGGTATCAGCACCTGCGGCAATGCGTGAGAAACAGGCGGTTGCAGTGAAGTCGTAAAACGGCCAGAAAAACACTTACGATAAGCCGGAAACAGATCACGGGCGATGAGAGATCATCGCCCGTTACAATTATGGGCTTCCACTCATTGCAGTCACCCACATAGGCTCCCTGTAAATAGCTACAGAATCAAGTCTGCATCAACGGTTCCAAATGTCAATTCTAAAGTCTGACCCCAATAGTCCGTGACCCCAATAGTCCGGGTAATTTCAGGGGATATTCAGAATGCTGCAAAGCTACGGGTAAAACAAAATCCCACTGTAATCGTGGAATGACCCGGATCAAAAGACTCTGTGACGGCGGGGAGAGAACAACAACTCAACTAATCAAGTCTGACCCTATGTGGTCCCTCTTCCCGTGATGTAAACTTTCAATTCCATTTTGACGTTTTCCTACTATCCGCCGAGGGAGACCTCTCCCAGCGACTGTTATACTTCTGCAAATCATACTTACGCGTTGTTACTTACGTTGCGTAGTGGCTCACTCTTTTTTTTCAAAAGCACTGTCAAGTGTTTTGCAACGTAAGTAACAACATCCCGAATATGCTTGCTGCAAGCTAGAATCGGGACTCTTCAATCCAACCAAGATCGCGTGGGCGACCTCACCACTATGGTGGAAGTGTCCTCAAAATCAACAATTGGCTCTCGGCGTGTTGTCCAAACACCGCCAAACACAGAATAAGACGTTACAACCACGTTGTTGCCTTCCAACACACAAACCTCAAACTTGCATTCCGGCATGGCTAGCGCTTTTTTAGCCCACGGCGTATTTTGTATTTTCAGAATTGTAAAACCTTCCTTCTTGTATTTTTTTTGTCTGATGGGTTTCTCTTTGTACCGATCGAATATGTAACCATCGGCCCCTAATTCATCGGTAAACTCAAAAAAAGAACCGCTTATTCTAACAATTAGAACATCTGTTGATACTGCGGCCGCAGGATATTTATCCCAATCAATTTGGGGTATTGTGACATGTTTCCCGATATCATCCAGATATGGAGATATCCTTTCATTTTCGGTGATGATGAACAAATTCTCTTTTGCACGCGTCAATGCAACGTAAAACAAGCGACGGTTTTCATCATCTATTTGCTGCAAACTCTCCCCGAGAATCCTTGCGAATACCCAGTTCGGATGGATCAGTGGATAACTTCGTTCATATGCATCCATAACAATCACAACATCACTCTGTCTGCCTTTGAAGCTGTGAGCCGTTGATATAATTATTTGGTCGCGCCACTCTTTGGGAATTTCCTTGCGAAGTATGTCCAGATACTTATCAATCGTGATAGAGCCGCCAGACGGG
>Ga0315272_10001553_pt1 | contig 11368 bp, 5 predicted proteins | sample C3_middle_MG_FD_203918 | JGI IMG/M metagenome (GOLD analysis project Ga0315272, IMG submission 203918) | Sediment microbial communities from Yellowstone Lake, YNP, Wyoming, USA - C3_middle | ecosystem: Environmental > Aquatic > Freshwater > Lake > Sediment | place: USA: Wyoming | collected...
GATCGATCTGGCGCGTATCGAGTCAAGCAAAATGGACCTTTCTATGGAAGCGGTTATCCTGAAAGACGTGGTAAGTGATAGCCTGAGTATGGTGCAATCCTTGGCAAACGATGGCGACATTAAGGTTGTTGTTACACAGTGTGAAGCAATGGATTTGACTATATGGGCAGATTACAACCGCTTGCGTCAGGCATTGATCAACTTCCTCAGTAATGCGATCAAATACAACAAAGCACATGGCACGGTACAAATGTCTTGTGAAGCATTTGAAGCCAAGGCGAGGCTAGCGATAACCGATACCGGCGGCGGCATTCCAGCTGACAAACAGGCGCGAATATTCAACGCGTTCGACAGGCTTGGCAAAGAGCGTGGTGAAATAGAAGGGACAGGTATCGGGCTGGTGATTACCAAGCGTATTGTTGAGGCAATGGGAGGGGCGATTGGATTTGACAGTGTCGAGGGGCAGGGAAGTACCTTCTGGATGGAGTTTCCGCTGGTTGAGAAATCAGCCAACACAAGGCACCATACCGACTTCAGTCATGCTTCAGCAGAGGATATCCCGGTGAAAGAACCTGTACACAAACCGTCCGTACTGTACATTGAAGACAATCCGATGAACTTGCGCCTCATGCAGCAGGTTTTTGCCAGTAAACCGCAATGGCTGCTGTTCAGTGCGATGAGTGCAGAAGAAGGGTTGAAGATGGCCAGCGACAATCCGCCCGATCTGGTATTGATGGATATCAATCTGCCCGGCATGGATGGTTATCAAGCTCTGCTTAAATTAAAAGAAAATGCCGTTACCGCTGGTATTCCGGTTGTTGCACTCACTGCAAATGCGATGAAAGGTGATCGGGAGCAGGGTTTGGAAGCCGGTTTTGTTGAATACTTAACGAAACCACTGGATATCCCAAAGCTATTGGAGTTGCTGGGTAATTTTCTGGAATAAAGTACTAATCATGATTGACTGAGGGTAACTGTTTGACTGGGGGTAACTGGCAAGACTGATTTTTTGTTGATTCAGATATCGCACTGTCAATATGAGATGCAGCCTCGGGATAAACACGTAATCCTTTGGGGGTATCCACAAAAAATCTGCCTTATGGTTTACCTCTCCTCCCATTATCTTGTTATCATTCTTCGGCGTATTTAAATGTATTGGGCCATTATGCAAATGCCGCAAACGGTTAAACATAAATACATAGCCTTAATAACGGTAGCGCTAGTCGTTTTTTTGATTGCGTTGCTGATTCAACATGAACGCAGTAAACCTGCGTTAAAAATCGGCATCCTTCATTCCCTTACCGGTACCATGGTGATCAGTGAAAAACCATTGGTCGATGCACTGCAATTTGCAATTGAAGAAGTTAATGCAGCCGGAGGTATCAACGGGCAAATGGTCGAAGCGGTGGTCAGAGATTGTCGTTCTGACGCTGAGTATTGTGCAAAACAAGCCGAGCAGTTGATCACCGGGGAAAAAGTTAAAGCGCTCTTCGGCTGCTGGACCTCCACCTGTCGCAAAGCCGTCAAAGCTGTTGTTGAGAAGCATCAGAACCTGTTGTTCTATCCGGTTCAGTACGAAGGTATGGAACAATCTCCCAATATCATTTACACCGGTGCTACGCCCAACCAGCAGATCATCCCGGGTACAGGCTGGGCCATTAAAAATTTGGGTAAGCGCATTTATCTGCTTGGGTCGGATTACTTATTCCCGCGTATGGCGAATATCATAATTAAAGACATGGCGAGGGTGGGCGCTGGCGAGGTTGTGGGGGAACGTTATTTGCCTCTGGGTACAAATAAACTGGATAGCACAGTGGCTGAAATTGTTCGGCAAAAACCGGATGTCGTCCTGAATACCTTGAACGGGGGCAGCAATTTTGCTTTTTTTGATGCGCTGGGTAAGGCGGGCATCAATGCAAAAAAGATTCCGGTACTGTCATTTAGCCTGGCTGAGGCAGAGCTCGCCTCAATGGCCACCATCAAAACAGCAGGTCATTATGCGGCGTGGAATTATTTCCAGAGCATTCCTACCCAGCATAACAAGGATTTTGTGACACGATATCGACAACGATTTGGCGAGCAAGCCGTGTTTGATGACCCAATGGAAGCATCGTATATCGGCATGATGTTGTGGGCACAGGCCGCCAGAGAGGCGGGCTCTGCACTACCTCAAAAAGTACTGCATAGCATAGGCCGGCAAACATTACTGGCGCCCGAAGGGTTGGTGGCTGTAGATCCGAACACACACCATTTGTGGAAAACAAGCCGCATCGGGAAAATCAGACAGGATGGACAATTTGACATTGTCCATGATGCCGGTCAAGCGGTTGAACCTGCGCCGTTTCCTTACTACCGTTTTAAAGAAGACTGGCTGCATATGCTGAGTCGTGCAGAGGGGAAAGAGTGATGAAATTTACCTCTCTTACGCAGCATTTCATCGCGTGGTTCATCGTGATCACGCTGTTGCCGATTTTGTTGATCGGCTACAGTTTGTTACATACCTTTAAAAGTGAATTGCAGCAAACATTACTCACGCAGGTTTCAGCTATCGCCGATAAAAAAATAGATCAAATAGACAACTACCTGAATGAGCGCATTAGCGATATACGTGTAAAAACCCAATCCAATACCCTGCGCGAAGCGATGCATGCAATGGCGCAGTCTTTTGCCCGTGATGGGGTGAAATCCGACGCTTATCGCAGGCTGGATGCAAATTACCGCGACTATTTTCATCGATATGTGACGAGTGCTGGTTTTTATGATTTGTTCCTGATTTCACCGCAGGGTGTTGTCGTGTATTCGCAGACTCATGAAGCAGATTTTGCAACAAATGTGTTCACGGGCCCCTACCGAAATAGCGGGCTGGCCCAAGTGGCTGGCAAGGCGTTACAAACTTTGGAATCCGGGGTGTCGGATTTTGATCTGTACTTGCCATCAGGCAAAGCAATCGCCGCTTTTGTCGCAGCACCGATATTGGTAAACGGAAAGATTTTCGGCGCATTGGCTGTGCAAATTGATAAAACAAGGTTGTTTGAGGTGCTTCTGGATAATACCGGTTTGGGTGCAACTGGGGAAACTGTCGTGGCGCGGCAGGTGGATGATCGCACGGCAATATCGCTGGTGCCGTTACGCGCAGATCCCGATGCGGCACTTAAATTTACAATCTCTCTGGACGATGTTCAACGTGCGACGCCGTTAAAACGCGCCTTGCATGGTGAGCGTGGCAGCGGTATCGAGAATGATTATGACGGGAAATCTGTACTGGCCGCCTGGCGCTACCTGCCTATTTTGAGGGCGGGTATCGTGAGCAAAATTGACACGGTAGAGGCATTGGCGCCGTATTATCGTGTGCGAAATTTCAGCATCGGTATGCTCGCGTTTGCATTGGTTATTGCAGTATTAAACGCGCTTGTTTTTTCGCGGCGTCTGATCAAACCCATAACTGAACTGAATAATCGTGCCCGTGAATTTGCAATGGGGAAACTGGGCCAGCGTGTGTCGATAAACAGACAGGATGAATTGGGCCAGCTCGCTTTGTCGTTTAATAGCATGGCAGAGCGTTTGCAGGCTTTTTATGCGGATCTTGAATTGCAGGTAGATCGGCGAACAAATGAGCTGCAGCAAGCGTTGGAAAATTTACGCATTAAGGATGCAGCTATTGCACACTCGATTACTTCAATCGCGCTTGCGGATATGGAAGGGAAAATTAATTATGTAAACCAGGCTTTTATGGACATGTGGAAGCTGGCCAGTCGCGAAGAGGTGATTGGCCGCAGTGCCATCGAATTCTGGGAAAACCCTGAGGCCGCACAAGCCACAATCGTTGAGATAATGCAGAAAGGATATTGGCAGGGTGAGCTGGTCGCACGCTTGCATGATGGTACGCTGGCTGAAATGGAGCTGTCGGCCAACTTGGTGATGGGGGCCGATGATAAACCTTTGTGCATGATGGCATCGTTTGTGAACATTGCTGCACGCAAATTTGCGGAACAGGAACTGCAAAGATCCGAGGCGCTGCTTGATACCTTGATTGACGATATGCCGGCGATGGTGTTTGTCAAACGCGCGAGCGATCTGCGCTTTGAAAAATTTAATCATGCCGGTGTAGCGCTGTTGGGATTTGCCGAGCACGAACTGCTGGGCAAAAATGATTATGATTTTTTTCCGCGCGAACAGGCGGATTTCTTTACTGAAAAAGACCGTGCCGTTCTGGCCAGTCATAAACTTGTTGATATTGCGCAAGAGTCTATTCTTACCCGTAGTGGTGAAACAAAAATTTTGCATACCCGCAAAATCGGTATTTATGACGCGACAGGTAAGCCTACCCATTTATTGGGTGTGTCGATTGATATAACGGCGCACGTAAAGATGGAAGAGGTGCTGCGACTTAGCTCGGAACGCATGCATGAGGCCCAGCGTATCGCCAAGATGGGCAATTGGGAATTAGATTTGCAGAGCGGGAAGCTGGAGTGGTCGGATGAAATCTTTAGCCTGTTTGAAATCGACAAGAACAAGTTTGGCGCCACCTATGAAGCCTTTCTCAACGGCATACACCCTGATGATCGGGAGATGGTCAATCAAGCCTATTCCCAGTCGCTCAAAGATCGCAAGCCTTATCAGATAACGCATCGCTTAATGATGAGTGGAGGTCATGTCAAATGGGTTGAAGAGCGTTGTGAGACGGATTTTGATGGCGAGGGGAAGCCGCTGAAATCGCGTGGCACTGTGCAGGATATCACTCGGCAAAAAATTGCAGAGGACTTGCTGCGTGATAGCGAGTTGAAGTACCACTCTGTGGTGGCGGCCCTGTCTGAAGGGATAGTGCTGAATGCGAAAGATGGTTCCATTATTGCCGCCAATAAGGCTGCCGAAGAAATACTGGGCTTGTCTATTGATCAAATGATGGGAAGAAAGCCGATTGACTCGCGCTGGCGCGCCATGCGTGAAGATGGCTCCGCATTTCCTGGAGAGGAACATCCGGGATCGGTAACCTTGCGTACGGGCAAGGCGATGACCAATGTCATGATGGGGGTGCATAAACCCGATGGCAGGCTTACCTGGATTTCAATTAACTCACAGCCAATTTTCTTGCCGGGCGATGAGCTGCCTTCGACCGTGGTGGCGTCATTTATAGATGTGACAGAGCGTAAAAATGCTGAAGACCTGCTTAAGAATTCCAATGAAGAACTGGAGCGGCGTGTTGAACTGCGCACGAAATTATTGCGTGAAGCGAAAGACGAGGCTGAGAAGGCAAATGCCAGCAAGAGCCTGTTTTTGACCAGCATGAGTCATGAGTTGCGAACGCCGCTTAATGCCATACTGGGTTACGCTCAGTTGATGCAAATGGATACGAGTTTGCCGAAAAATATTGCTGAGGATGCGACGGAGATAAGACGGGCAGGTGATTATTTGCTGAACCTGGTGAATGATATTCTTGACCTGGCGCGGATTGAGTCAGGGAAACTGGATTTACAGCTGGAAAAAGTTTCATTGTCTTCAGTGCTCGAAAGTTGTTATACCTTTAATGCACAAGCGGCGAAGGCGCGCAATGTTAGCTTGCATATGGAAGAAAGTTGTTCTGCTTATACCTTGATAGCCGACAATCGCGGCTTAACTCAAGTATTGAATAATCTGATCTCCAATGCGATTAAGTACAACCGTGAAGGCGGGCGCGTGAGTGTGTCCTGTTCAATGTTGTTGTCCGGTGTAGGCGGGGGTGGTAGCAGACTCAAAATTTCAGTGGCAGACACAGGCATCGGGATTCCGGCTGACAAGACCCCAAATCTGTTTCAGGCGTTCAACCGGCTGGGTGCAGAAATGAGCAATATAGTGGGTACCGGTATCGGTCTGGTTATTGCGCAAAAGCTGATCAGGGGGATGCACGGTGAAATTGGTGTAGAGAGTGTTTATGGCCTGGGCACAACATTCTGGATAGAGTTGCCAATTGAACAGGGACATAAAGACTACGCGGCTGACTTGCCACGAAAGACGCATCGCATATTGGTGGTGGAAGATTATGTGCCGAATCAGAAAGTGTTGCAGTTGCAATTGCAGACGATTGGTTGTGATGTGGACATCGCAACGGATGGTGCCGCTGCACTGATGATGTGGCGCAAGAATTCTTATGATTTGATTTTAACTGATATCGATATGCCGGTCATGAATGGGACTGAGCTTGCTGTTGCTGTCAGAAATGAAGAGCAAAGCAAGGGGCAGGGGCATATCCCTATTATTGCGGTTACTGCGACCAACTCAAAATCCGAGATGAAACGCTATCAGGCTGCGGGAATTGATGAAGTGCTGAACAAGCCATTGCAGATGGATACGTTGCGTGCGGGGCTGGTGCGCTGGTTGGGTAATATTGAAGTTGAGACTAAGAAATATACTGCCGCCGAATCCACGCCTGTAACTGAGATTGAAGAAGATTCGATTCTTGATCTAAATTATCTGTACCAGATTCTGGGCCAGGTTAATTTGGTGCAGGCACGCATACTGCTGGACACCTTTATGCGTACCGCCGATGAGGGCCTCGAAGCATTAAGTGCGTTGATGGACAACCCGGTATTGGTGGCGAAGGAAATGCATAAACAAAAATCTTCAGCCAGAACGGTGGGTGCATTGCGCTATGCCAATTTGGCGGCAACGCTGGAACAGCAAACCAAAGATGATAATTTTAGAGGTGTCGCTTCTGCGCTGGCGGCATTGCGCGAAGCGCTGGCCGAGGTTGAAGCTGCATCCGCGAATCTGTTGGAGTCTTCGCATGATCAGACATCAGCGCCGGCAGGTGCTGTCAGTGCCGCAAATATAAGTTGCCGGTCTGCATTGGTGGTTGACGATGATCTGGTTGTATTGCAGCAGGTAAAGGCCATGCTGGATGCGCTAGGGGTGAAGAAGGTGCTGACGGCTAAAAACGGTGTTGAGGCCAGTAAAATAATGTTGACCAGGGGTGGGGCGCTGGAGGTGCTGGTTTGCGATCTTAGTATGCCGGAAATGGATGGCGTCGAGCTGATACGCCGTATTGGCAAAACCGGGTTTACAGGCGGCCTCATTCTGATTAGTGGCGCGGAAGAAAAAATTATCAGCACGGTAAACAAGCTGGCCGTGTTGCAGGGTTTACGTGTGCTGGGGCAATTGCAAAAACCGGTGAGTGCAGCGCAGCTGGCAGTTTTACTCGCGCATACAACCGATTTGCCCGTGCAGGAGCAGCGAGCTTCAAGCGGACCCTTGGTATCCAAGGAGGCGATTAATGCGGCCATGGCTGCCAATGAATTCTCGATCTGGTTCCAGCCCAAGGTGAATGCCAACACGCTGCGTGTTGTCGGTATGGAGGCGTTGGCGAGATGGCAGTTGCCCAATGGACAATTTATTCCGCCGGACAGCTTTATTACGGTGGCCGAGCAAGAGGGGGTGATTGCTGAATTGTCTCGCTTGCTGGTTGCCCTGGCATTGAGCGAAGCGGCAAAACTGTTTAACGCGGGTTTTCCGTTGAAGGTTGCGGTTAACCTTTCCGGTACCTGGCTGAATGATTTGACCTTGCCGGATTTTGTGCTGAGCAAGACTACCGCTGCCGGCTTGCGGGCAGCTGATGTGATACTGGAAGTAACCGAAACAGGGGTGATGGAAGATTTGACCACGGCGCTGGATGTTTTGTCGCGTTTGCGGCTCAAAGGCTTTGGCTTGTCGATTGATGATTTTGGAATTGGATATTCATCCTTTGAACAATTGGGCCGCATCCCCTTTACCGAAATGAAACTGGATCGCAGTTTTGTCAGCAAAGGGGTGCAGGATTCGGCGGCACGCGCCATTCTGGAAAGCAGTATGGATATGGCACACAAGCTAAACCTTTCAACCGTGGCCGAAGGCGTGGAAACAGAGCTTGATCTAAAACTTGTTCGCAGCCTGGGGTGTGATCTGGTGCAGGGTTATTTGATTGCGAAGCCTATGCCGGTGAAGGATTTGATTGTCTGGTTGGGCAGTGAGAAGAGCAAAACGAATAAGTAGCCATTGTTTTTAACTCGGTTTGAGCAGAAATAGTTTCAGTAACGCTCCGCATGTTCAGCAGGGCGGTATGTTAAAATTGCATCGTTAAATAAACGAGTTCTGCCATGTCTGGAAATATCTTCGGTAATTTATTCAGTGTCACTTCATTTGGCGAATCGCACGGCCCTGCCATAGGCTGTGTGGTGGATGGCTGTCCGCCGGGGATGGAAATTTCGGTTGAATATATCCAGCACGAGCTGGACCGGCGCAAACCCGGCACTTCGCGCCATGTAACGCAGCGGCGCGAGTCAGATTCGGTGGAGATACTCTCTGGTGTGTATGAAGGCAAAACCACCGGAGCGCCGATTGCGCTGCTGATACGCAATGAAGACCAGCGCAGCAAGGACTACAGCAATATTTCCGAAAGTTTCCGTCCCGGCCATGCCGACTACACCTACTGGCAAAAATACGGCATTCGCGATCCGCGCGGTGGAGGACGTTCTTCGGCTCGTGAAACAGCCGTACGAGTGGCTGCTGGCGCGATTGCAAAGAAATGGCTGCATGAGCGCTATGGTGTGCTGATACGCGGCTATATGGTGCAGTTGGGTGAAATTGTGGTGCCCTTCAAGAGCTGGGACGTGGTCAATCAGAATCCGTTTTTTGTTGCAGATGATAGTTATGTTGCGCAGCTGGAAGAGTATATGGATGCGTTACGCAAGTCCGGCGATTCCATTGGCGCAAAACTTACCGTGGTGGCGGAGAATGTACCGGTGGGTTGGGGTGAGCCCGTTTATGATCGCCTCGATGCAGACATTGCCTACGCGATGATGGGTATCAATGCGGCCAAGGGAGTCGAAATCGGTGCCGGTTTTGGTTGCGTCACACAGCGCGGCAGCGAGCATGGTGATGAACTGACCCCGCAGGGATTTTTATCCAATCATTCGGGCGGGGTGCTCGGCGGCATTTCAACAGGGCAGGATATTGTTGCGCATGTGGCGATCAAGCCAACTTCGAGTATTCGTATCCCGCGCCGCTCCATCGACAAGCAGGGTGAGCCGACGATGGTGGAAACGCACGGTCGCCATGATCCCTGTGTCGGTATCCGTGCCACGCCGATTGCCGAGGCGATGCTGGCACTTGTATTGATTGAGCATGCATTGCGTCATCGCGCGCAAAACGCGGATGTGCTGTGCCCTACACCGAAGATACCCGGTAAGGTTTTATAGTTCGGCAGCTGTTTTTGTCTGCCGCTGATATAGATAATAACTGTCGCGTGTCTGTCCGCGTCTGCCGCCGGTCCAAAGCGTTTTCCACTCGCCTTTTTTCTGGTCGGAGCGCGACAGGTTGCCCTGCATCAACAGCAAGTCGCAATTAAATTCTCCGCCCGGTATCGTCAATATATTGCCAAAGTATTCCAGCATGGCTGTTTGCCCGTCGTTCAGATAACGACTGGCGATACAGCCGTGCTTTTCCGGCAAAGCAATAGCCAGCGAGGTGACCATCGTGCGGTAGCTTTTGTTGAAGTCCAGCCATGGCAACCACAACGTCATCAGCAACACCCATAACAGGGTCACACCCGCAGCCCAGTTGATCACGGAACGGCGTATCGAGCGTCCCGTTCGCCAGACAAAAACAATCCAGATGATGGTGACGGCAAGCGCGATAGCAAATGTAAGCCAGTTAAATGAGGGTAAATACTCGGTTTGATATGCTCTGAGCCAGCGCGAAATCTGCGTGTTGTTGCCAACGATCAGGCCTTCCCATCCCCACCATAACAAAATGGCAAGAATACCAAAAGTGATGATGCCAAAGCGGTCGAGCGCATTGGCCGCACCGCGCCGCAGTCTGGGTAGCGCCATGGTGGCGAGCAGCGTGATAGGCAGCAACATTGGTAATGCAAAAATTTCTTCGCTGTAGGGAAGCAGACTAAGTGAGACTAGCAGTACGATAAAGCTTGCCAGCAGTAACTGGGTTTCGCGTTGCTGCAGAATTTTTTTGCGCGCATCCCAGACAGCCCAGGCCGCTATCGGCAGCGCGGGCCATGCGAACCACGGCAGCATTTTAAAATAGTAAATAAATGACGAGGTATCCGCTTCTTTGGTGTAGTCCAGCCAATTGCCAATATTGTTATGCCAGGCCCATTCCATAAACAAAATAGGTGAGCGTTGAAATAATAGAACAGGCCAGATGCTTAACCAGGGTGCGGCGAAGATAAGTGCGAGTGTGAGGGTGGCAAGAAATTTGCGTGTGCGCCAGGCGCTAAAGGTGAGCAGTGTGAAACCAAGGAACAGAAACAGGACCGGCGCAATAAAGCCCTTGCTCATGAACCCGATTCCAAGCCCGGTGCCGAGTATCAATCCTGCAAGTAGCGGTTTGCGCGCGCTTAAGGCATAGCCATACAGCATCATCGCGAACCCGGAGAACAGTCCGAGATCGGTACTCATCAAGTGTGCATTGATCAGCAAACCGAGGCAGCCAATCAGGACAATAGCAGCAGCCCAACCCTGATCCTTGCCAAATAATTCGCGTCCTGTGAGTCCGGTGAAGATCAGGCCGAGGCCGACATAAAAGCCACTGGCCAGACGCGCTCCGTCATGCAAGGGCAATAAGGGTGAAAATATTTTGGCAAAGAAAGCCGCGGTCATGTAAAACAACGGCGGTTTGTCGAGGAAGGGTTCACCCGCAAGGGTGGGCACCAACCAGTCGCCACTTTGCAGAATATGATAGATAAGGCCGAAGGTGTAAACCTCATCAGGTTTCCACGGGTCGTGGCCAATGAGTCCGGTAGCAAGCCAAATCAGGCAGAGCAAGGCGAGTAACCAGGCCTTGGCCGGGGTAATCGGGGTTTCCTTGAAATATGAGTATGCGTGCATAAGGGAGGCGTTACGCCGGTTTGTCCATTATGTTGGCAAAAGATTTCAACATTTGGTGCAAACAATAAAACTGTTGGTATGCGCGTAAACCGGTCATGGGCGAATTATGAGGCAATTCCTGTCAAATTGATAAAATAAAAAAGGCAGCTAATGCTGCCTTTTTTTGTTCTTGCTCGCAATACAACTTTAAGCAGCTTTTGCGCTTGTCTTGTTGTATTTTTGATTGAACTTCTCAATACGTCCAGCGGTATCCACAATCTTTTGTGTGCCGGTGTAGAAAGGATGGCATTCAGCACAAACTTCAACGTGCAGGGTAGGCTTGCCCAGGGTTGATTTGGTATTGAATTTATTACCGCAGCTGCAGGTTACGGCAACTTCGGTATATTGTGGGTGAGCGTCTTTTTTCATTTGATTATCCTTGGTCAGTAGTTGGTGCGGCAAAAAGTACGCACGCATAAGGGGTGCGAATTATCCATGAATGTGGCATTTTAAGCAAGTTTGCTAAAAAACTTGGG
>Ga0315272_10001554_pt1 | contig 11366 bp, 10 predicted proteins | sample C3_middle_MG_FD_203918 | JGI IMG/M metagenome (GOLD analysis project Ga0315272, IMG submission 203918) | Sediment microbial communities from Yellowstone Lake, YNP, Wyoming, USA - C3_middle | ecosystem: Environmental > Aquatic > Freshwater > Lake > Sediment | place: USA: Wyoming | collected...
GCAAGCTGCAGTTCTCGCGGAGTCAAGCGCCGCTCGATCGAGGAGTTCAGAGCTTGCTTCTCGTGGAAGCCGCACCGCATCATCGGGTATCTATTCTCCATAGCCGGAACCGCGCGATCCCTACGGAAACTGACTCGCGATCTGTCACCCGATCTGATACATGCCAATAGCGTCCGAGCCGGAATTATCGCCTCCGTCGCGACGCTGGGCATGCGAATCCCAGTGCTATGGCATGTCCACGATGTTCTCCCCAGAGGTCCCGTCAGTAGTGCGATTCGATGGCTTGCGCTTTCCCGGGCCGCCACCATTGTGGCCGTATCGAATGCGACGGCTGAAAGCTTCCGCGGAATCGTATTCCGGCTTTTCTGCTCGCGCACACCGATCAGAGCGGTGTACAACGGCATCGAACTCGAAGAGTTTCGGCCTGAGCCCGAATTGCAGTGCAGCAAACGCACTGAGCTTGAATTGTCCGGCTCCCAATTTGCGATCGGCATTGTCGCCCAGATCACGCCCCGCAAGGGTCAACTCGAACTTCTCCGGGCCTTCGTCCCAGTGACGCGGGCCCTCCCGGAAGCCACACTTCTGATCATAGGAAAGCCGCTTTTCGGTCCTGACGAAGCATATCTCGAGGCGCTCAAACGTGAATCTGACCTGCTTGGACTACAGGGTCGAATTCGCTTCCTGGGCCATCGCAAGGATGTCGCGGGTATCCTGCAAGCGCTCGACCTGCTGGTGTTGAACTCGAGTTCAGAACCGTTCTCAGTCGTCTTGCTGGAGGCGCTCGCCAGCGGCACTCCAGTCCTGGCGACTGCGGTGGATGGGGTGCCCGAATTGATTACCGATGGCGAGACCGGATTTCTCGTTGAGCCAGGCAAGCCCGAGGAACTCACGGCCCGGTTGCTGGAGCTTGCCCAGAATCCAGGCAAGCGTGCAGTCGCGGCTCGAAACGGCCGCTCGCATGTGGTCGCCGGATTCGGTGCGGCCCGATTCCAGCGCGACATAGAGGCCGTTTACGCCAAGTGGGGCGGCTCTCCAGAGCCGCGCGGGGTCTCCAGACCCCGCTCCTGCTAGACCTGCCGCGCGACCGTAAACGGCCGCCCCACAAAGGTCGCGGGCCCATGTCAAGAGTGCAGTATTCGGAGGGAGTATGGACGGAGGGGAGTTGGTAGCGCTAAGGGGATTCGAACCCCTATTTAAGCCTTGAGAGGGCTTCGTCCTAACCCTTAGACGATAGCGCCACGGTCACCTTCCACTATATCAAACAGGCGTTTACCCGCAACTCAATCCGCGCGCCGCTCTGGGTGCGATAGCATCGATCCATGCGGTTCGTGACCTATTCCGTGCATGGCGGACCGGCTCAGGCCGGCCTCGTGGTGGGTGACAGGGTGCATTGCCTGCATCATGCCGGCTTCCACCGCGTCATCGATGTCATCTCCGGAGGCGCGGCGGCGTTTGCCTCGATTCGCTCCTATCTCTCCGGCGCGCCAGCCTCCGCCAGCGCACCGCTGGAGTCAGTCACGCTGCTGGCTCCCATCCCCAAGCCGCCTAAGATCATTTGCGTCGGGCTGAACTATCGCGATCACGCCGCCGAGGCGAAGCTGGAAGTGCCGTCGGTCCCCACGATCTTCAGCAAGTTCGGCAATACGGTTACGGGGCCGGGCGCGCCCATCATCCTGCCGAAGAATTCGAAAAAGCCCGATTATGAGGCCGAACTCGGAGTCGTGGTCGGCATCGGCGGGCGCTACATTCCGGCCGATCGCTGGCGCGATCACGTCTTCGGCTACACCTGCATCAACGACGTCAGTGCGCGCGACTACCAGACGGCTACGAGCCAGTGGCTGATGGGCAAGACCTTCGATACGTTTTGCCCCATGGGGCCGTGGATCGCGACAGTCGACGAGATTGAAGATCCGCACAAGCTGGACATCTCGTGCGAGATCAACGGGGCGATCCTGCAAGACTCGAATACGAGCGGCATGATCTTCCAGATCCCGGCTCTGATCGAGTTTCTAAGCGGCGTGATGACGCTGGAACCGGGCGACGTGATTTCCACCGGAACCCCCGCCGGGGTCGGCTTCGCGCACAAGCCGCCGCGCTGGCTGCGAGAAGGCGACGAAGTGGTGGTCCGCATCCAGGGCATCGGCGCGCTGCGAAATCCGGTGGTCGCCGAAGCGTGATCCGCTTTTCCTCCAGATCTCCGGGCGATTTCCGGCCCAACCGGCTCAACGCGGCTCTGGCGGAGCGTCGTGCCGCGGGTCGCGAAGTACTGGACCTGACGCTCTCCAATCCGACCCGGGCGGGACTGGCGTATCCGTGCGAAGAGATACTGGGCGTGCTTGCGGATGGCCGCTCGCTCACCTACGAGCCCACACCGCGCGGTCTGGCCGCAGCACGCGAAGCCATTGCGGCGCACCACGCCCTGCATGGCCAGGCAGCGGATCCCGAACGGATGCTGCTGGCCGGATCCACCAGCGAGGCCTATGGCTGGCTGTTCAAGCTGCTCTGCGAGCCCGGCGACGAGGTCCTGGTGCCTCGCCCTTCCTACCCGCTGTTTGAATGCCTGGCGACGCTCGACGCCGTGCGCGTCGCCGAGTATTCGCTGCCCGAAGACCTGCGCTGGGGACTCGATTTCGACGCTCTGGAGAGCGGCCTGACTCCACGCACGCGGGCGGTCGTGCTGGTGAATCCGAACAACCCCACCGGGGCGTTCTTGAAACGCGCCGAGTGGCAGCGGCTGCAGAGTTGGGCGGCGTCCAAGGGGCTCGCCATTATCGCCGACGAGGTCTTCTGGGACTATGGCTGGGACGAGGGCACGCACGACGAGCGAACGCGCCGCATCTCCACCTTCGAGGCGGCGGGAGAGGCACTGGTCTTCACTTTGAGCGGGCTGTCAAAGGTGGCTGGACTGCCCCAGATGAAGCTCGGCTGGATCCACGTCTCCGGTCCGCGCCCGCTCCTCACGGAAGCGCTCGAACGGCTGGAGTGGATCGCCGACGCCTACTTGCCGGTCAGTGCGCCGGTTCAGCATGCGGCGGTGCGCTGGATGGAATTGGCGCCCCAGATCCAGGCCGCGATCCGCGCCCGCTGCCTCGAAAACCTGACTGCGGCGCGCCGTGCTTTCTCCACGACCGGCGGCGCTCGCATTCTGGAGCCGGAGGGCGGATGGTGCGTGGTGATCGACGTACCCCGTTTCCACTCTGAAGAGGAATGGACGCTGCGGCTCCTGGAGCGCGACGGAGTTCTGCTGCAGCCGGGGTTTTTCTACGATTTCGAGCGGGAAGCCTTCCTGATCGCGAGCCTCCTGCCGCAACCTTCCTTCTTCGCTGAAGGACTGGCGCGGCTTGAACGGTCGTTACTGCCGCCCGAGTAGCGCCGGCGCAACTTATTTCAGATTAACAGGCTTATTTGACTGAAACTATCCAATTTCGGTAAAATTGGCGTGTAAGAGCAATCCCCATGACATCGACAGAAACACCAAGTGCGGCCTGCAAAGGCGCAACCGTGACGCGAGTCCTCCTGCTGCTGGGACCTCCTGGAAGCGGCAAGGGAACGCAGGCGGAGCGTCTGGTGAAGCAGTTGAATATCCCCGCCATCTCCACGGGCGAGATGATCCGGGCGGAGGTTCGCACGGGATCGGAATTGGGCAAGAAGGCGCAGGCCGTCATGGTCACGGGCGGTCTGCTCGACGACAAGATGGTGAACGACATCGTCGCTTCGCGCCTAGCGAAGCCCGATTGCGCCAGCGGCTTCATGCTGGACGGCTACCCGCGGAGCGTGGGTCAGGCCGAGTACCTCGGAATCCTGCTGCCGAAGCTTGGCTACCCGCAGCCGACCGTCGTCCACATCGACGTGCCCAGCGATCACCTGATTGCGCGTACCTGCCAGCGGCGCTACTGCACGCAGTGTGGTCGCATCTACAACCTGCAGAGCCAGGCGCCGGTCAAGGAAGGCGTCTGCGACGCGTGCGGTGCGGCTCTGGCGCAGCGCGCGGACGATTGTGAGGAGACGGTTCGCCACCGGCTGGTGGCGTACGAAAAGTCGACAGCTCCCCTGATCGGCTATTACTCCAGTGGCTACTACCACCGCATCGAAGGAACCGGCACTCCCGACGACGTGTTCGCCGCAGTCTTGAAGGCGCTCAGCCTTTAGACGAAGTTCCTTCCCGAATCTCCAAACGTGACGCTGCGCGGCGTGAGCTCGCAGCGTCATTTCTATTGATGGTGTCGCGCACCTGACGCGTCGAGCCCGCGTTGGCAAGGCCGGCGGAGCATTCCGAAGCCGGTCCTCTGAGTGAAATCCGCACCTCCCTGCGCAGTGCAGGCAGCAGCGGGAGGGCCCGCCGCGTTATCCTCGCACATGCGGCCCCTTTTTTCCTCTCGTATGGGGAGATGACGCTTGCATTTCAGAGTTTTAGGGTTAGAAAGGGAGGCGGGGAGTACCTACCATGTCAATTCGCGACGAAGATGCGCTGCAATACCATTCATCCGAGCCCGCTGGGAAGATATCCGTCACACCCACTAAGCCGTGCCGGACGCAGCGCGACCTGAGTCTGGCTTACACGCCAGGCGTTGCCGTGCCCTGCCTGGAGATTCACAGGGATCCCTCGCTGGTTTACAGCTATACCTCCAAGGGCAACCTGGTCGCCGTTGTCACCAATGGCACGGCCGTGCTCGGGCTGGGCAATATCGGGCCAGCGGCCGGAAAGCCCGTCATGGAGGGCAAAGGCGTCTTGTTTAAGCGCTTTGCCGACATCGACGTCTTCGATATAGAACTGGCGACTCTGGATCCCAAGGAGATCATTCGCACCTGCCAGTTGATGGAGCCCACCTTCGGCGGCATCAATCTTGAAGACATCAAGGCGCCCGAGTGTTTCGAGATCGAGGAAGAGCTGAAGCGGACCATGCACATCCCGGTCTTCCACGACGATCAGCACGGCACGGCGATCATCTCCGGCGCCGCTCTGATCAACGCGGTGGAAATCGTGGGGAAGAAACTCGACGAGGTGAAGATCGTCTTCTCCGGCGCCGGCGCGAGCGCCATCTCCTGCGCCAATCATTACGTGCGGCTGGGAGCAAAGCTCGAGAACATCCTGATGTGCGACAGCAAGGGAGTTCTGCACACGGGCCGGACGGAGGGCATGAACAAGTACAAAGCCCGGTTTGTGCGCGAGACCGAGGCTCGAACGCTGTCCGACGCCATGCGAGGCGCCGACGTCTTCATCGGACTTTCCGTGGCGAACTGCGTCACGCCGGAGATGCTGCTGGCGATGGCCGACCGGCCGATCGTTTTCGCACTCGCGAATCCCGATCCCGAGATTGCCTATGATCTGGCCGTGGCCACACGCAAGGATCTGCTGATGGCCTCCGGACGCTCGGATTACCCGAACCAGGTCAACAACGTGCTCGGCTTCCCGTTCATCTTCCGCGGAGCGCTCGATGTGCGCGCCACGACGATCAACGAGCAGATGATGCTCGCCGCTTCTTACGCTCTGGCCGGGTTGGCTCGCCAGGACGTGCCGGATTCGGTGCGCCGCGTTTATGGCGCTGAAACCCTGGAGTTCGGCCCGGATTACATTATTCCGAAGCCGTTCGATTCGCGCGTGCTGACTTACGTTGCACCCGCCGTGGCGCGCGCGGCAATGGAATCGGGCGTGGCCCAGATTCAGATCCATCCGGACGAGTACCGTGAAGCCCTGGAGCGCCGGCTCGGCAAGTCGCAGGAGATCATGCGCATGATCATCCACAAGGCGCAGCGCAGTCCGAAGCGAGTCGTCTTCCCCGAAGGCGATCAGGACAAGATCTTGCGGGCGGCACAGATTCTGGTGGACGAACACATCGCCAATCCGGTGCTGCTGGGCAACGAGAAGGTTATTCGGGAGCGCGCCGCCGAGTTGCGCCTCCACCTGGACGGTCCGGTAGAAATCATCGACCCGGTGCTCAGCCCGCGATGGGGCGATTACGTCAACGAGTACCTGCGGATCCGGCAGCGCAAAGGCATCACCATGTCGGAGGCGCCGCGCCACATGAGCGCGCGCACCCGCTTTGCCGCCATGATGGTGCACCAGGGTGATGCGGATGCCCTCATCGCAGGCATTACGCAACACTATGCCGATACGATCCGGCCGGCGCTGGAGCTGATTCCGAAACGGAAGGACAACCAGCGCGTGTCGGGCATGTATGTGCTCATCACGCCGAAGGGCCAGGTTTACTTCCTCGCCGACACGACCGTGAACATCGAGCCCACGGCCGACGATCTGGCGGAGATCGCAATCAGCACCGCGGATACCGTCAAGAGCTTCGACATTACGCCAAAATTGGCGATGGTGTCCTTCTCGACATTCGGATCGACGCGCCACCCGCTGGCAGAAAAGGTGCGGCGAGCGACGGAGATCATCCACCAGCGCCGTCCGGAGCTGGTTTGCGAAGGCGAAGTGATGGCCGATGCCGCCGTAACCCCGGAGTTGATGGCCGAGTATCCGTTCAGCCGCCTGAAGGGCGACGCCAACGTGCTGATCGCGCCATCGCTGGAGGCCGGCAACATGGCCTACAAGCTGCTCCTGCGCATCGGCGGCTGCGAGGCCATCGGGCCGATCCTGATGGGCTTCTCGAAGCCGGTGCACATCCTGCAGCGCGGCGCCGAAGTGAACGACATCGTCTGCATGGCGGCGCTGGCCGTCGTGGAGGCGCAGCAGGTCGAGAAGGCATAACGCGCCGGGCTCGTCGCAAGCCTCGTCTGAGGATAGACCAGAACACTCTCTCGCGCGCGGCTTACAAATCCAGCTTTTCGAGCAGAGCCCTGGCCATCCCAGTCGCGACTTCGACAGAAGTTCCCAACTCGGCGGGGTTCGCCCGCTCGTCAAAAGCAGAGAAGAGCGCCAATTTGGCGATGGCGTAGCGTTCGCGATCACCGAGGGTGCGAGCCCGCTCGCGTTCCCAGTCCGCGGTGGCATCCCCCGCGAGATGGACCGCAAAGGCGAACCACGACTTGCGGTCGCCGGTGACCGAGAAGACGAACTCCCGCCCGCCGCGCATGTACCGATAGCCTTCGAAGAAATACTCGTAGACGTAGCCGCTGAGCGCGGCGCAGGTCTTCAGACGGCGCGTCGCCGGCGCGCCGCGCAGCGGTCCCTCGGCAACCATCGAGAGGTTGGTTTCGGCAGCCTTTCCAGCCAACCCGGCATCTCGTCTATTGTGACCCTTTCCGCGCCGGAATCACGGTCAACTCGTCATTCCCGGCAGGGAGTGGATACAGCCGGTGTGGTGTCACGTAACATTCCGGCCTCCGCTCCCGCGGCTGGCGCGTGGTGGTAGGAAACAGTGCGGATGGGTCAGCCCGTTTGCGATTACTTCGACGGTGATTCCTTTGAGGCTGGCGCCGGTTGATGAACTGGGGCTTGGGGTCTCGCACCCGGTTGAGAACCTGGCGTATGGGGAGCAGGAGCAGGTGGCTTGGGGACGTAGCCACTCGCATCTCCCTTTCTCCTGATTGCCTGCGCCCGCGCAAGATACTCGGGGGCACCGTCAGCGTAAGCGCGTTCTTCATCAGCCGGAGATGCCATTCCCGTACTCACCACATTTCCGACCCTGCTGGGGAGTTCGCCCAACAAAGCAAAGAGTTCGGTCGGGTTTCTCGCGACCCGCGTGTTCAGCCAGTCTTGGGCCAACTGGACACCCTGCGCGCCAAATCGCTGGTCCTCGGCACAATGGAAGCGTTCATGCTTGATGGTAAGATCGTCGGCCCAAAACTGCCTTCGTGGCGGCTGGTTCTTCACCAAAGACAGGCCGCCCTGGTTCACGGCTGCCGGCGCAGGTGTCAGATCGCTGACTACCGCCGGATAGTTCGTCTGTGTAATGGATGGATCGGCATCGGATGCGATGTTGGTACGGCCCTGCGCGGCGACTTGAAACGTAATCTTACATGGAATATTGCCAGTCACTTCGTAGGTAGGCGGGGTAGCCGGCGTACCCGTAGCGCCCGGGCCGCCTGGCGTGCCCGGGGTACCCGCCCTGTGAGCTACGGAGAATTTCTCAGATTTGAACTCAAAGCTGTAATGTGTTTGACCGAACAGTCCCGCGGGCGGAGGGCCCTCTTGAGTGATGGTGCTGTGGAAGGCCAGATGGCTTGAGATTGCGTCTGTTTGTTCACCCGAGATGGACGTCAGCACACCATCGGGAATGGGAATGGTCTCTTCTCCCTTGTCTGCCTTGCGCCCCGGTCCAAATCCCCCCGGTTCCGGAACGGCAGCCTTCATGACCCGCTCCTCGGAATCTGGGCCGGAATTGCGTTTTTCGGCGCTCATCGCATCGTTTTGGTTTCCCTGGCTGGCTCCGCGCAGCGTGGCCGAAAAGGCGAGCGTCTGCCGCTTAACTGTCGATCGTATTCCTGTGCTTCCATCGCCGGCGGCAGCGATCGTAGTCCGATCCGGCGGAAAGACAGGTATCATGCCAAAACTCCAAGACATTCTGGGCGCGGACGATCGCTCATCCGCAGCGTCGCGGATCACGTTGCGGGTTGTCGATCGTGCCAGACAAGGCGAGTCGTGCCTCGCGCATGTCGAGGACAACGATCTAGTTGCCGGAATTTGACCTTTCGAAATGCGCGGAGCGAACATGCATCATCCCCCCGATGTTTGAGCCCAGCTTGTTTGAAAGTATAACCCTGGCGCAATGGGCCAGGTCACTTTTAGACAAATCGAACGGAGAGCCCGGAAGCTGCTGGCGCTGGACTGCCGAGTGCCTCAAGAAACCGGGGTAATGATTGCCCATCCAGCGACTCCGGCGGGATTGCGGCGCCTCCGGAAATTGACCGTCTACCGGTCCGCAGGTAAGGAGAAGCGATCTGGCGCGCGCTGCTTACAGATCCAGCTTTTCGAGCAGAGCCCTGGCCATCCCAGTCGCGACTTCGACGGAAGTTCCCAACTCGGCGGGATTCGGCCGCTCGTCAAAAGCAGAGAAGAGCGCCAATTTGGCGATGGCGTAGCGTTCGCGATCTCCGAGGACGCGCGCCCGCTCGCGTTCCCAGTCCGCGGTGGCATCCCCCGCGAGATGGACCGCAAAGGCGAACCACGACTTGCGGTCGCCGGTGACCGAGAAGACGAATTCCCGCCCGCCGCGCACGTCCCGATGGCCTTCGAAGAAATACTCGTAGACGTACCCGCTGAGCGCGGCGTAGGTCTTCAGACGGTGCATCGCCGGCGCACCGCGCAGCGGTTCTTTGGCAACTCGCGAGAGATTCGGTTTCCGCAGCTTGTCCAACCAACCCGGCATCTCCCCCATTGTGACCTCTTTCGGACAGGCATCGGCACATTCTCGTCATCCTAGTCAGGGAGCGGGTACAATCGACGTGGTGCCGTTCCGCATTCTGGTTCTCGCTCTTGCCGCATGCCTGGTTCGGGCGCAGGCTCCGCCTGTCGCTTCAGCGGAACAACCCGTTCCACCGCCGCCTCCGCCGAAGCCGTCCTATCGCTACGCGGGCAAACCGATTTCGCTGCAGGCACAATGCGGCGAGGCCGAGATTTCCGATTACGGCATGAGTTGCAGCCAGGATGAGCCATGCTCTGTCTACCTCGAACTGTCCGCGGCGGACGCCGCAGGCTCAAAGCTCTTTCTCGCGGGCGATCTGCACGCCGATATGGCCACGCTGTGGTCGGTCCTGCTGATGAGCGAGGACGGCGGGCAGTCGTGGACGGAGCCCTTCGACCGGTTGCGCGGCGTAGCTTTCGATCAGGTGCAGTTTCCCGACTTCGCCACCGGCTTCGTGTCCGGGCGCACGGCCGGCACGCTCTCCAAAGACCCGTTTCTTTTGCGCACTGCGGATGGCGGCAAGAACTGGTCGCGCTCGCCCATTCTCGAAGACGGAGCGGTGGGGCTGATCGAACGGCTGCACTTCGACTCCGCCACGCACGGCGTGGTGCAGATAGATCGCGGCCGGCCCGGCGCGGGACGCTATGCGACGCTTGAGACGCAGAACGGAGGCGATTCCTGGGCGATCCGGGAATCGTCCGCGGTCCGGCCGGCGCGCCCTTCCGGCGAGACCTCGCCGCCGATCCGGATCGTCGCCGACGCAGCTTCGAAATCTTTCCGGATCGAGCGCCACGAGAGCGGTTCGTGGCAAACCGTAGCTGCCTTTGCCGTAGCTGCCGGAGCTTGCCACGTCGAGGTTCGCGCCGCTCCCGCCGAGCCTCCTCCGCCGGGACAGGTACACTGATGAAAGTGCCAGGCATTTCCTCATCCGTGCCCGCTCCGGCCCACACGCCGTTCCGCTTCTCACACACCCAGTCGCTGATGCTGGTTTTCTGCTGCACCCTCTTTGGCGGCGTCGCGCAGTACCTGTTCAAACGGTGCTCGGCGCAGACCGCCCTGGTTGTGCAGGGCGGCGTTGTGCACTGGATGGCGCTATTCACCAACTATCCGCTCTGGACGGGTCTGTGCTGTTACGGAATCAGCACGTTACTCATGGTCCTGGCGCTTCGGGATGGGGAACTCAGCCTGCTGTACCCGGTCATATCCCTGACCTATATCTGGGTGATGTTCATGAGTGTTCTGCTGCTGCATGAGCCATTGACAGTGTGGAAGGTCGCCGGGGTCAGCCTGATCTGCTTCGGCGTCGGCCTGCTCGGGATGAATGGGAAGAAGGCCGCGCAATGAAGACCCCCGTCGAGTCGATCCTCCTGGTTCTTTTTGCCTCTTTTATAGGCTCATTCGGCGCCGTATTCCTGAAATGGGGCGCGGGCCGCATCAGCCGCAATCCGATCACGCTGTTGCTCAACTGGCGCCTGGCGTCCGGCGTGGCGCTGTATCTGATTTCGACGGTGTTCTACCTGATGGCTTTACGCAAGGGCGAGCTGTCGCTGCTGTTCCCCATGGTCTCGCTGGGTTATGTCTGGACGCTGCTGTGGTCGAAGCTCTTCTTCGGCGAACCGTTCAGCCGCCGTAAACTCGGCGGACTCGCCTTGATCTTCGCCGGACTGGTCGTCCTGAACCTCGGCCGGAGCTAGAAGCACTGGCGCGTGGTGGGACAGACTTTCAGTCTGCGTGGGGTTTCGGCCCCGCATCTTGCTGATTTCCGGGGCTTGGTTTCCAAAGCGGGCTCTGCAGAGCCGCACCACCCGCTACAGCAACTTCTCTATCGCCGCGGTCACCGCTTTCAGGTCCGCTTCTCCGAAAAACGACCGGACCTTGCGGCCCTGGCGGTCGTAAAGGAACATGGCCGGCAGCGCGCCGTTCCATTTCCCATCCACCAGCGCGGTGAACTTGTCGTCGTCCTTCGCCTTGCGAATGTAGGCCGGCGGAACCACCTTGATCTGTTCCAGGAGCAGCCGCGCCGCGCCTTGCTGTTCCGCCTCATCCGCCGAAATGGTGACGAAC